>PVBE011230120.1_pt1 | contig 42006 bp, 35 predicted proteins | sample 1631181 | NCBI WGS metagenome assembly PVBE01 (sample SAMN08397723, study PRJNA350692) | Marine metagenome, whole genome shotgun sequencing project. | isolation source: water | place: Pacific Ocean | collected 2012-04 | reverse complement strand
TGAAAAGCCTCGACCTCAAGGTAATCCTTTCCATGCATACCGGATAGGTATCCATCTGCGCCGACCTTTCGACACATGTCGACAACCATATCCGTGGCCTTCCCATCCACGTTCAAATCGGATGTCCTCTTCATTTCTCGCTCCAGCCCCAACCACCCAAGAATCACACGAATCCACTCCTCGGTAAGATCAATGAGCCAATCCCATTTCTGGTCATAAATGGCAGAGATATCAGAAGCATATTCAGAATAATAGGAGGCCTTCCGGTAGTTCCATTCAATCGTTTTCCAATGTTTCTTCCCCCAGGAAGAAGCATTGTCGATAGCGGTTTCACGAATCGATTGATGAAATTTACCTTTCGTCAGGACGGGAATGGTCAACCAACTCCACCCATCCCCCCCTTCCGTTCGAATTCGATTCCGATGGATCCATCCGAAAGGCCCTCTCTTGACAAATTGAACGTGATCCACAATCAGAAACTGATCCGACCGGGCAATCTTTTCAAAGAAACCCGGGTAGGGCATATAATTGGGTTGGTGACCTGTAAGAATCATAGGTTTGATTGTTACCACGGAGATCAAAAACCGTCAATATCTTACGTCATACCCGTTTGACTTCTGACCACATCCCCCTATCATATCCGCCATGAAATATATGGTAACGGGCGGTGCCGGGTTCATCGGATCACACTTGTGTGAACGGGTTCTCCAAGAAGGTCACGAGGTCATCGCCGTAGATAACTTCGTTACGGGACAAAAAAAGAACCTGGAAGAACTGCTTCCCCACCCAAACTTCACACTATTAGAACAAGATATTACAACCCCCTTTGATGTTCCCGGAGAAATTGACCGAATTTTGCATTTTGCATCCCCCGCTTCCCCCATTGACTACCTCGATCTGCCCATTGAAACGCTTACCGTGGGGTCTATGGGAACCTATCACTGCCTGGAACTCGCAAAAACAAAAAGAGCACGAATCCTTTTTGCTTCGACCAGTGAGATTTACGGTGATCCTCTCGTTCATCCACAAACCGAAGAGTACTGGGGAAATGTAAATCCGATCGGCCCCCGATCTGTATATGACGAAGCGAAGCGATACTCGGAAGCACTCATGATGGCCTACCATCGAACCTTCGGAGTAGAGACGAGAATTGTCCGGATTTTCAATACGTATGGCCCAAGAATGAGACCCAATGATGGCCGCGTCGTATGTACCTTTATAAATCAAGCTCTACGAAAAGAACCTCTGACCGTATTTGGAGAGGGACAGCAAACACGGAGTTTTTGTTATGTGGATGACCTCGTAACCGGAATCCTCGGCCTGATGGATTCCGAAGAAACGATGCCGGTCAATCTGGGAAACCCGGATGAAATTCCGATCATCCAGTTTGCACGGGAAATCCTGGAATTGATGAAATCTTCCGTAGCCATCGATTTTCGGCCTCTCCCACAGGATGATCCAAAGCAGAGAAAACCGGATATCTCACGAGCAAAACGGATTCTTAACTGGGAACCGAGGGTTTCGAGAAAAGAGGGTCTTAGAAAAACGATTGAATTCTTCCAGGACTGTTCCGATTGAACGAGGATCTCTTCGACAACTTTCCGGTAAACCAAACTCTTGTTATAATTCCGCACCTATGAACCGATACCTTCCGATCTTACTTCTCCTTCTCCCACTCGGGTGTACATCCCCCCCAGAACAGGGTCCGAGTCTCCCCGTCCAGAATCATTCCAGAAACAATCCGATTGTCGCTTTTTATAAAGGGAAGCCGATCACCTGGAGCCAGGTATCAAAAAAGGCACTCCAGATTGATAGAAAACGGACACTGGACATTTACCTTCGATGGAGAGTAATGGAGGATGCGATCCAAAAACTATCCCTCTCCCCCTCCCCCTTGGATCGACACCACAGAGCCTCTCAGATCGTCCAGGAAGAAAGAACCCAACTGGGGAAGAAAGCCTTCTTTTCCAGACTGAAGCAATCGAATCTAAGCGAAAAAGAGTATGTGACCCAACTCGCCCAAAGCCCCCTCCTGAAAGAAACCCTCGTTCGGGAACAGGTACTTCGGTACGACGCCGTTCGAAGAGGGTGGGTTGAATACGATCAATGGGGGTTCTCGTCCATAAAGGAGGCCGAACAATTCCGGGCCTCAGGAAAAGCTCCAAAAACCCCTCCGCTTCGATTAATCCTTTACGGAAACATGCATCCAACAGGTCTGTCCAAACCTACTATCGATTTGTTATTCTCAACGCCTCGAGGGGAAAAGACCCTTCCTTTGCAGGGACCCCATGGAACGTACCGAATCATGAAGGTCCATGAGAAAAGTCAGGCCAGACCCGTACCCTGGGCAGAGGTAAAAAGGGAAGTCTTTTCCTGGATTCTTCGGAATCCCCCTTCACGAGCGGAATTTTTGAACTGGATTGATGACCAATTAAAGCGGAGCAAGATCGAATATGCGCATCGGAGTGCCGAGAGAAATTAAAACAGACGAGTATCGTGTTTCCCTGGTGCCTGCGGGCGTCGAATCCCTCGTAAAAGCCGGACACACGGTTCTGGTAGAGAAAGGGGCTGGAGAAGGGAGTAATATCTCCGATGACGCCTATATCCGGGCCGGGGCGCAAATTGTGAACCGGTGCGAAGAAATCTTTGCCGAGTCAGATATGATCGTGAAGGTAAAAGAACCGCTGGAATCCGAATTTTCTCTTGCGAAAAAAGGCCAGATCCTTTTCACCTACTTCCATTTCGCCGCCTCAAAACCCCTCCTTGAGGGAATGAAAAAGAGTGGCGCCGTCTGTATCGCATATGAAACCGTAACAGGAGCAAATGGGTCACTTCCTCTCCTGGTCCCCATGAGCGAAGTCGCCGGCCGGATGGCCATCCAGGAAGGGGCCAAATATCTGGAACGCCCAATGGAAGGCCGAGGAATTATGCTGGCCGGAGTCCCGGGAGTGGCCCCGGCAACCGTAGTGGTCATCGGGGGCGGAATTGTGGGAACCCAGGCAGCAAAAATGGCGGCCGGGCTTGGTGCGATCGTCTACATTCTCGACATTAATGTCGATCGGTTGAGATATCTGGCCGATATTATGCCTCCCAATGTAATCACAATCTATTCGAACCCCATCAACCTTCGGGACCTAATTTACCAGGCCGACCTCGTCGTTGGGGCCGTCTTGATTCCGGGAGCGAAAGCCCCCAACCTGATCACCCGGGAAGATCTCAAGAAAATGAAACATAGAGCGGTCTTCGTTGATGTTGCGATTGACCAGGGTGGGTGTGCGGAAACATCCAAACCTACGACTCACTCAGAACCCATTTATATCGAAGAAGATATCGTCCACTATTGTGTGGCCAATATCCCTGGGGCCGTCGGGACAACCTCCACGTACGCTCTTACCAATATGACCTTTCCTTACGTTCTGGATATCGCCAATAACGGCTGGAAACAGGCCGCACAAAAGGATCCCGACCTGTGCGAAGGGGTAAGCGTTGTGGAGGGGAAGGTCACGCACAAAGTGGTTGCAAACGCCCTTGGAGAGGTGTACACCCCCATGGAAGAAATCCTAAAATAATTCATTATTTATGGTCCCGGCATTTGTCCGGGGGTATAATCCCATAAAGAGCAAAAATGTCGGGGAAATTTATCGTGACAGATCCAAATGTCCAGACCCTTTCCTACCATACGGAATCCCTGGAAAAAGTCAGAACAGCTCTGAATGGGATCACGGAAGGAAAGGGATTTGTAGAGGAAAATCGGAATCTAATCATTGAAGGGATTCTTCAAACGGTTGATTCGCTCATTCAATATGGACAGTATCGGGGGTTCACATCCACATTTACTCTAAAACTAGAGATGAAACCGAACCTTTTTCGAGCGGTTCTCTGTGACAATGGAAATGATGTGGATCTGGAAGAGGAGATTACGGATACACGTTTAAGACGAGAGAAAAATTATTCCATTAATACCGGACTACTCCGACAGGTAATGGACCAGATTTCATATAACTATAAAAGGGGAAGTCAAAGTGAACTGGAGTTGGTCAACTACCTTCCCTGATGCCCGCTTGACACCATCTCAATGACATCCGTAAAATCGACTCCGTGCTATACGGGCTCATCATCATTGGATCCATACTTCTTGCTCTGTTTACGGCCAGAGTAGTGTCGAAAAAGGCCTCCAGAGAAAAGGAACAATATCTGGAAGCGGCCAAAGTCTTGCGGCAACAGGAACAGACGGCCCTTATGAATAACCTGGCCGGAGGGGTGGCACATGAATTTCGAAATCCCCTTTCGACCCTAAGCATGAATCTCCAACTGTTACGAGAAGAATGGGAAAACCCGATCACCGAAAGAGAGGTTCGAAGTCGAAAAAAAATAGATATCCTGCTTCGCGAAGTAGAAAGGCTCGAACGATCGCTTACCGGATTCCTTAAATTGGCTGCTGGACATGAATTACACCTGAATCCCATCAACTTGAATGAGTTGATGAAAGAGATGATCGAGACATTCTCCCCGCAAGCAGATAATTCCGGTATTACACTCCGTCACCACTTAAAAAGTCCGGCGCCCTCTATCCAGGGAGACTCGGACCTTCTCCGCGGAGCCATTCTCAATCTCATGGTAAACGCACAACAGGCCATGCCAGAAGGAGGTGAAATGGAATTTCACACAGAGAAATATGGGAACCAGGCCCTTCTTCATATTCACGATACGGGCATAGGAATCCCAAAAGAAGATGTCGGGAAGGTCTTTACAATGTATTATTCGACAAAGCCAGGAGGAACGGGACTGGGACTCCCTATCGCAGCTCGGATTATTCAGGAACATGGAGGCTCCATTGAGGTCTCCCCTCGCAATACCGGGGGAACCACAGTGACCGTAAGCCTTCCGCTATAAAATATGAAAAGAAAAATACTCGTTATTGATGATGATCGTGGCCACGCAGAAACCCTCTCCGAAGTCATTGAGAAGGAAGGTCATGATTGCTCCCTTGCTTTTAATGGAACCGAGGGAAGCAACGCCATTGAGAAAGAAAGCTTTGATATCATCATTACCGATCTTGTCATGAACGATCTTTCCGGCCTGGACATCCTGAGAAAAGCAAAAGGGAAGTCACCCGACACAGAAGTCCTGATCGTAACGGGATATGCGTCAGAAGAAACCGCCATCGAAGCCCTGGATGAGGGCGCTTGTGATTATATTGCGAAACCTTTGAAAATTCCGATTCTTCGGGCGAAACTCCGTAAAGCACTCGGGAGACAAGACCTCGTACGCTCCAATAATGAACTTCGGCGACAACTCGACAAACGGTTTGGATTCGAAGGGATCATCGGGGCTTCCCACCAGATGCAGAAAATCTTCGATACCCTTCAGCAGGTATCGGCATCCACTGCGACGGTTCTCATTACAGGAGAGAGTGGGACCGGAAAAGAGTTGGTCGCTCGTGCGATCCATAACAATTCGCCTCGAAGAGAGAACCATTTGGTTCCCTTAAATTGCGCGGCGCTTTCCGAATCCATTCTGGAAAGTGAACTTTTTGGCCATGAAAAAGGGGCTTTTACCGGAGCCACCTATACAAGAAAGGGCCGTTTTGAATACGCCGATGGGGGAACTCTTTTCCTGGATGAAATTGGCGATATGCCGATGCAGATCCAGGTGAAACTTCTCCGGGTCATTGAATATGGAGAGGTTTTTCGAGTGGGGTCGAACGAGCCGATTCGGGTCAACGTGAGGCTCTTGGCCGCGACGAACAAGGATCTCATGACTTTGGTTCGGGAAGGAACCTTTCGGGAAGATCTCTATTATCGGTTGAAAGTGGTCACCATCATGATTCCTCCTCTCCGAGAGCGACTCGATGACCTCCCCCTCTTGGTCAATCATTTCATTCAAGAACTGGCCCATCTGCATAAGATGCCGGTAGAATCGATCTCTCCCGAAGCCATGAAAATTCTTTATGAATATATGTGGCCTGGAAATATCCGCGAATTGAGAAACTGCATAGAAAGCAGTGTGGTTCTTGCCAAGGAAAAAGTTCTCCAGGAGGATGATATTCCAAGTTATATTCGAGAACCGGAAGGATCTCCTGCGGCTGGGTTGGCGGCCCTATCGGGGGGCAACCTGAACAATGCAGAACAAGAACTTATTCGACAAGCCCTTACGGTCAATAATGGAAATCGCGAAGGGGCGGCAAAAATGCTTGGGATCAGCGAGAGAACCCTGTATCGCAAAATCAGAAGGTATGGATTGAACTAATGGCACGATTTACGATCTCTCATCATGTCGATTCCCCTCAAGGCGATCACTATGACCTTATGCTCGAAGATGGAAAAACACTACGAACCTGGAGAATCCCCCAAACCAATTTTGAAAGCGAACAACTCGCAACAGCGCTTCCAAACCATAAGCTGGATTATCTCGACCGGGAAGGAGAAGTATCCGGAAACCGCGGATCGGTAACCATATGGACAACCGGAACCTTCGAACGGGAGGTTTGGAACGAAAAGGTTATTCAAGTTCGTCTGAATTCAGAGGAAATGAACCGCCGAATCCGAATTTTCCAGGAGAAATCGGGAAACTGGAAGGTGGTAGATGCGACAACGAAGCTGCGCAAAATCGTTTCGCACCATCTCCGAAGCAGCCAAATCGAGGCGGCTCCTCCCGCAGGATTTGTGAAACTCTCCAAGGAATTAGCCGGCGAAGAACGAAAAATCCTTTCTTTTATCAGTCGATATTCCAAAGGGGAACCGGTCGACTGGGAAGAAGTAGAGGTGTCCGAAGCCCTCCGAAATCGTTTGGAAAATGAGTGGATTCGATGGCAGCATCCCTGGATCGAACAGGCCCGCCACTTTTGTGATCGACTGGTTCGACTTGGATCAGCCGCGGGAAAGATTCGACCCCACGACTAATCACCCAACCTTTACCTGCTATACGCGTTCAAGAGAAGGAGGAAACCGATGAAAATATACCTACTGGCTCTGGCCCTTCTCGTCTCGGCCGGATGCAGTCGTGATCACATCCGTAATTACCCCCTCAGTAAATATGCGCCTGTCTATATCCAAGATGTGGAAGGAAGAAGGATTACGGTTGATATTGGTTCCCGCCACGTTATTCGGGGAGACAGAAGTACACTCGTCATCGTTAGGGAAATTCGAGAAGAACGATTTCCTCTCCTTCGAGGATGGCATATCGAAAGGGAAGATGACACCGTTAGTATTGAGGAAATCCCCACCTTCGAGCCATTCTAGAACGGGAATACCGATCATTCGGCGGTAAAAATCGGGAGAATCGTTCCCTCCACCTTTCCCAACGGCCACCCTTTTAATCGTGCAAGCGTGGGGGCGATATCAATCAATTTCATCTGAGGAACGACACCTTTGCGAACACCGGCCCCTGAAATGACAAAACCGGTCGCCATTTCTGGACGGTGAGGAGAATATCCGTGTACCCCTCCTTTTTTCTTACGCTTCTTCAAGAAGGGCACTCTGGAAGAACTGACAAAGCCATATCCCTCGGAAGCATCCAATGCAAACGCTAAATGAGGATTCGCCCCCATCCGATTTAATTCGACACGATCGATAATCCTCCAGAAAGGCGTACCGTCAGGACGCACCTTCTCTTCCAAAACTTTACGAGCCAACTGAGAGGAAACTTCATCCCGAGCATACACCCCCATCGAACCACCATATGCGTGTCCAAGAGCTTTCCAGGAAGACAAACGCCCGTCCCGGAATTCCATCAACCCCGCTTTGGCAAGAAGATTGTTCGGAGCCAGATTCCAGATGACCTCCAGGAACCCATGATCTCCGACAACCACAAAACAAGTGCGATCGAGAATTCCCGCTTTTTTTGCCGCCCCTTGAATCCGAAGGAGATTCAAGTCTGTCTGTTCCAAAGCTTCCCGAAGTTCTTCCCCGGTCCGCCCATATCGATGTTGCGCCCCATCGACTTGAATGAGATGAACCAACATCAAATCGGGACGGTATTTCCCCAGCACATACGCGGCACTCCCTGAAATAAAACGATCGATCACCTCCTTCTTTTCCATCTCTTTCGGTTTCGGCAGGCCCAACTTCAATGCCAATTCGGGGAGAAGTCCCGGAGTCGATAATTTTAGAAGGAGACCCGGAGCGGTCTCTCCCGGAAATACCGGCCAACGCTCCGGAATTCGCCAGGAGACCTTCGCCCCAACACTGGAGGGCCAATAAATTATGGCAACAGAATCCCCCGCCTTTTTCGCTGCCTCCCAAAGAGTGGGAACCTTTAGATCAGAAGCCTCCCAGTGCCAGGCCTGAGTTCCTCCCCTTTTCCCAAATTTGTTATTCGACCAGATCCCGTGACGGTCAGGACGAACACCGGTCACGATGGAAGCATGACTCGGATAGGTCAAGGTAGGAAAAACACCTTCTACGGCAACCGCATGTATGCCCGTCTCCACCCATTTCTTGAGCGTGGGCAATCGGTAGGTTCCCTCCTGATAGAATTCCGGGCGAAGTCCATCAATGGAGATAATGACGATATGCTCGGGGGCATCTCCGGCAGGGTGGGACAGGAGAAAAAGAAAGAGAAATATTTTCACGCAGACGTACCTTCACGGATCATTTCTTCCATTCGATCCACATCGGGCCCCTCTACCCAGGAAAGTTCAGGAAAACTTCGAAACCATTGTACCTGCCGCCGAGCGAGTTCTGCCGTATTTCGAATCATCTGTCTGCGGGCTTCCTCCAAATCGATCTCTCCCGCTAAATGCGATACAATTTCTCGATATCCCACAGCCTGCCGCCCTTCCTTTCCCCAGGGAAGTGTCAGAAGATGTTTCACTTCTTCCACTTGACCAGAACGGAGCATCTGGTCCACCCGGGATTCAATTCGCTTCCGAAGAATTTCTCTTTCCCATCGAATACAAAGAACCGTTGCTTCTATTTTGGGGGAGTCAAATTGAGTCTGCATCTCACTGATAGGAATTCCGGTTTTCCGATACACCTCCACGGCGCGCACAAGACGTTTCATATCATTCGGATGAATCCGGGTGGCCGCAACGGGATCAACCCGTGAGAGTTCTGCATGGAGATCTCCCCCCCCCATAGCCGAAAGTTCCTTTCGAAGTTCATGATCGGCTTCCGGCCCACGGAACAATCCATACATGAAGGCCTTGTAATAAAGAGCGGTCCCTCCTACAAAAAGAGCGATCTTCCCCCTGCTTTCGATCTCCTCTTGAGCCTTCTGAGCATCAACAACAAATCGCCCTGCATTATAACTATCCGAAGAATCAAGAATATCGATCAGGTGGTGCGGGATCTCTTTCAACTCTGCCGGGGTAGGTTTGGCCGTTCCCACATCCATCAAACGATAGACCTTCATGGAATCTATGGAAACAATCTCGGCATCCAAACGTCGAGCCAATTCCAGGGCAGATGTGTGCTTCCCCGAAGCCGTAGCCCCCAGGAGAAAAAGAGGAGAACTCATCTGATGATTATAGATCACTTCCCCGGAATTTCGAAGAACTGAGGGCTTTACTCTTCGACGATTTCGCTTCCCGTAACACGTGGAGGAGCGATATCAATGGAGAAACCCGCGGTCGGTTTCGCCCACTGGGGAACCCCACCGATGATAATGGCGGCCCGAATCTCACATCGATAAGTACTCTGGGAGGGAACCGTCCAATCATACTTTCCAGAAACGGGAAGCCCTTCCTTGATCACGGTATTGGATCCATCGCAATGAAGAACCAACGTCACAGACGCTTTCGGATCATTAGACTCCCCTGTCCACGAGAGACTCTCTACAGAGCCCCCCTTCAGTACAGAAGAGGGTGTTGTTGTAAGACTTAGTTTCCCGGAATAATCCGCCTTTTCTGGCTCCACTTTCCCCCCCATACGGATGGAGAATTGTGGGGCGGTTCCAGAAATGGGAACCTTCCCACTCAATCCCACACGACTCGTCGCAACCAAATAAAAGCCATATTTGCCCGGCTTAGGTGCCGAAAAAATCACTTCCGCCTTTGAATCCCGGAACACCTGGTAAATCGACCACCGTTTTCCTCCGTTCGAGGTCACCCAGAGAGTCCGGCTCACAATGAGAGAAAGTGACGGCATAATCTTGGTATCAAGAACAACAGCTGATTTCCTGACCTGAGCACTCGGTCCAACAACAGAAGCCGTCGGAGGGGTCCCATCAATAGAGAAATCTTTCTTGGAAAGGACTTCTTTGTAACGGTTGTACAACATTAATCGGTAATGCTCGCCCGTTGTGGTGGGCATGTTATGCCAAAGGAGACCTCCACGAACCGGTTCCACATTCTGATCTGGAATATTGGTCCATGTTTTTCCACTATCTGATGAAACTTTCGCGCGGAGATCCGAAAGAGGAATGTTCGTTCGCAGGGCAATCAGCAGACTCGCCCCTCCCCGATACGGCTTTCCGCCACCGGCGAACGTAAGCAATTCCAGTTCTACTATTTCCGGGAACCCAATTCGACGGGAAAAAGCAGCCAAAGGCTCGGTCTTCAAATCCAGACTTAGGTTCCCTGCCATATCTTCCGCAATAAGCCAGAATTCCCAATCCCCTTTTTCGGAGATATCGACGGAAAGAGTTCCCCGAGGGGAAGCATGTTCATTCAACCGTACCAAGTCGAGGCCATCCTTCCGTTTTCCCCAGAGGGAAACACACTTGAGCCCCGATTGTCCATCAGAGGAACGGTAGGTCACCGTTACCGTTTTTGGAAGACTTCGGAGTTCTTCATCAACCGAAAATTTTCCAGAAACCACGGGAGCGATCCCATCAACCTCAAACGGGATCTCTGTCTCAACAGAACCTCGATTCCCAAAAGTATCCTCCGATTCCATACGGAGAAGGACAGACCTCTCATTCATTCCCGCGGGAAGGGTCCAGACATATCGACCATCGGCTGGATCCAGTTTCTCTGCAATCCTTTCCCACTTTCTCCCCCCGTTGATCGAGTAAAATAAACTAACCCCCTCGGAACTCGGATGAATCTCCTTAAGAGTCCCTTCCGTCCAACGGATGATAAACTCTTCTCCAGCGGCAAAAACCGTCCGATCCGACAGGGCTCGAATCTCCATGACAGGCGGAATAGAGTCGATTTCGATATCAAATGTAAAATCAGGTCGAGACCCGTTTACCGGAGGTTTTTGCATTCTTTCCGCACGAGCACCGGCCAAACTCTCACACGTAATGTAGAGTAAATATGTTCCGTCATCCTTGGCAAAAGTCATCGGGCTCATAAGATCAGGGTCTTCTCCCCATCGATGCCAATGCGATCCATTGTCAGATGAATACCAAAGAACAACTTTCCCTAGTGGGCTGAACCCCTGGTTTATGATTTCGTATTCAATCTTACTAACACTTTGGAGAGATTGCGCCGGACCCGTTATCCGAGCTTCCGGTAGAGCCGTATCAATGGAGAAGAGTTCGCTCTTCGTAACCGTCTCATTTCCAACAAGATCATGAACCGTCGCCCGGAGCATGTACTGGTCCCCCGCCGTCTTAGGAGGGCTCCAGAGGAAAGGAGAATCTTTTGATATCTTCTCACGAATCAACTTCCAACTCTTCCCCCCATCGGCGCTCACATCAAGACGGACAGGATTTTCAGATAACCCTACGTTATCTCGAAGTGCCCACCGAACCTCAATAGCACGTCCAGCAAGATAAGCCTGTTTTTTCGGAGCGATAAATTTCATGCGAGGCGAGGAAGTATCTACTATCGTTCGGTGTTGGGGTTTCGTCTTGCCTCCCTGTGGATCCGGCGCTTTATTTCCAACATGATCAACGGCCGTTGTGTAAAATCCATAGTCTCCGTCTAACCCCTGGAAGAGAATGGGGGAAGTTGCATCGTCATCACTCCCATAATAATCCCAACTGGCCCCGCCATCACGCGTGAACCAGAGGTGAACGGTACGGACTCCCGTCCCTCCAAAATCCTCGACCACATAGGAAACCTCAACGGGACTGGTATTGGAAACGGAAGGTCCCACGACATGAGCATCGGGGGAAAGACCATCTACAGAAAATGATTTATCCGATTCGTCGGTTCCCGTATTCCCGGCGCGATCGGTTGCCGAAACCCGAACCTTGTACTGCCGAACAGCCTCCCGACCCCCTTCAAAACGAGGTATGTCCCACGGAAGGCTCCCCGTATTGGGAAGATTCTTATGAATGGTAACCCACTGCCCATCATGTTTTTTCACCTCTACCCGGATTCCATCAGACCGAACGTCTGAATCGACTGCATGCCATTCGATCAAAATCGTCTTTCCTGCCTGGAAAGATTCTCCTCCATTGGGGCACCGGACTTCTATCTGAGGAGGTCTCGTGTCTACCGTCACTATGTAATCGGGCCTCGTGTCCCGAGCGGGGATATACCCAGGGGTCCCCTTGGGATCGATCGGAACAAAAACGACCTCATACCGACCATCCCTCTGAGCAAAAAGAACGGCTTTATGCTGACCCGCATCAAAGAACTCGCCCCGAGACCAGACTTCGCCGTCGGAGTTGTACCATAACTCTACCCCCTTCTGGCCGAGAGCCCGTCCGGATGGAATATCAAACTCCAGGAGACGATTTTTGGAGAATGTCCCCGGATTCTTTTCCTCAGGAGGCGTACCTTTCTCAGGAACCTCCTGAGTCGGAAGAGGCAAGGTCCCCCGAGTCGGAGCTTCCGTTGGCTCATTCGTCATCCGACAACTGGCCAGCACAAAGAGAGAAATAATTCCGAAGATCCAGGCTCGCCTCATAACAGATTCCTTCTCACGTACTCGCAGGCATTCGTAAAAAACATCAACCCATCGGGACGGATCCCCGTCCCGGTCCGGGTCCACCTTGGGTGGTTGAAGGCGTCATAGAAACGTTCCGGATGTGGCATCAATCCAAGGACTCTCCCTGTGGCATCACAGATTCCAGCAACTCTCCCATCGGAACCGTTTGGATTCCCTGGATACCCGATTTCATTTCCTTCGGAGTCCGCGTATTGAAGCACAACCCGATCCTCTTCCAAAAGCCGTTTCAGGACAGATTCATCTCTCGTGACAAATTTGCCTTCCGCATGTGCCACGGGAAGTTGAATAACGTCCTCCTCTATTAAAAATTCGGACTTTGAGGCCCGAATCTTGAGGGAAACCCACCTCGCTTCGAACCTCCTGGAGTCATTTTCTGTAAGGCTGAAAACCGGTTCAGACCCATCGGAGGGGGCCGCCAGAAGACCGGTCTGAACAAGAGTCTGGAATCCGTTGCAAATCCCGAGAATCAGCTTCCCCTCTTCCACGAATTTCCGGAGAGAGGACCCAAGTCGATCCCGGATCTCAATGGAAAAAATACGGCCCGCACCGAGGTCATCCCCATAGGAAAACCCGCCCGGAAAGACGAGAAATTGGGCTTTTTTCAATTTTTCTTCCACATCCGTACGCTGGTTCAGGTGGACAATATCGGTCTGAAATCCAGCTTTCTCGCAAACGAATTTCGTCTCTTTTTCGCAGTTGATCCCGGCTACCCGTAAAATGAGAGCTTGAGGCTTCTTCATCAGATCACCACTGAAGAGGCTTTTTCCAAGCCTCTTTCATCTCGCCCAGGGTCAAATGGACCAATTTATTTCCATCCTGGCCACGAACCATGAAATCCTTTCCTGAAATCACTTCCCCAACAGGAGAACAAGGGACGCCCTCCATCAGTTCCTCGAATCGGTCCACATCACGACTGCGAACCTCTACCAGAAAGCGGGAAGGAGATTCGGAAAAGAGAAGCGTATCATCACGCGATAGATCCGCACTTCGGGATACATTTTCAAGGTTCAACCGCATTCCCAGTTCCCCGGCAAAGGCCATCTCCGCTGCCGCAACTGCCAGTCCCCCCTCGGAAAGATCATGACAAGCCCGGACCACTCCCTCTTGAATAACCTTGGATACGGATTTAAATATCTTTTTCCCAAGGGCTAGATCGACAACCGGAACATGGGCACCAAGTTGATCATGGAGCCCATAATACTGAGAACCACCCAGTTCGTTTCGAGTCTGACCTACAAGGTAAATTACATCTCCAGGACCCTTCGCATCCATCGTGATACACTTTTGAATATCTTTCACAATAGAAATGGCAGAAATGAGAAGAGTATGGGGGATCACGATCCTTTTTTCCCCAATCCGGTACTCATTATGAAGGCTGTCTTTCCCGGAAATGAAAGGCGTCCCATAGGCCATGGCAACGTCGTAACACGCCTCGGAAGCCCGCATCAAAGCTCCCATATTTTCAGCGTCATTCGGACTTCCCCAGGAAAAATTGTCCAAAAGCGCCACACGGGAGGGGTCCGCACCAACGGCAACCACATTCCGAATGGCCTCATCTATGGAGCACGCGGCCATGTCATAGGCAGAAAGGTCCGAATATTGGGGATAGATTCCGCACCCTATGGCCAGACCACGGGTAGAGCCGAGTACCGGTCGTACCACAGCCGCATCCCCCGGCCCATCATCATAAGCCCCCACCATGGGTTTCAGAACACTTCCCCCCTGAACCTCATGATCGTATTGACGAACAATCCATTCCTTGGAACAAACATTCCAACGTCCCAAGACCCCGAGAAGATCCTCGTTATACGATTTCTTCTCGGGCAAATCGGGTTCCTTGCCCTTCTTGGGAGAATAACTGGCGGTCGTTACCCATCGGGGAAGTCCATCATGGAGAAAGTCCATCCCCAGATTTCCCACCGTTTGCCCCTCGTACCGAAGATGTAAAACTCCGTCCCCGGTGAATTTCCCAATCACCGACATCTCAACATCTTCCCCCTCACACAACATTCGAAGGGCCTTCTCATGTTTCGGAGGAACCGAAAGAACCATTCGCTCCTGGGCTTCACTAATCCAAATTTCGCTATAACTGAGACCTTCGTACTTCAGGGGAACTTTTTCGAGATCGACTTCCGCCCCCAATTGCTCTCCCATCTCCCCGACCGCACTGGAAAGACCTCCTGCACCACAATCCGTAATGGAGGTGTACAAATTCTTGTCTCGAGCCTGGAGGATCAAATCGAGAACGCACTTCTCCACAATCGCATTCCCAATCTGTACCGCCCCTCCGGACAATTCTTCCGATTTATCATGGAGACCTGTGGAAGAAAATGTAGCCCCATGAATTCCATCTCTCCCGGTTCTTCCCCCCAAGACAACAACAAGATCATCCTTTTTCGCGGACTTCCGGGACTTCCCTTTCGGAAGAATGCCCACGGTTCCGGCATACACAAGAGGATTTCCGATATATCGTTGGTCAAAAAGAACGGCGCCATTCACCGTGGGGATCCCCATCCGATTTCCATAATCGCGAACGCCCGATACCACTCCCTGTAAAATCCTGCGGGGATGAATGGTGCCTGGAGGGAGATCCTCCCGAGGAGTATTGGGTTCCCCCACACAGAAAACATCGGTAGAACAGACCGGTCGAGCCCCCATTCCACAACCGAGAATATCACGGATGACGCCTCCCATCCCCGTATTGGCCCCCCCGTACGGTTCAATCGCACTCGGATGATTGTGCGTCTCCACCTTAAAACAGACATCATTTTCATCATCAAACTCAATAATGCCTGCATTGTCCTTAAAGACACTGACACACCATGATTTCTTTAAATCGCGGGTGGCCTTCATGATCGTAGACTTAAGGAGATTGGAAACCGTCCGGGTGCCATACCGAACATCCCCCGCAAAGGTCTTATGTTTGCAATGTTCACTCCACGTCTGCGCCAACGTTTCCAGTTCCACGTCCGTCGGGTTCCGCTTTTCTTTCTGGAAGTAGGCCTGAATGGCATGAAGTTCCTTCAAGGTAAGAGCCAGTCCAAGATCTTCATTCCACTTTTCCAAATCAGCATCTTCGGCCTCCAGAAGATCACACTCTTTTTTTTCAAAGCGGTACGGGGTTCCGAGAGAAATATTATCGAACCCCTTTTCGCCGAGAAGAACCTCATCGACCGCTTCATTGGCAAAGACCGACAGGACCGCTTTACGAAGTTCCTCTTCGGAACGACTCCCCTGAATATGATAGAGAACCCCGGAACGAAGTCGGTCTGCATGAAACCCAAGATCCGTAATCGCCTTGAGCGCACTCTGTTCCACAGGATCGGTTACCCCCGACTTCTTAAACAGAAGAACGGCCGAGGACCCTTCCGGGGTATTTGGGGGATTTGTTGCCGGGAAAAGCGCACACTCTTCTGTAACAGAATCGACAAAGAGAGACTGAGCTACACGCGAAGCGGTAGCTTCATCCCAATCAGCATCGATAAGATAGACCCGGAACGATCGAACCACATCGTACGAGGAAAACCCCGCGTCACGGAGTGCTGCGGAAGCGTACCGGCCCTGCCCATCGATCCGACCATCCTGTGTACGTACGTTCACCCGCCAGATCATTAGAGTCCCTACACTTTACCAGCCCGAAGAAAAGGTGTCAAAAAAGAGAACTCAGTTCCGGATTCCCTTCCAAATTCAACAAAAGATTCTGAAATTGTATTGCGCAGAATTCCCTTGCCTGCCATAATTTCTCGGAACGCTTCAGATAGGATGGTAAATGATCAATAGAATCCTAAAGGGGTATCAGATTGTAGACCAGATCGCTGTCGGAAGTGTCGGTACGGTCTGGCGAGCGATCAACTCCAGAAACCAGAATTTTGCCCTCAAGCAACTCTCCGAAAAGAACTCCCAACGATCCGAAAAAGTAAAACAGTTCCGCAATGAGGCGCTCCTCACGCAGAAAATGCAGCATCCTCATATCGTCCGGGTCTTTGAATATGTGGATATGCCCCCCCAACCCTTTTTCACCATGGAATACTTCCCTTCTCATAATCTTAAATTTGCCACCTGGAACAAGCCGGATCTCGTATGGCGTAAAGAATTTTATATCCTGCGCCAACTCGCAGAGGCCCTCGCGCATATTCATTCCCTGGGGGTCATTCATAAAGATCTCAAACCCGAAAACGTTCTTATCGACAAGAAGTCACAGATCCGAATGATCGACTTCTCCCTCTCGAAAACAAAATGGCAGCGGAAACTTCAGTTAAAGAAAATCGTGGAAGGAACTCCCCTCTATATGGCGCCAGAGCAGATCCGTGGCGAAAAATGTGATCCCCGGACCGACATCTACGCCTTTGGAGTCCTGATGTACGAACTGCTCACAAAACGTCCTCCTTTTCTGGGGACAACAGCCCAACACCTCTTGCAGAAACACTTAAGAGAAGCGCCTCCTCCGATGAGGAATTACGTGAAGACGCTCTCTCACGATCTCGATTCCTTCATGCAGAAACTTCTCGCAAAAAATCCGGATGACCGATTTCCGAATATGATTTCCATCATTCATGAGATTTCAAAATGGGAACGGAAAGATACGGTTATCCGCATCCGACAAGTGGAACCTCCAAAAAAGAAGCGCAAAGAATCCTAGCTCCAAATTCAACTTGCCTGCCCTCCGGGAATCTCCTATGTTGCTATCAGAACGATGGCAGGCCATTATCTGGACTTTGAAAAACCGATCGAGGAACTCGAGAAGAGAATCGAGGAACTGGAGAATTTCTCCCGTAAGGCGGACGTCGACCTGACAGAGGAGATCGGCAAGTTACGCGAACGCAGCATTGAGAAGAAAAGAGAGATCTTTTCCCAACTTACCCCCTGGCAGAGAGTCCAACTTGCGAGAGAACCCAATCGACCCGAATCAACCGATTTCCTCGGTATGATCGGCGAGAATTTCTTTGAACTCCATGGAGACCGAACATACGGAGATGACCCTTCCACCGTGACAGGATTCTGCACCATAGGAGGAATCAAACTACTCGCGGTCGCACAACGAAAAGGAAAATCAATCCAGGATAGAGTGGCGAGTAACTTTGGATGCCCCCATCCGGAAGGGTACCGGAAAGCGATGGAAAAGATGAAACTCGCGGAAAAATTTGGCCTTCCCATCCTCACCCTTGTCAATACGCCCGGGGCCTTCCCGGGCATTGGGGCCGAAGAGAGAGGGCAGGCACAGACCATCGCTCGCAACCTTTTCGAGATGTCCCGTCTGCGTACCCCCATCCTCTCGATTGTTGTTGGCGAGGGAGGTTCCGGAGGCGCCCTCGGAATCTCGGTCGCAGACCGGATCCTCACCATGGAAAATTCTTACTTGTCCGTTATTTCCCCCGAAGGCTGCGCCACCATTCTCTGGCGGGACGCGGCAAAAGCCCCCCTTGCGGCAGAACTTCTGCGATTAACCCCAAAGGAATTACAAAAGCTGGAAATCATAGACGGGATTATTGAAGAACCCCTGGGAGGAGCTCATCGCAACCACCCGGAAGCGGCCGCAAACCTGAAAGAGGCGGTTGTTCGCAACCTTCAGGAACTGATCCTGCTGTCGGGAGACGAACTTCTCGAAAAGAGGTATAAAAAGTACCGGGCAATTGGGGAATTTATCGAAATGCAGGAAGAGAAAATAGAAAAGAGCCGAGACTCCTCCCCCAGCTAACGATCCTCTTCGGACTCAGGCGCCAGCAAATTTTCAACCTGATTGACCAACTCCTGGGCCTTGAACGGTTTGGAAAGAAACGCATCCGCACGGGACTTCTCCTTCCAATAGAGATCACTCTTTCCCGTATCCCGTGTAATGGCCGTTAGAATCATCACCTTCAAATCCCGACGACGTGGGTCAGACTTGAGATCGCTACAGATCTCAAACCCGCTTTTCACGGGCATCATGGCATCCAGAAGGACAAGATCAAAGTGTCCTTTCTCAAGGAGAGACCACCCCATCCCTCCATTGGAAGCTTCTTCGACCTCGTACCCTCGATTTCGAAGAGCAAACGAAATCAATTCTCGAACCCCCTCAGAATCCTCAACCACCAGAATACGTTTCGCCATTTTTATTTCCCCGTTTCTAAGCTGATTATACCACCGGTCAAGGGAGGGTCAATGTACCCAAAATCGCCTATACTGAATTTCTTGACACCCCATTTTTCCCGGGTATTTTATGGCATCAAATTTAGTCGGGAGAATAAACATGTTACCAGAAGATTTGAAATACTCTGAAACGCACGAATGGGTTCGGATTCTTGCAAAGAAGCGGGAGGCCACGATTGGTCTGACCGATTTCGCCATCAAACAGCTGAGCGACCTCGTTCATATCGAATTACCCAAAGTGGGAGAGGCCCTTGAACAAGGAACCCCCTTCGGAGAAATTGAATCCGTAAAAACCGTGGCCGACCTTGTTGCCCCTGTAGGCGGGACGATAACCGAGGTAAATCACGAAGTGGAAAGCGACGTGGAAATTCTCAAAGAAAATGCCTTTGAAGACGGCTGGCTGCTCAAAATCAAACATGAGAAACCAACCGAACTTGATGCTCTGATGAGCCAGAAAGAATATACCGACTTCCTTGGAACCCTCGAACAAGATGAGGATGAGGCAGAACAAGACGGCGAATAAGCGTTCCCCTGGCTCTCAGGATTTATTACCCCCCCCCTGCTGTTGGATTCTACAGAACCATGAGCTACATACAGAACACTCCGGATGATGTGAAGGCGATGCTTTCTACCATTGGAGTTGGGGACATAGAGGACCTCTTCAAGGATATTCCCGAAGAGGTTCGGAGGAATAATCTCCTGGCACTTCCAGAAGCTCTTTCGGAAATGGAACTCTGGAATCATATGTCCCGACTTGCGGAACAGAATCATTCAACCCAGAACTTCTCCTCGTTCCTCGGGGCCGGAGCCTACAACCATTTCACCCCTTCCCTTGTTGACGCTCTCCAGAGCCGAGGCGAGTTTCTAACGGCTTATACGCCCTATCAAGCGGAAGCGAGCCAGGGGACGCTGCAACATATTTTCGAATTCCAGACCATGATCTGTGAGCTAACCGGAATGGAAGCGGCCAACGCCTCCCATTACGACGCAGCGACGGCACTTGCGGAAGCGGCAGGGATGGCCATCCAGGCTACCGGAAGAAACGTTCTTGCCGTCAGCGGAACACTTCACCCCCACTACCGGGAAGTTCTTCGGACTCAGTTTCAGCACCGTGATATTCGGATCCTGGAGATCGCTCACGCAAATGGAAAAACTCCGATCGACATGATCCGGGAAGTAGCAAAGAATGCGGCGGCCGTTCTCGTCCAAAACCCAAACTTCTTCGGTACGCTGGAAGAAATGACCCAAATCGCAGAAGAGGCTCATGCAGAAGGAGCCCTTGCCATTGCGGCGGTCAATCCGATTTCCCTTGGACTTCTTCAGTCCCCGGGAGAATGTGGTTTTGATATCGTCGTAGGGGATGCCCAACCTCTGGGAATTCCCCTCTCTTTTGGAGGGCCATGGGCGGGATTCCTCGCCTCCCGGAAAGAGAGACTTCGTCAGATTCCGGGAAGACTTGTAGGAGAGACGCTCGACAGCGCCGGAAATCCGGGCTTCGTTCTGACGCTTCAGACTCGAGAACAGCACATCCGTCGGGAAAAGGCCACTTCCAATATCTGTACCAATCAGGCTCTCATGGCGCTTCGTGCGACCATTTACATGACCGCCATGGGACCCAACGGCCTGAAAAATGTGGCCTCCCTCTGTGTTCAAAGAGCACACGACCTTTCCGCAAAAGTTCCGGGACGAATTGTTTATCCATCGCCCTTCTTTCATGAGTTTGTTGTCGAATTCTCAAAGCCCGTATCCAGGATCAATGAACAACTCCTGGAAAGAGGGATACAGGGGGGGTATGACCTCGTGCAAAGCTATGGCGACCACCGCAATATGATGCTGATCTGCTGCACAGAGCAGAATTCACCCGAAGAGATCGATCAGTTTGCCTCGGCTCTCAAGGAGATCTCAGGATGACACTGATTTTCGATCGAAGTTCAAAAGGAACCAGCGAAACGTACCTTCCAAAAGCGGATGCTCAGAAAGAGATTTCGGATTGGATTCCCAAAAACCTCCTCCGGGAAACACCCCCCCTTCTTCCGGAAGTAGGGGAACTGGAAGTCATCCGTCACTTTACCGAACTCTCTCAGAATACCTTCTCCATCGATACAAACTTCTACCCACTCGGGTCGTGCACCATGAAATACAACCCGAGAGTAAACGAGAAAATATCCGCCCTTCCCGGCTTTGCGGCCCTCCATCCGTTCCAACCGGACGAAACCACCCAGGGAATCCTTCGGGTCATGAAGGAACTGGAACGGTATCTCATTGAAATTGCGGGAATGGAAGCGGTAAGCCTTCAACCGGCCGCGGGAGCTCAGGGAGAATTGACCGGACTGCTTCTGATCAAAGCCTACCATAAAAAAAATGGAGAGCCTCATCGTAACGAAGTTCTGATTCCCGATAGTGCGCATGGAACCAATCCCGCAAGCTGCACCTTTTGTGGCTACCGAACAATCACCGTAAAATCGAATTCCGATGGGGGAGTCAATATCGAGGATCTCAAAGAGAAGATCTCCGACAAAACGGCCGCCATGATGATCACAAATCCGTCCACTCTGGGCCTTTTCGAACAGAATATTGTCGAGATCAGCAGGCTGATCCATGATGTGGGCGGACAAATGTATATGGACGGGGCCAACATGAATGCCATCCTGGGCCGAACCCGCCCCGGAGATTTCGGCATTGATGTCATGCACTATAACCTCCACAAGACATTCTCGACGCCACACGGAGGGGGAGGTCCTGGATCGGGTCCCGTTGCCTGTAAAAAACATTTGGAACCCCATCTCCCTTTCCCCCGAATCCTGGAGGAGGAGGGAAAGTTGCGACTGGATCATTCCCATGGAGAATCGATCGGAATGATGAAAAGCTTCTGGGGGAATATCGGCATGCACATCCGCGCGTATGCCTTTATCCGCCGATATGGAGCGCAAGGCCTTCGTGATATCTCCTCCCATGCCGTCCTCAATGCAAATTACGTCCGAGTGAAACTCCGGGATCATTTCCATATGCCGTTCGACCGCATTTGTATGCATGAGTTTGTTGCGTCGGGGAACCGGCAGAAAAAACAGGGAGTTCGGACTCTCGACATTGCGAAACGACTTCTCGATTATGGGGTTCACCCCCCCACGATTTACTTTCCGCTCACCGTTGCGGAATGCCTCATGATTGAGCCGACCGAGACAGAACGGAAATCGATCCTCGACCGCTTCTCGGATGTCATGATTTCCATCGCCCGGGAATGCAAAGAGAATCCGGAAATGGTAAAGAAAGCCCCCCACACCATGTCGGTAAAAAGGCTCGATGAAGTCCGGGCCTCCAAGAAACCGATCGTTCGCTGGAACGCGGAAGAGGTGGGGAAAACCTCTTAAGGGGTTCTTCCTGGAATCACCACTCCCGGAAAATCAAGAATGTCCAGGGTGGGAGAAGCATCGTAAAAGCCAACCGGAAACCTTCCTCGCCCGGGAAGAACCCGATCGGGACGAAAGTAGTAGGGCCAGAACCAACTCGGACGATGATAAATCCCATCCGAAACTTTGATGACACCGGGTGCGTCTGAATATTCCCGGACGACAGACCGAAGAACGCGCCTCTTTTCTGTTTCCAGATCCCGCTCTGCCTTTTTCAGTTGCGACGCAAGTTTCTTCGATTTCAAAAGGGCCCTTTCCGCAGTCGTCATCCAGACGCCGTTGACTTCGACCATTCCGACCGCCTGCTGGACCTGACTGCGGGACATCCACTTGCCCTGGAAGGTACGATATCCCAGGTACCTTCTCGCTCTTGTATTCTCCGAATCGAGGGAAAGGACCTTCTGCATCAGAGGTTTCCCAAAACGGAAGAAACGATGTTGTTGAGCGAAATCAAAAAGCGTCAGGTAGTCGGCCGGGTTCTGACTCCCCTTCACGCTTTTTTCGAGTTGGTAATAATCATGTAAAGGAGTGCGGCCCCGCTTGATGGAGAGAACCTCTGTACGAAGAAGAGAAAGAACTCGACCACCGATTTCAAGCCGAATGCACCTGGCATCCAAAGGACGATCCTGAACAATGCCGACGAGGATACGCCCGTCCTGCAGGCGAACTTCATCTGCAAACGCCGCAGAGGAGCAAAACAAAAGGAATACGATTCCATTCAGAAATACGACACCCTTCCTCATACCCTAATGGTACACCACTTCGGGCCAAATTGGGGAAGAGATCTGAAAAACGAACGACCCGGATTAGGATCTCTGGTAGACCGACTTTCCGCCGATTACCGTGCGCTCCGCACGGATCCCAGGAAGGTCTTCGTCCGAACAAGTCATGGGATCTCGGGACCATGCGACAAAGTCGGCAAATTTCCCCGGAACAAGAGACCCCTTTCGATGCTCTTCAAAAGAAGCATACGCCGCTCCCAGGGTAAACACGTGCAGAGCCTCCTCGCGGGTAAGTTTTTCTTCCGGGATCCACCCCCCTACAGGCCTTCCCTGAGAATCCTGGCGGGTAACGGCAGCGTGGATCCCTTTCCACGGATCAGCAGGCTCTACCGGAAAATCACTTCCCCCAGCAAGAGCGACCCCCTCCCTCAAGAGAGACCCCCAGGCATAAGCGCCGCGAAGACGCTCCCGACCGAGCCGCTCTTCCACCCATCTCATATCACTCGTCGCATGAATTGGTTGAACAGAAGCGATCACACCCAAACGAGCCAATCGGGAAAGATCGTCCTGACCGATCACCTGTGCATGCTCAATTCGAGGGCGCGCTCCTCCGATGCGTTCATACGCATCGAGTGTTTCCCCGACGGCACGATCCCCAATGGCATGCGTACAAACCTGCCACCCCTTCTCCCTCGCAAGACGTACCCATGCCTCCAACGTCGACATATCATGAAGAGGAAATCCCTGGCTTCCGATCGCATCCGAGTAGTCCGCCTTCAACCAGGCGCCCCGAGAGCCGAGAGCCCCATCGAGAAGGATCTTGATCGCCCGAAGACTAAAGCGAGCCCCTTCCGCAGGGGATCTCTCTCGAAGAATCGATTCGCATCCGGGTCTCATGAACAACATGCCATAAACCCGCAGGTGCAGGGCCTTCTCTTTCACCAGAGCCTCGTAGACATCCACCTCCTCCAGATCGATCCCGGCATCATGGACCCCTGTCAGCCCAAGAGAAAGACAATGCTCCTGAGCGGCAAGGATCTCCTTCTGAATTTTGGTACGGGCCGGCAGGACCGGTTCGAAAAGAGCCATCGCATTATCGACGAAAATTCCGGTGGGCTCTCCGTTTGGATCCCGGAGAATATCCCCCCCTTGTGGGGCTTTCGTATCCTGATCGATTCCTGCCAAATCCATCGCTTTCCGATTCGCGAAAACAGCATGCCCGTCTATTCTATGTAAAAAAACGGGATGGTCGGGAGAAAGGGAGCTCAATGGAGGATGCACCGGAAACGAATCCTCCCCCCAATTCGTTTGATCCCATCTTCCCCCGAAGATCCACTCCCCCTTGGGACGTTTCTCAACCTGACCGCGCACGGCGGTGAGAAGGTCCTGAAAGCTCTTCATGGAAGAAAGGTCTATTTTCCCGGTAAGAAGACGTCCCAGGGAAGACATGTGACCGTGACTATCCATCAGACCCGGAGTCACGGCCTTCCCCTTTAAATCAACAAACTCCGTACCCGGACCGGCAAGTCCGGAGATCTCCCGATCGGAACCAAGAGCGATAAGAGTGCCCTCCCGAACAGCAAGAGCCTCGACTCTACCGGACCCAAGGGTATGAATATTCCCATTCAGGAAGAGAACATCCGGAGGAAGTGAATTATCCATTGAAAAAGAGGAAACCTAGTATCGCTCGGAAGATTCCCTCAAGGCGTAGATGTACCCACTACTGTTGGCACAATAAAACAGGTCATCCGAGGTATTGGTAACAAACATGTGAAGTCGCTTTGTAGGATATCGCCCTACAATATGACCAGACATTTCCTTGATTGCGTAGATCTCCTGGTCAGGACCGAGAACATAAACATAGTCCTCCCCTTTCATCAGGAATCGCTCTCCGAGAGGAAGTTTCCATCGAAGGCTACCATTGCGCTTGGCCCCCATGACCGAACCATCCGGCCGCCGATGAACCGGAAAAATATCAAAGGCGAAGAGGGCTCCTCCTTCCGATTTCACATAAACGGTATTTCCTATCGCGACAGCAGGATCAAAGATGGGAGCGCCACATTCGTACTTCCAGTCCAACTGACCACTCGCCCCATCCACGGCGTAAAAAGCGTTATCACTACTGCCTACAAAAAGCATCTTCTTTTCACGGAGTTCCCCTTTGGAACCCGATTTCTCGGTAGTTTTAAAGAGGACTGGATTCGCCCGGATAGCCCCTTGTGTTTTGAGAGGAGTCACCCCTTCTCGATCGGAAACGGAATAGAAATAGACCTTTCCATCATGGGAGACAAAGTAGAGGACCGGGTCCTCAAAAGCGGGGCGAGCCGTAATGTGATTTTGACTTGAATTAATGTCGGCCCGGAAATATTCCGCGACCGATCCCCGTTGTTTCACATTCAGAACATACACGCGTGCTTTATTCGCCGCTGAGACAAAAATATAGAACTGAGTCGCCGTCGGCTGGGCACTCGGAACAAATTCCATTCGACGGGTCCACCGAAGGGTTCCGGAGATACGGTCCAGGCAGTACAACTCCTGCTGAGAAAGAAAGTAAACATTGTCGCCAAACCGGGAAACTTTCAATTTTTCCCGTTTCTCCGCCCGCTCCTTTTGAAGTTTTTTCACTTCTTCGCCAGGACCCTTCGAACGAACCGTATCATCAATGGCTCTGTTGATCCGAAGAAGGTCTTCTTCCAGAACTCGAATCGTTTCGGGGACTCCCTGCGCAACGACAGGAGGAAAGTCGAGAGGACGATTACTGTCCACATGATAGATCCACTTCACCTCTCCGATAAAGCGGTCTACGGCAATAAGTTGATTGTTGTTGGTCTCAATATAAAGATGGTCTCCCGCCTTGGTCATTCGGCGGATCTCTACATCATTGAATTTAAATTCCCACTCTATGTGCTTGAACGGAAGGCGGGAAACTTCGGCATGAAGAATCTTTGCCCCCGGATCCTGGAAGGAATCCGGTCCATCGTAGAGACTCGTCGTGGTATCCGGTGCGGAAGAGCAGGAGATGAAAAAGAGAAGGAGCGCCAGAATTGGAAGGCGGTTCATGTTTACCCCTTTTTGGATCGAAAGTCTGCCAGGTTGATCTTGTGCTTGGCCTCGTAAGAATTGATTTTTTCGATGCGAGATATGTCGTCTTGAATCCGATTGACAAGTTTGAATATGTACGGTTTCCCGGTGAGACGGTCCCGAAGATCCACGAGCATCCGATCCCACGATCCGTCGTATAACTCGTCCCGGAGCGTGACCAGCATCTGCTCGTCTGCAGAAAGAGAACTGTAATACTTCTCGTGAGGAGACACGCCCATCCCGATTCCTTGAAGAGACCCAGCGTCGGCCTGACCTGACCCTATTGGCCAGAGATACCCTAAAATCCCTCTCCCTACCTCTGGAGTCGAATTCTACGGTCATAATTTACAACTGTCAAATAAATGTGTAAAATAGAGCAACAATCCCTAGACGGCTTACAAATGGGGTTTTCCTGCAATGGATTCACGAAAAAACGAGATCAACCAGAGCGAAGCGGATATCGCCGTAAATGATGAGAAAATCACCGCCGAGTGCATTCTGATCGGAAAACGGATCACAGAGCTCGACCGACACCCCATCCAGAACGAGGAATGCCTTAAATACCTCAACAATATCGACTCCCTCCGGCGAAGCATTGAAAACTACCAGGAAGACATCAATATCATTCAACTCGCCTTACAGCGAAAAAAAGAGCTCTCTGGTCAGCTTGAGGAGAACAAAAAACGGCTCAAGGATCTTCAAAAAGACCGGGAAACCCGCTTTGTAGAGCTTGGAGCGGCCTCATATACCGTCTTCAAAGGAATTGAAAATCAGGCCCCCTATCGAACCATGTTCGAAGAACTTCTCCGTCTCGATGCGGATATGGATCGGCTACACGGAGAACTGAAAGATCTCGGGGAACAGGAAAAAGACAAGGGATTCTTCGAGAAACTATTCAAATACAAGGGGAAGAAATTCTCCGTCCGAAGCAACCTGAGTAAGGCCGAAAAAGAAAAGATTCGGACCCTGGAAGAGGTGGGACGGCGCGTTGTAGAGAGCGATTTCGTGCAACACACCTCAGGGGATCTTCGGACGATCTTCGATCTCGATGCGGACAAGAAGCGGGAATCGAAACGAATTTCGGAAGAAGACAAGCAGACACGAAACGAACTTGAGAAGGTATCCACACAACTCCTCCAGTATGGAATCGAAGAGTACGGAGACGATAAGATCCAGGAATTTGAAAAGCGAATTGAAGATGTACGCCGGGAACTCCAAGTGATGTACTGCTGGGCCGGCCAGCTTTATATGGAGAGAGATCTTCGCAACGAGATTCCCGATTCCACACTCGCCACGAAATTTGACGCGATCGTCTCGATCCGGGACTCCATCCGCCGCAAGCAGCAACGCATCTACCGACTCAAAGCGGATGTAGAAATAGAAGAACTGACAAAAAAAGATAAGTCTCTTCGACAACGAAAACGACAACTGGAAGAAGAGATGAGAATCAAGGAGCGCCAGATCGGCGTCATTGATCTGGAATTGACTACCGGGGAACGCAGATTGGAAGAACTGAAGAGAGTTCTCTCTGGGGAAGTTCCGTACACCGACCCTTCCCCACTCCCTCCCACTCCAGACTTCTACACAGAAAAGACCGACCTGCCTCCGGAACAGACCGATCCCTCTGCGGACGAAAAATCAGCTTAAGATTCCGGAGCTTCCTTCGAAGACGATTCCCCACGCCGATAGTCCCGGTACAAGTAGGTCATGGAGAAGAGAAAGAGTCCCCCGGCAAGAGGATAGAGCCACCAGGGAGCTTCCAGAGCCGTTGTTGTCGGAGACTCAAGGGAGGCCACAAGTAAGACCGCACCGTTATTCGCCATATGAGCGAGAACTCCCGCCCAAATACTCCGGGAGAAAAGAACGAGAGACCCGAAGAAAAGTCCCAGAAAGAACATGGGAATCATTTTCATCCACTCTACATGCATCAGAGCGAAGAGAATGGCGGTAACAAGAAGGGCAATCCCGGGGGAAAAACTCTTTTGGAATCCCCGAAACACAACCCCCCGGAAAAGCATCTCTTCACAAAGTCCTGGCAGAAAACTGAGCATCAGGAAAGCCAGGACCGGGCCCCGGGAAAGAACTTCCAGAACAGGCTTTTGCAGTTGGTTTAGCGTATCCCGTGCATAAGACTCCAGGCCCACCAAGTGAAGAAGATAATCTTGAACGATGGTCAGTCCATTCAAGAGCCACATCGAAGAAAGGGAGGCCAACGCAACAAAGAAGAGTGTCCGGAAAGAAGGCGGCCGAAACGCAAAGGAAGAGACCAATGGAAGTCGAAAGAAAAGAGCGTAGAGAAAAGGAACCGTAAAAAAGAGGCCCTCAATTGACAGGACCGTAACTCCAAGCCCCGGCCGGTACTTTGCCAGCAACATCCAGAGACCAGAAATGCAAAGGAACACGACACCGAGGACGCGTAACGAATCGTACGCGTCCGGCGACCGGGTAGGACGGGCCTCCACGTTAGTCCTTTTTCAGGTCTTCGATCGTTTCCTTCATGACCGAAAGACGATCTTCATGGAGTTTCGCTTCGTTCTCAAGAACCGAGAGAAGATCTTTATTCGCCCGACTTACTTTCGCATCAATGCCCACGACCGTCTTTTCGATCGCCGCCTTGAGCTTCTGAAGATCTTCCATCTGGTTCTTCATCTGCTGATAGGTCTTTAACATCTCGGCCCCAATGCCACTCACCTTCCCGATCTGCTCAATCCGATCGACCCGCTCATCCTTGATCTTGTCCGCAAGATCACGGGAAGAGCTATCCAGCTTGGATTCGAGACTGGAAACAGCCGCCTGCAAGCGGGATACATCCTGCTTGAGATCTTCATCCCCTCCCCCGCAGCCAATCGATGCCACCAGGATTCCGCCGAGAACGGCGACCCACACATTTCGTTTCATCTGAACGTCTCCCTATAGACAGAAAATCTGAACCATCCGGAACCAATACTACTCTATCGCTCGTACACAACGAAACCCATAATTCCGCCCCTGTTGTCGACGACGGTCACCACGACGAACCCATGTCTGCAGATCCGTTTTTGGATCGAGTTTATACCCGCCCCGTAAAACATAATCTCCTTTTCCGGCACGGGGGAAATTCCCTTCATACCCGGCATAAGGGGCCCACGGACTGGAGGTCCATTCCAGCAACCGATTATCCAATCCGGAAAGGTGAAGAAAGCTCTCCCCCTTCCCACGTCCGAACTTATTTCCCCACGGGTAGATCCTCTTCTCATTTTTGGAAAGATCCCAGGAAGAAGCGACCTCCATCTCCTGCTCCGTTGGCAGCCGAACCACCTGTCCCACGTCCTTTGAGTGCCATTTCATATACGCACTCGCATCCCACCAATTAGTGCCCTTTACCGACGATGCAGGAGTATTTAATTGCTCCTCCCACTTGTAGGGGAGATGTTTCTTAAAATCGCTTCCACAGGGGCACTCCAGAACACATTTCCAGGTAGAGCCGAGAGCGGAAACTCCATCGAGGAACTTCTTGTAGGATGAAACGGACACCTCCTGCTCATCAATGTAAAATTCTTTGAGAGCAACGGAGTAGGCCGGACCCGAAACTCCCGCGCCATCTTTTCCTACCTGATATTTTCGGGAAGGAACATACACCATTCCAGCAGGAGGAGATCCCGCCCTTTTGATCCGCAATTCGAGCTCCGAGAAGGCTTCTTTGAATTCCGTCTTGGCGACCCCCCAGTAGGGTTTATAAGGAGCCTGGCCCGCGGCATCAATTTTCTCTTTCGCAACCTCCCAAGCCCCCTTCTCGTACTCCTGGATCGCATCCCCAACGAGCAACAAAAATTCCGTACGAAGACGAGTCTTTTCCTCCTCAACGAGACGAGCGAGGTTCTCCTGGATCACCTCTTCTCGACGGGAAAGTTCATCGGTATTGCCGTAATGGGCCGAGGTCGAGAGAAGAGCCTGCACCTGCTTCGAAGCCTCTTTCCATTTCCGATTCGCCATCAAATGGACAAGGCTTCCCAACTCAACGTAAAAACCGCCCTTACTTCGGTATTCGTCCGCTTTTGCATTGCTGTCTTCAAATTGAGCCGCTTCATGAAGAGCCTTTCCGACCCCACTCCAGTCCTTCACAATTTCAAGTTTACTGGCTTGATCGAGAGCACGAGTTACCCTTGCTCGCCTGAGAAGTTTCACCGCATTATTCCGCCGGTCCTTTTTCAATCCTGAAACTTTCGAAGCTTGTTCCAGGAGAATGATCCGCTGATCCAAATCCGTCTCGCGGGACGCAGCCCCAATGTGCACTTCATATTCGGAGATCGAAATCCTTCCTGGGAGAGATTTCCAGCGAGGATGATCCTCGGGAAGGAGTTGCCTGGCCGCCGCATATTCCTGGATCGCAACCGGCCACTTCTGATCCTCAAACCCTTCATCCGCTTTCACGAGAGCCCGTTCGCCCCGCGCACGATTCAGAAGAGAGGAAACCTTGGAGCGACGTGAATCTTCTTCTGAAAGGGAGACTTGCAGTTCATCACACTCCTGGATGACCTGACTCCACTTGCGTTGAATCGTAAATTTTTCCACCAGTTCTATTCTCGTATCGAGAATGAGTCGTTGAACCTTGCCGCTGCGGGCATCCCCATCAGGCAACCACTTCAACGCTTCGGCATATTTTTCGAGCGCCGCCTGGAGATCTCCTGTTCCTTTCGACCTCTCCGCCATCGACATCGTGCTCTGATAACCCGCCGAATCCCGTAATGTTTCGACCTCTTTTCGCCGTTTATCCCCGTCGGGAAGGTAACGGAGAGCTTCTGTATATTTCTGGACCGCTCGATCCCATTCTCCAGAAGAGGCGGCCTGCTTCGCTTCTGTCAAAGCAAGTTCGACCTGATCCCCCTTGCCCATGATCGCAGAAAGGATCTGGGGACCAAACCAGACTCCCGCTCCACCGAGAAGGAAAACGGCCAGGAAGAGCCCGATCCATTTTCCTTTCCCCCCCCCTGATGAGACAGAAACCGTGGAAGTCTTCTCCCCGGCACTTGCCGGCTCCACGGTAGAAGGGGGAGTCTTCCCGATTTCTCCATACAGGATCGTCTTTTCGTCTGGGGTCACCCCTTCCAGGATCGCCTGGCAATCCTTGACCAGTTCGATCGGCTCCTGATACCGATCATCAGGAGATTTGGAGAGCAACCGCAAAATCACCCCCTGCATCGATTGAGGAAGGGATGGATTCAACTTCTGGGGAGGGACAGGCTCTTTATGAACATGCTGGTAGATCACCGCCGTGGCGCTCTCGCCAACGAAAGGAGCCGTCCCCGTTCCCAATTCATACATGACCGCTCCGAGCGCGTACAGATCACTTCGGATGTCACATACCCCTCCGGTTGCCTGTTCCGGAGACATGTATTTCGCCGTTCCCATGATCATCTCGGTCTGCGTCAAATCATTTTCTGGATTCTTTGCGAGACCAAAATCCATGACCTTCACAACCTGGTCTGTTTCGGCAACAATGATATTGGAGGGTTTGATATCCCTGTGGATAATCTTCTGCTTCCACGCCGCATCAAGAGCATTCCCCGTTCCAATGGTGATATGAAGAATCTCATCGGGAGAAAACTGATGACCACGACGAAGACGGGAGGCGAGATCCTCCCCTTCGACAAACTCCATCGCATAGAAATGTTGTCCTTCGGCCTCCCCAGCCCCAAAGATCTGAACGATGTGCGTATCGACGAGTTTCGCCAGGAGAGTGGCTTCGCGTTGGAAGCGACCTACAAAATCGGGGCTACTGGTGAGATCGCGCTTGAGGACTTTAATGGCAACGGGTCGATCTACGGAGATCTGACGCCCTCGATAGACGGCACCCATGCCCCCCTTCCCGAGAGTCTGATCAAGATGGACCTCGTAATCACCCCATATTTTTGCACTCACCAAGGCGGATTATAGGAACCGACATACTATCCGTCAATGTACGGAAGACTCAGGAACGAGGAAGGTCGGACTTCTGTGGGAGCCATGGGGAAAGTTCGTCCAATCCGATTTCGGAAGATTCCGATACCGAGATGACTCTTTCAACAAGATTGCGCAACTCCCGGACATTCCCAGGCCATTCATGCCGGGCCAACCGTAGCTCCGCCTCCCGGGAAAACCCAAGAAATCGTTTTCCCATCTCCCGTGAAAAGCGAAAGGCAAAGTGACGGGCCAGAACACGAATATCGGCAACCCGGACTCGAAGAGGGGGTGTATACAGGGTCAAATCGGAAAAGAGGGCGAAGAGTTCCTTCGAAAAAGTCCCCGCTTGAACCTGCTCCGAAAGATCACCTGTCGTCCCCACGAGGACTCTCGCCGCAACTGGAATGTCTATACTGCCCCCAACGCGACGAAGATTCCCCTTTTGAATCACTTCCAGTAGAGCTCCCTGCCTCTCCAGGGGGAGTTTCTCAATGCCATCCAGAAAGATGGTCCCCCCCCGCACAATTTCGAGCCGGCCAGGATGCTCAACAAGAACCTCAGAAGGGCCTTTCTCCTGACCAAACAGTTCCATCGCTATTTGATCACTCGCAAGGGAACCGAGTTCCACCGCCTCAAAAGGCTGACCGCTTCGATCACTGTGGAAGTGAATCAAACGAGCAACCAATTCTTTCCCCGTACCTCGTTCCCCCTGAATGAGGACGGGTCCTTCTCCCAGACTTCCCTGGCGCACCTGATCCACCAGATTCCTCATGATCTCTGACTCACCGACAAGATCCATTTCGGAGGCAATCATCCGACGATATTGGGTGATATCATTTTGAAGATTCTGGAAGTGAACCACCCGGTCGAAGGTCAATCCAACAAGATGTCCGATCGCGGCAACAAGGTGGAGTTCCTTCTCCTTCAATTCTTCCATGGAAGCCAGATCATCCACATAAAGAGCCCCATAGACCTTGTCCCGTCCCCGTACCGGCACCACCATGCAGGAGCAGACCATGTCATCAATCTTTCGCCCCTTCGTGAAAACGGATTCGCCGTCCTGAAACACCTTGAGAAGAAGCCCTGCCTCAAGACGGATGGGGGCCCGAGAGGGATCCCCTTCGGCACGGGAAAATCGTTCCGAAATCTCCCCACGGGCACCAAAGAGAAGTACTGCAGAGCGACCAAATTTCCTTCGTTGTTGAAGGACTTCCAGGAGAGCGTGAGAGACTTCACTGAGGGTTTCCTTGTCGAGAATCGCATCCCCCGCTCTGTAAATAAGATTCAGGTATTCCGATGCCGCTTCTTCTTTGGAGGCCTCACTGACATCGAGATCCGTTTTTCGAAGAAACATGCTCTGCGTTTCGGCCGGGTCATGATCGGTCACCTGCAGGTCGGTATCCGAATCCCCCTCTTTCTCGTCAAAGACAAAGATGAGAACCGACTCCCCAACCAGAATTTTGTCCCCCCACTCGAGAACCTTCTCGGTAATGTTCGTTCCATTGACAAAGGTTCCGTTGGAACTACCCAGGTCCCGGACAACAAACCGATCCCCCAACCGAAGAAGTTCACAATGCTCACGAGAGACCAGCTGATCCGAAAGGCGGACATGGGCATTAATACTCCGACCGACCGTGGCCCGGTCGCCCGACAGCGCAAAGGTTTCCGCCTGTTCGGAAGACTTAAGTATCAGATCCGCTTTCATTCCTTCTCCGTCCGACCCCTAAAGCAAGCAGTATCCCACCCGGAATCGAGACAAAAATCAATGTCAGCTTGAATAAAATCGAAATCGCAACCGCTCCATTTACCGGAACGCCCGCCTTCCCGAAGAAAAAAGCGTACGCCCCTTCCTGAATCCCCCACCCTCCCATGGAAATGGGAACCGCCGTAATCATGAAAATAATCGGTTCAAAAACAAAAAACTGAATCAAGGAAGCTTCTTTCACCTCAAGCGCCACAGCAAGGCCATAGGTAAGAATAATCATACCGCTTTGGCCGAACAAGGAGAGCAGGAGACTGATGACCACAACTCTCTTCTGCTCTTTTACCAGAAGGAACGCACCATCCAAATCAGAAAAGATCTGCCGGATACGACCCTTCTCCCCTTTCCCCTGAAAGAGTCCTCGAAGCGTCTGATTAAAATAGACCAGGTAAGAGAAAATCATTCCGAAAAACAGGCCCAGAATAATATATAAAGACAGCCGCATGGAGGGGTCCCGGTAGAACGGCAGGACACAAACCGTTGCCAAAAGAATCATCGCCCCGAGTCCGATCAATCGATCGAGAAGAATGGTCCCGATGAGCGCCGTTTTCCGATCCGCCCCCCGGGCCACAATGAGCCCCCGGGCCACATCCCCTCCCACATTTCCGGGAAGGAAATTATTAAAGAAAAGTCCAATGTAATTGATCAAAAACGATTCCCGGATCGACACTTCAAACTTTGTGGCACGAAGGAGAACCCACCATCGAAGAGACAATAACAGGAAGGGAATCAAACAGAACGGAAGAAGGATAAAAAACAGGCTCTTGTTCATCTGGTTAAACAGCGTAAGGAAACCAGGCTGATTTGTGATCGTCGTACCCTCTTTGGGAAGGGTTCGCGTCTCTGTATCGGAAAGGGTCACAATATAAGACTCTCCCCGCTCCTCCACGGACTGGGCCTTGACTATTTCTGTTCCATGCCGAACCTCAATCTGATCATCAAAACGAATCAAACTGTAGGCGAACCAGAGAAATCCAAGACTAAGGATCACCCGGAAAACATTAACCGCAATCTTCTTGGAACGCTTCACGACAAGCCCCGAACCCGAGTGCGTGCATCCTCCACGCTTTCCATCTCTTCCGGATAACGCGGCAAGACAGCCTCGGCAACGACGCGGGGATCACAGCCAAAGGGAGAGAGGACTTCTGTTTGCACATCGAAAGGGTCTTCGAGAAAACCAGTGATCACGACTTCTCTTTCAGATATTTCGACCACGCGTCCCGGTTTCGTTCCATATCCATGGCCCCCGTGAGAAGAATCAGAGCCTGGTGCGCCTGAGCCCGAACCAATGGACTGGAGTCCTCCAGCGCATCGAGCAATCCTTCCAGGAGAGAAGGCGTACGTTCGAAATGGGAAAGGCCTCTCGCCGCCGCCGCGCGTACAGGAGCCTCCTTATCTCTTCGCAATGTTTCCAGGAGCGCTTCCTGTGTCGCCGGATTTCGCAACCGACCGAGAGATCTGCAAATTCGGGAGCGGACAGAAGAAGAAGGGTCTTCAATAGGAAGAAGCCGTTCGGCCAGGACCGCCTGACCCGTCAGAGCGATCGCCTCCGCGACTCCGGCACGAACCCGTTCCTCCTCACTTTCACGACCCGAAAAAATAAAGCGCAAAGCCTCTTCCGAAAGAGTTCCCTTCAATCCAAGAGAAACCTCCGCGCGCCAGGCCACACTCGCATCAGAATCGACCAGAGCACGAAGGAGCCCCAGAACCACTCTCGGTTCCCTCTTGTACGCAGAGAGAGCCCGGGCGGCTTCCCGACGGACAACGGGATCTTCATCTGATTTCAGTGTATCGAGAAGGGGATCGACAACATCCGCCCCCCCCAGAAGGCCAAGCGATATACAGACATCACTACGAACAAGCCCGGAAGGCTCTTTTTCGGAAGAAAGCATCGGAATCAAGTGCTGAGAGAACTCCGGATCCCCTTTCTGACCCAAAGCGACCACCGCTCCGGACCGCGCCAGGTAATCGGGATCTTCCAGAAGGTGAATCAATTTTCGGACCGATTCGGCCCCCGAGGATTTCCCCAACTCCAAGGCACCCAGATAACGTCCATAGGGATGAGAACTGTTCACATCGGGTTCCGGCCCGGAAGAGCAGGAAACCAAGAGAAGAAGCCAGAACACTCTTTTCATCAAATTTCACCTGAAAATGGGAAGGTTGAAATTATAGGTGGCTACTTGCCGGACGCAAGGTACTTTTTCACGCCACGGGCCACCGCCTCGGCATACCTTTGTCGATATCCCGAGTCACGAAGCCAGGCCTGTTCCATCGGATTGGAGATGAACCCGAGTTCCACAAGCACCGCCGGGCACCGTGTCTTGCGCAAGATATACATCGCTTTGTGGTCCTTGAGACCCCGATCCGAGGTTCGAAAAGAGGAGGCAAATTCCTTACGAATCATCTCCCCGAGGCGACGACATTCCCGGTCGTCTTTCCGGATCCAAATCTCAAAGCCTTTTGCATTTGGGGTCGGCACATAGTTGACATGAATCGAGACAAATACATCCGGTTTCTTTCGATTGACCACATTGACCCGATGCTGAAGATCATCATAGACCTCACTATTAAAGTGACGATCCCGGGTCCGGGTGTAGGTAACCACCCCCCCCATCTTTTCCAGAATCTTTCCGAGCCGGAGAGAGACATCGAGATTGATCTCCTTCTCGACCATCCCCCCGCCCTGTCCTCCGGTATGCTTTCCTCCGTGGCCGGGATCGATCACAACACGAAACCATTTTTCCACCCGGGACGCTGGGAGAAAAACAGGATCTTTCTTCTTTGCTCGTACGGGAGCGAAAGTAGAGATACGGGATGCGAGATCGGGGGGGACAAAAACCTCCCCTTCCTGAAGAATCGGGGGGGAGGAAAGGGGAAGGGAAACCCCATTGAGAAGCGCCACCTTCAATCCCGGAGAAAGAACGAGGCGAATCCCATCCGCCTCAATAATCTCCCGACCCGTTGCCGGATCACTTTTCCAGGAGAGTTGACGATCCTCCACCAGCCCACGCAGGGAGACAGGATCGCTATTCTGTATGGAGAGAAACGGAGGGCTTTGGAGGAATAGCAGGATCCAAAGCGAAGTGCACAACATTCCCAAACTCTCTCCCCTCCTCTACGGAATCAACATCTCTTCCGTAATCATACGTCCTGGGAAGGGGCGGGTCTACCTTCCATAAGCCTGAACTTATCGATAGGTTTCGACCCAATTTTTTGTCCAGGCTCGCTCTTTTTCCTGAAAAGCATCCCAGTCAAGACCGGAGAGCTTATTCAAAACGACCGGAACCGGCACCCCTTCCACGAGAACATCGGATACCATCTTCCGGAACTTTTCGGCTCCCCACGTCGCATGCACATATTCAAAGAAACCCCATCCCCGCGCATACACATAACGGCGCTCAACACGAGTTTCGATCGTCGATACGGAAACCTTTTGGTGGCGAAAGAAGTGCACGAAATGTCCGTCCCCGGCAACGTAGGCGGCCATCCCCTCGAGAAACCATTGCGGCGCCGCGTCCCCCTGAAAACAGTGGGTCAATTCGTGCGTTATGATCGCGGTCATCTTTGCCGGGGGAACCGCCACCCTTCCCCCGGAGAGAACCTTTTTTGCAAAACCATCGATCATCTTTGCATACGCCACCAGGTCGTCGATATCGAGTTTAATCTTACCCTCTCCTCCGTATCCGCCCCCTGTCGCAGGGACGCCCAAAAGGCGAAACTGGATCTGGATATTAAGAGTTCCCGTGTAAAGACCGGTCATATCGTGAATCCGGGAAAGAGCGACCGCCCAGTTCCTCCGGTCCCAGAAGAGGTCGAGAATTTGAGAGACCTCCCGCCCTCGTTTCCGAAGACGCCTCACCTGTTCGTGGGGAGGAAAATGAATTCCGGTTTCGACCGCTTTGAGAATTTCGGGAGAGACCCAATTCTCTCCAATTTTCCGGTGGGAAAGCTCTTTCCGAGGAGGAGAATAAGCAGGATCGGAGAAGATCGATTTTTCAAAATGGGTCTTCGCTTCCGTAGCTAGACCCTTCTTCTTACACCAGAGCCCCAATTCGTATTGCCCTTTGGGGTCATCGGGAGATACCGCAGAGGAACGATCCTGATATTCCTGCGGAGAACCCATTTGTAGAAAAAGGATAAGAAGCAGCGACATCATCCACCTTTTACGATCATTCGACCCAAAAGTGTAGCAAGAGAGTCTGAAATTTGCACGAGGAGGGGGCTTGCATTTATCAAAAGATGGGGGACAATCAAGGAAAGGAGAGCTTGTGAACAAAAAACTGATTCTCATCCCCCTGGTGATTCTGGCCGCTCTCGGTCTCGTCTTCCTCGCCCGCAACCGCTTTTCGGCGGACGCACCCAAAAAGAACGGAAAGGGAGAGGTCTCTGAAAACGGAACTCAGAATGGGGGGAGTAACGGAACGCCTGCGGAAGAAACAACCAGCACGGGACCTCTCCTCCGCTACCAGGCGCCTCCCGGGCTCGTCCGACTCTATGAAGTGTCGATGATCACGACGATCAACCTCGTCCTCGACATGAATCTGCAGCCGGGACAGCCGCCACAAACCCAGACGGAAACCTTACGACTCGTTGGCAATCTGGAATGTTCAGGCTATCAAAGCCCGAGAGAAGATCTACTCCTTCTCGGATGCACGTTCAAAGAGGTCTCGATCGAGACCGATCAGATTCCCCTGGACGCCACAATGCGAAAATTTGTCGCCGAGCAACTGAGGGACGAATTTTTCTTTACCATGACCCCTTCGGGAAAATTCAAAGAGTTCTATCAAGCCCCTACCGTCCAGTTCCAATTTCAAGGCCTTCAAAAAGCGCTCCTCATTCATACCCGGATCATTCTTCCCGAGAGAGGGGTACCGAGTTGGGAAGTAACGGAAGAGGACCAGACGGGAACCTTTTTCGCCCTCTATACCGGCCATCAAAAAGACGAAAAGCTGGAGGAGATTTATATCTCCAAAGAGAAGGCGTATTACGAAAGCGTATCGACACGCTCCCTTGTCGGGGGAACCGATGATGGATCCGAAGTCATGGCCTATCCCCAGGGAAAAACCACCGCCACATTCATGATCTCTGAGGGGTACAACAGCCTGGTCGAACAGAATGAGACGATCGAAATCGTCGGGGAAGGTTTTGGTACCGGAACCCAGGTAAAAACAAAAACGGTCTTCCGCTTTTTGAATTCGCGCATCGATAAAAAACGGAAGGAAAAGAGCGGGGCCGATATGGAAAGAACGCTCGGCGGATTACAGAAGTCGGGAATGCGGGGAGGCGCGGCCGAAGAAGAATATCTCGAAAACCAGAAAATCGCCCGCCTGGAAAAAGAGGCGGAGGGACACTCGGTCGATGAAATCCTTGCGACACTCCGACACCTGATCGAATCCGGTCGGGCGAACAGCGAAGAGGCCTATAACGCAGTGATGATCCTCTCCGCCCTTCTTGCCCTCGATGATACCCGCCTGGAAAAAATCCAGGACCTCCTCCAGAACGATTCCAATATCGCCCTTCTGGAGATGATCACGAGCGCTCTCGGAAATGCAGGAACTCCAGGCGCACAGACAGTTCTCGTGGAAACGATCGCCGACGGGAAGATCGATCTGCAGGTTCGCACCTCCGCGCTCATCTCTTTCGCCCCCCCCATGACCCCCTCACCGGAAGCGGAAGAGGCAATGAAGGGGATGGTCGACCCTGCTGACAAGGATAATCTCGGGACCAATTCCCTCTTCATCCTCGGCGTCATGGCCAACAGGCTCGGAACGACCGATCCAGGTCGTGCGGCCGAACTGGTTCACCATATCCTTGACCAGGAACAGGCGTTCAAAGAGGCAGACCAGACCCACTTCTTCCTCGGAGCCCTGGAAAATACCGGTCACCCAGCTGCATACGAAAAAATCATCCCCTACCTCGACAACTCGGAGACCCAGGTCCGCGTCGATGCCGTTTCCGCCCTCGGGAGAATGCCCCAACCGGAGGCGACCACCCATCTCGTGCAAGCGATGGGCGACGAGAGCCCCGAAGTGCGTGTGGCCGCGATCCTAGCAGCCTCAAACCGCTCCAGTGGGTCAGAACTGAAGGCGGGAGTGAAGAACGCCCTTCTTAGCGACCCCTCGAAAGAGGTTCGGCAGGAAGCGCTCAGCTATTTCGCCGGAGCGCTCGAAACCGATCCCTCCGTCGCGCCCCTCCTCCAGCAGGTGGCCACATCCGATCCCGATCCTGAAATCCAGCAAGCCGCAAGAGAAGTGCTCAATCCGTAACAAATCTATACAGAGATAAACTTAAATAATATTGTAACATATTGATAACTAACATCTTACAGGCCATCCTTTCCCCAAGATCCCCCCTTTTTCTTCAATCGATTCTCCAAAAATCACACATAGATCAGTAGGTTAATTGAGACTGAAAAAGGAGATTCGCATGATGAAAACGAAAATAATCGCAGGAATGGCCGCTTTTGGGCTTTTTCTCTCTTCTGGAGTCGTTTCGGCCCAGAACGTAAACAAAACCGGAAAAGATCGAACCAAAACCGGAAACAGCAAACTTGGCGCCGAACAGAGAGCATCGGTCAATATCAAAAACAATCAATCTTCGAAATCTTCCAAGGGAAATGCACAGACCTATCTTCGTCTTTTCGGAAAAAAATACAGAGTCGGGAAATTCGAATGGGCTGCTAGATCCAAGACATTTGGAGCAAAACAGGATCAGAGGAACTTTTACTCGATACGAGTCGGTAATTTCCGCATCTATTCTGAAAATAAGGTAACGGAAATCGCACGTCGCTGGAAACCGTGGCATAAGAAATTCATGCAACTCGAACGGAGCGTACCGGTCGGCGCTTATTGGCTCAGCCTCGAAGCCCGATCCGGAGCCCAGATGGATGCAGAAATCGCACTTGGCGTGAATTCAGGCAAAAGCTGGGGTGTTCGTGCTCGGGCGGGTTTCGGCATCTATATAGACTGTACTGCCGCTGCTGATTTTGGATTGGTCCGTATCGGTCTCCGAGCCAAATGCAAAGTAATTAATGTCGGAGTACGAGGATCGTTGGGAATCCATAATAGACCCCATAACAAAAAAACTGTAACAGCGGATTTTGGAAGGTATCATGTCCCCGTCGTCTTCAGTCTGAAAGCGGTTGTAGACAGGCTGAAAATAGAATGGAAAGGCTGGAGATGTAAGCGGACCTGGAAGGAAGTAGGTTTCATCATGCTTGCCCGCTGGTTCGTGGGAAATACAACCCGTGCGGAACGCTCTTTCCTGACCTATTAAATCAGATCCCAATTCAAGACGGGCGTCCCACACACCGGGGCGCCCGTTTTTTTTATTTCTTTCCAATCCCTCATCGGATTCCGGCACAGACAAGGGTGATGAAGATCCTACCCGGTTTCGCGGCCGCCCTTTTCTGCCTCTTGCTCACGATGGGAGAAGCCGGCGCACAAGACCCCAACAAATCAGGCTCGGCTTCGAACCAGACCGGAAACAGCCGACTGGGGGCGGGTCACAAGACCTTCGCGAGCACGGCAAGAAATTCGATAAAAGTGCTGACCAAAGGATTTTCCCGAACCTACCTTCGTCTTTTCGGAAAAACGTACAAGCTGAACAAGCTCGAATGGATGGGGTCGTCCAAAGTTTTGGGCGGAAAAAAAGATCGCTTCAACTACGCGCAGATCCGCCTCGGCAACTTCCGTTTCTATTCGGAGGATGGCTACCGGGAGATCGGACGAAACTTCAATTACAAGCATGTCCTCGTCGATCTGCAGAAAACGGTTCCGGTCGGGGTGTGGTGGCTCAACCTGCAGGCACGTGCCGGGGTCGATTACGACCTTGAGATCTCCGTCGGTACAGACTCGAAGAAGGGCCGACACGGGAAACTCGGCTTCCGGGTCAAGGCGGCCGGGGCCTACTTTGGCGATACGACCGCCGCGGCCGATTTTGGTCTCGTCCGTATAGGCATCCGGGCAGAATGCAACCTTCTCAAGAGCGGAATCCAGGGAACGGTCATGATGCCCCTCTCGGACAAGGACAAACTCCAGAGAGAACTCTACATCTTCCACGTCCCGGTATCCTTCACGCTCAAAGCGGTTCTCGATCGGGCAAAGGTTTCCTGGAGTTGGAAGGGCCCGAAACGAAAATCGAGTGAGTGGTATGCGATCGTACTCGCACGGTGGTTCCCGATCGACGCACCGCTTCCGATC
>PVBE010194191.1_pt1 | contig 42023 bp, 30 predicted proteins | sample 1631181 | NCBI WGS metagenome assembly PVBE01 (sample SAMN08397723, study PRJNA350692) | Marine metagenome, whole genome shotgun sequencing project. | isolation source: water | place: Pacific Ocean | collected 2012-04 | reverse complement strand
CGACGACAGCGCGGGCGACGACGATGACAGCGCGGGCGACGACGATGACAGCGCGGGCGACGACGATGACAGCGCCAGCGAGGACGATGACGACCCCGAGGACGACGAGGACGACGACGAGGGCGACGAGCGCGATGACGACGAAGGCGAGGTCTACCGCTTCCACTGGGGCAGCGACTCTGGCGGCGTGTGCGAGGTCACCGTCGATGACGGCGGCACCTCCGGGGTCTTCGTCTGCCGGGACGTCGCCGGCTTCTTCGCCCGCGAGGAGATCGGCAGCGCGACCCTCGCCGGGGAGTGGACCTGCAGCGACCTGCGGTCCGACGACGATGGCGGCTGGAGCCGCGGGGACGACGACGTCGACCTGTCCGACCGCTTCGACGACCGCTTCTAGGGCCCCAAGCAAGACAACCCGCCCGTGGCGTACCGGGCGGGTTGCGTGAGGCGGGCCGCCGTGGAGGTCGGTGTTCCGCTTGCGCTCCCGTGACTGGATATCCCCGGCGCGCGGAGAGCCACTGGAGCAGGCGACTTCCTCTTCAGGAACCGTGCGATCTCAGCCGGGCACTTCCGTGCCCGGCTACCGCCAGCTGTAGCCAGCGAGCTTCAGGCCCCATCCGGTCACCGAATAGTCGGTGTACAGGTGCAGTCGGACCCCCTGGTCCACGCGGAATGTGTCGCTGTTGGCGGCGCCGGCGTTGCCGGTCCACTCCTGCAGCTTGACCCCCTCGTCGTTCTTGACCTGGACGAAGTCGTAGTTGGCCTCCACGTCGATGCGTTCGAAGTGCAGCTTCACCTCCGTGGCGCCCTCGGGCGGCTCGATGGTGGCCGACCCGGTGAAGTCGTTGGCGTAGGGGTGGGCGGACTCGACCACGAACTCCACGTAGGTCCACTCGTCGGGGGACGGCGGGGGCTCGCCCTCGTCTTCTTCGTCGTCATCGTCGTCGTTGCCGGGGGCCGGCGCGCCGCCACCGAGCAGCGACGTGAGCGCGCCAAAGGCGTCCACGCGGCCCCCGGTGGTGACGCCGTCGCTCCCTCCGGCCAGAGGTTCGGTCGAGCTCAGGAGCGCGTCGCGGATGTCGCTGAGCGACGCGTTCGGATCGGCGCTGACCATCAGCGCGACGACCCCCGCCACCATGGGCGAGGCCATTGACGTGCCGTCCATGTAGGACCAGTCGCCGCCCGGCACCGTGGAGACGATCGACACGCCGGGGGCGGCGAGGTCGACGGAGGAGGCGCCGTAGTTGGAGAAGTTGGCGAGCTGGTCGCGTCGGTCGCTGGCGGCCACGGAGATGATGTTGTTCAGCGTGTAGCTGGCCGGGTACATGCCGGAGCCGTCGTTGTTGTTGCCCTGGTTGCCGGAGGCGGCGACGAACATCACCCCGCGGCTCTCGGCGTAGGCGATGGCGTTGCGGATGGCGGAGGACTGGCCGTAGCCGCCCCAGGAGGCGTTGATGACGTCCGCGCCGTGGTTCACCGCGTAGTGGATCGCGGCCGCGGCCATCGAGCTGTAGCCGCCCGCGCCCCGGTCCATGAACTTGAGCCCCATGATCTTCGCGTCGAACGCCGCACCGACGACGCCGAAGCCGTCATCGCCGCTGGCCGCCGCCGTGCCTGCCACGTGCGTGCCGTGCCCCTCGCGGTCGTCGGGATCGCCGTCGTTGTGCACGAAGTCGTAGCCGTGCACGTCGTCGATGTAGCCGTTGTTGTCGTCGTCCACGCCGTTGCCCGCGATCTCGCCCGGGTTGGTCCACAGGTTCGGGACGATGTCGGGGTGGGTGACGTCCAGGCCGGTGTCGATGACGGCGATGATCGTGCCGCCGCCGGTGCTCACGTCCCACGCCTCGAACGCGTTCATGTCGGCGCCGGCGATGCCGCCGGAGTTCCCCGTGTTGTGCAGGCCCCAGAGGTAGTCGCCGTAGTCGTCCGGCGTGCGCACGGGCTCGTAGATGAAGTGCGGCTCGGCGTAGTCGGTGAGCTCGGACTCGTGCAGCAGGTCCAGGACCTCCTTGCGGTCGCGCAGGTTCGAATCGACCAGCACCGCCAGGCGGTCGTAGCCGCGTGACTCGATGACCTCGAAGCCGTGAGCCTCGGCGTACTCCTCGATGGTTCCCTGCGTGGCGGCGTCGGACATGCCGATGACGTACTCGCCTTCGACGGACAGCTCGTCGATTCCGCGGAGTTCGTCCGCGGTGTAGCAGCCGGTGATCAGGAGGGCGGAGGCGCAGGCGAGGGCAAAGCGTCGAATCATGCGTTTGGAGGAAGCAAACGCGGTGCCAGTCATGACCTGAAGGCTAAGTGCCCGAAATCGTGGACAAATCGATGCCGCAACATGGTCACAACAGTGACCAGTCTAGATCGGAAGATGCTTCCGAACTTGTTGTGCAGATGTTGAGGCACACCTCCACAACTCGCCAACATCCCTGGAGGAACGTGATCGGTGATGGCCAAGGAGAGGCTTGCGACGATCGTCCCCCTGCCGGCGCCGGACGCGGACTACCGCGTCTTGGTGGACGTGCTCATGGACATCAGTCGCGGGGTCGACCTCCCCAGCACCTTTTCGGCGGTGGCCGGGGGGCTCGCGCGGCTGACCCGGTTCGATTGGCTCGCCATCTCGTGGCTTCCCCCGCGCGGGGAAGGCGCCCTGGTGCATGCCTCCCTGAGCGGCCGCCCCGAGTGGCTTGCGACGACCACGGAGGTCGGAGGGGCGACCCGCGCCGTTGAGTCGTGGCTGCTCCCCGAGAGTGCGCGCCTCGTCAGTGACGCGCTCACCTGCGCGGCCGCGGACGACGCCCAATGGCCGGTTCCCGCCGACATCGGCCCGCTCATCTCCATCCCCATGCCGACCGGCGGGGGAGGCAGTCGAAGCTCCGCCTCACGTGCGCGGCGGCGCGGCGCGATCCTGCTCGGGCGCGCGCACCCACGTCCGTTCGAACCGGGGCTCGTCAGTTTGCTCGAGCCGTGCGCCGGCCAGGTCGCGATCCTGCTGGAGAAGACGGAGTGGCTGGAGCGGTTCCGCACGGCGAATGCGGGCCTGCGCGAGCAGCTCGGGCAGCTGCGGTCGGAGCGGAAGGACCTCGCCGACGCGACAGTTCGGTCGATGCTCGTGCCGGCTTCGCTGCAGGGGCGTCGGGCGAGCGACGAGCCGCGCTGGATCGCGGTCGACCCGCCTGGAATCGAGGCGCTGGAGATCGTGCAGCGGGCAGCTGAGACCGACGTCGGGGTGCTCCTGCACGGCGAGTCCGGCACCGGCAAGGAGCTGATGGCGCGCACGCTGCACGCCCGCTCGGCTCACGCGCGCGGCCCGTTCGTGCCCGTCAACGTGGCCACCCTCACGCCGGAGCTGGTCGGCTCGGAGCTGTTCGGGCACGCCGAGGGTTCGTTCACGGGGGCCCAGGGCTCGCGGCGCGGTCTGATCGAGGACGCCCGCGACGGCACGCTGTTCCTGGACGAGATCGGGGACATGCCGCTGGCGGTGCAGCCGACGCTGCTCCGCTTCCTGGAGAACGGCATGGTCCGTCCGGTGGGGGAGAACCGCCCCCGCTCGGTGCGCACCCGGGTGGTCTGCGCCACCCACCGCGACCTGCTCGCCGACGTGGTCGCGGGGCGGTTCCGCGAGGACCTGTATCACCGCATCGCGGGCATCGTAGTGACCCTGCCGCCCCTGCGTGACCGTCCCGGAGATCAGCAGCTGCTGGTGCGGGAGTTCCTCCGCCAGTTCAGCGACGGCCGCCGCACCGATCTGCCCGCCTCGTGGTGGCCCGCGTTCCGCGCCTACCACTGGCCCGGCAACGTGCGCGAGCTGCGCAACGCCCTCCGCTCGGTCGCGGCGATGTCTCGCGGACCCGACCTGGAGGTGCGTTTCCTGCCGCAACCGCTGCGGGGCATGGTCGAACACGAGGCGCCCGCGACCACGGTGCGCACGAGCCTCACCTCCGATGCCTACGACGGATGGACGCTGGCGGAGGTCGAGCGCGAGATGCTCCGCCGCACGCTGCACGCCAACGCGGGGCACCGAGGCAAGACGGCACAGAGCCTGGGGATCACCCCCCGGGCGCTCTACGACAAGATTCGAAGGATGGGTCTGAGCTAGCGGCTAGTCGTCAAACGAGATGCCGACGCTGCCGATCTGACCGTTGACCTGGGCTTCCACCGCGGCGGCGAGGCCGTCGGTGTCCGCGACCGCGGTCTTGTTGCTGAACCCGCTGACCCGGCACTCCTGATTCAACACGAAGCTGAACGGCGCGCTGGGCACGCCGTAGCGCTTGGCGACGATGCCGAGGCGGTCGTCGACCACCGGGAAGCGGAGGTTGGCCTTGAGCACGGCGGACCGGAACTCGGGGTCGCCGTCCTGGGAGACCGCGATGATCTCCAGGCCCTGGCGGCTGAACTTGCGGTACCAACTCTGCGCCAGCTGGAGGTCGTCCATGCTGGTGCCGTCCACGAAGAGCAAGAGCACCGCGGTGGTGTCGCCGGGGCGCATGCCGCAGTAGTCGTCCAGCTCGACCGCTTCCTTCTTGTCGTCGCTGTCCTTCTCGTACGCGTAGAGCGCGAAGGCCGGGGCGATGGTGCCGATGCGGGCCACCTTGCTCGGATCTGCCTGCTGGGCGAACGCCGGCGTGATGGCCAGGGCGATGAGGGCGAGCGGGGTCAGGAGTCGATGCATCAGCGCGACCTCAGAGGTTGACGACCACCAGCGTGGTGTTGTCCCGGCCGCCATGATCGTTGGCCAGGTCCACCAGCGCCCCGCAGGCGTCCTGGGCATTCTCGTTTGCGGCCATCACCGACTCGAGCTCGTCGTCGGGGACCTCGCCCCACAGGCCGTCACTGCACAAGATGATGCGATCACCGGGCTTCATCTTCACGTGATAGAGGTCGATTTCGACCTCGTCCACCGATCCGATGGAGCGCACGAGGATGTTGCCCGAGGGGTGGTTGCGCGCCTCTTCGGCGCTCAGCTCGCCCAGCTCGACGAGGTAGGCGACCAGCGAGTGATCCTGGCTGATCTGCTCGAGCGCACCGTTGCGGATGAGGTAGACCCGCGAATCGCCGACGTTGCCGATGATCGCGTGCGTCTCTTCGTGCACGAGCGCCGCGCACAGGGTCGTGCCCATGTTCGAGTCGTTCTCGGCGCCGGTGGAGACGACCGCTCGGTTCGCCGTCTGGAACGACTCCCGCATCATCTTGCGGAGCGAAAGGACCTCGCGGTTGTCGATCTTGCCGAGCAGGTCGCGGGTGCTCTCGAACAGCGTCTCGACCGCGATCTGGCTGGCCAGCTCGCCCCGGTCGTGACCGCCCATGCCGTCGGCGACGGCGTACAGCGCAGTGGAGCCGTCCAGCGGTTCCCAGTGCCAGTTGTCTTCGTTGTGCTCGCGAACGCGGCCGACATCCGTCAGCCCCCCAACGCCAAAACGACGGCCACCCGCCGCATCGAGGTGGGTCTCCTCGGCGTCGGGATTCGTGCCGTTGTCTGAGTTGGAGGTCTTCTTCGTCATCCGGGCCGGTGATTATATACGCGAGGTATGGCCCCGCCGCACGAGCACCGGCAGATCGTTTTGGCGTGGCTGCTGGCCGCGCCGCTGCTGGTGTCGTGGGGACTCGGCACCACCCACCCCCTTCTCGACCTCATCGCAGCGCCCGCCGCTGTCCTTTTGCAGGTCCCGGCGATGCTCGGCGCGCTCGGATTCGTGGCGGTGATCGGCGTCGCTGCGGCGGGCGAACGAAGCCGAGGCGTCGATCGATTTGTCGCGGTCTGGGGTGGGATCGCTCTTCTTGCCCACGCGCTGGCCGCTGTTCGACCCCTTCCGTGGGTCGCGCTCCTGCTGGGGCTCGCGGCTCTGCGCCGGCGCGAGCCGTCGGCGTGGCCGGAGGCGGGGCGCGGGGCGGTCTGGCTCGGCGTCGCAGCCTGGGGAGCGGCTGCGGTGGTCCGTCCCTGGGGGCCCGGAGTCCCCGAGGCGGTGCTGGCGGCGGTGGGGACCGCGGCCGATGCCGCCCTGCCGGTCCTCGGCGGGGAGATTCCGGTGGTGCTTCTCATCGCGGGGCTCGCCGCGTGGCTGCGCAAGCGCCGGGACCCGGACCTTCGCGGCGCCCTCATGGGAGGCGGCCTCGCGGTCGTCGCGGTGGCGGCGTTCGGCGGCGACGCGTGGTGGGGCTCGGCGGCGGCGCTGGGCATGCTCGTGGGCGCGTGGCCGATCCCCATGACGCTCGCCCCCGCCCGCCTGCTGCCGGCGCTGCTGCTGGTCTGCGCGCTGGCGTCGCTGCGGTTGGGGGCGGCCGAGCGATGGCGCTGCGAGGCCAGCTTCGACCAGCCCTCGATCCACTACTTCTCGCGCGACTCGGACATCCAGAGCCTCGGCGTCGTGCCCGGAAACCTCCCGTACCTCGTGCTGCTGCGGCAGGGCGGCTCCCGCCTGGAGCGGCTGGCGACGACCGGCATCGTCAGCGAGTCGGTCGCGGTCGACCCCCCCGGCGGGGTGCTCCTGTCCTCGTCGGCCTATGCCCCGATCGTCCGGGCGGTCTCCTCCGGGGAGCGGCTCCTGGTCGAGTGGTGGGACGCGGCCCTGCTGGAGCGCGCCGCCGCGACCGAAGTGGCGGTGGACTGCGATCCCGTCGGAGGGAGCGCCGACAAGGACGGCCTCGGGGCCACGGTGGTCTGCCGGGACGGTGCTTTGATCCGCGCCCGGGCCAACGGCGACGCGGTGACCGATGCGGGGGCGCGCGCCATCGGGACCGCCGGCGACGAGTTCGTGCTCCGGTCCGGCCCGGTCGGATCGGTCCGGTTCCGCTCCACGGAGTCCTCCCTCGTCGGACCCTGGACCGCCGGCATCGGCCAGTCGCCGCGCCAGCTCCTGCTCGCCCGGGGACCCGCCGGTCAGCTCGAGGTGCGGGGCAGCCGACCGTCCCTGACCGGGGCCGTGGTGTCGGTCAGCGCCGCGATCCGAACGCCCCTGGACCGGGTTCGCGTCGGCGTGTGGCCGGGTACCCCCCACTACGTGGCGCTCCAGGACGCGGCGTACGTGACCTCGCCCATCGACGGCCGGATCTGGCTGGTCGATCCCCGGGTCAGCTGGCACCAGGCTTCGGCCCGCCTCGGGCCCCCGCCCCGGCAGGCGATCGTCGACTCGGCGTCCGGTACGCTGTACGGCATCCATCGGTGCGGCCTGTTCCAGGTGCGCATCCGCTCCGTGTTCCCGTGGCGCTCCACCGGAGACGTCGAGGAGCACGAGAAGGCGACGGAGGTTCCGAAGAAGCCATGAGCGATCGCCCTGAGGTGCTGTTCGCGCACGCCTACCTGCTGGCGCAGGACACGCACCCGATCGGTTCGATGCACCCGCTGCCGCCGCTGATCCCGGCGGAGGCGGCGAGCTGGGTCGAGCAGGAGACCGGGGCGCGGGTCGAGCTGTGGGACTCCACCTTCCGGCTGGACGTCCGCTCCTTCGACGTCGTCGTCTCCCGCCTCCGTCCGCGCATCACCTGGCTGTTCACCCACCCGACGACGCGGGACTCCGCGATGCGCATGGTCGGCCTCGCCCGCAACGCCGGGGCGGTGGTCGTCGCGGGGGGACCCGACGCGCAACTGCGGCCCAACCCGTACCTGCGCGCGGGCGCCGATGCCGTCGTCGGCGACGAGGGCGAGGACGCCACCTCCGAGCTCGTCCGGGCGCTCCGCTCGGCCCACTGGCGGGCTTCCCCCGAGCTCCTCGGGCGCATCCCCGGGCTGCAGTACCTCGACGATCACGGCACGGTGCGCCAGGGCGCGGGCAAGTCCCGGCTGGTCGACATCGCGCGCATGCCCCGTCCCCTGCGGGGGGGCGACCAGACGCGCATCCACCTGGAGCGCTGGGCGGCGCTGGGGCTCCCCCGCACGCTGGCTGTGCGCTCGGGCCGCGGCTGCCCCGCCAACTGCGGCTTCTGCACCCGCGCGGTCTTCGGCCACCCCTACCGTCGGCGCGCCCCCCAGGACGTGGTCGACGAACTCGAGGATCTGACGCGCGACTTCGACGTCGGCCGATTCCGCTTTGCGGACGAACTGTTCCTGTTCGATTCGCACTGGCTTCGGGAGTTCGCCGCCGAAATCCGCAAGCGGGACCTCCAGATCCAGTTCGAGGGGACCGCCCACCCCGCCACCCTGGACCGCGACGTGCTCGGCCCCCTGGCCGAAGCCGGGCTCGTGCGGCTCGAATTGCACGCCGCCTCCGGCTCGGACCAGCTCCTCAAGACGCTGGACTGGAGCTACCGCCCCGCCGACGTGTACGCCGCCGCGGCCGCGATCCGGGAGGCCGGACTGGGGCTCGGGCTCCAGGTTTTTGTTGGCCTCGCGGGGGAATCGCGCGCCGATCTGGACGCGTCGATGGAGATGGTTCGCATCGTCCGACCGGACGGTGTGGAGGTCACCCGCGTGGACCCCGGAAGTCCCGCCCTCTTCCGCAAGGACTGGCAGCGCATGGTCGAGGGGCCTTATGCACAACGAGGTCGATCGGAGCCGCGCCTCCCTTCGACTGCCCTCGACTCAGCCGTCGCATGGATGCGCTCGGTGGGGTCCCGAGAGGGTGACGCAGTCGCTGATCGCGCCCGCGGTCTGCTCGCCCGCGCCGGTCGGCCGCTCCTTCGGGCGTGGGTTCGATTGGCTCCCGGCACCAAGGGAGGGGGCACCCCGGACAGCCTGGGGTAGACTTCGCGCTGGACTGCCATGAGGGGGCTGACCAGGTTTTGCCCGACGACGGAACCAAGAGCATCGAGGGGCTGCTGAGCGGGAAGTTCATCAAACCGCAGCTTGCAGACCCCCCTCCGATGCCGAAGCCCGGCGAGCAATTCGCCGGGAGATACACGGTCGAGCGCCGAGTCGGGCGCGGCGGCATGGGAGAGGTGTTCCTGGCCCGCCAGGCGCCGCTTGACCGGCTCGTCGCCCTCAAGATCCTCAAGCCCCCCGAGAGCATCGAGGACGATCCGAAGTTCGACGCCCGGTTCCTCCGCGAGGCTGCCGCGGCGGCGCGGTTGCAGCACCCCAACACGATCACGATCTACGACTTCGGCCAGGCCGAAGAGGGGCACCTGTACATCGTCATGGAGTTCCTCGAGGGGACGGACGTGCGGACGTCGCTCGCCCACGAGGGGGTCTTCAGCGCGCAGCGGGCGATCCACGTCGCCAAGCAGGTCTGCAAGAGCCTGCGAGAGGCTCACGCCAAGGGGATCATCCACCGGGATCTGAAGCCGGCGAACGTGCTGCTGATCGAGCGGGACGAGGACGTCGACTTCGTGAAGGTGCTGGACTTCGGCCTCGTGAAGTTCCGGGGCGAGGCCTCCGACATCACGCTGGCGGGCAAGTTCCTCGGCTCACCGCGCTACACCTCGCCCGAATCGCTGGACCGCAACGCCGTCGTGGACCACCGCGCCGACATCTACGCGGTCGGGATTCTGCTCTACACGATGCTGACGGGCACGCCCCCGTTCGACGGCGATCCGATGCAGGTGCTCAACGCCCACCTGCACGAGCAGCCCAAGCCGATGTACCGCATGAACGCGGCGGCGCAGACCACGCCCGAACTCGAAGCGCTGGTGATGCGGTGCCTTGAGAAGGACCAGGCGAACCGCTACCAGACGATGGCCGACCTGCTGGCGACCCTCCGCGAGGTCGGCGCGTACTTCGGCGACGAGCACACCGAGACCCTCGATCTGGAGCTCAGCGAGACCTCCTCACCGGGGATTCCGGACGAGCGGTTGCTGGCCTCGAAGAGTTCGCTCGCGCCGGTCGGAGGACCGCCCGCGTCCTCGGTCACGACGAGCAAGCGCGACGGCAAGATCGTCGTCGAGGTGAACGTCGCGGGGGCTGACGGCTCGACCGTCACGCGCACCGTGACGAGGGAACCGACCGGGGGCAGCAAGGCGCCGCTGATCGCGATCGTCCTGCTCCTGCTGGTGATCGCGGCTGTCGCCGTGGTGGTCCTCATGCCCGATCCGGGTGACGAGATGACGGTCCCCGCCTCGGGCGCGGTGAACCTGAACCCGCTGCCGGTGGACGCCACCCCGGCGGCCGCCGATCCGGAGCTGCCCGCGGGCGAGCCCGACGCGCCCCCCGAACCCGCGACCGCCGCGGCCGTGGCCGAGCCCGAGCCGACCCCCGCCCCGAAGGCGCGGCCGCCGGTACGGAACCCGCCGGCGGACGCCAAGACCGTTGCGAAGAAGCCTCCGCGGACCGAGCCGTCCTCCAAGGACGACCCGACCCCCGCGCCGAAGCAGGATGAAGACGAGCCGGAGCTGCCGGTCGGCTACAAGGACAATCCGTACTAGTGAGTCGGTAAGGATCGTCCCGGTCGACCATCGATAGGGGGTGTGATGAACTCAATCCGAGCCCGCTCGGTCGCGTTGGCGGCCAGCCTTGTCGGGTGCATGTTTCTGCTGCACGCGACGCCTGCCCACGCTGATGCCCGGGATGATGCGCGCCGCGCATTCAAGACCGGCATGCAGCTGATCTCCGATGGGAACCACCTCGAAGGCATTGCGCTGTTGGAGAAGGCGTACTCGCTGCTGCCTCACCCCAACGTGCTCTACAACATCGGGTTTGGGTACGCTGACGCCGGCATGTACCCCGAGGCGATGTCGGCGTTCGAGCACTACCTCTCCAGCGACCCCGCCGACGGCGCCGCCGTGGAGCGGCTCATGGCGCTGCTGGAGATGCAGGCGGAGGAGGCGACCGGACCCGCGGTGGGAGCCACGGGACCGGACACCGGCACGGGCACCCCGAGCACGGGGACACCCTCGACCGGCACGACAACCATCGCCGCCGGGCCCGAAGTCGACGCGCTCCTGAACCGGCTCGAGCAGCTCGCCGACCGGCTCGAAGGCAAGAACGAGGTCCCCTCCGCACCGACCGACGAGGTCATCGACGCGGGGGCCCTGGAGAGCAAGTCCGGCGACATCTACGACGAGGTCGTCGTCTCCGCGTCGCGCAACAGCAGCGCGCCCGTCGACGCTCCGGTGGCCACCACGATCATCACGGCGGAAGAGATTCGCCTGTCCGGTGTGACCAACATCCCGGACCTGCTTCGACGCGTGCCAGGCATGTCGATCCTGACGATGGGGGCGGGCAACGCGAACCTCGCGATGCGCGGGTTCAACCAGCGGATCAGCAACAAGCTCCTAGTGCTCGTGGACGGCCGGTCGGCCTACCTCGACTTCCTCGGCGGCACCTTCTTCCGCACCCTCAGCATCGACATCCAGGATGTGGAGCGGATCGAGGTCATCCGCGGTCCGAACTCGACCCTGTACGGCGCCAACGCGTTCGGTGGAGTCGTGAACATCATCACGAAGAAGGAGCAGGTCGACGAGTTCGGGGGCCAGATCCACATCACCGCCGGCAGCGGCGAGACGATCATGGGCAACGCCCGCTTCGGCGGCCGCAAGGGCATCCTCCGCTACGGCGGCTCGATGGGGTACGAGCAGACGCGGCGGTTCGAGCTGGAGTACGGCGACCGAGCCGACATCATCGCCACCACCGACGACGTCGAGTTGGCCGTGCGCGCCCTCCGCGCCAACGCCCACGTGCGGCTCACCCCCACGCCGAACGTCTCGCTCGGCCTCACCGGCGGCCTCGCGTACTCGTACGACGAGTTCATGGCCATCGGCGTGTTCCGCAACTTCTGGATGCGCGGGCTGTTCAGCGACGTGCGTTTCGACGCGCAGTTCGGCGGCCTCGGAATCCGGGCCTTCTGGAACCACATGAACGCCGTCGCGGACCAGACCTGGGTCCAGAACGGTACGCCCATCTCGCTGGCCACCCGCCCGACGGCGAACGTCATCGATGTGGAAGCGATCTACTCGGGTCGCGCCCTCACGGGTCCGGTCTCCCACGACCTCGCGGTCGGCGCCGGCTACCGCCTCAAGACCATCGACTGGAACTTCCTGGACGAGCCCCACGTCGAGCAGCACCTGCACGGCTTCGTCGAGGACCGTGTGACGTTCGTGCCGCAGTTCGCGGTGGTGGCGGCGTTCCGGTTCGACCAGCACCCGCTGGTCGGGTTCACCCCCTCGCCGCGGGCCGCCATCCTGGTCAAGCCGACCCCCGGGCAGGCCATTCGCCTGTCGGCGGGTACCGCGTTCCGCACGCCGACCTTCACCGAGTCCTACCTGGACCTGGTCATCCCCTCGGGGGTGGTCACGGGCGTCGGCATCCAGTCCAAGGGCAGCACGGACCTGGATCCGGAGAACATCTTCTCCGTCGAGCTCGGCTACACGTTCGCCGACAGCGACTTCGTCGCCTTCGAGTTGGAGGGCTGGTACGGCCGCACGAGCAACTTGATCGCGCTGGGCAACATCACCTCGGAGGAGGCTGCGGGGCCGTTGGTGGACACCACGTTCATCACCGGCGACTCGGAGTTCACCAACGCCGAGGACGTCTTCCACGGGATCGGCGGCGAGGCCAGCGTGCACGCGTTCCCGGTCGACGGCCTCGACCTGCGGGCCGCGTACTCCTTCGCCTACTACATCGACCAGGGACTGCGGGACGCCGGGGCTGACGACTTCCGCGACCAGCGTCATCCGATGCACACGCTGTTCGTCGGCGCCTCCTACCGGTCGCCCATCGGGCTGGACGTCAACGTCGACGTCAACGTGGTCAGCGCCGTCAACATCCCGGAGCGCAGCTTCGACACCTCCACCGGCGCGGCCATCTTCGTGGACTGCGAGTCCGACGAGTACGCGATGGTCTCGGCCCGCGTGGGCCAGCGGCTGTTGAACGACAAGCTGGAGTTCGGCGTCACCGGCTTCAACATCGGCGGCTTCTTCAACGGCGGTCACCGCGAACACTGCCTCGCCACCCGGGTCGGCGCCCGCGTGCTCGGCTCCGCCACCTACCGGTTCTGAGGAGATGACGATGATGAACAAGCTCCTCTGCCTGCTCTCGGTGCTCGCCCTCGTCGCTTGCGACGTGGAGGTGGCGCCGTCGGACGACGCGGCCGTGCCCGCGACCCGGATCGACGGCACGGTCTCGGTCGGAGTCGACCAGGGCTACCCCTACGGTCCCGCGGTGCTGTTCCGCTACTCCTGCGACGACCCGCCGCCGCCCATCGGCTCAGGCCGTCCGGTGGACTTCCTCGTCCTTCCCGAGACCGCGTTCGTCAACGGCATGGCCCCGTTCACGTTCCCGGCGGTCCCGCCCGACACCTGCTCCATCCTGGGCGGCTTCATCGACCGGGATCGCAACTTCCACTACGCCTTCGCCGTCACCGGTCAGCCGACCCAGGACGACGTGACGATGGGGTTCGTAACGGTCCTGACCGGCTCCGCCGATGGCGACTGGATCGAGCCCATCACCGACGTCGAGCTGGAAGCCGAGACAGTCGAGACCCACGACCGTCCGTCGTTCGCGCTGCCCAACGAAGCGGCCGGGGACGATGACGACAGCGCAGCCGAGGCCGATCCGATCTGGCCGAGCCTGGAGCTGGACCACGACGCCGAAGAGCTCCAGCGGAACTTCCTCGACATCAACACCGCCTCGGTGACCAGTTCGCTGGTCGAGGCGGAGGCCCCGATCTTCAAGGTCATCCTCGGAACCGACGAGGACGGCAACGGCACCCCGGACGACGACAACGGCGACGGCCTCCCCGACGTGGACTGGCCGCGGGTGCTGCTGTTCCGGTTGGACCCCGACAATCCGACGAAGCTGACGGAGTCCGATCCCCGGGTCGTGATGCCGGCGGTGGTGCTCCCCTACAACCCCTTCGCGCCGCTGGACGAGGACAACAACCTGCTGGATCAGGCGGAGCTGTTGGGCGTACCGCTCGACGGCGAGACGGTGATCCTCCGGGAGACCCTCAAGCTGGTCATCCCGGACCTGGTGATCGTGCAGAGCGAGCCGCTGATTCTGGCGCCGATTGAAGAGATCATCGCCAGCGGCACCGAGGTGACGGGCGAGTACCGCTTCCTCGTGATGAACCCCAACGGGCAGCTCTGGTACACCCCGAACGAGCTGGCCGCCGAAGTGGAGCTGCAGAGCGCCACCTTCTCGGTGATCGATCCCGAGGCGGGCTGACCGGACACCACTGCTGGTACGCTCCTCGACCAACCTATTTGGGAGAGAGATTCCATGGCGACGTACAGCTGCGAGAAGTGTGGAATGGCGGTCAACGCCACCTGTGCCAAGTGCGACAAGCCCCTCGTGAACGACAGCATCGACAAGCCCGACGGCTCCTCGGTTCAGGTCAGCAAGTGCCCCGAGGGCCACGGCAAGATCAAGTCGCCGATGTGCTGCGGCGAAGACATGAGCTGCTCCATCTAGAGCGCCGCTGGCGTCGTGGACGAATTGCTCTCATCCGCGTCGGCTCACCAGCGCCGCCGCGGTCCGAGATCACAGCGCCTCGAAGAAGGCCTCGATGACTCCGCTCTTCCACACGAACCAGACCACGCCGCCGATCAGTCCCACGATCAGGGCCATCGTCACGAGCAGCAGGCCGTAGCGGATCGAGCGCGTGAGCGCGTGCCCCAGGAAGCGGAAGATCCCGCGCCGGCGGTAGTCCTCGGCGAGCTCGTCGCAGCGCTCCCCGAACGCGTCGGGGAAGCGGTCTCGGTGCTCGGCCAGCTCCTCGAACACGAAGTCGGGCTCGACCCACAGCGCCAGCCCCGGCTGGTCCGGTGTCTCCAGGATGATCCAGGCGTCTTCCCAGCCGCCGATCCGGGGGGTGAGCCCTTTCCAGGGGAGTTCCAGCTCCTCGCCGACGACCTTCAGACCGTCGTCGGTGGGCTCGATCTCCACCAGCTCGCCGCGGGTCGGTCCGCCGGGTCGGTGGAGCTTGGGCACAGGCTCAGTAGGTCGGCAGGCTCGGGTCGATCTGCTTGGCCCAGCCGGTGATGCCGCCGGCCATGTTGTAGACGGAGCCGTAGCCCGCCTCGGCCAACGCCTGCGCCGCCTTGGCGCTGCGGCCGCCCATCTTGCAGTGCACGAGCACGTCGCGATCCTTCGGGACCCCGGCGTGGTTCCCGCCGACCACGTCTTCGTGGGCGCGCAGCAGATCGGCGAAGTCGAACGCGACGATGTCCGACTCGTGGGGCTTGCGCACGTCCAGCACGAACGGGGCCCAGCCTCCGTCCATCCGGGCCTTGATGTCGCCCACCGTCAGGTCCGTGAACAGGTCCGGCTTGGGGTCCGCGTCGCCGGCGGGTCCGTCGCCCGGCACGCTGCAGAACTCCTCGTAGTCGATGAGCTCGGTCACCGTCGGGTTCGGACCGCAGATCACGCAGTCGGGGTTCTTGCGCAGCTTCAGCTCGCGGAAGCTCATGTTCAGCGCGTCGTAGAGCATCAGCCGGCCGGCCAGGGTCGTGCCCTTGCCGAGGATGATCTTGACCACCTCGGTGGCCTGGATGACCCCGATGATCCCGGGGAGGATGCCCAGCACGCCGCCCTCGGCGCACGACGGGACGAGGCCCGGCGGAGGCGGCTCCTCGTACAGGCAGCGGTAGCAGGGGCCGTCGCCGTGGCCGAACACCGACGCCTGGCCCTCGAACCGGAAGATCGAGCCGTACACGTTCGGCTTGCCCAGCAGCACGCAGGCGTCGTTGACGAGGTACCGCGTGGGGAAGTTGTCCGTCCCGTCCGCGACGATGTCGTAGTCCTTGAAGATCTGGAGCGCGTTCTCGGAGGTCAGCGCCTCCTCGTACGTGTCGATCTGGACGTGCGGGTTGAGGTCCAGCAGCCGCGCCCGGGCCGAGTCGAGCTTCGGCTTCCCGATCCACTCGGTGCCGTGGAGGATCTGCCGCTGCAGGTTCGACTCGTCGACCACGTCGAAGTCGACGAGCCCCAGCCGCCCCACCCCGGCGGCGGCGAGGTACAGCGCCAGCGGCGAGCCCAGCCCGCCCGCTCCGATGCACAGCACCGAGGCTCCCTTGAGCTTGCGCTGCCCCTCCATCCCCACTTCGGGGAGGATCAGGTGGCGTGAGTACCGGGCGATCTCGGCGTTGTCGAGCGACGGAAGCATCAGCGTCCGCCCGCGATCGACGGGACGATCGTCAGGGTGTCGCCGTCGTTGACCGCCGTCCCCTCCTTGTCCAGGTACCGGATGTCCTCGTCGTTCAAGTAGACGTTTACGAACGAGCGGAGCTTGCCCTCGGCCGTGCGCAGGTGGTTGGCGAGCCCAGTATGCTGCGAAGTCAGCGCGTTCAGCGCCTCGCCGACGGTGGAGCCGCTGACGTCGACGGCACCCTGGCCGTCGGAGTAGGCGCGCAGGGCGGTGGGGATCTGGATGGTCACGGACATGTTCGGGTTCCTCAGATGAGTTCGAGAGCTTCTTCGTCCATCGCGGAGCGGTCGTCGCGGAGCCGCCAGGACTGGGTGGTGGCGACGCTGCCCTCCTGCACCGACACGATCGGGTAGCTCATGTTCGGCAGGGCGTGGTCGCGGTCGAATTCGCTGTACTGCGAAGGATGGTCGGGGTGCGAGTGGTAGTAGCCGACGACCTCCAACCCGCGCGCCTCGAGGGCTTGCTCGGCGCGCATCAGGGTCAGGCCGGAGACCTTGTATCGGTTGTGGGCGGAGTCGGCCCGCTCGTTGACGAGGGCCACGACCTCGGTCACCTCCCAGGACGCCCGGGAGCCCGCGAGGATGCCGCAGACCTCGTGCGGGTAGCCCTCCTCGGCGTGGGCGTGGAGGCGGGCGAGTTGGTCCTTGTCGACGCGCAACGCCATCACTCCTCCTCGCCGAAGACGTGGGGCTCGGACAGGTAGCGCTCCCCGCCGTCGGGGAAGACGGTCACGATCACGCCCTCGGTCAACGTCTTGCCGACCTCCAGGGCCGCCCACAGCCCGGCGCCGCCGCTGGGACCGGCGAGGATTCCTTCCTCCCGAGCGAGCCGGCGGACCAGCGCGAGGCTCTCTTCGGTGGGCGCGCTCATCGCCTCGTCCGCGATCGACGGGTCGTAGATGTCGGGGACGATGGACGTCTCCATGTGCTTGAGCCCCTCCAGCCCGTGGAAGGGGGAGTCCGGTTCGACCGAGTGGCAGCGGATGTCGGGGTTGCGGCCCTTGAGGTAGCGCGACGTCCCGACGAAGGTGCCCGAGGTGCCCAGCGACGTGACGAAGTGCGTGATGCGGCCGTCGGTCTGCTCCCAGATCTCCGGTCCGGTGCTGCCGAAGTGCGCCCTCCAGTTGGCCTCGTTACCGTACTGGTTCAAGTAGACGTACCGGTCCGGGTGCGCGGCGGCGAGCTCCCGCGCCTTGAGGATGGCGCCGTCGGACCCTTCCAGGGGCGAGGTCTCCACGATCTCGGCCCCGAACGCCCGCAGCATCGCCTTGCGCTCGGCGTTGGCGTTCTTGGGCAGGCAGAGCGTCAGCTTGCAGCCGAAGGAGGCGCCGATCATCGCGTAGGCGATGCCCGTGTTGCCCGAGCTGGCGTCCAGGATCGTCATCCCCTCGCGCAGCCGGCCCGATCGGCGGGCGGCGAGCACCATCGCCAACGCGGCACGGTCCTTCACGGAACCACCGGGGTTGGCGGCCTCGATCTTGGCGTGGATTTCGACGGACCCGGGCAGGCCCGGGTAGGGCAGCCGCGTGAGCTCTACGAGCGGGGTGTTCCCGACGTGCGCAAGCAGACCCTTCGCATCCGCGAAGGGGTGGAGATCGCTGATCTCAGACACGCAGACTCCATCAGGACCGACTGTATAGCCATCCGTCGGAGGGATCGCCACTCGGGCATGATCCGCGCTCGTGAGCGACAAACCCCCGGTTCCTGGATTCCTCGTCGGAGTCATCTACCTCGCCGTCTCGGTGGCGTTCGTCTGCGGCCTTCAGGGGTTGATGGTCATCCCCGTGCTGCTGTCGGGCGGCAGCAGCGACTGGATGTTCGATCCCGTCTTCCTGGGGCTCGGTTCGTTGCTCCAGACCGGTGGCCTGGTCGGCATCGCGGTGGTGGTGGCGTGGGCCACGAAGCGCGACTTCGCCACGGCCTTCGCCGTACGCGGGGCTCGCGTGGGTGCCTTCGCGGGGGCGCTGATCGTCGGCCTGAGCGCGGGGCTCTTCGCCGGCTGGATCTCGGAGTTGGCGACCGAGTACCTGCAGTTCCTCCCGGGGATGGACCCCGCGCACTTCGAGATGATCGCGGACGCGATGCTGGAGGGGCACATCCTCAAGCGCATCTTCTTCATCGCCGTCGTCGTGCTCGCGGCGCCGCTGTTCGAGGAGATCATCTTCCGCGGGATGCTCTGGGACTCGTTCGAGGAGTCGGCGGGGTCGTGGGCGGCGTGGCTGATCACGTCGCTGCTGTTCGCCGGCTACCACGTGGTCCCGATCCACGTGATCTCGGTGTTCTCCACCGGCGCCTTCATCGGGCTGCTGCGCCTGTACAGCCAGTCACTCTGGCCGGCGATCTTCGCCCACTTCCTCAACAACAGCCTCGCCGTGGGTCTCGTGCTCGCCATGGGGGAGGAAGCCAACGACTTCGAGACCGCGATCTGGTTGGCGGCGATCGGGCTGTTCGCCAGCCTCGCCGGCATCGGGGTTGCGTACGGCGTTGGCCGTCCTCGACTGCTAGAATTCGGATCCCGCGCGGATGGGACAGAGGACACCGATGGGATCGAGTGAAGCGCAGGCGATGGCCGCCCACGGATACCGCCCCGCGATGGTCGGCGGACGCTACCGGGTGACCGGTGTGCTGGCAGAGGCCGAGGACGGGGACGTCGTCACCGGCGTGGATGTGCGCGAGGACCGCGAGGTGGTCCTGAAGCGCGTTCGCAAGCCCTCTCGGACCCAGACCACGCGCATTCGCACGGTCCACGCGATCCTCAGCGGCCTGAAGCACCGCAACGTGATGCGGGCCCTGGACCTCAAGGAGGGCAATGCGGACGCCTGGCTCGTCTCGGGGGAGGTCTCGGGACGCGATCTGCTGGACTGGTGGAGCCGTCTCCCCCTCGGCGTCAACGCGAGCTTCGACGAGCGATGGGGCTACGCCAGTCCGCTCGTCGGCGGGCTCCTGGACGGCCTCGGGGCGATGCATCGGTCGCAGTTGGCGCACCTGGATCTGAAGCCTTCGAACATCCGGGTCGATCGCCTCGGCATCGCCACCGTCGTCGACTTCGGGTTCGGCGCGGGGCTCGGCGACGAGGAGCCCGACGCGGACGACGAGGCGGGGCTGGATGACTGGTTCGGGTACCAGGCGCCGGAGCTCCTGGACGGCCTGTCGGTCAGCTCAGCCGCGGATCAGTGGTCTTTGGGGGCGGTCATCTACGTGCTCCTGACAGGCAAGCGGCCGGTGCCGGGGCGCACCCTCGCGGAGCTTCAGTCCGCGTACGAGCGCGGCCGGGTGCAGCCGATCACCGACTGGCGGCCGGATGTCCCCGAGGAGGTCGCGACGATCGTCACCCGCATGCTCGCCTGGGAGCCGATGGACCGCTTCCCGTCGATCTCGGACGTGCGCGACGCTTTCGGGAAGTTGCTCCACTCGCCCCCGAAGCAGCCGTATCAGCCCTGGTCGGCGCCGCACCCCACGCTGGTCGGCCGTGAGCCCTTCCTCACGTTCTTCCACCGCCGCATGACCGAGCTGGTCCGGGGCGGCAAGGGGGCGCTGGTCCGCTTGTCGGCCCCCGCGGGCGCGGGCAAGACCCGGCTGTTGGAGGCCTGGGCCAGCGAAGCCCGGGACAACGAGGAGGTGGATGCGTTCTTTGCGAGCTGCCGTCCCGGCGTCGCCCGAACTGCGTTGGACGGCTGGTTCCGTCCCCCGGCGGTCGATCTCGAGGCGAGCCCGCCCAAGGACCTCGTCGAGCAGGCGGTGGCCGCGATCCGCCGCCCGACGGTGCTGCTGCTGGACCACCTCGAGGAGGTCGACGCGGTGACGTGGGCCCGCATCCACCGGGTAGCTGCGGCTGCTGCGTCCGGGACCTCGCCCCTGCTGGTGGTGCTCTCGGGTCGGGCGCTGCCGGATCTGGAACCCCGGGTGACCCCGGAATCGCCCCGCTTCTTCAACGTGGAGCTGCCCCCGCTGACCCCCCGGGCGGTGGAGAAGCTGCTCCGCGCGGCCAGCGCCGAAGAGGACGACCTCGCCGTCCGCGACCGGGCCGCTGAAGCGTTTTGCGACGAAGCCGACGGCCTCCCCGCCAACCTCGTGCGCGTGTTCCTCGAAGACGAAGAGCAGGGCCGCGTGCTGCGGGAAGGGCGCCACTGGGTGGTGCAGGTGGGCGCCGGAATCGAAGAGCCGCCCGTCCGGGCCCGACCGACGATGCACGAGCAGTTCCTCGCCTGGGTCGAGGAGCTGGGCGGCACGGTCGAGGTCGAGGCCTTGCTGTGCTGCCTGGCGATGCGCCGCACGGCGGTGGTGGACGGGTTGCGGTTCGCCGCGGACTCCGACGAGGTCTCCTTCCGCTACGTCGCCGGCCGTTGGTACGTCACCGTGGCCGAGGGCGTCGTCTCCTCCGCCGTCGAGGTGTACGGCAAGCCTGAGGCTCACCGCAGGTTCGCGCGCTGGCTGGAAGCCGCCGGCGATGCCGAGGGGCTGGCCGCGGAGCGGACCGGTCAGCACTGGCACAAGGGCGGCGACTCCGCGGCGGCCGCGGGCTGCTTTGCCGCCGCCAGCGCGGCCGAGGCGACGATCGGAAACACCTCGGACGCCCGCCGGCTGCTGATGATCTCGCGCACGCTCGCAGCCCGCGCTTCAGGGAACCGCCGCTAGCTGGGTCAGTCGCCCATGTAGGCCAGGTTGTCCGTGTCGCCGAGCGCCTTCGGCGCCTCCTCGGGAGGCACGAACGAGCCGGGGATGCCGGAGCTGAGCACCGTCCACCGTGACTTTCGCCGCATCAGGACGAACGCCTTGCAGGGCTTCTCGGGCACGGCGGGACCGTCGGGGGCGCCCCACAGGCCACCGGCGGAGCAGCCGGGCGGCTCCGCGAGGTCGTAGACGATCGCCCACAGCCCGTGGATCTCGCCTTTGAAGGTCGTGGCTTGCTGAAGCGAGATGCCGTCCGAGGAGGCCACCAGGCCCGACACGACCGCGGCTCGAACGGAGGACTGACCGGCTGAGGAGCCGCCTGAGCAGCCCACGAGGCCATCATCGCGACGGTCACGAGCAAGCGCTGCATCACAATCCCCTCCTCCAGCCGACGCCAATATAGCGCCCTTTGTAGAATGAACTTCGAGAGGAGGAGTGTTGGTGGCAGGAGCCCCCATCGATGGCAGTTCACTCAGCACCCGGGTCGCCGGGGTGGTGGCGGTGTTCCTCATCCTCTCCCTGTTCCTCGCGAACGGCTTGTTCCATCGCGCCGGCTCCAGGGCCATCGACCGTGAGGTGGCGCGCGCCTGCTACGAGCGGGCGGGCTGGCTGGCGGTGGAGCTGACCGCATCGCTGAACCCCGACGGCTCGTCTACGGAGCGCAGCAAGGAGCTGCTGTACCGGGCTGCGCGGCAGATGGATGTCTCGTTGGTGATGTTCTACGAGGCGGACCTGCCGGTGATCACGGCGCACGGACCGTCGCTGTCGCGGGCGCTCAAGACCTTCGACAAGTACCCCCGCGCGGGCACCCGCATGGACAGCGGCGTGTCGCCCTGGGTGCCGAAGTTCAGCGGGGACCGCGACCGATCCCGGTACCCCGATCGGGGCGGCCGCCCTGTCCGCGTCCAGGAGCACTACCCCTACGCGGTGGAGACCCCCGTGGGCAGCCGCATGAGCTTGCGGGTGGTGCCCCTGGCGTTCGATCCGGTGTCGACCCAGGCGTTCACCAACGGCCTCACGTTCGTCGGGCTGATGCTGTTGCTGGCGTCGGTGTTGGTCGTCGGTCGCATCATGCGCCCGCTGCAGCGGCTCGCCGACGGCGTCGCGAGGCTGGGGCGCGGGGATCCCAGCCACATCCGGGTGTCGGGGAGCGGGGAGATCGCGCGGATCGGCCGCACCGCCAACCGCATGGCCGACCTCACCAGCGCAGCGCGCAACGAGGGCCAGCGGGTCATGTCGACCATCACCACTGCGTTCCAGGCGCCGGTCAAGGCGGCGGTTCGGCAGATGGACGCGGTGGACCTGACGGCGGTGCCCCCCGGGGCGCGAGCCTCGGTGGAAGAGCTGCTGAGCACCGTCGGCGAGTTGGCCGCGGTGGTCGATGCGATCGGTACCTGGGCGGATCTGGAGGCCGGGACCGTCGAGGTGGAGCGCAAGGACGCCGACCTTCGGGCCCTGGTGGAGGCGACGGCGAAGGCGTGCTCGGTGGAGGTGGTGCTCGACTTCCACGAGGACGTGGAGGAGTACATCGATACTGACGCCGACGCCCTCGCGCGCGTCTTCCGCGAGCTCTTCGGGAACGCCAAGGAGCACGGCACGGCGCCGATCGAGATCCACGCGGAGCGGGGTCACACGAAGATCGAGCTGACCATTCGGGATCACGGCGAAGGCATCCCCGACATGGAGGAGATGAGGCGCGTCTTCGCGGTCTTCCATCGCGGCTCGGGAGCTACGGAGGCGTCCGGCCTGGGGTTGGGCCTGCGCATCGCCCGTTTGATGATGGACGCGCTTCGCGGCGGCATCTCACTGAAGAACCACCCCGAAGGTGGGCTCGAGGTTCGGCTCTGGCTTCCCGCGCCCCCGATTCGGGTGACGGAGGTCGATCGCGGGTTGGCCTCGATGGGCTGGAACCAGTCGCAGGACGTCGAAGTCGTCAAGACCGACCCCGGTGCGCCGGTTCCTCAGCCCCCGAAGGTGGAGGCCAAGGCGGAAGCCCCGACGCCCAAGCCGAAGGCCAAGCCCAAGCCCAAGCCCAAGCCGGAGGCCCCGAAGGCGAAGCCGAAGCCCAAGCCGAAGCCCAAGCCGAAGCCGGCGGTGAAGCCGAAGCCGATCGACGATTTGCTGGAGCCGCCCGAGCCCGAGTCCGGTCCCGAAGTCGTGGACTTCGCCGATCCGATGGAGCCCGACGCCACCGGTTCGGCGCCCATCGGTCCCGTGCCCATCGCTCCGTCCACGCCGCCGCCGCCGCCGACGCAGCTGGACGAGGATCCGTACGAGCCCTTCTAGAGAGTCAGTAGCGAACGGTGACCGAGCTGGTCCGCCCGCTGCCGTTCTCCGTGCTCAGCGACCAGCCGGACCCGGTGAGCGTGGCGGGCTCGAAGCCCCACTCCAGCCGGACCTCGAGGACGCGGGCAGCGGAGTCGTCGAGCACGACGCAGGGGGCATCGTCAGGATCGGCGCAAGGCTCCAGAGGCGTCCCGTTCAGCGACGGAGCGCCGCCGCCGGCGTCGGTCCCCGACTCCTGGGACCATGTCTGGCCGTCGAGGGTGACGCTCCCGTTGGCGCCGGTGAAGACGACGAGGTCGACGATGTCGTTGTCGAGGGCGGCAGGGTACGAGGTCTGCCGGTCCGCGCGCCCCAGCGGGAGGATGCTGCCGGCGCGGGCGAACACGGGGATCGAGCCCAGCGGCGCGTCCACGGTGACCTGGGTCGGTTCGGCCCCCGAGTCCAGGGCTGCGCCGCCGGCCAGGTAGGGGTACCAGCGCCCCGCGGGGAGCACCACATCGCGGCTGTCGGCGCCTTCGGTGAGCACCGGCGCGATGAGGAGGTCGTCCCCCAGGAAGTGCTGATCGGGCGCGTCGCGGAGCAACTCCCAGGCGTCGCCTGAGCCTTCCTCGACGAGGATGGTGTGGCGCATGAAGGGGAGGCCCTCGCTCAGGTACGCCTCGTCCAGGATGCGCAGGTAGGGCATCAGTCGCATGTGCTGCTGGGCGTAGAACCGGAAGTGGTCGGTGGTCTCTTCGTCGCTGGACCAGTGCCAGTTCAGGTCCTCGCTGAGTCCGTCGTGCGTGCGCATCACCGGCTCGAACGCCGACATCTCCACCCACCGAAGGTAGACCTCCTTGGTCGAGGGGCCGCCCGCGACCGAGGAGAAGCCGGCGATGTCGCTGCCGTACCGGCCGACTCCGCTGAGGCCGAGCCCGACGCCGATCTCCCGAGCCGTCGGCATGCCGTCGTCACGCGCGAACGTCGTCTCTTGATCCCCACCCCACGTGACCGGAGCGATGGTCTGCGTGCCGGTCCAGCCCGAGCGGTTGAAGCAGAGCGCCTCGCCTTCGCCCCAGGCCTGGTTGAGCACCTCCATGTTCAACTCCTGCCACAGCAACGGGTAGTCGTTGTGGAGGCGTTGGCCGCTGAGTCCGTCGCCGACCGTGGAGTCCAACGGGAGCCACTCGGCGAAGTCGCACATCCAGCCGTCCTGGCCCATTGCGGGGGCGGCGGCGAGGTACTCCCTGGCCCAGGCATAGGCGCCGGGGTTGTACAGGTCGACGACGCTGCCGTAGCGGTCGACGATCGAGAACTCGTAGGGCGCACCGTCGGGGTCGGTCGGCAGGTAGCCAAGCTCGTGGGCCTCGTCCCACTCGCGGAAGTCGTCCGTGATGAACGGATTGAAGTAGCCCAGGAACGCGAACCCGTCGGCGTGCAGGGTCGTGATGGCGTCCGGGAGGTCGGGGTACTGCTCCTCGTCCCACTCCCAGTGGTAGTGCAGGTCGTAGCCGCCGAGGGCGTCGGCCCGGCCTCCGATCCAGTCCTGCGACCACAACGCCGAGGCGGGGATCTCCAGGTCGCGCAGCTGATCGGCCGCGGCCAGCAGCTGGTCGGTGCCGCGCTGCACGGCCATCCACGGCCCGTATGCCCAGTCGGGCGCCTCCGCGGGGGTGCCCGAGGCGAGCGTCCACGCCGACACCGCCGCCCGCGGCGAGCCCGACGGGAACAGCAGCAAGGTCATCGTGTTGTCCCAGACCTCGATGCGCAGCGTGTCTCGCTCGGCGAACGGGTCGCAGAAGTGCATGCGCCCCACCGGCGTGCCGCCGTAGGCGACCCCGATGCCCTGGTCGTTCAGGGCCCACGGCACCGGGAAGTAGCTGTCGCCGATCCGCCCCTCGAGCAGGTCGATCTCGTCCAGCGGGTAGTCGCGCTGCCCGATGCCCTGCTCGGCGGTGTAGAGCACCTGGGTCGAGGCGGTGTGATCGGTGCCCTGAGGGCGCGCGCCGGTGCCGTACCAGCGCTCTGATTCGTTGCAGCCGAACGCGAAGGAGAGGCGGTCCACGTCCGCGGTGGTCGTGAGCTGAAGCACGATCGAGTCGCCCGGTCCGGGGCCCACGAAGACCGTGGCGGGCACGTCATCGTCTCCGCCCGCCCAGGTCCCGATCGCGGGGAAGGTGCCTTCTCCGGCGAACCGGTGCCAGGTGTCGAACACCCCCTCGAACACGAACCGGCCCTGCACCATACGGGTCTCGATGTCGTCGACGGCCCAGGCCAGCGGGGGGTGGCCGGCGGGGGAGGCGGGGAGGTAGGCCTCGGGGGCGTCGGCCGTGCCCAGCGCCAGGCGACCGGTGCAGCGGTCCATCGACAGCAGCGTGCCGGAGGCGTTCTCGTAGTACGGCAGCAGCCCGCAGGGGACCTCGTCGTCGGTGGGGCATCCGCTCAACGTCAGCGCGGACAGCGCCATCCCCAGGGCCGCGACGGCCCTCACATCAGCACCTTGATGATCAGCCCCGCGGCGATGATCGCGGCCGCTACGCCGACAGCGATGGCCGGCCAGGGCGGGCCCGAGAACGACGGGAGCGGCTCGTCATCGTCGATCGGATCGGGAGGCGTCGGCTCTGCGTCGAGCTTCACGGTCACCAGATCGGGGTCCGCATCGCCCACATCGTCGGTCGGCGCAGCCGTCCCCACGGGCGCTCCGATGGCCTGCTGGTGGCGCTTGGTGGGCGCATCCTCGAGTGCCTTGGGGAGCCCCGTGTTTACCGCGCCGAAGGGATCGGGCACGCCGTCGGTGGTCAGCGGGGAGATCTTCCCCTCGTCCAACGCCTCGGCCTGTCCGCTGTTGGTCCGCTCGTCGGGTTTGCCCGCGTGCGGGTCGTTGGGATCGGGCCCGATGGCGAGCGCGTGGGATGCGGTGTCCCAGGGAGTCGACGGCGATGCCGGTGCGCCCCCGTCCCCCGACGCGACCGCGATGAGGGGCTCCCAATCGAGGGCCCCCATCGGCAGCGCCGGCAAGGCCACGAGGCTCCCCTGGCGGTCCTCGGGCTCGAGCCGTCCGGCCCGGACGAGGCGGCTGAACTGGAGCAGGTCGCCGCTGGCGCCGATCTCGTTGCGGATCGCGCGGAGCTTGTCCGCGACCTCCAGCGCGCTTTGGTAGCGACCGTCCTGTTCACGCTGCAGCAGCTTCTCCACGACCGGCACCAACTGGGGGAAGTACCCCGACAGCTCCAACGCCTCGGCGGCCGGGCTGCGGCTGGAGACGAGGTCGAAGATCTCCGCCATGCCGGCGCGTCCGAAGAAGCGTCTCCCGGCCGTCATCTCCCACAGGATGACGCCGAGGCTCCACAGATCGATGGCGGGCCGGAAGTTCCGCTTGCCCTGCCACAGCTCCGGCGCCAGGTACGACGGTGTGCCCTTGAGCTTGCCGGCGCGCGTGGTCTCCACGTCGGTGGGGACCTTGGCGATGCCGAAATCGCACACCAACACGGATCCGCGGTCCGAGATCATGATGTTCGCGGGTTTCAGGTCCCGGTGGACGATGTGGAGGTCGTTTCCGCTTTCGTCCTGCGCCGTCCAGCCGTGGTACAGCGCCTCGCAGACCGAGATCCCGATGTCGAGGATGATCGAGCGGGGGAACCGGACGCTGAGGAACTCCAGGTCCTTCCACAGCGCCGAGAGCGTCTCTCCCTCGACGAACTCCATGATGATGAAGGACGCATCGTCGGTCTGCATGACGCCGTAGACGTCGACGATGCCGGGGTGGTTGAGCGCGCCGCAGATCCGGGCCTCGCGGAACAGCGCGTCGATCCGCTTCTGGTTGGTCGTCTTGGCGAGGATCTTGAGGGCGACCCGCTTGCGGAAGCCGTGGCTTCCCTCGTCCATGGCGAGCCACACCTGCCCGAACGCACCCGTGCCGAGGAGCCGCTCCAGGCGGAACCGGTCCAAGTGGGTTCCGGCCTCCAGCGGCGGATGTTTGCGGCGTGCCATAGGGGAACGCGAAGCTTACGCGAGCCCCGCCAGTCCCTCCAGCGCGCGGGTCACCTCCTCGACCCCGTCGTTCCGCTGCAGACCCTCGAATTGAGCCAGCGCGATGGCGTAGGCGTCCCGGGCGCGGCTGGCGTCGCCCCGACCGGCGGCGACGTCCCCGGCGAGCTGAGCCATCCGGGCGATGTCGAGTTCCTTGAATCCGGTCTCCTCCAACGACTCCCGGCCTCGGCCCGACTCGACATCGAAGGTGCGCCATCGCTCCTGGGCGGCGAGCGACGGAAGCATCACGATCGAACAGGCTCCCACCATCGCGTGGCGGCCCTGGCGCTCGAACGCGGAGCGGGCGGACCGGGCCAGATCCCGTGCCTCCCCGTAGCGGCCCGACTCGGTCAGCAGCAGGGCGAGGTTGATCGTCGGGTAGACCCGGTCGTCGGAGCCGATCGCGTCGTACGTCTCCGCGGCCAGCCGGTACTACTCCTCCTCCGCGTCCGCTTCGCCCTGACGGCGATGCATGTCGCCCAGGGTGTTGGCTACGGTGGCGATGCCCCAGCGGGCGCCCGACCGGGTGAACGCGTCCTGGGCCTGGGTCAGCTGCGCGGTGGCGACCTCCACCTGGCCCAACGCCGACGTGGCCCGTCCGAGCATCATGTAGGCGTTGGCGACCCCGACCGGATCCCCCATCTCGCTGTGCCCGCGGATGGCTTGCCAGGCTGCGTCCTGCGACTGCTTGAGGCGCCCCTCACACAGCTCCAGGTAGGCCAGGTGGCGCCAGGAGGCGGCGACCGTCGCCTGCTCGCCTCGCTCATCCGACCGGCGAAGCGCCTCCTCCAGGAGGGGACGCGCGGGGCGAAGGTCGCCGGCGCTGGTGAGGCAGTTGGCGTAGTCCAGCAGCGCCCGGGCGAGCAGATCCTCGTGGCCCCCGTCCCGGGCAGCCTGGGCCGCCGCGGCCGCCACTTCGACCGATCGGTCGATGCGGCTGGTCCTCCTCAGGACCCGAGCGCGCAGCATCAGGAAGCGGACCGACTCCCGCGAAAGGGGCGCCTGGTCGACCGCGCCGACCGCGGCCTCGAGCTCCGTCAGCAGCAACTCGGCGTGCTGCACTTCGCCGTCGTACAGCGCAAAGCCGACCGCCTTGTCCAGCGGCTCCACGGCCCGGTCCGCGTCCCCCGCCGCGAGGATGTGCCGGCCCAGCCGGGCGGGCGCCCACCGCTCGGGCCGGTTTCGAAGGGCGGCGGCGGCGGCTCGATGGAGCGTGGCACCGTCCCCCCGCTCCATGCACCGTCCCCCCGCTCCATGCACCGGCGCTCGAGGGCGGCTCGGAGCATGCCGTGCGTGAAGGACCAGCCGAGGTCGGCGCCGTCGGGGTGGGGGCGGGCCATGGCCGTGTCGAACAGCCGCTCGACCACCCGCTGGCGGGCCGTGAGACCGGCCTGCGTGCAGGCTCGCTTCCACTCGAAGGTGAGGATGTCCTGGCACATCAGCGCGGCCAGTTCGACCGAACGGATGTCGTCAGCGGGCCAGTCCTTCGCCATGCGATCGAACCGACCGAGCCAGACATCCGAGAGGGTGTCGGGCACGTCGGCGCTGGCCCCCGCTTCGAGTTCGAAGCCGCGTCGTCCAGGGACGAGGAGCCCCCGCTCGACCCAGTCCCCCACCAACTGGATGGCGAACTGGGGGTTGCCGGCGGTGCGCTCCAGCACCCGCTCCGCGAGCGCGCCGTCCAGCCCGAGGAGCTCGTGCACGAGGCGGACCCGCCACTCCGCGGGGGGGGGGCGAGCTTGAGGTGGAGGGTGTCGGGGGCGCCGACCAGCACGCCGATGGCGGCGGCCGCGTCGGGCCGATCGGCCAGGGCCTCGCTCTGTGCCGTCGCCACGATGAGGATCGGCGCGGGGCGTGGGACTGCGCCAGAAGCACGTTGGCGACGAACTCGATCGAGTCCCGCCCGTACTGCAGGTCGTCCAGGACCACGACCAGCGGACGCTCCGCCGCGAGCCGCTCGAGGTGGTGCCGGACGAGGGCGTGCCGCTCGTCCGCGCCGCCAAACCGAGCCGCTCTCCCCGTCTCCTCGGGGGCTGGCGAGGTTAGCTCGGTGAGGGCGGAGATATCCCCCACGCTGGCGTCGCTGATGTCCAGCAGCTTGCTGATCCGGGCCCGCGTTTCCAGGGGGAGCAGGCCGCTGACGCGGAGCTGCTGCGCGATCATCGGACCGACGCCGTCCTGGGGGCCCGGGAGGGGGCTGTGCCCGGCGCGCACGACCGTCGCGGCGCCGACCTCGTGGGCGCGCTCGGCGAGCCAGTCCGCCAGCGTCGTCTTGCCGCAGCCCGAGGGTCCCTCCAGGAGGCAGAGGCGGGCGCGCCCCTCCCGGCGGGTGTGGGCCAGCGCCTCCCACAGGTCGTCGCGTTCGGTTATGCGGCCGACCAGAGCGTGGGCCCGCAGCCCGAACAGCGAAAGACCCACCCCGGGCAGGGGCAGCGGGGCGGCGAGGTTGTCGTCGTCGGGGCGGGTCCAGTCCGACGGGAACGGTGGCACGCGCTGATCGTGCTTCCACGCCGGGATGCTCTCCTCCTCGTTCGTGAGCACGAAGCCGGTGGCGTCGACGGACCGGGTGGTCACCTCGGAGGGGTGAGGGAGCACGAGGCTGGAGGCGGCCGTGGGAGGGACGCGGCTCCCAGGATCTCCCGCTCGCAGTTGGGCCAGGGCCCACGCAGCGTCCATGGCGCGGCGGTAGCGCCGGGTCGGATCCTTGAGGAGCAGCTCGCGGATCCAGCCCTCCAGTCCCTCGGGGACCTCACAAGTGGGCTCGAACCGCCCCGCGCCGTCGATGAGGTGGTTCTCCACGACCTCCTCGACGGTCTCCCCGGCGAACGGAGAGACGCCCGCGCAGAGCGCCCATGCCAGGCACCCCAGGGCGTACAGGTCGGTCCACGGGCCGTAGTCCCGCCAGCGGCAGTGCAGCTGCTCGGGGGCCATGTAGCTGGGGGTCCCGACGAAGTCCTTGTCGAGCCTGGAGCCTTCGGTGCGGCGGTCCAAGGCGTGGACGAGGCCGAAGTCGGTGAGCTTGCAGTCGCCCAGGTCCTTGCCCGCGACGAGCACGTTGGCCGGCTTGATGTCCCGGTGGACCACGTTCCGGGCATGGGCGTGGGCGAGGCCGTCCAGCACCCCCATCAGCGCCCGCTTGATCGACGGCCAGTCCGAGCGTCCGCAGTGCGGCGACAGGGTGCCTCCGGTGGCGAGCTCCATCACGAGGTACGGCGCTCCCGCGACGAGCCGCCCGCCCGAGACGAGGTCCGCTTCCTCGGTGATGACGCCGTGGTCGTAGACCCGGGTGATGCGGGGATGGGCGAGGGCCGCGGCCGCCCGCACTTCGCTGCGGAAGCCGGCCACGAAGTCGGGATCGGCCGACGTCGACTGCTTGAGGGCCTTGACCGCCACGCGGGTGCCGTCGGCGTGGGTTCCCCGCCAGACGTCGGCCATGCCGCCGCGTCCGATCTTGCGGTCGAGAAGGAAGCCTCCCAGGGGGATGCGTTCAACCACGGCGGACCCAGCCCCAGACCTGCTTCAGCGACGGCCTCGCGCCCGTCATCAGGATCGCCACGCGGAACACCCGGGAGCCGACCCGCCAAGCACCGTACGCCGTCGCTGCCATGAGGGCCAGACTCAGCCCCAGCTGCCACATCGGCACATCGCCGGCGCCCAGGCGCAGCGTCATCGCGATCGGCGCGGTGGGGGGGGCGAGGCTCAGGGCGACGGCGATCGGCGGGTCCTCGCCGGTCATGAAGGCCAGCAGGAGGAACAGCGGGGACGCCGCCAGCAGGGTCCAGAACGCGCTGATCTGGCGTCCTTCGTGGCGGTTGCCGGCGACCGCTCCGCTGGCCCCCATCAGGGATGCGTACATCGCGAATCCGAGGGTGGCGCACAGGAACATCGCGACGATGTCCATCGCGCCGACGCCCGCGCCTCCCAGCAGCAGCAGCGGTCCCAGACCGACGGCGGCGAAGAACAGCGACTGCAGCAGACCCGCGGCCCCGAGGCCGACCATCTTCCCCAGCAGCAGCTCCTCGGCGGTGACGCTGGCCAGCAGGATCTCCAAGACGCGGTTCTCCTTCTCCTCCCCCACGCCGTCGAGCAGGTAGCCCGAAGAGACGAAGATCATCATCGAGAAGAACATCGCGAACAGGACCGGAACCAGCGTCGCGAGGGCCTGATCCAGGCTCCCCGGCGCGCTCGCGTCGGTGGTCGGATCGAGGATCTCCTCGTCGACCTCCATCACCTGGAGCATGCGCTCAAGTACGGCGGGCTCGTCGATGCGGGGGGCCAGGAGCGAGTGCCGAATGAGCCGCGCGACCGACGTCTTGCCCGAGTAGGCGCCGGGGTTGAGGGGCCGCTCGGTGGGGATCAGCACCGTGATCTGCGAAGTGCTCCAGTACTCCGGCAGCAGGACGAAGACCTCGTCCACGTCCCCCGCCAGGGTCGCCTCCTGGGCGGCCTCGCGGGTGGCGAACGAGACCAGCTCCAGCCGCCGGTTGCCGTCGAACCCGCCGTAGTCGATGTTCGCCAGGAGGGGGTCGCCCTGGAAGATCTCCGGGAGGTCGGACTCGGGCTCGTGCAGGTGCTCGGGCAGCTGCCGATCCTCGGCTCGCGCCGCCCCCTGGTCGTCGTTGTGCCACTGGATCGAGGTGGCGAGGATGACCGGCGGGTCGGCCAGATCCACCACCCCCACCCGCGTCAGCTCGGACGCCTTCTTGATGCCCAGGAGCTGCTCTTCCCCGCCGGACAACGCCACCCCCACGGTGGGGAGCAGCGCGATCGCGGCCAACAGCGCCGGCATGGCCACGAGCGTCACGAGGTAGCCCACCCGGGTCACTGTCGCGATGAACTCCCGGCGGGCGACCGTCAGGATCCGACGGCGGGGCGAGCTCCGGCGTCGGGTTGGTTCAGGCGGAGACTGCACGCAGGAACGCCTCCTCCAGGGTCCTCGCCCCGACCGCCGCCTTGGCCTCATCCACCGTGCCCTGGAGCACGACGTGGCCGTGGTCGACGAGGGCGACGCGGTCGCACAGGATCTCGGCCTGATCCATCAGGTGGGTCGACAGCACCACGGTCATGCCGCTGTCACGGAGGCCGCGAATCATGTCCCGCACCTGGGCGACGTTCACCGGATCCAGACCGGAGAAGGGCTCGTCCCAGATGAGGAGCCGGGGGCAGCCCACGAGCGTGCCGATAAGCTGGATCTTCTGCTGGTTCCCCTTGCTCAGGGTCTCCACGCGGCTGTCGCGGTGCTCGCTCATGCCCAGCTGCCCCAGCCAGTGGTCCGCGGAGGTCTCGGCGTCGGACTTGCTGAGGCCCTTGAGCTGACCCAGGTAGGTCAGCACCTGGATGATCTTCCGCTTTCGGTAGAGCCCGCGCTCCTCCGGGAGGTAGCCGATCCGGTCGAGGTCCTGCCGGTCCATCGGGCTCCCGAACAGGGCCACGGCCCCCTCGTCGGGGCGGTAGATGTCGACCACGATGCGGATCAAGGTGCTCTTGCCGGCGCCGTTGGGTCCGAGCAGGCCGAAGACCTCGCCCTCGTGGACCTCCAGGCTCACCCCGTCCACGGCTTGCACCGACGCGAACGCCTTGCGTACCGAGTCGACCCTCAGGATGGGCTCGCTCACCGTCCTCGACTCTCCTTGTCCAGCGGCTTGCGCGCTACGACGATGCCGCGAGTGCCGCGCGGCGTGCTCCAGCGGCTCTCCAGCAGGAAGACCGCCGCCACCGCATACGATGCCAGCCGCGTGACCGGCCCCCCAAGCCGAGCCGCCGACTCCTGCGGGGTCTTGCGCCCCAGGCGGCGGTAGTAGGCGTTGTAGAACGGGAAGCCGATCGCTCGGTCCGCCTCGATCTCCAGCCCCTCGTGGCGGCACATTCCGGCGAGCTCCCCGACCCCGTACCGACGCACGTGGCCCACCGCGTCATCGACCTTCGTCCAGTGCTTCGCGTGCAGCGGCACCGTCAGGTACAGCCGCCCCCCCGGGCGGAGGGCCCCGACCATCGTGGCGAGCGTGCCCGCGTCGTCCTCGATGTGTTCCAGGACTTCGGACGCGATGATCGTGTGGAAGCCGGCGTGGTCCAGCTCGAGTTGGCCCTCGTGCACGGCCTGCAGGAACGGCAGGGAGCGCAGGTGCTCCGCGGCGGCGGGTGCCGTCTCGAAGGCGGAGAGCTCCAGCCAGGGGAAGCGCGTGTGCAGCTTGCTCAGGAGGTGACCACGCCCGGCGCCGTAGTCGAGGATTCGTCCGGAGACTCCGAAGGACTCGAGGAGTCGGACGAGGATCGCGTACCGCGATCGAAAGCCGGGGCCCGTGGAGGCGGCCTGATTCCAGGCCGCCTCCCAGAGCGTGTCGTAACTCAGCTGCGGCGGCGGCGGAAGCCGATGGCCAGCGCCATCAGCAGACCCAGCAGGCCCGTGCCCTGAGGCGAGGCGCCGACGGAGGTCGCGCAATCGGCGCAAGCACCGCACTCCTCATCGTCCGCGTCGGTCGTCTCGTCGCAGTCGTTGTCGATCTCGTCGTCGCAGATCTCCTCGGTGCCCGGGAAGACGGCGTCGTCGCCATCGTCGCAGTCGATGCCGCCGTCGACGCTGGTGTCGGCGAAGCCGTCGCCGTCGGCGTCGACCGTGTCCTCACCGTCGCAGTCGTTGTCGATGCCGTCGTACGGAACCTCGTCAGCGCCCGGGTTGGTGTCGGCGTTGGCGTCGTCGCAGTCGTCGCCGTCGCAGTCCGCGTCGAGGAAGCCATCTTCGTCCACGTCGATGTCGTCGACCTCGTCGTTGCAGTCGTTGTCGGCGAGATCGCAGACCTCGACGCCGTCCGGGTTGGAGCTGGCGCGCTGGTCGTCGCAGTCGTCGCCGCCGCACTCCACCGACACGAAGCCGTCGTCGTCGAGGTCGGAGTTGAACCCGTTGTCCTCGACGCCGTCGCAGTCGTTGTCGATGAGGTCGCAGACCTCCTCGGCGTCCGGGTTGACGGCCGCGTCGGTGTCGTTGCAGTCGCCGCCGCAGATCTGGAAGCCATCGCCGTCCTCGTCCGCGCCACCGTCCTCGATGTCGCCGTCGCAGTCGTTGTCCAGACCGTCGCAGATCTCGATGCCGTCCGGGTTGCTGTCCGCGTCGGAGTCGTCGCAGTCGTCGCCGCCGCAGTCCTCGTCGATGAAGCCATCGTCGTCGTTGTCGACGTCGTCCACTTCGCCGTCGCAGTCGTTGTCGATGGTGTCGCACAGCTCGTCGGCGCCGGGGAACGTGGTGTCGTCCGCGTCGTCGCAGTCGCCGCAGAAGGCGGTCCAGCCGTCTCCGTCACCGTCGTCACCGTCGGTGGTCAGGCAGAGCTCGACCACGCCGTCCTCGAGGTCGTTCGGCGAACCGAGGTCGCTGAACTGCTCGAAGATGCCCTGGTCCGTGCCGGAACCGTGGGTGCCGACGCCGTACTCGTCCGGCTCGCTGAGGTCGGTGGGGATGCCGCCGGTGCCGCAGGTGAAGCCGACCATGCCGCCCTGCTCGTCCACGTTGCCGTAGTCGAGCGTCGCGCCGCCGGTCTGCCACAGGGTCAGGCTGACGGTGTTGGCCGTGCCGGGGAGACCGAACTGGCTCACGCCCGTGTAGATGACCTCCACGGAGACGCCGTCATCCTCGATGACCTCCACCGTGCCGGCGGTGCCGGGGTCGAGGTTCGTCCAGAGGCCGGCGACGAGGGGAGCGTTCTCCTCGAAGTCGGTGACGTTCTCGGCCGAGTTCCCGAAGGCTCCGGCGAAGCTGAGGATGCCGTTGTCGTTGACGAAGACCTCGTCGAAGAATCCACCGCAGAACTCGAAGCTGAACGAGCACAGTCCGATGCGGACCGCTTCGCCATCGGCGAGGTCGTACTCGTCCGCAGCAAGCTCGTCAGCCGTTCCGTCGCAGTCCTGGTCGATGGAGTCGGCGCAGATCTCCGGGGCACCCGGGAAGGTCAGCGGGTCCTCGTCGTCGCAGTCGTCGATGCAGCCGAAGCCGTCGAGGTCCGCGTCCTGGTCGTCGTCCGTGGACGGGTCGCAGTCGTTGTCGATGCCGTCGTCGCAGAGCTCGTTGAAGTCCGGCGAGCGGGTGTCGTCGTTGTCGTCGCAGTCGACGTCGCAGGTGGCGCCGTCGCCGTCCACGTCGTTGTCCGCGCCGCCGTCCGTGTCGATCTCGTCGTCGCAGTCGTTGTCGATCCCGTCGCAGGGAATCTCGAGCGCGGCCGGGTTGATCGCCGGGTTGCTGTCGTCGCAGTCGTCGAGGCAGAGGAACGAGTCCAGGTCACCGTCGTCGTTGTCCGGCGTGGTGGTCGGGTCGCAGTCGTTGTCGAGGAGGTCGCACAGCACCTCGGGCGCACCCGGGAAGATCGCCGGGTTCGTGTCGTCGCAGTCGACGTCGCAGTCGAACCCGTCGAGGTCCGCGTCGCCCGTGTCGACCAGGCCGTCGCAGTTGTTGTCGATGAGGTCGTCGCAGATCTCCGGGGAACCGGGGAAGGCCGCGGGGTCCTCGTCGTCGCAGTCGGCGTCGCAGAGCGAACCGTCCAGATCGTTGTCGAAGAGGTCGTCCGGGTTGTCACCCGCCTCGTCGGCGTTGCAGTTCTGGTCGATGCCGTCGTTGCAGAGCTCGAGCGCGTCGGGGTTGATCGTCGCGTCCGTGTCGTCGCAGTCGTCGCCGCCGCAAGCGACGTTGGAGAAGAGGTCTTCGTCCTCGTCGTCGAGGTCGTCCGCACCGCTGCAGTCCTGGTCGATCGTGTCGTCGCAGATTTCCTCGGCGCCCGGGAAGATCGTGTCGTCGGTCGCGTCGCAGTCGCCGCAGGAGTCGACCGAGCCGTCGCCGTCCGCATCGCCGAGGACGTCACCGACGAACTGCAGGCTCCAGTCCACGAGCACGCCATCGTCGCCGCCGCAGCAGTCGACCAGGTCGAGCGTCCAGATGCCGTCGACGGCTTCACCGTCGAGGATGGCGAGGGGCTCTTCGGGGCTGAACTCACCGGTGAACGGAGCGCTGCCGTCGCCGATGGCGGTGGGCGCGGCGTCCAGGAAGAAGGTGCCGGTGAAGTTGTCCGAACCACCGCCGTTGCCGTCGGTCAGGATCACCGCGGTGCCCGCGGGGGAGGTCAGGGTCGCGGTGACGTCACCGGACCAGGTGTGCTCGATGTTGAAGCCGACAACCATGCCGGCGACGATCTGGGCGTCTCCGGTCATGTCGATGGTCGTCGAAGCGGGGGTGTTGTTGTCGAACGCGAGGCCGGGGGCGTCGTCGCTGACCGGGCCGCCGGCGACCGCGCCGATGCTCAGGTCGTCGGCGTCGTCGAGGCCGTCGCAGTCGCTGTCGATGGTGTCGCAGAGCTCCACCGCGCCGGGGAAGACGGTCGGGTCGGTGTCATCGCAGTCGACATCGCAGTCGGAGCCGTCGAGGTCGCCGTCACCGAGGTCGGCGGTCAGCTCGTCGCAGTCGTTGTCGATGGTGTCGCAGAGCTCTTCGACCGCGCCGGGGAAGATGAGCGGGTCCGCGTCGTCGCAGTCGCCCGCGCAGGAGGTGAAGCCGTCGCCGTCGGCGTCGTCCAGGGTGTCCGCCACGCCGTCACAGTCGTTGTCGATGGCGTCGCAGACCTCGGGGTTGCCCGGGAAAGCCGCGGGCTCGGCGTCGTCGCAGTCCTCGCAGGCGTTGCTGCCGTCGCCGTCCAGGTCGATGAGGGTGCTGACGAGCGGGTCGGAGTCGTCGCAGTCGTTGCCGCCGCAGACAATCGCGATGTCGCCGTCGAGGTCGAGGTCACTGAGGTTGTCGAAGCCGTCGCAGTCGTTGTCGATGCCGTCGCCGCAGACCTCGAGTGCGTTGGGGGAGAGCGTCGGATCCTCGGGCGCGCAGTCGGCGAGGTCCGGGACACCGTCGCCGTCCGTGTCGGTAGAGAGGATGGAGAAAGCGTCGCCGTCGAAGACGAACGCGGTGTTGAAGCTGAGCTGCAGCGCGTCACCAGAGTCGAAGTCGTTGATGCCGATCGTGGCGCTGCCGCCGTTGTCGTTGCCGTCACCGAACAGGACGTCGGCGTAGTGGAACTCCATCACGCCGGTGGAGTACAGCTGCAGCTGGAACGAAGCCGCATCGACGTTGTAGTAGTGGGGCACGTCCTGCCAGGAGACGATGAACCGGTCCTCGGCGGTGTCGTGGTACGTGTAGATTGCGCCGCCCTGGGTGGGGTTGAAATCGTCCCAGAAGGGGGCGAGGTGCGGCGTTCCCGCGGTCGGGAATTCTGAGTTCGTGAAGGGCACGGACGGCGCGCTGCCGTCGTTGTTCAGCGTCGCGCCGCCGTTGCTGTTGACGGCGATGAAGTCGTAGTCGACGCCGTAGAAGTTGAACGACCACGGCAGCGTGATCGATGCGGACGTGTCGTCGCCGGTGGGGCCGTTGGCGTCCCCCAGGACCGACAGATCGACGAAGTCGTAGTCCGTCGTATCGGCGGTGTGACCGTAGGCGTCGGGACCGGCGAGCTGCGCGAACGCGAGCGACGGTACGAGCAAACAGGCAAGACAGGGAATAACGAACAGGCGAGTGGCGTTCAGCATCGGTTTCCTCGACGGCGTTGGACCCCAGACGGCGAACCTCTCTCACGTCCGCACACGGGGTCCGCATAAATACCCCAAGAGGGGGCCCAGAATCCAATGCGGGACCCCGATTGCCTGTCAGCCTATCACTCAGGGGCTGGCGAAAGGCTGATCTCGACCCTCACAGCACGGTGATCGATCATCAAAAGGGGACAACTCGCTCCAATGCAAGAGCAGGTTGTCCCGCTACCTCAGCGGGCTCCGGGTGCGTTGATCGTCAGCACTTCGTTGGTTGGGAGGTCGTCGAACACCTCCTGGACCCCGTCGGGCCAGCGCACCGTCAGAGACTGAGGTCGCGCCTCGCCGAGGCCGAAGTGCAGCGCGAGGTCATGGGAGCTGCCGAGCGATCGCCCGAGGCCGACCTCCTGGAGCTGAACGCGCCCCGAGTCGTCGGTCAGGGCGGCCCGCGCCCCGACGGCGTCGCGGTTGACTCCGCCGCCCCCAACGAGGTGAACGCGGAGCCAGCGGCCTGTGGACGGCTGCACATTGCGGAACAGTTGGAAGCTGTCGTTGCGGCTCCCCGCAGCGAAGTCGAGCCGCCCGTCGAAGTCGTAGTCGGCGATGGCGAAGCCTGTGGAGTCGCGCGGCTCGGTCAGCCCACTGGACTCCCGTCGCACTTCGAACCACCCCGGCTCGGTCTGCTCGAGGAACACGTTCGGCTGGGGCAGACCTCCGTCGGCCATGGCCATGTCCACGTCGCCGTCGTTGTCGAAGTCGCCCGCGGCCAGTCCCCACCCCACGACCGTGTCCGCGATGTCCCAGCCCACGCTGAGGGTCGTCTCGACGAACAGCCCCCCGAGGTTGCTCAACAGGTGCGCGGTCTCGTTGTCCGAGACCGCCAGGTCCAGGCTCCCGTCGCCGTCGAAGTCGGCGATCTCGAGGCCCATGGAGTCGACTCGGAGGTCCGCCCCGACCGCCTCACCGATCTCCTCGAAGCACCAGCCTCCGCAGCCGGGGCCGTCGTTGCGCCAGAGCAGGTTCCGGTTGGCCGGTGCCCCCTCGGGTTGCGGGCCCGGGTTGCCCTTGTCGTTGGCCACGTACAGGTCCGGATCGCCATCGTCGTCGTAGTCGAACCAGCCCGCCGCGTAGCCGAGGCCGAACCGCAGGATGGGGTCGAGCAGCTCCGAGGTGTCCTCGAAGGTGCCGTCGCCGAGGTTGCGGAAGAGGCGGTCGCGGGCGTCGTCCGACGGCTCGTAGTTGGGGCAGTTCCCGCATTGGTAGACCACCAGGTAGAGGTCGAGCCAGCCGTCCCCGTCGTAGTCCGCCCAGGTGGAGGCGACGCTGGAGGTGGGGTTGGCGAGTCCGGACTCGGCCCCGACGTCCTGCCAGCCGTCGCCGCCGTCGTTGCGCAGGAGGGTGTCGTTGCCAAACGCCGCGGCGACGTGCAGATCCGGGTCCCCATCGTTGTCGTAGTCGACGAACGTCGCTCCCGTAGTGCCGAGGCCCGCGAGTGCCAGGGGGGCCGGAGTGAACTCGACGAAGGTGCCGTTGCCCCGGTTGAGGAAGAGGTGGGACGGCTCGAGGAAGCCGGTGACGAAGAGCTCGAGGTCGCCGTCGCCGGTGATGTCGCCCCAGGCCTGCCCGGTGGTTTCGACGGACAGACCGTCGGTCACTGCTCCGATCACCCCCGCGCACGAGGAGACGTCCGCAAACCAGGTGTCGACCGGCTCGACGGGGCACGGTCCGGGGGCCGCGGTGGCGTCGTCATCGTCGTCGCTGGCGTCATCATCGTCGCCGGCCAGCAGATCACTGGGGTCGAAGCGCGCCGGCGCCGCCGTCCAGGCCCGCGGGCCGTCCGCAGGCGTGGGATCCGGTTCAGGGGTGGGCGCCACGCAGCCGAAGGCGACGAGCGCGAGCCACAGGGGGGCACGGTTCATGGCCGGACTACTACCACCTCGAGGTTGGTCCCCGGGCTGAGCGTCACGGAGGCACCGTCCGGCCAGGTCACGACCGCGGACGTGGTGGACGCGGCTCCCATCCCGAAATGCAGCGCGGGATCGTGGCTCGAGCCGACGCTGGAGCCGACCTTGACCTCCTGCATGGAGCTGAGCCCGGCGTCCGAGGTGACGACCGCGCGGGCCCCCACGCCGTCCTCGATCCGGAGTCGGACCCAGTTTCCCGAGGCGGGCCCGGTGAGGTTCCGGAAGAGCTGGAACTCCGACTCCCGGTTGCCCACGACGAGGTCGATGCCGCCGTCGCCGTCGTAGTCCGCGGCGGCGGCGCCGATGCTGTGTCCGCTGTCCGCCGCCCCCGAGGTCGCGCTCAGCTCCGTGAACGTGCCGTCGCCGTCGTTGGAGTAGAGCCGGTTCAGGGGCGGGCCCCCGACCGCTTCGGCCATGTAGAGGTCCAGGTCGCCGTCGTTGTCGAAGTCCAGGAAGACGATCCCCCAGCCGTCGCCGACGTCGGCGGAGTCGAGCTCGGCGGCGAGCGTGACGTCGATGAAGCCGAGGCCGGACTGGTTCTGGAGCAGGCCCGGGGGCCCGCCCAGGGTGTAGGCGAGGTCGAGGTCCAGGTCGCCGTCGTAGTCGCCTACCGCGACCCCCATGCCGTCCACGCGGGCGTCCGCCCCGAGCTCGATTCCGACCTCGTCGAAGCACCATCCGCCGCAGCCGGGGCCGTCGTTGCGGAAGAACATGTTGCGGTTGGTGCGCTCGCCCGGGGCCCAGGGCTCGGTGTTGCCCCGGTCGTTGGCGAGGTACAGGTCAGGGTCGCTGTCATCGTCGAAGTCGAACCAGACCGCCGCGTAGCCGTCGCCCCGGACGAGGTCAGTGCCGAGGAAGTTGGTCGTGTCGACGAAACCTCCGCTGCCGTCGTTGGTGAGCAGCCGGTCCAGGTACTCGTCCTCGGGGGGCAGTCCGCAGCCGATGCACTCGTAGTTGGCGACGAACAGGTCCAGGTCGCCGTCACCGTCGTAGTCCGCCCACGCGGCGCTCATCCCGAAGCCCGGATCGTCGGCGCCGCTGGCGGCGGAGACGTCGGTCCAGCCGGCGACGCCGTCGTTGCGGAACAGCGTGTTGGGGCCTTTGACGAGCACGTACAGGTCAGGGTCGCCGTCACCGTCGTAGTCGGCGAAGGCCGCGCCGCTGGTCTCGACCCCCGCGAGGGCGAGCAGCGCCCCGTTCGGGTCGGGGGCGAAGAGCCCGCTGCCGTCGTTCAGCAGGAGCGTGGACGGGCCCGTGGGATCGGTGAGGTAGAGGTCCTGGTCGCCGTCGCTGTCGACGTCAGCCCAGGCCTGTCCGGTGATCTCAATCCCGGGCGAAGCGCCGCTGTACAGGTCGGCTCCGGCGCAGACGGAGACGTCCGCGTACAGCGTCGTGGGGAGTGGCAGGGTGGGGTCGGGGCAGGGCACCGGAACTTCGAAGACGACGTCGTCGTCGTCGGTCGCATCGTCGTCGTCGTCGGTGTCGTCGTCGCCGGTCGCGTCGTCGTCGTCGGTCGCATCGTCGTCGTCGTCGTCGGTCGCATCGTCGTCGTCGTCGTCGCTGCCGGACAGATCGACGGGGTCCAGCCGAGCGGCCGCGTAGGCGACGTCGTCACCCTCCTCCTCGGTCTGCGCGGGCGTCGGTTCGTTCGGTTCCGGTTCGGGGCCGCAGCTGGCGAGGAGGAAGGCTGCGATCAGCAGGCGGGCGCGCATCGTCGGCGCCGGCGGAGGGCCGGCAGCAGGAGCAGGAGGCTCAGCAGCGCGGACGCGGGCGCGGCCTGGGCCGTGGTCGAGCAGCCGGAGCAGCCGGCGCACTCGTCATCGTCGTCATCGACCGCGGCGTCGCAGTCGTTGTCGATGGCGTCGTCGCAGATCTCCTGGGCGGTGGGGAACACCGTGTCGTTGCTGTCGTCGCAGTCCTGCCCGCTGACCTCGATGGCGGTGAAGCCGTCGCCGTCGGCGTCGTCGGTGGCGATGCCGTCGCAGTCGTTGTCGATGCCGTCGTAGGGCTCCTCGACCACGTCGGGGCTGACGAGTGGGTCGTTGTCGTCGCAGTCGTCGCCGCCGCAGGCCTCCGCGATCCAACCGTCCAGGTCGGCGTCGACATCGTCGATGACGTCGTCGCAGTTGTTGTCGATGGAGTCGCAGACCTCTTCGGCGGTGGACAGCACCGTGGCGTCGTCGTCGTTGCAGTCGGGGCCGCCGCAATCGGTACTGGCCTCGCCGTCGAGGTCGGCGTCGTTGACGAAGCCCTCGTCGATCTCGCCGTCGCAGTCGTCGTCGCGGCTGTTGCAGGTCTCGTCGGCGCCCGGGTAGATGCTGCTGTCGGTGTCGTCGCAGTCGTCGTCGCAGCCGCCGTAGCCGTCCAGGTCGCCGGCCAGCGGCTCGGTCTCGCCGTCGCAGTTGTCGTCGAGGCCGTTGCACAGCTCCTCGGCGTTGGGGAACACCGTGGTGTCGTCGTCGTCGCAGTCGCCGCACAGGTCGGTCCAGCCGTCCAGGTCGGCGTCCGTGCCGCCGGTGAGGCACAGGTCGATGTACCCGTCCGCGAGG
>PVBE010576812.1_pt1 | contig 42037 bp, 40 predicted proteins | sample 1631181 | NCBI WGS metagenome assembly PVBE01 (sample SAMN08397723, study PRJNA350692) | Marine metagenome, whole genome shotgun sequencing project. | isolation source: water | place: Pacific Ocean | collected 2012-04 | reverse complement strand
TCGTCGCATAGCCAGAAACCATTCCTCATGACCCGAAACCTCCTCTGCTTGGTTCCAGACCATTGAATCAGCTAAAGGTTAATGAGTTCTGACCCTAGTGTTGTGATTCCAATTGCCTGCGGATATTCGCTGTGTATTTCTATTTCTACCTCTCCACCTTGAAGTAAATCGCTTAACGTCTTGCCGCCTAGTTCTTTAGGAGCCGGAGGCAATTCTCCTCTTGCGTCAAGCAGGTTTGCAGTGCCTTCGACCATACTGCGAAGAGGCTCACCATGAATTCGCATCGCAGCCGGAGAACAAGAGGCGACAAACGCGATGAAACCAGCAACAACAAATATAGAATCCGCATCGACAGTTCCAATTCTGAATTTGTCGATGGAGTTATAATAGAACGGTTCTATATATTTAAGGAACTGCTCAATGCCTCGGTTTTCTGATAAAAAATTATTTGTGCTTCCTTCTTCTATACGACATACATCTTCAGATCCGCACAGAAACCGCCTGAGATTCGTTTTCCGAATGGCGTGCATCTTCTTCCCGCCCATATCGGGAGAATAAAAATTCCTTAGATGAACTTGGGAAACAAAGTGGTCTAGCGCCATAGCAGTTCAGCATCAAAGTCCGTGCATACCAGTTGGTTTAATCCTCAATTGCTTTCTACCACTACGAGGCTATTTATGGAATGTCAGGCGAGGGTCCATAGTTAGTGATAGATATCTGCCTCGCCTAAAAGGGGACGTCCTTGGAACCTACTCCACCCCCGCATCGTCCCCCACCACTCTGGACCCAGGCGGACAGGCATCATGCGCGTCCAGGCGGCTGAAAAGGGGGGCAGAGCCATGGACGACGTTACCGACAGCGCCACTCGTCCGGCCGCCTCACCACGCTTGGCCCATGGCGGCAAGACCGTTTATGGGGCGCGCCTCGGTATTCTCATTCTCGACACCCTTTATCCCCGTATCCCGGGCGATCCGGTCAACGCAACCACTTGGCCGTTTCCGGTGCTCTACAAGGTGGTTCGGGGTGCCTCGCCGGAACGGGTGATCCGGGGCCGCGCCGAGGGCCTGCTTGACGTCTTCCTCGAGGCCGCCGCTGAGTTGGTGGCGACCGGCGCCGACGGCCTTACCACCACTTGCGGCTTTCTGGCGCTGTTTCAAGACGAGCTGGCCGCCCATTGCCAGGTGCCCGTCGCCGCCTCGTCGCTGATGCAGGTCGCACCGGTTCAGGCCCTGCTGCCGCCTGGCAAGCGGGTCGGAATCCTGACTGCCAACGGCCCGTCGCTGAGCGAGAACCATTTGACCGCCGCGGGGGCGCCCTTGGATACACCGATCGGCAGTACCGATGATTCTTGTGAGTTCAACCGCACCATGAATTTGGCCGAGCCCATGGCCGACATGGCGGCCTGCGAAGCCGATGTGCTGGCGGCCGGGCACGCGCTGATCGCAGAACATCCGGACCTCGGCGCCGTGGTCGTCGAATGCACGCGCATGGCGCCGTTCTCGAAGGCGCTGGGCCAGGAGATCGGCTTGCCGGTCTATGATATTTACAGCTTCGTCACCTGGTTCCATGGCGGCCTGGCGCCGCGCGATTTCGGCCATCCGGGAAGCGCGCCCAGGCCCTATGTTGAGCGTTGAGAGGATCGACCATGACCGACAGAACAGCCTTTGGCGGCAAGACCATCTATGGCGCCAGGGTCGGTATCCTGATCTTGGATGCCAAACACCCGCGTATTCCGGGCGATCCCAATAATGCCGGGACCTGGCCTTTCCCGGTCCTCTACAAGGTCGTGCGCCAGGCGACGCCGGGGCGCATTATCTTCGAGCGCGGCGAGGGCCTGCTCGACGCCTTCAAGGCGGGCGCCGACGAACTGATCGCCGAGGGGGCGGACGGCATCACCGCCACCTGCGGCTTTCTGGCCCTATTTCAAAAAGACCTGGCCATGCATTGCAAGATACCGGTGGCGACCTCGTCGCTAATGCAGGTGCCCTTCGTCCAGCGCCTGCTGCCGCCGGGTAAGCGCGTCGGCGTCCTGACCGTGTGGAAGTCGGAATTGAGCACCGATCACCTTGAGGCGGCCGGCGTTCCCGCCGACACCCCCATTGGCGGCACCGACAACGGGCGCGAGTTCAACCGCACCATGTACGAAGCCCTGCCCGAGGTCGACATGGCGGCCTGCGAAGAGGACGTGGTCGAGGCCGGCCGGGAACTGGTCGCCGAAAACCCCGACATCGGCGCCGTGGTCGTCGAATGCACCCGCATGGTGCCCTTCACCCGCGCACTCAGCGAAGCCATCGGCATGCCGGTCTACGACGTCTACAACTTCATCTGCTGGTTCCACGCCGGTTTGGCGCCGCGCGACTTCGGCTAGCCGGGTAGTGCGCCCCGGCCCTTCCGCGAGCGCTAGAGCAAATCCCGAGCGGATGGAACCATCCGCGACGACGTATTTGCTTTTAAAACAAAGAGTTAGAGAATTTCCGGTGAACGCATGTGAACGGAAAATGCTCTAAGAGGCGACCCTTTCAGCCTTCGTGCAAGCCGAGGGTATGGCAGGCCAGGACCATGCATTCGCGCATCATGGTTGCCGCCAGGAACGCCGACATGCCGCCAACGTCGTGGGGCGGGCTTACGGTGTTGACGTCGAAGCCGACGAAGTTGAGGCCGGCCAATCCTTGTATGATGGCCAGACCCTCGCGCGCCGTCAGGCCGCCCCAGGTCGGCGTGCAAACGCCCGGTGCGCAAGAGGGGTCGAAGACGTCCATGTCCCATACCAGTTGCACCGGTCTTCCGGCCAGGCGCGCGTGGATATGCTCAAGCATCGCCGGAATGCCCTGCTCGATGAGCTCGCCCCCGGTGATCAGCTCGTAGCCCTGATCGCGGGTGTGTTCGAAGATGCCCTGCATGGGGATCGATCCGCGCGGCCCGATGTGCATTGAATTCGCCGCATCAACCACGCCTTCCTCGGCGGCCCGGGTAAAGGTCGTTCCCGTCGTGTATTTGTGCTGGCCGACGGTGGGCGCGGTGTCGGTATGGGCGTCGAAATGGAGCGCGACCAAATCAGGATGGTGTTTATGGAGCGCGCGGAGCTGTGGCAGGGTTACCATCCCGTCGCCACCCATGGTGAGCGTCAAGGCGCCGCACTCCAAGATGCGCAACATTGCCGACTCGATCGCTTCGAATGATTCGTCGATGCGGCTCGGCGTCACCCGGGCGTCGCCGCAATCGACGACGCCAAGGCGCTCACGCGGATCATAGTCCGCCATCGGCGGCTGGTAGGGACGTACCAGCGCCGATTGCTCGCGGATCGCCGCTGGCCCGAGGCGGGAGCCGATGCGCACCGGATGCACCCCCCAATCATAGGGAATGCCAAGAACCGCCAGCCGACAATCGGTGAGGTCGTAATCGTTGGCTACCCCCATGAACGGCGCGGTGCGGACAAAAAGGCCCGCATCGAAGATCGACGCGCCGGGGCGATTGGAAGCGGTTTCGTCGTTCATGGCTGTACTCCTTGCAAGCGACGCCTTGCCTGTGTACTCGGTTCTGTACTCATAAACGATAGGTCTTCTCGCGGCCACATCGCAGGCCTTTGAAAACTCCGCCACGGAGTACCGTTATCGACCCAACGCAGACTATTTGCTCGAGCGGAAACAGGTCTTTATCACGGGCTTTCAGTTTTCTTTGAGCTGTCGGTATGGGGGCGCTGTCGCCGTTACGCAATCTTTCAGGCTGGAGGCACGGCAAGCGGACGTTCACCAAGGGCTCCATAGGGCAGCAGTAAGAAGGATTAACACCATGACCACAAGCCCGCCCCTGACCTGTTGCTGGGTCATTCCGGGTAAGGGTGTGCCACAGGTCTCGCAGACGTGGCGATCGGTGATGATCTCGTCACAAAACCGGCAACGATGTTTCATTGGATCATACGGCTCCGGCCACATCAACTGACCCTCCAGCGTTGAATAGTGCACTTCCCCGATGCCACCCGCCGCCAGAGTTCCGCAACCGGCTCGGACACATAGCGGACAACCGTGTGGCAGGCTATCCTCACATTACCACGTCGTTTGCGAGTCCATGATCTAAACCACGGGGCAGCGGCCGCCGTCGACGTTGATGGCTGTTCCGGTGACATAAGAGGCGGCGTCGGAAGCCAGGAAGCAGGCCATATTCGCATATTCCTCAGCATCCCCCATGCGGCCCAGGGGAATGGCCTTGCCTTGTTCCGCGATATAGTCATCGAGCGATATATCGGACGTCAGGTTCTGGTGACGGCGCTTCACCTGATCGGTGACCAAGGACCCGGTGCAGAGCGCGTTGACCAAAACGTTATGGGGCGCCCCCTCGCCGGCCAGCACCTTGGTCAAGGCCATGCCGGCGGCGCGCGACACCGCCGTCGGGGCGCCGCCCGGACGCGGCACCTTGGCGCCCGTATTGAGCACGTTAACGATGCGCCCCCAGCGCCGCTCTTTCATCTGCGGAAAGGCCAGGCGGGTCAGCCGGATAACGGCGAACAGCTTGAGCTCCAAATCCGCCTGCCACACCGCGTCGGTGATCTCTTCGAAGGCGCCCGTCTCGGAGCGCCCGGCGTTGTTAACCAGAATGTCGAGTTGGCCGAATTCGCCGATCACGGATGCGTACATGTCCTCGACCTGATCGGCCTCGCCTACATCGCAGGGAAAGGCGGCAACCTGGGTCTTGGTCCGGCCGGCAATATGGGCCCGGGCCTCTTCCAGGACATCGGCGCGGCGCGCGGTAATGGCGACCTTGGCTCCGGCTTCGGCGAACTTAAGTGCCATGGCGCGCCCAAGCCCCCGGCTGCCGCCGGTGATCAGGGCGATCCTTCCATCCATGCGAACATCCACAACGTATCCTCCCGGTTCATTGGTCGATCAAGTGTCAAGCCATACCACGGACCGCACTTTTTCTGGAAAAAGTCTCGATACCCGCGTATATCCCATGGTTCGTTCGATCCTTTCTGGGAATGAGGACATCGATGGCCCGCAAGTGGACGTCCGATAGCTGGCGCACAAAACCTATACTTCAGTCGCCCGAATATCCGGATGCCAAGGCCCTGGCTGAAGTCGAGGGGCGCCTTAGAAACTATCCGCCCCTGGTTTTCGCCGGCGAGGCGCGGCGCCTCAAGGCGGCCCTGGCCCAGGTCGCCCAGGGCAAGGGTTTCGTGATGCAGGGCGGCGACTGCGCCGAAAGCTTCGCCGAGTTTCATCCCGACAACATCCGCGATACCTTTCGCGTCTTGTTGCAGATGGCCGTCGTGCTGACCTATGGCGCCGCCTACCCGGTAGTCAAGGTCGGGCGCCTGGCCGGCCAGTTCGCCAAGCCGCGCTCATCGGATACCGAGACTGTCGACGGCGTGACCCTACCCAGTTATCGCGGCGACATGATCAACGGCATGGATTTCACCGAAGCCGCCCGCGTCCCCGACCCCGAGCGCCTGGTACGGGCCTACAACCAATCGGCGGCCACCCTCAATCTGCTGCGCGCCTTCGCCCAGGGCGGATACGCCGACCTTCACAAGGTCCACCAATGGACGCTTGGCTTCGTCGCCGACAGCCCCCAGGGCGAACGCTATCGCGATCTCGCCAACCGGCTTGACGAGACCCTTGCCTTCATGGCCGCCTGCGGCCTGACCTCGGAGACGACGCCGCAGATCCGCGAGACCGACTTTTTTACCTCTCACGAGGCGCTTTTGCTGAGCTATGAAGAAGCCATGACCCGCATCGACAGTACTTCGGGTGACTGGTACGACACCTCGGCCCATCTGTTGTGGATCGGCGATCGCACGCGCCAACCCGACGGCGCCCATGTGGAGTTTCTAAGCGGCGTCGCCAATCCCCTGGCCATTAAGGCCGGCCCGACGACGGAGGTGGACGCGTTGCTGCGCAACATCGATACCCTGAACCCCGACAACGAGCCGGGAAGGCTAAGCGTCATCGTGCGCATGGGCGGCGACAAGGTGGAGCAATTGTTGCCGCCGTTGATCCGCGCCATCGAACGCGAGGGCCGCAAGGTGGTGTGGATGTGCGATCCCATGCACGGCAACACGGTGTCGAGCGCCAACGGTTACAAGACCCGCCATTTCGACAGCATCCTGGCCGAGGTCAGCGGATTTTTCGCCGCCCACAGGGCCGAAGGGTCCCACGCCGGCGGCATCCATCTGGAGCTGACGGGGCAAGACGTGACCGAGTGCGTGGGCGGCGCCAAGGCGATCACCGAAGCCGGTCTCGCCGACCGTTATCACACCCATTGCGATCCGCGCCTCAACGCCGAGCAGGCCCTGGAGGTCGCCTTCCATGTCGCCGAGGCTTTGAAGGAAAACCGGATCAACGGCGCCGGCACCAATCACGGCCGCACTGCCGTCGGTTCCTGATCGGCCGGGATCGCCGCCCGCCGCCGCGATATCATCGCCTACGAAGGCAAGACCAGCGTCAAAGCGGAACGGGGTTTCGTGGCTCACAAGCCCTAAGGGCTGCGCCGAGGCAATCCCCGCCACCTGTGGACGGTCACTCCAATTCGCCGCCGGCGCCGACCGCTTCCAGTTTTTCGAGAATGTCCCACAGGGCCGCGCAGGCTTCGCCGCCGTGGCTCTTGGTGATGGTCAGGCGGCCGCCCTCGGTCGTCATGGTCTGGCGCACGTCGGCGAAGAGGGCGGCGAGAAAATGGTGGAAGCCCTCTTCGGTGAACTGCCAGGTGGCGGAATCCTCGCCCTCGCGCGCCGTGTTCGGCGGCGCCAGGTTGTCGTTGATGATGCCGAGGAACCACGCGGTGCGTTTTTCCAGATCGCCGAAATAGGACGCCATGGCGGCCACCGAGTCCAAGGTCACCCGGTCGGCCTCGGGGTCGTCATAGGCGTCGTCCCATTCAAAGGCGTCGCCGCTCTTTTCCTGGAGGCGCTCGATAATGGCCCGGCAGCGCGCCTGATAGTCTTCGATCACGTCGTCGCCCAGCATCAGGTTCATGGCCAGGAAGAAGCCGGGCAGAATACGCCTCGACAGGCCCCCGTCACGTAAGTCCGCGCCCCCCATTCCGGGAAACAAGGGTTCGAACTTCTTGACGATCAGGCGGTCGAACGGGTACTGGCGCGCCTGATTCCAAACGGCACGCTCGCGGATCCGCACATAGGCCTCGAACGACGTCTCGAAAACCGCCTGCAGGGCCTCGGTCTTCTTTGCGAACTCACGGCCGATGGCGCGGATGTCGTCGACGTTGAGCGATCCGCCGCGCCGTTCGGCCTCTGCCGTCAGTCGATCGAGGAGCGAGCCGATGACAGCCTCCGCCATGGCCCGGCTCTGCTCTTTGGGCGACGCGGCGCTGAAAGATGGCGGGCGCTCGTCGGCGGGGGGACTGCTGTCGCTCATGGCCTATCCAACATTATGAAGCCTGCACAAGGATAGGGGGTTGGCGATGAATTATCCATCCGCTTTGGCGTCTCCGGCGGTCCCGGGTGGCGTGCCAGCCCAACCCTCGTAGGATTCGAAGAGCCGGGCGTTGACAGGCCACGAGGCGCCGCCTAGGCTTCGGGCCGCTTAACGGCCCATCCGAACCAGAATATTAGGTCGCACGTGACCGACACCCTGGCCATAGCCCTGGCGCAGATAAATCCCACCGTCGGCGACGTGGAGGGCAATGTCGAGCGTATTCGCCAAGCGCGCCTGGAGGCCACCGCCCAGGGCGCCGACCTGGTGGTATGCGGCGAACTGGCGACAGCCGGCTACCCGCCAGAGGATCTCGTACTCAAGGAAGCGTTCCAGGACCGTCTGGAAGAAATTGTGCGCGGTTTTGCCGAAGAAACCCGGGACGGCGGACCGGGCGTCGTGATCGGCGCGCCGTGGCGCAACGATGGTCAACTGTTCAACGCGGCGCTGCTTCTCGACGCCGGCGCCGTTTCAGCCATGGCCTTCAAGGTGGAGCTTCCGAACTATGGCGTCTTCGACGAGCACCGCGTCTTCACCGCCGGTCCCCGGCCCGCACCGATGATTTTTCGCGGCGTGTCTCTTGGCGTCATGGTGTGCGAGGACATGTGGTTCCCCGAAGTGACACAACACCTGACCGACGCCGGCGCCCGGATCCTGATCGTCATCAACGGATCGCCCTTCGAGCGCGACAAGACCGGCATGCGGTGCGACCTGGCCCGGGCCCGCATTGAGGAATCCGGCCTGCCCTTGGCCTACGTCAATCTGATCGGTGGACAAGACGAGCTGGTCTTCGACGGCGCCTCGTTCGTGCTCGGCGCCGATGGCGCCTTGCGTGTCCAGGCCCTTTCGTGGGAGCCCCAGGTGCTACTCACCCAGTGGGACCGTAACGGCGAAGACTGGGCCTGCGATGCAGCACCCCCGGCACCCCCATTACCCGTTGCCAACGAGGCCGAGACCGTCTACCGGGCCCTGGTGATGGGGCTCCGCGACTACGTCACCAAAAACGGTTTTCCCGGTGTCCTCATCGGGCTTTCCGGCGGCATCGACAGCGCCCTGACGGCGGCTGTCGCCGTCGATGCCTTGGGGCCTGAGAGGGTACGCTGCGTGATGATGCCGTCGCCCTATACGTCGGCGGACAGCCTGGAAGACGCGGCGGCGGTCGCCGGGCTCCTAGGCGCGGAGCTCGACAGCATCGACATCGGCCCCGCCATGAAGGCCTTCGATGAGATGCTGAAATCCGCCTTCGCCGGGCAACCCGCGGACACCACCGAGGAAAACATCCAGGCCCGTGCGCGCGGCGTCACCCTCATGGCGTTGAGCAACAAGTTCGGCTCCCTGGTAGTATCGACGGGCAATAAATCCGAGATGTCGGTCGGTTATGCCACCCTTTACGGCGACATGTGCGGCGGCTATTCCGTCCTCAAGGACGTCTACAAGATGATGGTCTTTGACCTGGCACGCTGGCGCAACGGGACGCGGCCCGTGGGCACGTTCGGCCCCGAGGGTCCGGTGATGCCCGAGCGCGTCATCACCAAGCCGCCGTCAGCCGAGCTTAAACCCGATCAGACCGACCAGGACTCCTTGCCCCCATACGAGGAACTGGACGCCATCTTGCAGGGCCTGATCGAGGACGAAATGTCGGCCGGCCAGATCGCCGCTAACGGCCACGACCCGGCGCTGGTGGAACGGGTCTGGAGCATGGTCGATCGCGCCGAGTACAAGCGCCGCCAGGCGCCGCCGGGCGTTAAAATCACCGAGCGCGCCTTCGGCCGCGACCGGCGCTATCCGATCACTAACCGCTTCACCGCGGGCTAGTCCCGTGGCACTCAAACTTTACAACACGCTGACGCGGGGCAAGGAGACGCTGGAGCCGGTGGTGCCGGAGCGCGTTGGCATGTACGTCTGCGGACCCACCGTCTACGACTATGCCCACATCGGCAACGCGCGGCCGATCGTCGTCTTCGACGTTCTCTACCGGCTGCTCAAGCGTCAGTACGCCGAGGTTACCTACGTGCGCAACATCACCGACGTGGACGACAAGATCAACGCCCGGGCGTCCGAATCGGGTGAGAACATCGGCTCCATCACCCAACGCACGACGGAGGCCTTTCACCAAGACATGGCGGCGTTGGGCGCGCTTAAACCCGACGTCGAACCCCGGGCCACCGGGCACATCCCCCAGATGATCGCCATGATCGAGCGCCTGATAGAGGCCGGCCACGCCTATGAGGCCGAAGGCCACGTGCTGTTCGACGTGCCGTCCATGGCGGACTACGGCAAGCTTTCGGGGCACAGCCGCGCCCAACTGATTGACGGCGCCCGGGTCGAGGTGGCGCCCTACAAGCGCGATCCCGCCGACTTCGTCTTATGGAAGCCTTCGACGCCCGAGCTTCCGGGCTGGGACTCGCCCTGGGGGCGCGGCCGTCCGGGCTGGCACATCGAGTGCTCGGCGATGAGCGGCGAATACCTGGGCCGGACCTTCGACATCCACGGCGGCGGTCAGGACCTGATCTTCCCCCACCACGAGAACGAGATCGCCCAAAGCAGGTGCGCCAATCCCGACGACGGTTTCGCGCGCCTGTGGATGCACAACGGCTATCTGATGGTCGAGGGCGAGAAGATGTCAAAAAGCCTGGGCAACTATTTCACCGTTCACGAGCTGTTGGAGGAATATCCCGGCGAGGCCATCCGCCTGGTGCTGCTGCAAACCCACTACCGCCAGCCCTTGGACTTCACCCGGACCGCCATCGCCGAGGCGCGCTCGACCCTGGACCGGCTTTACGGTGCTCTCAGAAAGGCTCCCGAAGTCGCGCCTATGGATGGAGGCGGAGTTCCCGACGCGGTGCTCGAAGCGCTGAGTGACGATCTCAACACGCCCCTGGCCCTGGCGCGGCTACACGAACTGGCCGGCGCCCTCAACAAAGCGGCCGATGACGACCGATCAAGATGCGCCGCCGACTTGGTGGCGGCCGGCGCCATCCTCGGCCTTCTACAAGACGACCCCGAGGCCTGGTTTAAATGGCGTCCGCCCGGTGCCGAGGAATTTGATGAGGGTAAAATCGAGGCCCTGATCGCTCAGCGGCTGGAAGCTCGCGCGGCCAAGGACTTCACCGAAGCCGACCGCATCCGTGACGACCTTGCCGGACGCGGCATTGTTTTGGAAGACGGTGCGCAAGGGACCACCTGGCGGCGAGCCTAACTCTTTCCCCCAAAGATACGGTTCCAATTTGCCCGATACTCATCGGTCACGGGCTTCTGCCCTTCGTGGGTAGCGACTTTGGATTCTATTTTTTCCGCCTTCTTGTCCGGCGTGCCACCGCTCTTCTTATCCTTGGTCTTAGTCGTGGTGTCGGATTTGGTCTTGGTATCGGATTTGGTCGTGGTGTCGGATTTGGTCTTGGTGTCGGTTTTCGGGCCGGCGCTTTGATCGGTCATCGTTCTGCTCCACGGGGCGCGAGTATTCACAGCGGCACAGTTGTTAACCCAAACCAAAAGAAGAGGGAAGCCCCAAGCCTTTGGCCGCCGACGCGCCCGGGGCATTAATCGAAAGGATCAGCCTTGCCGCGTCCCTTCTTGAGGCCGCTGCGTTGGCGCTTGGCGTCGAGGCGCCTTTGCCGGGATCCGGCCGTCGGTCTCGTCGGCCGACGCCGCTTGGGCTCGACGGCCGCTTGGCGGATCAATTCGATAAGCCGTGCCAAGGCGTCGTGGCGGTTCCGTTCTTGGCTACGGAAACGATTTGCGGTCAGCACGATGACGCCTTTTCGCGTCATGCGACTACCGGCCAGGGACGTGAGACGGCGCAAGACCGCGGCCGAAAGGGCCGGGCTATTGGCCGCGTCGAAACGCAGTTGTACGGCGCTTTCCACCTTGTTGACGTTCTGACCGCCGGGACCCGGGGCGCGGATGAACCGCTCCTTGATCTCGTCGTCGGAAAGAACGATGGCATCCGTGACGGCGATCATGTGAACACCTTAAACCCTATCAACATATCCCCAAGCGACTGGACCGCGCGTCCCGCCAGAAAAAAAGGTCCCGAACCACCCCGGAACCCCTTGGAAAATGGTGGGCGCGGCTGGGATTGAACCAGCGACCCCTGCGATGTCAACGCAGTGCTCTCCCGCTGAGCTACGCGCCCCGGCAACGTCCCTTGAAAGGGCGCCGCGAAGGAGGTCTTTTAATCCCAACCGAGGGGTCTTGACAAGCTCTGCTTGGCTGGACCGGGCGGACCGGCAAGAACAGATTCCCATTGCGCCGGCGCAAGCAGGAGGCTAACAGAACCTACCCACTCGTCGTGGGCGGACGCCCAGGAATGGGCGCAGCGGAGGTCTCCTTGTCGGCACCGGACGACGAAAGCGTTCAACCCTACCCGGCGGTTCAGTCGGCGGCCTTTGACGTTCGCGCCCCGGCCATTCAGACCGCGCCCGTAGTCTTTGCCTCGCCACACAGCGGGCGCGCCTATTCGCCGGCGTTCATCGCTGCGTCGCGGCTTGATCCATTGATGCTCAGGCGCTCGGAGGATGCCTTCGTCGACGAGATATTCGCCGCCGCGCCCGATCACGGGGCACCCCTCATCCGGGCCCACTTCCCGCGCGCCTATGTGGATCCTAATCGGGAGTCCCACGAGCTTGACCCCGCCATGTTCGCCGACGCCCTTCCTGATCACGTCAACAGCGGCTCGCCCCGGGTCGCCGCCGGTTTGGGTACGGTCGCGCGGATCGTCGCCAGCGGCGAGGAGATATACAGTGATTTGCTCCGCTGGAGCGACGCCAAACGGCGCATCGATAACTGCTATGTGCCCTATCACGCGGCGCTTGGCGATCTGGTCGATGAAACCCGGCGGCGCTTTGGCGTCTGCCTGCTCGTCGATTGTCATTCCATGCCGTCGGTGGGCGGGCCGATGGATGCCGATCCGGGCCATCCGCGCTCTGACTTCATTTTGGGTGACTGTCACGCAACGTCGTGCGTTGCCGCTGTCTGCGATCTGGCTGAGCGGTCCTTGGTCAAGCTGGGCTATCAGGTGACGCGCAACGACCCCTATGCCGGCGGCTTCACGACGCGCCACTACGGGTGTCCTGAAAACAGCGTCCATGCCCTGCAGATAGAAATAAACCGGGGTCTCTACATGAACGAGTGGACCATCGAGAGGGGCCCAGGAATAGCGCCTCTGATCGAGAGTGTGAAGCGCCTGATCGAAAACCTGGTCGCCATCGATCCCGCTCTCCTCGCCGTCCCATGACCGGCGCCGAGGGTGAACCCGACGCGGTGATCCGGAATGCCGACGACGGCGACCTGGAGGCCATCGTCGGCATTTACGCCCATCACTTGCTGACCGGCCTCGCCAGTTTCGAAGAAGTGCCGCCCGACTTGGCCGAGATCGCCCGGCGCCGTGACGCCGTGGTCGCGCTCGGCCTGCCCTACTTGGTCGCCGAGCAGGCCGGCGTGGTTTCCGGTTTCGCCTATGCCGGGCCTTTCCGGACCCGCCCTGCCTACCGCCATACGATTGAAAACTCGGTCTATGTCGCACCCGACGCCGCCGGCCTTGGATTGGGACGCCTCATGCTGAGCGCCCTCATCGAACGGTGCTCGGCGGGTGGCTACCGCCAGATGGTGGCGGTCATCGGTGATTCCCAGAACACAGCTTCGATCGCGCTTCACGCCGCCATGGGATTCCGCGAGATCGGCACCCTCAGATCGACCGGTTTCAAATTCGGCCGCTGGGTGGACACCGTCCTTATGCAACGTTCCTTGGGCAAGGGCGATACGACGCTTCCCGGATCCGATACCAAAGACTGAGCCACCGGTGAAGAAAAGTCCTTCGCTAGCGCTCAGTGTACTTTTCTTCAATGTTGGTAATGAGAAAGGCGTGCTTGGGGCGGCCCGGCGCCCGCCTTTCGCTTGTCCTCTTTTTCAAGGTTTTGCGCAAGAAGAGCGCAACCCCTTGCAAAAGGCTCCAGCCACGCCGAATGGCGGGGCTGGGAACAGAATCTCAAATCGGCCCGCCGAGCCGCCTCAAGGGCCGATTTGGCCGTACCAAAACCGGGTAAAAGTACACCGAGCCGAAGGCGAGGGACTTTTTCACGACTGACGACTGAGTCGCCCAAAAAAAAGAGGGCCGTGACTAGCACGGCCCAAGTTTTGGGAGGAAACGTCGAAAGATGCAACATCGGGAAATCGCCAAGTAGGCGGCCCCGCATGCCGCAACGCAATATATAGTCGTATTTCGATGAAAAATCAAATGAATTTTTTGTGAGGTGAATTGAACACTTGTATTACGAGCAATTCAAAACGGTCCGTCGCAGACGTCCAAGATTGCGTGGATTGAGTGTGTGAGACGTCAACCTAAGTAAGAATTTCGAGGCTTGATCGCATCGTTGGGAATAGGCCCCGATCCCTTGGCATGTTCGTTGCGTGAAATATACCGGAATGATGGATCGGTTCATGCCAATACGTTTTTGCCTATTTTGTTATTGCATTGTGCTGTCGATGGTCGCGGGGATGGACGCCGCCCCGGCACGACCGGCACAAGATCTTGATAACGCACAAGATTTATGCGCCGCCGTGACGGCCCGCCAGGAACGAGTGGACGGTATTCCGTCCCATCTCTTGCGGGCCATATCCCTGGCCGAGACAGGGCGTTGGTATGCCGTCGACCGGGTAAATCTTGCCTGGCCATGGACCGTTACCGCCAAAGGCGAAGGGCGATATTTCGATACCAAGGCCGCCGCGGTTGCCGAGGTGATGGCCCTCAAGGCACGGGGAATTCGCAATATCGACGTTGGTTGCATGCAGGTTAATCTCTTCTATAACTCTGATGAATTTCCCAGTTTGGAAGACGCCCTCGACCCCGCTTCCAACGTTGCCTATGCTGCCGGCTTTCTCAAGAATTTGCGCGTCTCGCAAGGCTCTTGGACACGGGCCGCCGGCGCTTATCATTCCAAAAATCCGAACCTCGGCTCGGCCTACCGCGCCCGAGTGATGAGGCTGTGGAGCCAAGTTCGCGACGTTCCCGTCAATACCCCCACCGACATTCCCACCACCACACCTCCAAGGACCGTGGCCACCGTTGTCCGGGGCGACGCCTCGACGCCGGCCATCGACCGGGTGCGCACGGCGCAGCTCAACAGCCGGTTGGAATCCACCCGCGCAGCCGCCCGCAACATCGATGACGCGGCCTCGATCCGGCAAAGCCAACTGGCCGCCTGGCGCCAAGACCGCGTCCGCGCCGACCGCGGCAATCACTTGGCTCTTATGCGGCGCGCCGAGGCCAAGATGCTGCGTCGCCAAGCGCTCCTGGGCGCGGGCGAGCAGAAAGTATCCTTCGCCGACAAGCGCCGGGCTCAACTCCTTTCCTGGCGTCGCGGTCTAGTGCAGCCGACATTCTAGCGACTTGCCTAGGAACCGGGTCCCGATTTCACCGGTGATTCGCCTCTTTCCCCAATTGTCTGCTATTTCTAGACGCGACTTGCCGGCGGGCCCACGGGCGCGCATCGGGTCCAACCAATATTGAGAGAGGTTTCCATGAGCGATCTCGACCTCGGCGTTATCGGCAACTCGTCGTTCGGCGCCCTGATCGACCGCAAAGGGCGTGTCGTGTGGTGCTGTCTGCCGCGTTTCGACGGTGACCCGGTATTTTGCAGCCTTCTACAGGGCAACACCGGCGAACCAGAACAAGGCTTTTTCGACGTCGTCGTGCAGAACTTTGCGCGCAGTGAGCAGCATTACCTGCACAATACGGCGATTCTCATCACCACCCTTTACGACGCCGACGGCGCGGCCCTGGAGATCGCCGACTTCGCACCACGCTTTAAGCGCCTCGACCGCGTCTTCCGTCCCATGATGTTGGTCCGCCACGTGCGCCCCGTCATTGGCCACCCCCGGGTTACATTGCGGCTGCGTCCGACCTATGACTACGGTGCCGAGCGGCCCCAGTTGACACGCGGCAGCAACCACATCCGTTATGTCGCTCCGCAACTGACCTTGCGCTGCACGACCGATGCGCCGATCACCTATCTGATCGACGAGGTTCCCTTCGTGCTTGAGGAACCCCTGACCATGATGGTTGGCGCGGACGAGAGTCTGACCAGTCCCATCAACAACACATCGCGCGAATTCTTTAAGCGCACCTTGGACTATTGGCGCGAATGGGCGCGCTATCTGGCCGTGCCCTTCGAGTGGCAAGAAGCCGTCATCCGCGCTGCCATTACGCTGAAGTTGAGCAGTTTTGAGGAAAGCGGCGGCATCATCGCGGCCATGACCACGTCCATCCCCGAGGCGGCCGACAGCGGCCGCAACTGGGACTACCGCTATTGCTGGCTGCGGGATGCCTATTTCGTCGTCAAGGCGCTCAACCGGCTTGGCGCGACGCGGACCATGGAGGAATACCTGCACTACATCGTCAACGTTGTCGCGGGGTCCGAAAACGGACACTTCCAGCCGGTCTACGGCATCACCCTCGATAAACGCCTGATCGAGGAAACGGTATCGACGCTTGCGGGGTACCGATCCATGGGGCCGGTGCGCCGCGGCAACCAAGCCTACGAGCACATCCAGAACGACGGTTACGGTAACGTCATCTTGGCCGCCACCCAGGCATTTTTCGACGAACGCCTGACCCGCCCCGGCGATCACAGGCTGTTTCAGCGGCTCGAAAACGTGGGCCGCCGTGCGCTGGAGCTTTTCGACAAGCCCGACGCCGGCTTGTGGGAACTGAGAACCAAGTCCAAGGTGCACACCCATTCCAGCGTCATGTGCTGGGCCAGCGCCGACCGCCTGGCGCGTATCGCCACCCGCCTGGGCATGACCGGCCAGGCCGAACAATGGCGCCGCGACGCCGAAAAGATCCGCGCCGTCATCATCGAGAATGCCTACGATGCCAAGCGCAACACGTTCGTCGAGAGTTTTGGCGGCAACGGGATCGATGGCAGTTTGCTTTTGCTCTATGAAGTCGGCTTCATCGAGGGCTCCGACCCCCGCTTCGTCGGCACCGTGGAGACCATCGAAAAAACCCTGCGACGGGGCGACCACCTTTACCGCTATGCCGTCGAGGACGACTTCGGAACGCCCCAGACCGCCTTTAACATCTGTACATTCTGGTACATCGATGCTCTGGCCGCCGTGGGCCGGCAGGAGGAGGCGCGCGAACTGTTCGAAAACATGCTAGACTCACGCAACCATCTCGGTCTGCTCTCGGAAGACATCGATCCGAAGACGGGCGAGTTGTGGGGCAATTTCCCACAGACCTATTCCATGGTCGGGTTGATCAATTCCGCCATGGCCCTGAGCACGAGTTGGGAGGAAGCCTATTGAGCCGCCTTATCGTTGTCTCCAATCGGGTTGCCGCGCCCACCGATGTCAAAGGGCGCGCCGGAGGCCTCGCGGTGGCACTCAAGGACGCCCTTTCCGAGCACGGCGGCGTGTGGTTCGGTTGGAGCGGCAAGGTTGCAAGCAAGACACCGGCCAAGCCCGCCTTGACCCAGATCGGCCCCGTTACCTATGCCACCATCGATTTATCGCGCAAACACTACAACGAATATTACAACGGCTTCGCCAACCGCACCCTTTGGCCGCTTTTCCACTACCGGCTCGACCTGACGGCATTCAGCAAACAGAACTACTCGGGCTATTTGCAGGTCAACACCATTTTCGCCGATAAACTGATGCGTCTGATAAAGCCCGAGGACCTGATCTGGATCCACGATTACCACCTCATCCCCATGGGCGAAGAATTGCGCCGCGCCGGAGTGACGCAGCCCATGGGTTTCTTCCTGCACACTCCGTTCCCGGCAATGGAAATTCTCACCGCCCTGCCCGGTCATGAATCCCTGGTCCGTTCACTTTGCGCTTACGACGTGGTCGGTTTCCAGACCGAGAACGACCTGCGCGCCTTTCTAGACTACATCGTCAACGAGGCCGGCGGCGGCATCATGGGCAACCATCTGATTCATGCCTTCGGCCGCACGCTCAGGGTAGAGATATTCCCGATCGGTATAGACACTGAAGATTTCGTCAGGGCCGGTCAAAAGGAAAACCAATCAGCCAGCGTCAAGATCTTGCGCGGGCGCCCCGAGGGCTTTTCGTGGATCATCGGCGTCGACCGGCTGGACTATAGCAAAGGACTGGTCGAGCGATTTCAGTCCTTCTCGCGCCTGCTTGAGTCCCATCCCACCTACCGGGGTCAAATCGCCCTGTTGCAGATTGCACCGCCGTCGCGCTCGGAAGTGCCGGAGTACCGCGAAATTCGCCGCACCCTTGAAGCCGAGTCGGGGCACATCAACGGCCGCTTCGCCGAGTTCGACTGGGTACCCATCAACTATCTCAACAAGAGCTACACCCGCCAGGATTTGGCCGGATTTTACCAGGCCAGCCGCATCGGCCTGGTGACACCGTTGCGAGACGGCATGAACCTAGTCGCCAAGGAGTACGTGGCGTCGCAAAACCCAGAAGATCCGGGGGTTCTGGTGCTGTCGCGCTTCGCCGGCGCGGCGCGCGAATTGGAGAGCGCCCTCATCGTCAATCCGTTCGACTACGAAGGGGTAGCCGACGCCATCGCCAAGGGCCTGGAAATGCCCCTCGAGGAACGGCGTAGCCGGTGGGCTGCGATGATGGAGAATTTGCGTGCAAATACGCTAACCACCTGGCGCGACAAGTTCCTCAATACCCTATCCAAAGCCCCCTACGAAACCTGAGACGGATGGTCGGCACGAGACACACCCGCGCGCCACCGGGCGACACCCGGGAGGTTCGTATCATCGCCGACATCGGCGGCACCAACGCGCGCTTCGCCCTCATCGACGGCGCCGGGCAGACGGGCGAGACCCGCGTCCTCAAATGCGCCGACTATTCTGACCCGGTGGCCGCCGCCGGGGCCTTCCTTGACACGACGGCGCCTACGTCAAGGCCCATGCGCGGCGCCTTTGCCGTCGCCTCGCCGGTGGCCGAGGATCAAGTGACCATGACCAATCATCCTTGGTCGTTTTCCGTCGAGGACGTGCGCCGTCGTCTCGGTCTAGACGTCTTGCGGGTGGTCAACGACTTCGCGGCCATAGCACTGGCCATTCCCTATCTCGGCCAAAACGACTGTTACCAAGTTGGTGGCGGCGAGCCCGTACCAGACGCCCCGGTTGCCGTCCTTGGCCCGGGCACGGGCCTCGGCGCCTCGGCCCTGGTCCCGGCAGCCGGATGTTGGGCGCCACTCGCCACCGAAGGCGGGCACGTCACCATGGCGGCCTTCGACGAACGCGAGGCGGCGGTGCTGGCAAACCTGCGCCGGACCTACGACCACGTCTCGGCCGAGCGCGTTATTTCCGGTCCCGGCCTGGTCAATTTGTACCGAAGTCTATGCGCGCTGGACGGAAGGCAGGCCGATCACGCCGCCACCCCGGACGCGGTGTCGCGCCTCGCCGACGACGGCACCTGCCCCGCCGCCACCGAGGCGCTTGAGATGTTCTGTGCCATGCTCGGCACCGTCGCTTCGGACCTGGCGCTGAGCTTGGGTGCCTTGGGCGGCGTCTACATCGCCGGCGGTATCGTGCCGAAACTGGGGCCCGCCTTCGCCGCCTCGGGATTCCGTCGCCGCTTCGAAGACAAGGGCCGTTTCGCCGCCTACCTGGCCGCCACCCCGGTCTTCGTCATCACCCACCCGCTGCCCGCCTTTGTCGGCCTGGGTGCCGTGGCGGGCGAGGCGGCGGACAAGGATTAGGGTCAGCGCAGGTCGTCGAGGGAAAAGACCTCAACCGCATTCCCCACGCCGCGCAGTTCGTGATGGCCGAGGGACCGCCATTCGGCGGCTAGGGCCTGCTTGAATTCGGCGCTGACTACGACCCGATATCCGAGGCTTTTGGTCAGGCCTTCAATGCGCGCCGCCTCGTTGGCGGCCGGCCCGGTCACCGAGAATTCAAGGCGTTCCGGCACACCGATGTTGCCGTACAGCACATCGCCGACGTGAAGGCCCAGACCAAAATTAAGGGCATCGAAATCCGCCTCGGCGCGCTGACGGTTGACGTCGACCAGACGCTTTTGCGCTTCGCGCGCCGCGGCCAGGGCGTTTTCGCAGGCAACCCCAGCAGTGGTCCCGTCATCGCGAATGGGAAAAATGGCAAGCACGGCATCGCCGATAAAACGCAGGACCTCTCCATCGTTGGCCAGCACGGCACCGGCGGTACATTCGAAATAGGTATTCAGAACGCCAAGGTAGACATCCGACGCCATGGTATCGGCCATGGACGTCGAGTTCCTGAGATCCGAAAACCAGATGACGGCGTGGATGGTCTCGCCGTCGCCACGCTTGATCTGGCCATCGAGGACTTGGCGGCCAGCGTCCGGTCCCAGATAGGTGGTCAGCACGTTGCGCGCGGTTTGGTCCTTGATGATGACCTTACTGGCCACCGCGAGCCGTCTTTGAATCCGGATCAGGGACTGGATTTCGTGGTCGTTGAAACCGGAAGTCCGGTCGGTTGCCCAGGACCCGATGATGCCGTCCCGTACCTGGCCGACGACCTCGCCGCTCTCGAAGGCTACCAGGTAGGCGAGGAAGTCGGTCGCCCCCCGATCGTGGAGTTCGACCAGCAGGGGAAAATCCAACAGGGCCTCGCTGCCGGTGAGGCGCCGGCGCAGGAACGGAATACCGGTCTCGATCATGTGGAAGGCGGGGCTCTTGTGCCATTCCTCCGATGTATCGGCCTGACCGTGGGGTATGTCGGCGGTGACGAGGCCCTCGCCGCGTTCCCATGTCAGCGAGATCGCCTCGATCAGCGGATGAAGGGTGCGATAGGCGACGTGGGCGCGCCACAGCGGAATTCCAGCGGCCCGCAAGCGGTTGCAGCACCCATCCACCAGGTCCGCCATCTGGGCTTCGCCCAGGGCCTGGTTCATCAGCCAGTCGGCGACCGTCCCGATGAGATCGGTAGTGGCACCCGTTTCAGTGTCTCGCGTGGTCATGGTATTCTCCGTCCGGCCCAGGATATGATCTCAGGTAAAGACGTTACCATGATGTGGCGCCGTCAGGCGCCGCGGAACAGGGCCTCAATGACCGGGCAGGCAGGCACGGTTCCACCCTCGCACTCTGCCGCCATGTCACCCAGAACACCTTCCAGCACCTTTAGATCTGCGATTTTGAGGCGCACCTCGTCGAGGTGAGACAGGGTCAGGGCCTGGACCTCGTCGCAGGTATAACCGCCGCCGTCGACCAGGGCGAGAAGGCCGCGCACGTCCTTGAGGGCAAATCCCAACTGGCGGCCGCGGCGTATGAAGGTGAGCCGCTTGAGGTGATCGACGCCGTAGACACGGTGCCCGCCGGCGCTGCGCGGCGGCGCCGGCAAGAGCCCGACGCGCTCGTAATAGCGGATGGTTTCGATATTGCAGCCGGTGCGCCCGGAAAGTTCGCCGATGAACATCGCGGAGGTCGGCGGATCGGCGAACGGTTCCATCAAATTTACCTTGAACCTGTAGTTACTACAGGTTCTATATTATCCCCCACGACCAAAAAAGGAACCCGTTCAGTGATCGAACCGCAGGGATTGACGGACCATGAATGAGAAAACAATGCTCCGAACCGGCCTCATCGGAGGCGCCATCGCCATCCTGTGTTGCTTCACCCCGGTCCTTGTCATCCTTCTTGGTACGGTCGGGCTTTCGGCTTGGCTGGGTTGGCTGGACTACGTTCTTTTGCCAGCGTTGGTCGGATTCCTGGGACTCATCGCCTATGCTCTTGTTCGGTGCAGACCGGCGGGCGAGGACGGTCGAGAATCCTGATGAACGCACATGGAAATGGTGCCTTCGACCTAGCGGTCATCGGCGCCGGATCGGCGGGTTTTTCGGCCGCCATCCGTGGTGCCGAGCTGGGCGCCTGGGTGGCGCTGGTTGGCTTCGGAACCATTGGCGGAACCTGCGTCAATGTCGGATGCGTGCCGTCGAAGACCTTAATCCGGGCGACCGAGGCCCTGCACCAGGCCCGGGGCGCGGCGCGCTTCAACGGCCTTCGTGCCACAGCCTCGGTCGTGGACTGGGGCGCCGTCATCGCCCAGAAGGACGATCTGGTGCAAGACCTGCGCCGCGCCAAGTACCAAGACCTGCTGGGCGCCTATCCGTCGATTTCCTATCACGACGGCCCGGCGCGGCTGACCGGTGAAGGCGTGACGGTTAACGGTGAGGTTTTGGCGGCCGACAAAGTTATCGTTGCCACCGGTACCGCCCCCGCCCCGGCGGCGATCCCGGGTATCGGCGACGTTCCCGTCCTGACCAGCACCACGGCGATGGAAATGGAGCGCCTGCCCGCCTCGCTCCTTGTCGTAGGGGGTGGTTTCATTGGCTGCGAGCTGGCCCAAATGTTTGCCCGTGCCGGAGTGGCGGTGACGGTGGTCACGCGCAGCCGCCTGTTGCCCCAGGCCGAGCCCGAGATCGGCGAGGCATTGGCCGGCGTCTTCCACGAAGAGGGCCTTACCGTCATCGGCGGAGGGGCGTACCGTGCCATCCGCCGCACCCCGACCGGCATCGCCTTGACCGTCGATGTGGCGGGCCGCGTCGAGACCATCGCGGCGGAAAAAATCTTGGTAACGGCCGGCCGGCGCCCCAACACCCGTGATCTGGGCCTGGAAGACGTGGGCGTTACATTGGCCGCCGACGGCGCCGTCAAGGTCGACGAACACATGCGCACCAGCCGGCCCGGCACCTACGCGGCCGGCGACGTGACGGGCCGCGACCAATTCGTCTATATGGCCGCCTACGGGGCCAAGATCGCGGCCGAGAATGCCATCAAGGGCGACACGCGGGCCTATGACGCCACGGCCATGCCCTGGGTCGTGTTCACCGATCCGCAGGCGGCGGGCGTCGGCCTCACCGAAACGGAGGCCCGGGCGCAGGGCCTTGACGTTCGCACCTCGACCCTTGATCTGGCCCACGTTCCCCGGGCCTTGGCCGCCCGCGATACCCGCGGCCTGATTAAGCTGGTGGCGGAAAAGGGGACTGATCGTCTGCTCGGCGCCCACATCTTAGCGCCGGAAGGAGGCGAAACCATTCAGACCGCCGCCATGGCGATCAAGGGAGGGCTTAGCGTCGCCGCCCTTGCCGAGACACTTTTTCCCTATCTGACCACGGTCGAAGGCCTAAAGCTGGCGGCCCAGGCCTTCGATAAGGACGTCAGCCTACTTTCGTGCTGCGCCGGTTGAGGCGCGCTCCATTCCCGAACCTGTCAAACGACCGGTGCTGGCATTGTCGCCATATCAATGCTTCACGTGAATGCGGACCTGGGATAGTTTCTGGTCCCATTTGGCGCACAATTCAGGGAAGAGGCAACAATGGAAACCAAAGAACTTGACGGTCTGCCGGGCCTGGGCGAAGTGGACGGCAAGCGGATCGTCATCGTCGGTTGCGGCGAGGGCCGCGTGGTTCGCCTGGTCAGTGCCGCCGGCGCCCGGGCCGTCGGCGTCGAGGCCAATCCGCAGCGCCTGGCCTCGGCCCGCCGAGCGCCCGCGGAAGCGGACGAGACCTATGTCGAGGGCGAAGGTGTGGACCTGCCCTTCGACGATGCCTCGGCCGACGTGATCCTTTATTTCGGCACGCTCCACCACGTCGCGGACGGCGGCCAGGCGCAGGCCGTGGCGGAAGCGGCCAGGGTCCTCGAATCCGGCGGCCTGGCCTATATAACCGAACCGCTCGCCCAGGGACCGTACTTCGATCTGTTGCAGCCGGTCGATGATGAAACCGAGGTGCGGGCCAGGGCCTATGAGGCGATCAAGGGGGCCGGTGCCCAGGGATTAGCCGAGGAGCGCGAGGTCCTCTATACCAGGGTCATGCGGTTCGCAGATTTTGAGGCCTTCCACTCCCTCGTGCTGACCATCGACCCGGACCGTGCCGAACACTTCGCCACCATCGCCGACGAGATGCGGCGCCGCTTCGACCACCACGGCCGGGTGGAAGACGGCGGGCGCGCCTTCGATCAGCCGTTCCGCGCCAACCTGCTCAGAAAGAAATAAGCCGGGAGCCGATTAGCACCCCAGTTTTTGGGCCAAGTCGGTGAAATCCCAGGCGACGACGTCGTAGTCCTGTTCGGGTTTGAGATTGGTTGTCTGCCCCGCTCCATGCTCCGTCGGGCGGGGGACGAAGGCGGTGCGAAAACCCAGCTTGGCGGCCCGTATCAGGTCTGGGTTGTGGGCTGCAATCATGAGGATTTCGGACGGCTCCAGGCCCAGATAGTCGGCCGTGATCAGGTAACATTCGGTGTCTGCCTTGTAGTGCCGCGCCGGCTCGGCGCCGAGGATGGCATCCCAGGGCAGTCCGGCGCGTTTGGCCATATTAACCATCATGGCGACGTTGCCGTTCGACAGCGTCGCCAGGACGTAGCGGCGCTTCAGCCGGGTCAGGCCGGGTACCGTGTCGGGCCATCCATCCAGGCGATGCCAAGCGCGGTTGAGGTTCTCCTTCTCGGCCTCGCTTAGCCCGGTGACGGCATGGGTCCCGAGCACCGTTTCCAAGCTCTCGCGGTGCAGGACGTCAAGCTTCGTCCACGGTCTTCGGCCCTCGATCACGGCGGCCATGGAGGGCTGATAGAGCCTGCGCCAATCATCGGCGAAGGCGTCCCAGTCGGCCTCTACCCCCTTCGCCCGGCCCACATCGCGGGCCTCGCGGGCGATGGAGGTACGCCAATCGACGACGGTGCCGAAGACGTCGAAGGTCAAGGCCTTGATATCGCTCGGATCCATAACATACTCTCCCGTCGCATCCTTGAATTTAAGTCCCTAATCGTGTGCTCGCACCGCCACCAGATGGAACATCAGGGCCAGTGCCGCCGAGGTAAACATCACCACCACCACCGGGGTAGCGGAGTCGGCCAACAGGGCGCCGACGACGGTGGCGACACCGGCACTGACGGTCATTTGCAGGAAGCCGCTTAACCCCGATGCCGCCCCGGCGCGCCTGGGATCGACGCCAACCGCCCCAGCCATCCCGTTGGGCTGGGCCATTCCGGCGCCGAGCGCCGCCACCGCCATCGACCCGAACAGGGTCACCGGAGTCAAGAGATCCCAGTGGTTCCAGGCTACCTCCGCACCGGTGGCGGTGAGCGCGATGAGTGTGCCGATGGCGACCATTCGATCGGACCCGACCCGCGCCGAGACCCGGCCGGCGAAAAAGCTACCGGTCATGAACATGGCCGGGACGGCGATGAAATAGAACCCGAATTCGCTCGGCGGGCGCCCCATGAGATCGACCATGACGTAGGGCACTCCGCCGACAAAGGCGAAAAACACCGACGAGGTGAAGGCGACCTGAAAGGCATGACCGCAAAACACGGGACGGCGCAACAGGTGCCCGAAACCGACCACCATGTCGGTGATGCCCGCCGCTTGACCCTCGCCCCAATGGGTTTCGTGAAGGTAAAACACCGACGCCGCCAGGACGCCGGCGCCAATGGCGGCGATAAGGACGAAACTTGCCTGCCAGCCGAACCACACCTCCAGCAGGCCGCCGATGGAGGGCCCGATCATGGGTGCCGCGGCCATCCCCGAATGGACGTAGGCCAGCATGGGCGCCGCTTTTTCGCGCTTGTAGATGTCCTGGATGATGGCCCGCGCCACGACCATCCCGGCGCAGGCGCCGACGGCCTGTACGACGCGCCCGGCAATCAGCGCCCCTATGCCTGGCGCCATCAGGCACAGCAGGCTGCCGGCCAGATAGACCCCTTGGCCGGCCAACAGGACCGGGCGCCGGCCAAAGCGGTCCGACAACGGCCCGTAGAGAAGCTGAGCCACGGCAAAACCGATCAGATAGAGGGTCAAGGTGAGCTGCACGGTGGTATAGTCGGTGTGAAAGACGCGCTGGATGCCCGGCATCGACGGCACGAAAATGTTGAGCGACAGCGGCCCGGTAGCGGAGACGGCGATAAGAAGGGCGAGCGGTGGACGGCGGGGCGTTCTGGGATGGGGATCGGGCATGGGCCTTATCTCAGACCGCTGGGCCCGGCCGCACCCCAATCCGGTGCGCGGCAAAGGCCAGCCCCGTCGTCGTCAGCATGACGGCGGCAAGCGGCATCGCCGTCTTGGCGAGCAGCAGGCCGAGCACATAGGTCGCCAGGGCGCCAACCGTCATCTGCAAGAACCCCGCGACCCCCGACGCGGTGCCGGCACGGGTCGGATCGACGCTGACGGCGCCGGCCAATCCGTTGGGCGTGCTGAAACCGTTGCCCAGAGACGTCACCGCCATGGCCCCGAACATCGTCAACGGGGTTAAGGCTCCGGCCAGGGTAACGAGGAACAAGATGACCACGCCGGCCAGGGCCAACGACGTCCCGCGCAGGATCATGCGGTCGGTGCCGACCCTCGCCGAGATCCGCCCGGAGATGAAATTGCCCGCCATGTACATGGCAGCGATGAACATGAAATAGAGGCCGTACTCACTGATCGGGCGCCCCATCACCTCGACCATCACGTAGGGGGCGCCGCCGACGAAGGCGAAGAACGTCCCCGTGGTGCAGCCGACCTGGAGAGCATAGCCGCAGAAGGCACGATGGCGCAGCAGGCGCCAGAAAGCGCTCGCCAGGGCGACGGCTCCCTCCCCGGGTTGCGGCCTCAGGTTGGTCTCGTGCAGGACGAACAGGCAGGCCGCCAGAACGGCGGCGCCGAACACCGCGACAAGCAGGAACCCCGCCCGCCAGCCATACCAGACGTCGAGGTATCCGCCGACCGCCGGAGCCACCATGGGCACCGTCACCATGGCCGTGGTGAGATAGCCGAGCATACTGCCCATGCGCTCGCGCTCGTACAGGTCGCGCAGGATGGCCCGGGTGACGACGAACCCGGCGCAGCCGCCGACGGCCTGCACCACGCGGCCGACGATCAGGGTTTCGATCGAGTTCGCCATAACGCACATTACATTGCCGAGGAGAAACACGACCAGGCTCGCCAGCACCACGGGCCGCCGGCCGAAGCGGTCCGAGAGCGGTCCATAGACGATCTGCATCACGGCATAGGTAGCGAAGGAAAGGGTCAGGGTCAGTTGCACGGTGGCGTAATCGGTGTCGAAGACGCGCTGCATCCCCGGTATCGACGGAACGAAGATGTTGAGCGCCAGCGCCCCGGCCGCGGTCAAGGCGATAAGGACAAGGAATGGGGGCCGACCGGGCCCCGGGGGTCGCGGGGGCGCCCCCCGCATTTGGAATTCGGGGTCACCCCGTGGCCCCGTGGTACCAGGCTTCATCATCACGGGCGTCTTCGGGCCGCGGGGGTGGATTTGTTCAAACGTACATCCACCACATGGCTGAGCAGCGAAAGGGACAACAACAAAACCATGGCGGAAGTCAGGGGCACGGCGGTGTCTTCCAACAGCATGCCGACCGCCTGGGTACCGAGCGCCCCCACCATCAATTGCAGGAACCCAGTAATTCCCGAGGCGGCGCCGGCCCGGGTCGGATCGACACTGACGGCCCCGGACAAGCCGTTGGGTTGGCTCAAGCCACTGCCCAAGGTCATGACCCCGGTCAATGCGAATAGACTTAGCGGAGTCAGGCCGACGTTCAAAGAAAGGACGAAAAGAACCACGGCAGCCGAGAGGGAGATCGACGTCCCGATGACGATCATGCGGTTGATTCCAAGGCGCACGGACAGGCGGCCGGCGAAAAAATTCCCAACCATGTACATGCCGGCGACGATCATGAAATAGAGACCGTATTCGCTGGCCGGCCGCCCCATAACCACGACCATCACGTATGACGCGCCACCGACAAAGGTGAAGAAGGCGCCGGTGCCGAAGCCGACCTGGAAAGCGTAGCCGCGAAATGTACGCAGACGCAGCAACTGCCAATAGCTCTGGCCCAAATCGGAAAGGCTACGCAGGGGTTGGCGGGTCATGTTGGTCTCATGCAAAACGAAAAAGGCGACTCCCGTTACAACGACGCCATAGGAGACGATCAAAACGAAGCACGCCCACCAGCCGAACCAGACATCGAGATATCCGCCGATTCCCGGCGATACCATCGGCACGACGACCATGGCCATGGTGACGTAAGCCATCATGCTGGCCGCTCGCTCGCGCTCGTAAAGATCGCGCACGATGGCACGCCCAAGGACAAAGCCGGCACCGCCCCCAATGCCCTGAACGATGCGCCCGGCGATCAGAACCTCAACCTCTGATGCCAAGAGAGAGATCACTCCGCCGATGGCGTAAAGGGTCAGGCCGGCCAGCAGGACGGGGCGCCGTCCGAAACGATCCGACAGCGGCCCGTAGACCAGTTGCACCCCGGCGAAGGCAAAGAAATAAAGCGTGAGCGTCAACTGCACGGTGGCGTAGTCGGTCTCAAAAACACGCTGCAACCCGGGCAGGGACGGCACCAAAATATGGATCGCCAATGGCCCGCTGGCCACGGCGGCAATGATGATATAAAGCGGTGGCCGGCGTGGCGGCGTGGTTTGGCGAACGGACATTTCCGGGTTAGTGCTCTGATCAGGATCAAGGACTTGTGGGTTGGAAGCATGCCCACAATGGCCGATAATCGCCGAGTTGGCGAGAAGCAAGGAACGGTGGGACACCATGGCGCTGATCGAGTGGCGGGAATCGTACAAGGTCGGCATCCGGTCCATCGACTACGAGCACGGGAACCTGATCTGGGTCATCAACGACTTGTTGGGCAAACTCTCCAAAGATCACACGACCGACGACATCGTTCAGGCCCTGGGCGAGGTTCATGCCCTTATCGAGGCCCACTTCGCCCTTGAGGAAAAGGTCATGCGGGACATCCGCTATTCCAGCTATCCGGCCCACAAGAAGGACCATGATCGCCTGTTGGACGACCTGCGCGAGATTATGGAAGGCGTCGAAGGCGGCGGCGATTTCATGAAGACCCTCGGCGAGACGGTAAACGCCTGGTTCACGGTGCATTTTAGCACCTTCGACAAGGAATTCCACAGCCTCGCCCACAGCCAGCGTTAGCCCGAACAGCCGCCCTCACAAAAGGCCCATCTCCTTGAACGAGGCGTGGCCGCCGTTGCTGACGATGATGTGGTCGTGGAGCGTGAGGCCCAGCTTCTCGCCGGCCTCTTGGACGTGGCGCGTCATTTCGATATCGGCCCGCGAAGGCGTTGGGTCACCGGACGGGTGGTTGTGCACCATGATCAGCGCCGTTGCCCCCAGTTCCAGGGCCCGCTTGACCACTTCGCGGGGGTAGACCGGCGTATGATCGACGGTGCCCTGCTGCTGCATTTCGTCGGCGATGAGGACGTTGCGGTTGTTGAGATAGAAGATGCGGAACTGTTCGATCTTGGCAAAGGCCATGCTGGTCTGGCAGTAATCCAGAAGGGCCTGCCAATTGCTTAGCACCGGACGTCCCAACACCTTTCCGCCGATCAGGCGCTGGGCCGCGGCTTGCGCCGACTTCAGCGCGATGACGGCGCTTTCGCCGATACCGGGGACCTCGGTCATGGCCTGGGGATCGGCGCTGATCACCTCGGAGAAGGAGCCGAAGCGCTGCATAAGTGCCTTGGCCAGGGGCTTGACGTCGCGCCTGGGCTGGGCCCCGAAAAGCAACAGCTCCAGAAGCTCGTAGTCGGCCAGGCCGTCCGGCCCGACCTTCAAGAAGCGCTCACGCAACCGTTTTCGGTGGCCGATGTAATCTGGGCCCTTGCCCACCGCCTCACCCTTCGTAGGGAGGACGGTGGAGGCCGGTCGGGGACTCGGTGAAGACCTCGTACCCGTCCGCGGTGACGCCGATGGAGTGCTCGAACTGAGCCGACATCGACCGATCCTTGGTCACCGCCGTCCACCCGTCGTCCAGGATCTTTATGTCGTAGCGCCCGGCATTGATCATCGGTTCGATGGTGAAGAACATGCCTTCGCGCAAGACCGGACCTTCGCCCGGCGCGCCAAAATGCATGATGTTGGGAGCATCGTGAAAGACGCGGCCCAGGCCATGGCCGCAAAAGTCACGTACTACCGAGTAACGCTCGGCCTCGGCCAGGGTTTGGATGGCATGGCCGATGTCGCCGACCGTGGCTCCCGGGCGCACCGCCTCAATGCCGCGCCACATGGCGTCGAAGGTGACATCGACCAGACGGCGCGCCTTCACTCCGGCCTTGCCGGCGAAAAACATGCGGCTGGTGTCGCCGTGCCATCCATCAAGGATGACCGTGACGTCGATATTGAGGGCGTCGCCGTCGCGCAGCTCCTTCGTTCCCGGAATGCCATGACAGACGACGTGGTTGATCGAGGTGCAAATGGACTTGGGGAAGCCGCGGTAGTTGAGGGGCGCCGGCACGGCTTGGTGATCGATGATAAAATCATGGCACAATGTGTCGAGCGCCCCGGTGGTCACGCCGGGCTTTACATGGGGCGTGATGAAATCCAAGGTCTCGGCCGCCAGACGGCCGGCGCGGCGCATGGCGGCGAAGTCTTCCAGGGCGTGAATTTTAATCGAGCGGCGATGCCCCGACGCCATCTCTCTGCTCGTGCTGTCGTTCATTTGCCGATCATACTCTCTCATGCGGCGGTACAGGATTTTGGTACTGGCCGTCCATCACAGGGCGAGTTCGAGCGGCTCAGCCACGGTAATCCCTTGCGTCGACATATTGCATCCGTAACACAAAACTTCCACCCCCACGACCATGGCGCGGTCCAGGGCCTCGGCATAGGCCGGATCGATATCCTTGGCGATGGTCAGGCGATCGCAATCTTGGCGCTGAACCAAATAGAACATCACCGCCCGCTCTCCGGCCTCGACGCGGTCCGCCAGTTCGCCCAGATGCTTGGTGCCACGCGTCGTCACCGAGTCGGGAAATTCGGCCGGATCATCCGGGCCGCTGCCGCGCCGCATGGTAACGTTCTTCACCTCGACATAGCACGGCGGACGGCCCGCCTCCTCCAACTTGAGATCGATGCGCGAGTTGCGGCCGTAGGGAACCTCGCGGCGCAGGCTTCCATAGCCGGTTAGCTCAGCGATGGCGCCGGCGAGAACGGCCTCCTCGACCAGACCGTTGGGAAGGGCGGTGTTGATACCGGCCAAGGATCCGCCGATCTCGATCAGCTCCCAGGTATAGCGCAGCTTGCGCTTTGGATTGCGGGCCGGCGACAGCCACACCGGCGATCCTGCGGTATCGACGCTCAGCATGGAGCCCGAATTGGCGCAATGGGCAGTAACCACATCGCCGCCGTCGAGCGTGACATCGCTGAGAAATCGCTTGTAGCGGCGTACCAAGGTGCCCGCTATCAGGGGGTCGGGAAAATTCATGGCATCCCATAGTTAAGGTGGTGGGAAGCGCCTGACAAGCGGGCGATCATCAAGGCTTTGCCTTCTCGCCCGCCGGGATTTCCGTCGTGCCCAGGGCTTCGGCCAGGCGGGTGCGGGCGCTGCCCGGGGCCAGGGCCTTTTGCTGCGCCGGATGGGGTGCCCAGGCGGTCAGGTAAAGGACGCGGAAAGTCGAGTCCACGCGGCCGTCGGCGTCGCCGAAGAGCGCGCGGTAGCGGGCCTGGGCGGCGCCAAGGGTGGCGCGCCGGGTGAACCCCTTGCGCCGTTCGGCGACGGCGTTGCTCTCGCCCATGCCGCGCAAGTCCGCCATCAGACGCAGGGGATCGCCGTAAGAAACGGTGACCACGTCGGCATCGACCACCGGCAGGGCGAACCCGGCGCGTTGCAGAAGTTGACCCGCATCGCGCACATCGGCAAAGGGCGACACGCGGGGGCTCAGGCCGCCTTCCTCGGCGATCTCGGCCTCGGCGAAGGCGGTGCGCAACTCTCCTAAGGTGTCTCCGCCAAGCATGGCGGCAAGGAACAGCCCGTCGGGCTTGAGGCCGCGGCGCACCTGTACCAACGCGCCGGGCAGATCGTTGATCCAGTGCAGGCTGAGGCAACTGAGCACCAGATCAAAGCGCTCCTCGGCGAAGGGCAAGGCCTCTTCGTCGGCGGCGACGGCGAAGGGACCGGCGCGCCGCACCATTTTTGGCGACAGGTCGCAATGAACCAGGGTCTCAATGCCGCCGCGACGGCCCAATTGCCGCGCCATCTGGCCCGTATGGCAGCCGAGATCAAGGGCCAGGGGAAAGCGCCGCTTGACGTCGTCGAGGCGGTCCGCCAAACGCTCCGCCACCTCGCGGAACAAAAAATCGTGTTTGTCCAGGTGCGGCGCCGCGCGGTCGCGGTGCCGGCCGACGGCACGGCGGTCGAAGACTTCCATCGCTGGCGATTTCCGAGACCCGCTCATGAACCCTCGCGGGCGTAGCCGAAGGCCTCAACGTAGGGCTCAAGCAAGGGTAGGGCCGGTGCCATCCGGTCTTCGTAGCGGCGCCAACGTCCGGCGGCGCGGCCGTAAAGCCGCTCGCCCACATCGCGGTAACTGGGTGTCGAGATGGTGCGTAACCGGGCCGCCTCGCGGTAATTCAAAACATCGTCATTCCATTCCAGATCCATGAATTCAAGGATCCGCCGGGCGGTTCCCTCCATATCGGCGATAAGATCCTCATAGCGGTATTCCGTCCACGCCATGGTTATGTGACTGCGATAGTGGAACCACAAATCCATGACCTGGGCGTAAAGGGTCGCGGCACCCTCGACGGACTGAAAATTGACCATGGCGATGGTGGGCCGGAAGTTCTGGAAGAAGCAGCTCAGGCAGACGTCTCTGGGATCGCGCAGGGCGACGACCACCTTGGCTTCGGGAAACAGGCGATTGACCATGCCGAGATGAACCAGGTTCAACGGTAGCTTGTCGACCAGGACACGGCCGTCCGCCAGGGTGCCAACGGTTGTCTGGGCGTTGGTCCAAAATTCCTGGCGCCAATGACGGATATCGGCGGGGTTAAGCATTTCCAAACATTCGGGATAGCCTTCGCCACCCGGGCGTTCCTTGCGCATCATAACGCGGACGCTCTCCAAGGGACTGTTCTCGCCGGTCGTGACAAGGGCCGGGTGGGCCGCCAGGATCTGTTCCATGAGCGTCGTGCCCGAGCGTGGAAAACCGACGAAGAAGATCACCGGCGTCGTTGCTTCATCGGCCGGCGGCGCGGCGCCCCAGGCGGCAAGCCGTTCGGCCCCGAACCATTGCCGTGCATGGCTGATCTGATCCAGATAGATGGCGCCGTCGATGCCCGCCGCTTCGGTCTTCACCGATTTGCAGTCGTTGGCCCGGGCAAAGGCCTGGAATGCCTCGGCCGACCGCTCAAGCCGGTCGAGAACCAGCCCTAGGTCGAAGTTGGCGTCGAGCCTGACTCCATCATCCGTTGTTTTGGTAAGCACGGTTTGAAGGCGACCGGCGGCGCTTTCCAGGTCGCCCTGGCGGCGTTCCAAACGGGCCGCGATGAGGTTCGTCGCAACATCGTCGGGCGCCGATTTCAGAAGCTCCTCGACGATCCCGTGGGCTTCGTCGAGCCTGTTGCGCTTTTCCAGACAGCTTGCCAGATTCCAAAGCACCCCGGTATGGGCCGGGTCGAGGTCCCGCGCCCGGCGCAATATCGCTTCCGCCTCCTTAAGGCGGTGACGCGCCATGATCAGCAAGCCCAGATTGTTGAGGGCATCCAGGTGATCGGGGTCTTCGTCGAGGGTGCGCCGATAGGCCGCCTCCGCTTCGCCGGACCGCTTGAGGTCGCGAAGCACGTTGCCCAGGTTGTACCAAGCATCGACAAACCCAGGATCGAGGGCGAGCGCTTGACGCAGACAGCGCTCGGCCTCCTCGGGCCGGCCCAGGTGGGCGCACACCGTGGCCAGGGTGTTGTGGTAGCGCGGTACCTCGCCGTCGAGCCCAAGCGCTCTTACGATATGGCCTTCGGCGCCCGCCGCATCGCCCTTTTGAACCGCGACCACGCCAAGCAGATGCCAGGCCTCGGCGCAACCGGGTTCGGCCTCCACAATGGCCCGGTAGGCGCCCTCGGCACGATCGACCGCGCCCGTTTGGTGGAGCGCGCGGGCTGCCGCTATTGCGTCCGCTGTGTCCGTCATTGCCGATCGCTATTGCCGATTTCCCATGCTCTTGGGGGGCATGGTAGCTATATGGCCGGTGTTTTCCAAAGGATCAAACGGCGCACCGGGCAGGTCGGGATCGGCAATCATGGCGGCAAGCATTCCTTCTTCTTCTCCATCACCCGGGCTGGGCACCGTTCTCGGCCGTCTTCCCGGACGCGCCCTTGATGCGCTTCTGCCGCCCCAATGCCTGGGCTGCGGCGCCTTGGTCGATGCGCCCGGAACGCTGTGCGCCGAGTGCTGGGACCGGGTGGTCTTCCTGGGCCCGCCCGAGTGTGCCGCCTGCGGTCTTCCCTTCGAATATTCCTTGGGCGAGGGAGCGCTTTGCGGCGCCTGCAGCCGGCGCCGGCCGGTCTTTGAGCGGGCCCGCGCGGCGATCGTCTATGACGACGCCAGCCGGCGCCTGATCCTGGCCTTCAAGCACGGCGACCGGACGGACGCGGCGCCGGCCTTTGCGCGCTGGCTGGCCCGGGCTGGGGGCAACCTTGTCGGCGAGGCCGAGTGTATCGTGCCCGTGCCCCTGCATTGGAGCCGCCTGTTCGCCCGGCGCTATAACCAAGCGGCGTTGCTGGCCGAACACCTGGGGCGATTGAGTGGCGTGCGGATGCACCCCGACACCTTGATACGGCGTCGCCGCACACCGCCCCAAGGACGCATGGGCGTGGTGGCGCGCAGGCGTAACCTGGTCGGCGCCTTCGCCATCAGGCCGCGCGGCCGGGCCCGTATCAAGGGGCGACGCGTTCTCCTGATAGACGACGTGCTGACCACCGGGGCGACTGCCTCCGCCTGCGCCAAGGCCTTGCTGCGCGCCGGCGCCGGCGCGGTCGATGTGCTGACCCTGGCCCGGGTGGTGCGGCCCGCCCTTTGAACGGTTCAGGCGGCGGCGGACATGAGCGCTTGGTTCACCCGCTTGATCTGAGCCGCAACCGAGATTCTCCGGGTCGAGGTGATGTCGCACCCACGATCCTCGAAGACGTCGTCGTCGGGATGTTTCTTCTGCCAATCTGCCACCGAGGCGTCGCGTTCCTCTACCAGTTCCTCGATCTGTGGACGGAACAGACGCAGCATGGCGGTGATCCAGATGTTGACGGGTCAGGACGGCCAGGCAAGATCCATCTCGAAGCGGTCCAGCATCTTGATCACGTCATCTGCGGTGTACCAGTTGTCAGCGGTGATCCATCGGTTGGTCGTGAACAGGCCAATGGGGAAACCGGCATGATTCATAGAGATGGCGATGAGATGACTGAGTTTGTCGTCGCGCTCTTTCATGAAATCGGCTTCGGACTGTTCGACCGGGCGGCAATCTTTCGGCATGCCCTTTTCCCTGAGAAAGGTATGGAAATGGCCGTGCTCCCCTTCTCGGTGGGAGTGGTAATAAAACTGGGAATGCGTTTCCGAATCGTGCACATCACCCTTAGGATAATGGTCCAATTCAAAGAATTCTCCCTGGCCGCGAAGAACCTCCGCGACGACATTCGAACTGCTTTTCTGGAGCACCCGATAGCATTCCAGAACTTGCTCTCCGGCAGTCGCCATCGACCCGAGCTGCTCGCGGGATGATTTCTTCAAATTAGCCATACATACCTCCAATTTCTCGGACCCGCGGTTTAAATTTCCACTCACGGGTCATCGGCACTTAAAGGCGTGCGATGGTGGCAATAAATTGATCTAGATCAATTCCCCTGTTCACGCTTAGTCACGAGTTGTTGAACGCGGGACAGCACCCGGTCAGGCGCTTGGGCTGAAGCAAGCAGAATGTTAAACTCACCAAGCGTATCTGGGGAATATCGGATTGGATGGGTGTCGTTTCCAGAGGTTAAGCCCTCAAAAACGCATGGGGAGAAACCATTATGGGCAGGAAAATCACTGTTGCGGCCGCGCAAACTGGACCGATGTTGAGCGAAGACATGCACCCGGCGGCGGAAGTCGCCTGCGGCATGATCGAAGAGGCCCACCGGCAAGGCGTTGAGATCATTTGCTTTCCGGAGGTATTCCTAACACCGTTCTTCCCTGCCCAGCTCCGTTCCGACTGCGAACACTTTTTCATGGAGCTGCCGAACCCGATCACCAATTCGTTCCTCGACCTCGCACGCGAGAAGAACGTCGCCGTAATCTTCGGCTTTGGCGAGCGTGCAGGCGGCCATTTTTACAATTCAGCCGCCATATTCGACCGCGGTGGTCGCCATCTTGGCACTTATCGCAAAGCCCATCTGCCGGCGATCTTGCCAACAAACCTCAAGGGCGGCACCGGTAGCTACGAAAAGATGTATTTTTCACCCGGCGGGGAACTGCCGGTTTACGAGATGGATGGCGTGCGCTTCGGCATCCAGATCTGCTACGAACGAAAGTTTCCGGAAGCGTCGCGGGCGCTGGCGCTGCAGGGCGCCGAGATTATTTTCATGCCGATATGCGCCGCAACGTATGGCGAGACCAAGCTGCGCGACAACACTTGGGCGTTGCCGCTGCAATGCCGCGCTTACGAGAACGGCGTGTTCGTGATTGCCGCCAACCGATGCGGCGACGAGAATGGCCGCAGCCATATCGGTCAGAGCATGATCGTCAACCCCGTGGGCGCCGAGATCATGGCCCAGGGCGGCCGCGACGAACCGGCGCTGCTGGTCGAGACCCTCGACCTCGACGACGTGTCGGCGGCGCAGAAAAGCCTTCCGTGGTGGCGCGACCGCCGACCCGACCTCTATGCCACATTACACGATGCTAGAATTTGAGTTTCTGCGGGTGGACCCCGGGAAACCAAGACAGGCACAAAAAATATGTGGCTGGGGGCCCCACCACGGCTCACGCTTACGTCCCGCTCTTTTAGAGCCGGCCCCGATTGCCATATATGGGAATACGCTGGCGGAGAAAGACACTTTGGCCAAGGTTGAGATTTACAGTTCCATGTTCTGTGGCTTTTGCTACAGGGCGAAAAGATTGCTCACGGACAAAGGCGTCGATTTTACCGAAATCGACGTCTTCGCCCATCCCGCCAGACGCCGTGAAATGATGGACCGTGCCGACGGCGACCGCAAAGTGCCGTAGATTTTTATCGACGGTGAACACGTCGGCGGCTGTGATGAGCTGTACCAATTAGAGATCGAAAACAGGCTCGACGCGCTGCTCGGTCTCAAAACCGGGTCCTAGTGCCCTATTTTACTTTTCTTAAGGGTGTGCGCGATATCATTGGCACGAGCATTAATTTCCCATAGGCTTGACCCATCTTTGGACTCATCGGAGACCAACGGCCCTAATTTATGATCCAGTTCAAACTCAAATGCGCCGACCACCACGAGTTCGAAGCGTGGTTCCGTGACGGGGCGACCTACGACGCGCAGAGCAAGGCGGGCGAGATCGAATGTCCGATGTGCGGCAACCGGTCGGTGACCAAGGCCCCCATGGCCCCTCGAGCCATCCGTTCGGCAGGCGATCGGGGCGGTGCCGAGGATCGGGCCAGGGAGGTCGCGAGCCAAATTCTGCAAGCCGTCGGCAAACTGCGCGAAGAAGTCGAGAAGTCCAGCGATTACGTGGGTGAGGAGTTCGCCGAGGAAGCGCGGCGCATCCATTACGGCGAGAAGGATCAACGAAACATCTATGGCGAGGCGACCGCCGAGGAAACAAAGGAACTGGACGACGAAGGCATCGAATACTCCACCATCCCGTGGTTCCCACGCAAAAACAACTGATCCCCAGGCTTTACCGTTTCACCGCAACGGCCATGTAGTTGACGTCGACGTCGTCGCTCAGCGACCACTCGTCGGCGAGCGGCCGGTAGGCGAGTCCCTTCAATTCGACGACGCGTAAACCGTGCGGGCGCAGCCCGGCGGCAAGTTCCGAGGGCTTGACGAACTTGCGCCAATCGTGGGTTCCGGCGGGCAGCCAGCGCAGCACGTATTCGGCGCCGACCTTGGCCAGGGCAAACGATTTCAAGGTGCGGTTGAGAGTCGCCAGGACCATGATCCCACCTGGCTTGACCATGGCGCAGCACGCGGTGAGGAAAGCGCCGACGTCGGCCACATGCTCGATCACCTCCATGTTGAGGACGGCGTCGAAGGTCCGCCCATCGGCCGCCAACGCCTCGGGCAGAACCGAGCGGTATTCGATGTCAAGTTCGCCTTGTTCTGCGTGAAGCGCCGCCACGCGCACCGCTTCTTGCCCGGCGTCGATACCCGTAACCTGGGCGCCGAGCCGCCGCATGGGCTCGCTGAGCAGCCCGCCGCCACAGCCGATGTCGAGCACTTCGAGATCACCAAGGGGGTCGGCGCCGAGGGGGTCGCGGTCGAAATGGCCGGCCACCCGGTCACGGATGAAAGCAATGCGCAACGGATTGATCCGGTGCAGGGGCCGGAACTTGCCGTCGGCGTCCCACCACTCCTCGGCCAGGGCGCTAAAGCGCGCCACCTCGTCGGGCGCCGCGGTGCCGGGCAAGGGCCGTCGGCTCGTCGGTGGGGATTTGGCCATGGGCTCGGTGTATCCTCGGCTCGGGCTTGCTTCACGTTGTCCTTTTAGAGTATGTATTGGCGCCCGCGCCGCTTCAACCGGCTCTACGCAAAGTTTAATCCGAAACCGACATATCCCCCGGCGTTTTGGGCTTCGGGGACCAGTGGCCGATGGCTAGTGGCCGGGCAGGAATGAGGATTGGTGGACGTGGCTCTCATCGTTCAGAAATTCGGTGGCACGTCGGTGGCGGACCTGGATCGCATTCGGGCCGTCGCCGGCCACGTGAAGAAAGAAGTGGACGCCGGCAACCAAGTAGCGGTCGTGGTTTCCGCCATGGCCGGCGTGACCGACCGAATGGTCGAGATTGCCGGAGAGGTGAACGCGACCGACAACGCCCGCGAATACGACACCGTCGTGGCCGTCGGCGAACAAGCAACGGCGGGTCTGTTGTCCATGGTGTTGCAAGAAGACGGCATCGCCGCGCGTTCGTGGCAGGGCTGGCAAATCCCCATCCGCACCAACGCCACCCATGGCAGGGCGCGCATCGAGAACATCGAGACCGACGCGCTGATGCGCTCTTTGGACGGCAATGAAGTCGCCGTCGTCACCGGATTTCAGGGCCTGGGTCCCGACAACCGGGTGACGACGCTTGGCCGGGGCGGCTCGGACACCACCGCTGTGGCGCTGGCGGCGGCGCTTAGCGCCAAACGCTGCGACATCTTCACCGATGTTGATGGTGTCTACACCAGCGATCCGCGCATCGTGACCAAGGCCCGCAAGCTGGACAAAATAACCTACGAGGAAATGCTGGAGATGGCCTCGCTCGGGGCCAAGGTCCTGCAGACCCGCTGCGTCGAGATGGCGATGAAGCACGGCGTGCGCCTCAGGGTCCTATCGAGCTTCGCCGACCAACCTGGAACACTTGTCGTTGACGAGGAAGAGATCGTGGAACAAGAACTAGTCAGTGGAATCGCCTACAGCCGGGACGAAGCCAAAATTACGCTTGTCCGGGTCGCCGACCGCCCCGGCGTCGCCGCCGCCATCTTCGGCCCCCTGGCCGAGTCCGACATCAACGTGGATATGATCGTCCAGAACATCTCGGCCGACGGCCAGGCGACGGATCTTACCTTCACGGTCACCAAGGGCGATTTGGAACGGGCCGTTGCGGTGGTCAAGGAAAAACGCGGGGAACTGGGTTACGATGACCTGGATTGGGACGCCGATGTGGTCAAGGTATCGGTGATCGGCGTCGGCATGCGTTCTCACGCCGGCGTCGCGTTGGCCATGTTTCGCGCCCTTGCGGAAAAGGGTATCAACATCCAGGTCATCTCGACATCGGAGATCAAGGTAAGCGTTCTGATCGCCGAGGAGTATACGGAACTGGCCTTGCGCGCGCTTCACACCGCCTACGGGCTAGACGCCGACTGACACCGCCGAAAGCCCGTCCCAGCGCCGCGACCACGGAGTAGCCTAGTGTCCTGGATCAGAAGTTCGTGGCATATACGACGGCCTTCCGAGTTCATCCGGTTAGGCGCGGGGTGCGCCGTGATGGGGGAGCATCACAAGCGCCGCGCAACGACGCCGGGGGACTTGGAAGACCGCCCTTCGGGTCGCATTTCCCGTCCCCTCGGGGGCTGCGGGGGCGTCTCCCGCATTTGGTGTCGGGGGGACTGGCCCCCCGAGGCGTCAGGGAGGCTTGCCGATGCAAAGGCATCTCCTGCGCCTCCCTTCCTGCCGAGCGAACGGGAAATGCGATCGTATAGGCCACGACCTTCTGATCCAGGGCACTAGAGCAACGATGGCACAGCGCCAAACCTCACCGACGCCGCGCCGCCTGCTGGCGCGGGTGCGCGACGTCATGGCGGGCGCCGGCACGGCTCAGGAGCGCCTGAACGAGATCGTCGCCATCATCGCCACCGACATGGTCGCCGAGGTGTGCTCGATCTACGTCCAGCGCGCCGGTGAGGTCCTGGAACTGTTTGCCACCCAGGGGTTGAAACCGACGGCTGTGCACCAGACCCGCCTGCGCGTCGGCGAGGGGCTGATCGGCCACATCGCCGACCACGCCCGGCCACTTAACCTGGCCGATGCGCAGAACCATCCCCTCTTCGCCTTTCGCCCGGAAACCGGCGAGGAAATCTATCAATCGTTGATGGGCGTTCCAATCCTGCGCGGCGGTCGGGTCATCGGCGTTCTGGCGGTGCAGAACCGCACCCGGCGCAACTACGCCGAGGAAGAGGTCGAGACCCTGCAGACCGTAGCCATGGTCCTGGCCGAGATGGTGGCGGGGGGTGAACTTATCAGCCGCGATGAGATGCTTCCGGCCGACGGCAACGCCCTGTTGCCCCTGCGTCTCGAAGGGGTTCGTCTCAATTCTGGCCACGGCATGGGCGTGGCCGTGGTGCATAAACCTCATCACAACGTCCGCCACCTGGTGGCCGAAAACCCGGACCATGAGCACGAACGATTGCGCAGCGCGGTTTCCGAAATGCACGGCGCCCTCGACGACATGCTCAAGGCGACCGACCTCGCCGATGGCGGCGAACCCCGCGACATCTTGGAAACCTATCGCATGATCGCCGAGGATGCCGGTTGGCTGGCCCGCATGGACGAGGCCATCTCAAGCGGACTGACGGCGGAGGCGGCGGTGCAGAAGGTGCACAACGACATCCGCGCCCGCATGAGCAAGGTCACCGACCCCTACCTGCACGAACGGCTCCACGACCTCGAAGACCTGGCCAACCGCCTTCAGCACCATCTGATCGGCGGCGAGGAAATGGCTCCCCAAAATAACCTGCCCGGTGAGGTCATCTTGGTGGCGCGCACCATGGGACCGGCGCAACTCCTGGATTACGACCGCACGTCGCTGCGCGGACTGGTGCTCGAAGAAGGCTCGCCAACAGCCCACGTGGCGATTGTCGCCCGCGCCCTCGACATTCCTGTCGTCGGCCAGGCGCGCAATGTTCTCAGCCGTATCGAACCCGGCGATCCGGTAATGGTCGACGGCGATAACGGACTGGTCTACATCCGCCCCGGCGAGGAACTGGTGCACGGTTTCCAAGAAACCATCGCGGCGCGTCACCGCAGCAAGGCCGCCTACGCCTCGCTCCGCGACCTGCCGGCGGTGACCCTGGATGGTGAGCGCATCGAACTCAACATCAACGCCGGCCTGCTTGTCGACATGCAATACCTTGAGGAAACGGGGGCCGACGGCATCGGCCTTTATCGGACCGAGGTCCCGTTCATGGTGCGCTCGCAATTCCCCGACGTGGAGGCTCAGAGCGCGCTCTATGGCACCGTCCTCGATCAAGCAAAGGATAAGCCGGTCCTTTTTCGCACCCTCGACGTGGGCGGCGATAAGGTCCTGCCCTATTGGTCCCAATCGGTGGAAGAAAACCCGACAATGGGGTGGCGGGCCATCCGTATCGCCCTCGACCGCCCGGCGCTCCTGCGCCAACAACTGCGGGCCATGATCCAGGCGGCCGGGGGACGCGACCTGCGCCTCATGTTCCCGATGATCGCCGAGGTCGCCGAGTTCGATGCGGCGCGCGCCATCGTCGATTTGGAACTGGACCGGGTCCGCGACAGGGGCTTGCCGCCGCCCAAAACGCTCAGCGTCGGATCCATGATCGAGGTGCCGTCGCTGGCCTTCCAAATGCCGGCGTTGCTTGAGCGCGTGGACTTCTTGTCGATCGGCAGCAACGACCTGTTTCAGTTTCTGTTCGCCAGCGATCGCGGCAATCCCCGGTTGAGCGAACGCTATGATCCGCTATCACCGGCGGTGCTGTCGTTCCTGCGCACCGTGCTCGACCAGTGCCGCGACGCCGGCGTGCCGCTTGGCCTGTGCGGCGATATGGCCGCCCGTCCTCTCGACGCCATGGCTCTGATTGGTCTCGGTTTCCGCAATATCTCGGTTCCACCGCCCTTCGTCGGACCGACCAAGATGATGATCAGAAGTCTTTCCGTGAAACCCTTGGCTCAATACATGGACGCACTCTACAACCTGCCCCGTCACAGCGTCCGGAGCGGCCTGAGAGCCTTTGCCTTGGACCATGGAGTCAAAATTTAACTTTGGCTCGTTTAGGGCTTGTAATTTCTCGATAAAAGGCCAAAATATCGGGCGACTCGTGGAAGGGGACTCGCGACGCGCTGGATGAGTATGAGCGCGCCGAATTTCGAATCGGGTACGCGCTGTTGGCGCGCTCGAAAAGAGTCTCTGGATATTGGGAGCGGGGGTCCGCCTCTCGTGAACAAG
>PVBE011242568.1_pt1 | contig 42038 bp, 61 predicted proteins | sample 1631181 | NCBI WGS metagenome assembly PVBE01 (sample SAMN08397723, study PRJNA350692) | Marine metagenome, whole genome shotgun sequencing project. | isolation source: water | place: Pacific Ocean | collected 2012-04 | reverse complement strand
TGAACCGGATGGTGGTACGGTTAGTCAGTCCGTCGATCTCTTTACGAAAATGAATAAGTCAGAGATCAATAAAGGCTTCACCGTTAACTACGGTTCACAAGTGTTCTCCCATCAATCGAATGCAACCGTACCGGCATGTGATACTACTCCAACCAACGGGCCCGATTGTCGTGATACGTTTAGTATCACTCTTGATATTAAAGACTCGGGTGGGACGCTGCTTCATGAGTTCAAGCATGAGTTTAAAGAAATAACATGGACCGGTTGGAACACCACCGACTTCTTCTTCAACTCAGCAGTTCCTGAAAACGAATACACAAGTGCGATCGCAACCCTTGAGTTGTTTGGTATCGACTCAGGTTATACTCTTAACAATGGTTTCTTTGGCCCAGCCTTTGATAATGTACAGCTAACCGTCACTCATACGAATATGATCATCGAGCAGATTACTACAATCACTGAAGAATTGATACAGACGGCGATTGAAACGATAGAAGACACCACAACGATAGAAACAACCGATGTGGCGGAGGTCGAGATGGTAGAACCTGAAGTGGTCGAAACATTCGAGATCACTGTGTCAGATAATTTTGGAGAAACTATTGACAATTTTGAGATTTCCATAGATAATAATCTAGAGATAACGATTGAACCTATCGGTCCTGAACCTACCGCAGCTGAAGTTGAGATTGAAACAACGGTAGCTGAAGTGGAGACTCAGATCGAAGCAGAGGTTGAGACACAGGTTGCTGAAGTAAGTACTGAAGCGGAACCCGAGCCTGAGCCTCAGCCAACGGAGACAACTGATAATGATACCAACGATCCCGAACCAACTGATACAGCCAGTAACGATCCCGACGAACCACAGGAGGAAAGTGGAAGCAACGAGTCCGACGAATCGGAATCAGAATCAGACTCCAAACCAGAACCAAAGTCAGAATCAAAACCCAAGTCTAAGTCTGAAGTACGAAAGGCCAAGTCAGAGTCTAAAGAAGACCGAAAGAAGGCTGTCGCTACTCGTGTAGTCACGAAGATCATATCGAAGCTCGGGACGGATGCAGCCTCACAGGCCACACAACTCGCATTGATGAATGCAATAGGCGCTAACTTAACAGCGGCCGCACCAAATCTTCAGGATGCATCAACGTGGTATGCATCTTCACAAATACCTGATAATGTAATAAGTGATCCATCCGCTGCACTCTTTAGTTCAGCGCAGGATACTATAATGAATGGATTGGTTGAGAGTCAATATAGATGAGCACTTTGGGTTATTTCTGGATCGGAACCATACTCGTATCATACGCTGCAGGCCTGCTGCTAGGAATATACTTATACAAACCAAAGTCTAAGAAAAAGAAAAAAAGAAGGGAAATCTATTAATGTCCGAAGACGGCAAAACAGAAGTTGAGTTTGCCGGAGTCAAGTTTCGAGGTGGAAAGATCTTTATTATACTTACAGCATTGAGTACTCTCGGCGGTGGTCTTTATGCAGGATTCGAGTTCTGGAAAGACTACATGGATATGAAAGAAAAGATAGAGACGTATGTTGCACCTGACTTGTCAGGATTCGATAAGAAGATGGCTGTATTGAAAGCCGACATGGAAGCGTTACGCGTTGAAGTGCAGGTCTTCGAAAAGCTTGAAGAAAACATTCAGACGATGGCTGAATCCGCTCGTGATGAAGCAAGAGAGATCAAGCGTGATCTAAAACGCGAGATGGATCATATTGAAAAGACGACGGATGATACTGAACGGCGAGTCAAAGAAGACAGCCGAGAGTTCGGTAATTCCATACGTGCTCTTGAGAAGGATACGGATAAGCGACTAAAACAAATGCAAATAGACTTAGACCTTAAAATTAAAAAGGCGTTAAGCAATCCATTGTCTGCTATGAGTAAATGATTAGTCGCCTTCACGAGGAATGATCGACCAACGACCGAACAAGACTACTGCATAGTAAGCAGCATATATCTTCCATCCGGGTACTGCAGGCGAGGCATCTTTCATAGCATATAGAAAGACCTTGTCTGCAGCCTTCTTAGCCTTCTTAATCACTACCGCATCTTCACCACCCGCAGCACGATACTGTCGGATGCGTTTGTATAATAGGTCGTGTATAATGGCAGCGCGAGCTACATCCCAAGGCGCAATCAAGTTCCAGAGTAAACGAGGAACGGATGCAAGATCTGTCTTGAACCCTTTCTTACATGTGATTCGATTAGAAGGACACTGAACCTTTACAGGTGTGAGAGCCTCTGCATCAATGTCATCGTTCTGATACGATAATGCTCGCTCGAGTACCCATTGCTTTGGCGGCGTAAACTCCGCGCTGATCTTGTTATTAAACTTTCCCATGTGATCCTCTATTTCTTCGATGGTTTATTTGCGATTGCTTGAGCGCCGAAGAAGGCTGCAACGATACCGGCAACAGCGATGAAGTATACACCGGCCATGTCGCCAAGGATCTTAGCTGCTTGATCTATTCCAAACAGGACCGATGCGACTACACATACAGGGTACAATAACATACCTGCAAGAGCGTACCAAGCCATGTTGCGTTGTGCATCAGCCTTCTTATCTTCATTCTCAAGTCGCATCATTCTCTCATCCATATCTAATTCCTCGTCTGTGACGATTCCGTCTCCATCTATATCAAGATGGGCGTACTGACTACCTTTTTGGAGTTTCTTCTGTGCCATCATTGTTTCCTTCGTAATACTTCTTATATTGCATTAACACATTACGATTCAACATGATGTATTTCCTGATCTGAGCGAAGTTAATAGCGAGCTGTTCGTAACCTCCATCGGTAAGACCGAAGAGGACTATATCGTCGCCACCCTTTTTCAATTTTTCAAACACTTGCTCATAATTATCTTTTGTGATGATTACCCAATCAACTTTACCCATTGGTAGCGGAGAGGGTTCATCTAAGTTAAGAGGTGTTCTCTTAACCTCCTTCTTAAATATTTCCAGTTCTTTTATACTACTGCAACCACTAGTTACCATAAGGAACGAAAGCGGGATTAGCAATATCAGGACATTCTGGATTAATCTGCGATTTCTTAACAGCATTCTTTTCTTTCTCGGTCAAAGGCGAACCCATTGCGATTTCCATACAACGAAGCGCGTTCTTTGTACCTTTATTTATTGCTCGCTGCATCAGTTTTGGTTTCTGTTCAGCAAGGTTTCCAATATCCCTCTTCTCACCAGAGGCATTCACTTTATTAAACTTATTTCTCAGGTCCTTTATAGAAGCATTCAGTCTTTTGGCGAGCTCGGCCTGCTCCTTCATAGCAGCACGTATATTATCAATATCAATAGCCTGTTGAGCTATCACTGCTTTCTGTTCCTCTACTGAATCCTCAAGCTTTGCATTGTTGGCTTCGCTAGTCGCAAGATCGGCCTTCAGCTTATATACATATGTCACTCCACCAGCAAGACCGCCCATAATAATCAATGCAGCAAGTAACTTAACATATAACATTAGAACCTATTCCTCCAAAAGTGCGTACCGTAATAATGCTCTTTTGTGTACAGTGTTTTTCTCTTGTATCCTTGGTCGAGCTTGTAGATCTTAGTTCCATCGCCGTCATATTCCCATACGCGTTTATCTGGGTCGTGGCTCTGAGCGGGACCTGCTTTAGCTTCTTTATCCGACATCTCTCATCCGTTCGACGAGTCTTTCGGCTCTTGCGCCGACCTGTCGATACCAACGACTATCGACCATCTCGTCCGCAGCAGCATTCCAATCCTGTGAGTCGACACCACGCTTCATGCCCTTAAATGCAGACAGCCTTGGTCGCCCAAGATTGAACATCATGTTTGCGATTATTTGTTGAGCTTCTTCCGGCAGGCCATCGAAGTCCGGATAAAGAATGGCGCAGTCTGACAGGACTCCCTCGAGATCTGACTCGAAGGCCTCAATGCATCGAGACTCTTCCACTTCAGTACCGACTTCCCATCCGTGTTCTGGGTCGGACTCGGTAACCAAATGACCAATCCCAAAAGTAGGATAGCCAAGATGATCGAGATAGATTTCATAGACCACGCCTTCATCGATCTCAAGTTGTTCTCTAAGTTTTTGTACGTCCACTTTCACGCTCCTTCTTCGCCTTCGCCGCTGCTTTGAGATAAGCTACACCGTTGATGTATCGACCTTTCTTCTTGCGATCACCAACGTTACCGACGCGGTACGGCATCTTCTTCCAATGAACGGGATCGTCGCCCGTCCCTGCGACCGCGGAACCAGTACTATTCGCAATCTCTTCACAGAGCTGATTGTAATTTTTGAATGAATTCTTTTCGAGGAACTTAATGCCCTTTACTATTTCTTCAAGGACAAGATCCTCATCTTTGAAACCGTCTTCGGTAAGTGTATGTTTCTTATCTATCTCTTCCTTGATAAGAAACATAGCTGCTGCAAAGGTTGCAAGTTTACTGCCAAGACCAACCTTCGCCATCAGTCTTTTAAGATTTCGTATGAAACGGAAGTAGTAGTTGTCGGCCGCCTTCTGAGCTTTGGTCTCGGCCTTTACCTTCTTTCCTGTACTATCACGAAGCCGCTCGCCCTTCTTATCAATCAGTCCGGTCTTAAACGCGTCCGATTTATCGAACGGAGTCGCAAGATCCTTTATGATTCGATATAGTACATAGATATCGACTAGATTTGAAGCCATTATATTTCCCTAAGTTTATCAACTATAGCTACATCCATATTTATATCCGTATCGAGTATCATAACTCTATCTACTCCGATTGGACCAATCTTATCGGGCCAGTAACCGAGATAGATTAAGAACGGCTTAAGATACTCCATATACTCAAAGAGACGGAAGGAGATCATCCGAGTGCAGGCTTGGTGCTCAAATACATTGTAGAGTACAATGATGTGATTGAGAATAAGCCTTTCTCTCAGCTCCTTTCCGTCTCTATATTTACTAAATAACCTCTTTATGTATTTGATCCTAGCAAGATCTTCTTCGAACTCGATAGAATCGGCTCCAGGGTTATCATAAAACTTCGCAGCAAACAACATAAAGTTGGAATCATTAACAGTATCAAACATTCATTATATTCTTTTTCTATTACGAACTAAAGACGCTTAACGCTACCCTCTTCACAACTGTGTTTGATGTTGCTACATAAATGTACTCGTCATCAACAAAGATGGAGCCTTGCTGACCGCCACCCAACTGTGTAGTTGCATTATTTGAAACGGAACCGGTAGTTGGCGCAAGCTTAACCCATCTGGCGGTAAGCTGTGGACCACGAGTTCCTGTGATGTTAACATTCGAAGATACAACGGTGTTACTGCCCGCCAACGTAGTGTTAGCCGATGTTGTTAAGGTGCTGACGGATGTGTTTGGTAACGCACCCGCCAGGTTCTTAACTGTAATCTGCTTGCTAACAGGAGTCCCGCCTGCATCATCAATGATAAGTAGTAGGTCAGCGGCCACTGGAGTTGTTAAACTCGTGAGCTGTGTTACTTTTTTATCAGCCATATCAATAACTCCTTACGATGTATTACGAGTGTGCAGTAATGGTAAGGATAGCGGCGTTCGATACTGCGCCCGTGATTACAACGTTAGCAGCTTCGCTGTTATTCAGACCCTTGATTGTTAGAGTACCACTTACGCCGTTAGCGATGCCTGCGGCCGCAGCTGCAACCTTATATGTACCTGCATCACCCGATGTTGGTGTGAACCGGAAGATCATCGTGTTGTTAGCACCAGTGATGTTAGTGTTCGAACGAACGACACTAGTTGCAAGAGCGGTGATCGTGGAGTTACCCGAACCGGATACCTTTGAAAGTACGACCTTACCGATCTTACTTCCTGCGGCTTCGTTGTATTTAATCGGCTCGTTGAAAACCACGCGAACCTGGTGCTCCGCACCGCCACCGCCGGTCTCTGGTGTAATGCTCGTTACGTCATCATTTGTGCTGTTCGCAAAATAGATCTGAGCAATATCCGGGAAACCGAGATTTGAAGATGGTGCGTGATCTTTGTTACCTGCAGCAACGAGTACTTCATCGATCTGACGTGTAACTGAAGTTGCTGTACCACCGTTCATCAGACGGTGCTCACGTCGTACCCAACCCTTAGTCGTTGCGATGACGTTACGCTTTTCTTTCTTTTGATCGTGTGCGAAAGCCTGATTACCTGCTTTCGTACCTGCGGTAGCAACGTCACTACCGTTGTGATTGTTTTTTTCTGGACCAAAACCCCAACTAGGCATTTGTTATCTCCTTCGCTTTTCGTTGGTTAACTTTTTCCGAACTACTCGGCATAATATAGAGTGTACTTCGATATATTTATTTGATTCCCAGAAGCTTCTTTCTTTTAGCTTCAGGATCCATTTCAGAATCTTTTACTTTGCCCGAAGCAAAGCTCATCAAGTTCTTTTCTGACTTTGCAATGTAGTTGACAACGTTCTGCTTGTCTTGTGCACGACGATACTTATCGATCATCTGCAGTACTTTACGGGCAACTTTATCATCAACCTTCTTTTTCTTTCCATCGGCGAACTCAACGTCCTTCTTACCACGTAGGCTAACCGACTTACGAAGCTGCATCTGAATGTTCTCAAGATCGCCATCAGATGTTCCATCCTTACGAGGACGGCCGCGGCGCTCATCAAGAGCTTCTGCTTGAACCAAACCTTTCAGTCGAGGTTCTGTATAGAGACCCAACTTCTTCCAATTCAGTTCGACTTCTTTTTTAGTCCTATTCATTTTCACAACGACTTGGTCGGCGCGTGGTTCGTTAGCTACAATCTTACCAACCTCACCCTTTTTAGTAATTACAAACATTCCGCGCTTGAAGTCTTTTAAAGAAAGTTTCTTTTTACCACTGCCAAACCTATCTCTCATAGGAGTCTGAGAGCGTGCAATTTCATCGAGGTCAGTTTCTTCTTTGATACGAAAACGCTTCATCGCTGCTTTTACTGCAGGTCGACCATCAGCTTTCGGACCTTTCTTTTTGAAAATGTCATAAAAATCATCCATCAATTCATCGTCACCGATAATATTACCCATTACGCTAGACGCGTCATTCCCCTCTTTACCAACTGGTAAGGGTTTCGATAATATCTTTTTAAGCGCAGCCTTTTTCTTTGGTGTGTCCGGTAAAGCCCATGTTCCTTCTTTGACTTCTTCTTCGTCCTCATCCTTACCCTGTGCACGAAGTCGGAAGGCCTTCTTAACTTTAGCAGGCTGTACTCTAGTAACTTCAACGTCCATAGGTTTCTTCAATATAGCACGGAGCTTCTTCTTCACTTCCCCTGCACTCTTTGCATCAACATAGACAACCGGCATATCCGGTATAACGATCTTAAAGTTGGCTTCTGAGATGTATTGCTTGAAGGACTTCATTTTATTATACCCGGTATCCTAATTTGGAAGCAATCTTATGTCGTAGACGATCGCGTTCGCCAGCATTCTGTAACTTATGGCCATCTTGACGTCTGAAGTGATAGTCGATATGTGAAGCCGCGGATTTAAAGTTACGATCCTTTGACTGCCCTAACTTATCAGCACCCTGATAGCCAAGCATTGATTCCGAAGTTGACTTTTCGTCGTCTATCTCAGGCTCAGTATCAACTTCGTCCTTCTTGCCGTTCTTTTTCTTTTTCTTTTCGTCATCATCGTCTTCATCGTCACCATCGTCTTCATCGTCGTCATCAACAGCGGCTTCTTTCTTCGCCTTCTTGGTAACCTTTAGTTCTTCGATGGGAACGCCAGTTTCAATGCCGTGCTCAAACATAACATCGTACCAAGCAATGTTACCGTCTTCATCTGGATCAGCATGCATTGTAGGAATGCAGGTACCTGCTCCCCACTTTTCGTGTACCACGGTCTCAGCACAGGTGTCTTCTCTTACACTAGTCATCCCAGGCCCGTGATCGCGTCCAGACATTCCCTTACTACCTGGTGTTACAGCTGCTCCCGTATCTCTTACATAGATATAACCCTTTTTAGGATTTAATTTAACTACGTATCCTGGTTTTTTAACAAGTTTACCATCCTTATCTCTTTTTGCAGGTTGGCCTTCCATTTCATTCACTGACTTCGAGATGGCCTTACGACGCTTATGCAGGAACTTATCCGAATCGTCGACATCACCATCGTTATCGATGTCCTTGTCCTTACGATCCTTAAACTTTTTCTTGACAGCCTTCTGATTGACCGGATCCATTGCTTCGTGTGGATGCTTATGTGGTTTATCACCCTTATGCTCGTCAACTTCCTTCTCAGGGGCTTTGTATTCTTGGCCAGAGAGGACGGCGCGAACTGCATTTACGAGCTCATCTTTCTCGCTATTCCTGAATGGATTTTTCGTTTTGTACATATTCTTTTTCCTCTCCAAGGAGTTATTTTTTATTATTTATATTATCCGGAAAGCGATTTGTCACATTGTGCACATCGACATTTTTTACATACTTCTATTTGACCTGCCTCTTGTGCGCTGCCATCCACTGACTTTCTTAATGGATTTCCACAGTGTGAATCATGACCACAGTTAAAGCATTTCGTCATAACACCCACTCTCCTTTATAAGTCCCCTATTGATTAGATGCTGCTCAGCTATAAGCTCCTTACTCTGACCCATATACTCAACAGCCATATGATCTCGTATCATTATTTCGTGGAGGAATGCTTCCTTGTCTTCAACAGCATCGAAAACTTTGAACTTACCCAGGATGCGGCCGAACTTACCCTTCCCGTCTTTTTCGGTGACCAAAATAGCGGCAGATCCTTTGGCCAAAAATCTCTCAACATAATACTTAGCAAGTAGCCCAAACTTCTTCTCCTCTAGATCTCTTGTTCGTGACTCAGGTGTATCGATACCATAACAGCGAATGCATTGCTTACGCATCCATACACCAAACCCTAAATCTATATCAACGTCGACCGTGTCGCCGTCTACAACTCTTAAGATCGTACATCTATACTCATGCATTAGCAGATAAACCCCATTGTGACTCTATCAATATACATAACATAATGTGCATTCACAACATACATCAAGAGTGATTGAAAAGACTCAAGCATAGCTATTCTTATTCATAAACATATTCATCTTTTTAGCGAGCAGATTGCCGGCTGTGTAATCCTGTAAGTAATGGAATCCTGCTAACACTCGACCGTATCCGCATTCTTTAGCTGCTTCGATTACCATGTCCGAGTGTTCCGGAAACCTATCACCAACGTATAAACCTACCAACATCGCCTGAGTAGCATGACCACTCGGGTAGGCAGGAGTTTTATTTGTAGTGCTGCTCATTGGCACAATACTTTTATCGTGATGAAACGGTCTCTTAAGATTGAATAGATTCTTAAAATGCATGATGGTCGGTAATGCCTGCTTTATGATATCATTCATCTCACCATCGTGAAACTCTAATCCATTTTTCTTACAGTATTGTTCTATAGCATAGAACGGTTGCTCATCATGTACCTGTATAGAACGCTCGTCTTTTGCCGTTCTCTTTTTCATCAGTTCTTTTAGTCTTGCAACTCCAGCATCTAGATCTCGATCCGGACTGGGCAGGGATATACTAATCAATGCTTCTTTAGGAAAGAACCTAAACTCTTCTGATATAAAACTCTTAAAGCTCTTAATCATCAACTGCTGCTCCAGCTCTCCACTGATAACAACTCCAATACCTTGCTTTCCATTTCGGTCCTGGGTTATCACAGTTGTGACGTGCTCTAAAATTCTTACGGCGACCTGGATCGTCTCGTTTGATCTCCATGTTCGGATCACCGAAACCAACCTTTACGATGTTTCCCTTTTCGTTCTTTGCATATACATAGAACTTTTTCTTACCATCGTTGGAACGCATCGGATCGTTGAGCTTAACCTTACGGCCTTGATACTCCGCTTCTGAGATGACATGGTCGAAGCATGTGCAATCCTCACCGGGAGTATCTTCCTTATACTTTTTTACGAGTCCGTCAGTGCCCTCCTCGCCAGCGCCGTGCTCTTCTTTAAACAGTTCATCGAACTTATCATCGAGCGATTCAGTAGCACGGTTCTTATTCTGTGCTTTCTGCAACCGAGCTCGGTCAAGCATTGCATCATGCTTTGCTTTATCCGCTTCCTTCTCTCGTTTGATCTTATCCTTTGCAGCCTTGACGGCATCTTCACCAACAATACTCGGTATCCGCTTTATGTCTCTGAACTGTTTGATCGCTCGATGAGCCGCTCTCATATCGCTCTTATCAACGACCAGCTTTCCTTTTACGAATTTAGCTGGGATCATTTTTGTTTTCAACAGAGCAAGTATGCGATTCTCTAAACTTTCATCAAGCTCAACTTCTTCCCGTACCTTTGCCGCGAGATCCTTATCGGCCTTACCCCATGTACCAGATCCTTTAGTGATGAACGAGTTGACCCGAGCGAACGCCCACTGTTGCGGCGTCGTTCCTGGACGGTGTCCTGACTTCCACGCAGCCATGCCTCGGTTGTACACCTGCTTGAGTATACCGTATGGGATACCCGACTTCTCTGACTTCTTCTTAAGGCCTTCGATCTGCTTTTCGGTAAGTACTTCCTCTTCAAGGAACAGTTCCTCAAACGCCGTGTTAATGTCTTCACCGTACATCGCCTTATATTTCTTTGTATGCACTGAAGGTTTTGTCTCTGCGCTTGAATCACCAGGAGCAGGTTTGTAGTTGGACGCTTTGTCCTTACCCATACCTGGCTTTTCTGCATACTTCTTAAAATGCGCAGCACGCTTTTCTTTGGTCGACTTACTCTTTACACCTTTGTAGTACGCGCTGTCTTCCTCAAGACCAAGACGACGCATCTTTTCTTTAACTTTATTATAGATGCTAGGATCGTCCTGTACACCATCGAGCAACCTTAGAAGTATATTCATCAGGTAAGGGCGTAAGGTTGGATTCTGTAATGATTTCGATCCACCTCGTAGTGCACGCACAACAAGATTTCTTTCAGATGAATCGGGGAACGTAACTCTCAATAGAGCCATCAGTTTTCCATCAACGTCTTCATATAGAATTGGAACGTGTGGTTCGACGTGGTCTCCCTGCACTAATGTTTTAGCAGCTGTAGTTCCACCTTTAGGTGCTCCACCGCCACGAGCTTTTTTGAGTCGCTCCATCTCAGCTTTGCGCATCTTTGGTAATAGACGTTTAGCAAGTGTTGGTATCACGCTCGCTTTTTTCTGAACGATACGGTCCACTGACATCTTCGAACCAGGCGATAGCTTTGCATAGTTCTGTCCCTGCTTACCAGCAAACCGTTTACGAAGGATCTTGATAGCAGCCTTACGAGCTCGACGCTCAAGCCTCTTTGGATCTGCCATTCGTTTCGAACGAATCTTTCTCATACGAGCCATGCGAGGAGCAAGGCGTTTCATACGTCGGCCGATCTTCATTCTTTGTGCAATGGTGAGCGGAGCTCTTACTTCATCGAGGTACTTACCGAACTCTTCATCTATTTCTTGATCTTCATCGAGCTTATCAAAGTCCATCATCTCAACGGCTGCATCGAGTTCGGCATCGGTGAACTCGAAATCGTCATCCGTCCACTCAATTTCTTCTTTGACTTCTCCCATGACGGATCGTATCTTATCGTACATTGCTTTAACATCCCTGTCTGAAAGAGACCTAGGGGTTCCTTTCTTAAATGATTTGTAGTCACCGGACTGTGCAGCGGTGCGCATCTTAGTAGCGGACATACCTGCTGCACCCTCTGCATCAGGATCGCGCTCGCCGGCCGACATTATGTTGATCTTATCGTATGTAAAATCTTTGCCGTTGTATTTGTTTAGGAGTGTTTTGAACTCTCGGACTCGGTCTGATCCGACGATGACGGTGACTTCTTTGTGCTTCTTTTGGAGCTCGACCATGACTTCGATGATCGTACGAGCTCGGGATCTTGTAACACTTGGTCCAAATGCTTTTCGAGCACTCTTAAGTTTTGTATCGTAGTCGAGAGGATTCTTTTTTTTGTCTTGAGAATGTGATAGATAAACATAAGGCTTGGCTCCTTGTTTCTTGGCTTCCGCCTTGACTTTATCTACGACTTTCTGATGACCGACCGTAATAGGATTCATACGACCGAATGTGATAACTGCTTTACTCATTCCTGGTTTTCCTTAGACTAACAGGGTTGTTTTTCTTATTTGTTATAGATGTAAACTTTAAACCCATCTTTACGTTTATTGATTGAAACCTTATGGCCTTGTGCTTTAAACTTCTTCGCAAGAGACTGAGCCTGACCCTTATCCCTTACGGTTTCAATCTTGCCGCCCTTATGATCTCCCTGCGGAGCGAACCTACCTGCAGAAGGACTACCCGGTTTAGGCGCAACCGGAGCTCCGGTGGGACCGATACGATCTTCATCGATATGAAGGTCTCTCCAACCTTTTGATGTAAGTATCTTGGACACAACGAACTCCTTTTTTCTATTTATAAATTATCCAAACTCGTGTCCTGCTACACGACGTAGCTGCTTACTGAACTCTTTGAAATCTGGCTTACTCTTATACAACTTAATGCTGATCTCAGGACGTTCCTTTCCCTTGATGCGCCAGTTGTATCCCTTCTCTTTATGCTCAGGACTCGTTGTCTTTACGACTCTACGCTTGAACTGAGCTTCATACGATTCAGGTTTCTTTTTTTCTCCGGTGCCTTCTACGAGCCACTCGTTAAACTTCATCATTTCTGCCATCCCTTAATGATCTCAGGCGAGAAGTTAGCCTTACTGAACTCAAGACGGTCGACCAGTTTGATTGCTCCACCCTTCATTTTATCGATGGCAACGAACCCTTCCTGTTTGGTTACCTGAAAGCCTCTCGCGGTTCTCAATAGGGTATTCAGTTCCTGTGTCTTGTTGAACTGATCTATGACCATACCCTTGGCTTGAACCAATACCTTCATCAGCTCGAACATTGCAGTGAGCTGACTCTTATTCATAACGACTTTCTGAACGATTGCATCTCGACGTTTCGACCAGTCATCTTTCGACTTCTGAGTCTTCTTCTTATCGATCTCTTTTTGGAACCACTGGTTCAGATAGTCAACCAGACCCTTCGTCATCTTATCGGCCGAGGGGAAGTTGGATCCACCACGAACGTATGTATTGACGAAAGTCATTGTCTTCTGCTGCAGCTCTTTATCGGTGGTTATCATCTTGAATGCTTCGCCATCGACCGTGCGGAACAACTTACCTGCTTGAGAGAGCAACGAATCAAACTGAGCTGATTCCTTCGCGCTGAACAGAGCCTTACCCGATACATCACGATAAGTCGCATCGTCCATCCATACTGTTCGAGAAGGACGGAACTTACTGGCGATCTTCTTACCGAATGATGCGCTCATACTCTGAATATCCCGGCCGGTATATGTCGTATGCCATACGATACCGATCTTGGCCTTAGCAACCTGCTGACCAAGCTTACTCTTTACAGGTATCGCATATACGATTGTGTTAGGTTGGAAGGTATAGTACTTCTGACCATCGTACGTCTCAACCTTAATGTCACCCTTTGTGAACATGAGATCGCCTTGATATACGCCCTTCTTGATACCGAGTTTTGAGAACTCAGTGAGTGCAATAGAAAACTTCTTTGCAAGCTCGCCGCTCAGTTCCTTCTTGATATCGTCCTGTGTCTTGTACATCTTAGGAGTCTTAGCGAACAGACCCTTCTTTGCAACAAAGAACTTTCCATCGGCAGGATCGACACCGGCAAATACAGCAGGTGCACCGTCCCACTTCACAGTGATATCGACAGCAGAGGATGCGTTACCCTTCAGCATGTCTCGAAGATCACGTAGGAAGTTGATCGCCTGACGAGTACCATTGACACCACCAAGGAACAGGAGCTCCTCGATGTGAGTCATATGAGTGTTCTTTTCTTCGACGATGAATGTCTTAAAATTGTCCATTATAGCTATTCTACCATCTTATCATTAGGATGTCAACATTTTTTTATGATATCTTTATATATGGCCCAGAAAGTTGTGATTCGGAAGCAGCATACCCTATCATTTCGGATACGATCATGTCTTTCATTTTCTTAGGCTGCTTATCGATATGGAACAGCAGCTGAGCCGTTAGCCACTTTGATATGTACCAATTCATATCCTTTTGATCTACTTCTTCTTCAAACTTGGCATACGTCATCGGTCGACTCTCGAAGTGTTTATAGAAATTATAGAACTCTTTCATCAATGCAGGAGTCTTCTTAGTTATGTCCTTCTGCGGTTTGATTTTAATCCTATTTCTTTTCATGAGGTTGACGATTGGGCCGCCGGATATCTTACCCATGTTTGCGGTCTTACCTTTGATTTCACCCTGCCACGTAGTTCCAAAACGACGGAACTGAATCTTACCGCCATCGTTAAAGTATACGTAACCGTCCTGTGACTGAAAGAATCCCCTAAGTCCTAGAGACATTTTATCGTACTTATACGTCACTGGTTTTGGTTTAGTATTCTTTTCTGCAATCGTTGCGGATCCCTTAACCTGCTTTAACGATATACCAATGATGTCACGTGATGCTAGTGCTTCTTTCATCAGTTGATTAAGTTCGAGAATAGTCCTGGTCTTAGTGAGTTCGATCCGCTGACCCGCAGATGATACTGCATATATGTCAGCAGGCGACCACTTATTCAGATTTGAGAACTCTCGTTCCCGCCTGTTAAGTAACTTCCAATGACTCTCAAGTTCATTGACCCAGGATGAACCACGGTGGAACACATACCCTTTATTGCGGAATTTCTTTTTGAATGCTTTAGCTGTAATTATACAGGAATCTTCCCACTGCGGTGGTACCTTTGTCAGGATATTATCAAGGGTCTCATCGGTATCAAACTTCGCTTTCACTTTTTTGATTGATGCTTCTGAAAAGTCCTTTGCATTATAAGCAGCTGCAAGATATGCACACTGTGCAGATTCAGTGGTACGAGTGACTGCTGCACCGGCTCCTGAACCGCCGCCAGTCATTGGCTTTGCTTGTACCTTAACTCCTGTATCAAGTTCCGCTCGACCTATCGAGCTGCTTCCTCCGGTCGGGTTATACCTACCGCCTAGATCTTTTGCGATCTTTAGAAGAAATTGAATACGGTCACCATCAACCCCTACATCAATAGTGTTGCCTGACAGTTTCTTCACAGCCAACTTATTCTTCTTGATGTACTCTAAAGCAGCCTGCAAACCATGCCCGACTGCTTCCATTTGATGTTGTCTAAATGTAAACATAGTCAGATCCTTATCCGTTCTGACTATTTATAATACTAATGCAGTGTAGCTGAACCTAAGTATTGATCCCAAAACTCTTGACATATAGACATGAACGTCTCACGTGTACCGATCATATTCATCTCCGCGATCCAATCATCGATTGCACCCTCGTCAACGTGATGGCCATTTCTTGCGATATCAAATGCAGCGATATCACGGATGACTCCGTTGACCATATCAACGTGATCTTTATAGTTCATCGGGCTGCCTATCAAGGTTCATCCCATACTTTTCTTTTTGCACAAAGAAGAACGCAGGAATGTTTCCCTCAAAGCCTTTACACGTGAGATTGTTTACAAGTGTATGCGCCTTTTCTTCGTGACGCGTATTCGCAACGTATCTTTCGCTAATGCGATCGTACACTCGATACTTCTTTCCTGCTTTACGAACTTCATACATACTTTACTGCCTCCAAATAGTTTTGATAGTGTTCGGCCGACCAACCGTCTGCATACCGTATTTCCCAACGGCAATTTGCAATGAAAGATGGGATATCTTTAGGGTCCATCTCTCTCAGTTGTTGAATAGCGAGCTGAAGTCCTTCCGACCTGCCTTCTTCGTCATCCATTTCATGTTTTCCTCTTCGTCATACCGTTGGCCAAAGTTAGATTTATCCATCACTGGTTTATCGTCCATAAGATCCTTCTGTGCCGAGTTCTCAACATTGAACAGCCGCATCTTTGCTCGGTCGACACCTACGACAAATCTCTTGTGTAGAGTCGGATCGTTATAACGATTCTTAAGTTGCTTAACCATGATCTGACCAAGTTGTTCCATCTCTTCGGTCGAAACAAGAGCACACATGAAGTCAACGGTCGCTGGCAAAGCAAACGATTCGGAAGTATCTTCCAATCCAGGATCACTGTTTGTAAAGCCTGTACGATTGAGCTGAGTTGCGCTGACGATGGGAACGTTCTTTTCGACAGCAAGACCACGAAGCTCTTCGGCTACCGCTTTGATATACGAGTAGCTGTTTACATTGGCACCAAACTTTAGACGAGTCGATTGACACAGGTTGATGTAATCGATGTATATGATATCAGCGCTAAAGTTCTTCTTCATAGCGAGTTCGTTGAGCAGGTGGCGGAAGTGGCCTGAACCAACCGTGGCAGTTGGATACTCCTTGACGATGATCTTCCCACCAGTCTTTTTCTTTAGCTTTACGATCTTATCGTCATATATCTTTTTTGGGAAACCCTTGAGTTCATCCAACGGAATGTTCAGAAGGTTTGAGTCGATGCGTTCAGCAATACGTTCTTCGGCCATCTCAAGAGTAATGTATAGAACGTTCTTACCGTCGAGCAGATTAGCCGCAGCCATATGACACATGGCCAAAGTCTTACCGACACCCGTACCTGCAAGTAGGACGTTGAGTGTCTTCTTTGGCAATCCGCCTTTGGTAATTAGGTTAAGATACTCTATGTCGAAAGGAATGCGATCCTCGACTGCATTATAGAACTCGTACCGCTCTTCAGCGTTCTCTAGGAAATCATGACCAATATGATCATCGAAAGACACACCAAGAGCATCAGCCAGGATAGTAGGTATTCCACCCTTATCATTATCCTTCGACCTTCCTTCGATGATCGAAATGCTTTCCATGATTGCATTGTATACTGCACGTTCCTGACAGAACTCCTCAGTGCTATCGATAAGCCACTGCATATCTTTTTTCTCAAAAGAGATATCGTTAACATATGTAGTAATGCCTTCATATACTTGCTCGTGTATATTGTCTTTCTTATTCAACTCAATGAGGAGAGTTTCTTTGGTTGGCAGACCGTTGTACTTCGTAATGAAGTCATCTATTTCTCTGAACAGAATAGACTCAACCTGATCCTGAAAATAGTCGGGCTTTAGAAATGGTAGTACCCTTCTTGTGTAATCTTCAGTATAGATTAGGTTAGTTAGGATCGTCTGTTCTATTCTCATCCACTGCTGCCTCTGTTATGATTTCATATAAGATGTCACCGAGAAGAGTCTCGAACGCTTTATGATCCTTCTGTGTCAACGCAGTAACATCCGTACCAATTGGTGACTCAACGATGTCGTAATCAAACTTAAGAACTGCTTCATCGTCTTCTTCGTGTATAAACTGAACCGTATGGTACCGATATATTATACCATCCCATTTATCAGATGTCAATCTAATCCGAGTGGTATCTTCACCGTCGACTTCTTCGTCCAATACTTCATACTTCAGCATCGTCGAGTTCCACCTCTAACTCTTCTTCAATATCCATCATGGCATTCACGTCTTCATCTCCATCTTGGCCATACATAAATTCTTTAGCGGCGGCATCATCGAGCTGCTTTAAGATTTCTTCTGTAAAGTATTCCTCAGGGTTGTCATTGATCGTTTTACCGAACACCTTCTTTCCATCAGGCAACTCAATGCGAGTCGATACCTTCTTAAAGATACCGTACTTCTCAGCAAGTTCAACGAGGCCGTAGTAGCGATCTAAACCGCGTTCGTAATGGAGTTTAACTTCTACGTCTTTGTTCTCTTTTGTGAACCTTGACTTGATCATACGGCAACGAATGATATTACCAACAACGTCTTTGCCGTCTCTGTCTTTTTTCTTATGTAAGAAAACAATTTGAGATGCAGTATACTTAAGTCCGGAACCACCGCCCATTTCTTTCATTGGTACATAGGAACCAATTACATCGTATACATGGTTAGTGATCACCATAGGTACGTTGACCTTAGCGAGTTTAAGATTGAGAACTCGGAACGTGGCCTTGATAAGCTGGGCCTTTGTCATATCACGAGTTTCCTTACCCTCGTGCGTATCTTCCACTTCCTTTGTGGTTGATAACTGGCCAAGGGAATCGAGAACCATCAACATAGGAGGACGTTCATCCTCAGGAGCCTCAGCATATCGTTCAAGGATCTGAAGAGCCGTATGACGAAACTTTTGAATGGTGTCGGGCTCTGAAACAATAACTCGCTGTGAGTCGATACCGCGATCGTCCATCATGGACTTTGTAACAGCAGCTTCAGTATCAAAATAGAAAACAGCACCAGTGGGATTATCACTGAGGAAACGCCGAACCATACCCAAAGCAAAGAAGGTTTTTCCTGTAGCGCTTTCGCCTGCGAGCGCAAGAACCTTATTATTCGGGGCACCACCAAAAATGGAGCCAGATAGAGCGGCGTTAAAAATATAAGAGCCGGTATCAATAGTATCGCTAAACTCACTAGAGCCCAGTCCATCAGCTGCGACATTTGTATACTCGTCTTTTAGTTCCTTGACAATATTGCGAAAGAAGTCGGTCATCAAACCCTCCTAAAGAAGTGAACATAATTAGAATTATACTGTATTACTTAAGACTTGTCAACACTTTTTGGAGTGTTGTTTCCATATGCTGTGACCGATCTGTTTGGTCCAAAAGTACCGTTCTCAATAAGAGCTCTTTTGTTTTGAGCCTCTCTTGTTGGGTTGATCGCAGGATCATTGTATAATGGTTCTTCCCAATCGTCTCCGATCTCACTCATCACGATCTTTTCGTCCCACCCTTCTTCTGCGGACGGCACGTCATCTTCAGCATATTCGTTCATATCCACAACCTCAACGGTTGCATTTGGATCGATCTCATTCATTGCAAGCATTTCTTCTGAGACTTCTTCATCCGTTTCAACTTCTATGTCTTTCCAATCGTCAGCGACATTGACCGCTGTCTTTATCTTTTTAGGTTTGGTAAGAGTCATATTAGCACAGATGATCAGAAGAACGGCTAGTGGATCAAATACAAATATGATCGTAATGATTACCCAACGCACTGCTTCTTCAAGTACTGATTTATTTGTGTCTTCGTAAAAGAGAGCAGCAATGTACTTGATAGGTCCTACTTCGGCTTCGAGTTGAAGTTGCTGCTTCTGTAAGGGTCTTGCTTGGTCTCGAAGCTGTTTAATATCGTTGCTCGCTTCAGAAATGATTCCGGCGAGTGTGCCTCTTTCCACACGCTGGCTTTCACGCACGGCGATGGATCCTTGTGGACCACGGATCCTGTCGTATTCAATAAGTGTCTCGACTGCATCGTCGAGTTGTGCGATGACCATTTCGGCATCTTTGATAATCCTTTCTTGGTTCACGATCTGTTGATCTATGGCCTTGATTTCTAGTGAATTATCTCCCCCAACCAACGTCTGATCTATGTGAGCCTTTGATAGGAAACCAAAGATACCCATAGATGTAATGAACATCAGCACAACGACTGATCCTGTAAGATACGACTTCAATAGTCTTGGACATGTCTTCCAGTTTTGATAGAGCCAGGATGCCGTAAGTAGCTTACCTACTTCAAGCACACCTCCCATTACCGCTATCGGTATCGCGGCCGCAGCAAAGATTGCCATTAGACCAACGATACTATACCAAGCTGCTACGCCGGAGATGGCAATAGCGACTATAAGTGTTAAGACCCCCATAAACATATTAGCCTGCCCAATATATAACGAGGTACGTGAATAGTGCTATTGCGACTATTCCTATACCTAGCTGTGCAATTTGTTTCAACCAATATGTCATATTAGCCTCGTGTGATGGCCAAGACTTTATCGATAGTGCTCTTTACTTGTTTTTCACGATTTGGCCAGTGGATGTATTCTTTTTCGGCCGTCTTTAAAAGATTAACAAGAAGCGGCATGATCAACTTTTCGAGTTGGTCCGTCTTGCCTTTTGCTTCTTCTGTTGCTTGAGCGATCGCAACTTGCACGTCGTCTGCTTCCTCTGCATTCCTGCGAGTCATCAGTGTATCGATCTTATCTTCAATCGGTGCAAGCGCATTGAGAACAACTCTTGTAAGGTCGTTCTCGTCTATCGATGGCGGTGTAGACTCCGCCTCTTCTTGGTTTGCTTTGAATGTGGCTTCGTCTACCGCACTAAAACCATAATCTAGGTTTGCATATTCTGCGGGTATGTTAGTATCAGCCAAAGAAATCCTCCAATGTATTCTGCTTCTCTACGTTCCAATCGATTGCATCTAGGATGTTCTTGATTGGATCAAGATAAGATTTATCGAACTGCATATCATAATCCACGAACCGTATTAGATCAAACTCGTTTGGCAGTATAATCGGAAAAGCGATTACGTTCTGCTTCGATGGGTTCGGCATCTTAAGATATGTAAACTTGATCTTATCTCCGTTTTGAATCGTTTCGTATTTATTATTTAGGCTCTTTTCCTTCACCATTTCGTTATATTTTCTTGCAGCTCTTACGTGAATCGGTACGCCGATTCCTTCCTTCTGCTTCTTATTCAGATTATTAACTCCACGTGGAAAGGCAACATCTTCAACCGGCAACCCTTTAAACTTATCTCTTGCCTGTCTGATAAACGCCTGAACGGCAAGCTCATCTTCGTTGAGGATCAACCTTAGAGTCTTTTCAATCAACTGACGACATACCTGAGGAGTCGAAGAACGAACAGACTCGATGCCGGTTACTTTAAGCTTCGGTGAACTATACTGTACACCCTCGTTGTTTAGAACGTTTGCAATATATCGTTTCTTGCCAGTAAACACCACCCGAGATGCGATGATCTCCCGAGCCATAACCATCTTTTGTTCATATGCATTGACATAATCTTTAAGCTCCGCATAAGCATCGGCAAGGAGAGGCTCGATCTTTTGTGATGCCACCTTATCGATGAACTTACATATCTTATCAGGATCGGTTTCATCCGGCATCACCTTGCCAACAAGGTCTCCAAGACGAACATACAAACTGTCAGTATCGATAGCCAACACATAGTCAACATTATCAGTCTGTAGTAATTCATTCAAATATTTATTGATTCGCTGTTCCGCCCAGCGGATTGTTAACTGACCGGAGATGGTGATTGCTTCAGCCATACGAATATCATAGTATCGGAACCACTTGTTCGACATTGCGCCATAGAGTGAGTTCATCATAATCTTTACAGCCATCTGTTGGTTATTGTAAAGACTGATCTTCTTTTCCATTTGAAATCTTTTATGAACGTCGTTCTTATTGATCTTTTCGAGATCCTGCATTGCGCTCAATGCTTTCTTCTTTGTAACCGACCGTTCGTTATAGAGTTCCTCAACGATCTGAGGAAAGACGCCGTGTGTATCCGTTCGGAAGAGTTGACCTGTCGAGGATAGACAGTGTCCCTCTGGTACATCGAACTTTTGTTTCTGAAGAAGAGTCTCAACATCCACACCAGGCATAACGCCATCGGCGATTGTCTCAGGAGACATATTATATTGCATGATAAGATGCGGGTACAGCGAGTTTAAGTCGAAAGAACAAACCCAGTCGTGCATACCCGTGAGAGGTTGCTTTACATACGCACCTTCAATCCTACGGTCACCGTGGACAGGATCCGGTTGATTGATTACGATGTTACGACGGCGGAGAACGTTGTAGATGTATGTATCCCAGATCTTCACGGATCCAAAAGACGTTATATAGTTTGCATTAGCTTTATGCGCAAGAGTAAGAGCGAGAGCAACGAACCCTGTCTTATCTTCCATACGTTCGACCAGCTGTGTATCACGAATGTTGTAGTCGATAAACTTCTGGTGGTTCTCTCGATACAAAGCAGCAAGAGATGAGTACTCGGAGTAATCGAGCTTCTTTTCACCAAGGACAACGTTTGCGATGTTGTCGAGCTTGTAGGACTCTTGGTTGCCGTATGTGTATCCTAATTTCTTAAACAACTTCATAAAGTCGAGTTGAGTCGTACCCGTGATCTTATACATGGTACCTTCTTTATTCAACTCAGGCTTATGTCCGAAGATAGACATCTTACGTAACTGATCCTCACCAAGGATACGAGCGATACGGTTGACGATGTAGGGCATGTCAAACTCTTCTGAGTTCCAGCCGCTGACGATGTCCGGTATGTTGTTGTGATAGTGTTGTAGGAAACTCTTTAGCAGTGCATGCTCGTCCATGCATTTCACGTACTCGATACGAGTATCCTGAACGATAGAGGTCTCAGGAGAGAAGTCACCGATGCCCCACGTATAGAAGGTATCATCAACATTTGTCTTTATTGTGATAGCAGTGATCGGCTGTTGTGCAAGAGCGGGTTCAGGAAACCCTTGATCCGACTGTACCTCGATGTCAATGTACATAACATTTACCAAGGACATATCAGGTTCGCATCCGTCAGGAAAGCGATCGCTAATGTACTGTGCTATGTAGTCTCGGTTACCGTACACACGAAAGTTTGTGGCTTCGTTCTCTCGAATAAAGTCACGACAATCCATCATGGTGCCGGGTTGGATAGTATCAACATTGACACCATCGAGTGTACGATACTTTGATTTATTGCGAGTCGGAATGAAGAGGGTCGGTTGAAAGCGAACTTTCTCGACCACTCTTCTATTCCCTTGGTAGCCAACATAGAGAATGTCAGCAGCCGTCCGCTCGACTGATGTGTAGAAGCTTGTCATAATCTAGATTTTACCACGGCTTACTACAAGAGTCAATAAGTTTACTCCTCAGTCAAGAGTTCTTTTTTCCCTTCAATAGATTTAGCTCCGGACGTAACTTTGATCGCCTTAGGCTTCTTATGATCTGGGATGATGTTTTTGAGCGAGATGAGTAGGATCCCGTTTTCAAGGTTCGCTCCTTCCACTTCGATAGTGTCGGATAGCGTGAACTCTCGAGTGAATGCTCTATTGGCAATTCCTCGGTGGAGCAGTTTCCCTCCTTCTTCTTCATCAGCAACCTTTCCTGTGACGGTAAGTTTACCATCCTGTAGCAGGACTTCAATGTCTTCCTGTGAAAAGCCGGCGATGGCCATTTCAATATGATAATGGTCTTCAGCCACTTGACGAATGTTGTAAGGGGGATAACCGCCGGCGACGTTAGGATGCGATGTTGTATGCATCGTGTCAATCTGTTTCCAGAGACGATCAAAGCCGACGAAAAAGGGATCTAGTTTGCGGATGTCCGCAGCATTTAAGCTTACCATTTGTACCTCCTATGTAAGCAAGGTTAAATATGGAGAACCCTCAATAGGCGTTCTCAATATTATATATAATCATTCTCCTATGAAAATCAATAGGGGACGGGAAAAAGTTGATGATAAGGAGAATGATGTTTTTCCCGTCCCCTTTAGAGATTACGCTGCTACGCGTGTACCGAGTGCACGGTACCCGGCTGCGATGACAGCGCGAGAAGGCGTACCCATCCGATAAAAGTTACGGGTTTCACCGCCCTTATTCGTATGAGTGTTGCTATAGATCGCATAGCCGCCCGACTTGCGAAGAGAGTCAATCAAAGCCGTAGGATTGGCAACTCCAAAACGTGAGCGGATCTGCTTAACCGTAAGCTTTTCTCCGCTATTGAGTGCGTCAAGGACGCGTTTAGATTTAGACATACAAAATGTCTCCTTCGTGGTTAACAAAATGAAGTAAAGGATTTCCTTTCTGGTCCGGGCACCGCCCCTTACTTCATCCCGGTGTACAGATCGAGTAATCCCCGATCATGTTAGTATTCTAACAAAAGACCTTCCAACTGTCAATAAGTTTTCCACATTATTCGCAAGGAATGCCGGTTTTAATTGGTCCGACTGTTCCGTCTTTACTTACCTGCTTAAAGAAAAACTTTGAGCCGATAGGAAGATCCGAAAATATATTTGGACTGATTGCGTATTCACCGGTAGGTGCTGGGTTCTGAGTCACAACGTGACAGCCTACCCATTCAAATTTATCGGTGCCTTTGTTTGCAGCAATATGACCGGGTGAACACGCGCTAAGCGCTACGGTCGCTGCAACGAATAATAGAGGTTTCAAGCTTTTTCTCCTTTCTCTCTATAAGGTGGTGCCGTCACACGGACTCGAACCGCGGACCTGAGGTTTACAAAACCCCTGCTCTACCAACTGAGCTATGACGGCTATTCTGTTAGGAATTCAGAGTCACTGACATTAGCCATGTCAACAATGAAGATCCAACCCTTTTCAGAGTCTTGTACTTCACAAAGTTGGTTTACCTCATCGATCTTCAGGATCTTGCATTCGCGCTGTATTTCTTTATGCGCAACGACTGGAGTGTCGACAAGACTATACTGTCCGCCAATGCGTCCCCACTGATCGGTGGGAAACTTGTACTTATATTGAGCCATCATACTACCTCAAAGTTTGTATCGTCGAACCAGCGCTCTTCGCCGGTCTGTTCAGATTTTATGAAAGGAAACACAGGTGGCGGCGTCATCTCCATAACAACAGTCGGGAGGCCGAGCACCAACCACTTATCTCCATGTTCGCGGACACGGTTCTTACCGTGTCCGGTCTTTCCGCGGAGAGTGACCACGCAATCCTTAGCAAGCCAAAGGTCACGAATCGCTTTAGCGTCACTATTCATACCGGCTCTCAGAGCTCTAGACATTACGCTGCCTTCCATTCTACGAAGGTGACGATGTCCATGAGCTCCTTGACGAGCTCCCGACCGAAGTCGGTGAACAGTATGCCACGATTGAAGACCCAGCCCTCAACACACTGGCTGTTGTGGAACGTAGAGGACTGCGTCATCCAACGCAGCGCGGTCTTACGATCGCCGGCACCAAGGTCGATGGTACGCAGGACCTCAAGCTCAAAGTCGGCAAGAGCTTCACGCTCACGACGGTCCTCCTCGAGCTGAACCTGGTCGAGCTCACGAAGGAGACCATCCCAGATGGCCTGCTTGTTCTCGTCGTCAGACGAGTTCCAACCTTCGATGAAGGCTGCATGCGGGCGAAAGCCACGAGCGTCCTTGTGGAGGTCGGAGATAGTCTGTTCGTCAAACGTAAACATGTTGGTTTCCTTATCAATCATTGTATATACATTCTACCATACAATATTATATATGTCAATAGGACTACCGCATTTTTTTGTGAAAAAATATGAAAAAAAATTATCCAACAAAATCAACTACTTAGCCGTAAGCCATTGTTTTTATTCATAAAACTACTTATTGACATATATAGCGTTATGGGGTAGAATGTATATATTGATTGATGATAAGGAGAAATCAATGGAATATAGCTACACCACGATGATTGACGTCATCAAGCGGCTCTCCGAGGACGACACTCCTCGCCACATCCGCCGTCAGCTTGAGCGGCTGACTTCTGACGAACGCCGTCATATTCGTCGGCTCATGGACTATGTCGAGATGGAACTGTCCGACATCGACCTCGCCGAGGAACACGATGAACGGTTCAGCGAGATCTTTCCAGGCACCAACGACGCCTTGAACTCTCTGACAGTGAGGGCATCGTAATGGACATTATGCTAATTGATACGGAAGCTTCTGTCAGCGGTACCTCGCTGCAGGGCTACATCAAGACCACCTACAGCGAGCTCGTCGACGTTTTCGGTGAGCCTCGTTACACGAGTGGTGATGATAAGGTTGGCACTGAGTGGAATCTCGAGTTTGATGTTGGTGGCGAATACGTCACAGCCACGATCTACGATTGGAAGCTTGACGAAACACCTTTCGGTGAGTACAACTGGCACATCGGTGGTTTCTCCACTCAAGCCACTGACGCCGTTTCACAATTCATGAAGGATGCAAATGCCTGATAAGATCACGATGGATAAAAGGATGCATCTTGGTTATGGTAAGATCGATGAGGACTATGTTCTCGCCGGTCGCCATCTTGGTTTCGACATCTGGATCGATGATAAGATCGATAAGGACTACGTCGAGGTCTGGGTCTACGATCGTTCAAGAACGAAACGTACTCGTCTGGACTTTACGAATGAAGTCGTGGATACGTTTAAGATCGCTGGAAACTTCGAGCTGTCTAAGCGCGGCATGTACTGGCACGTTGACTTTGCAAGAGTCGACTCAAACTTTCGTGGTAAGAAGCTTGCTCGTAAGTTCTACAGCTTCCTAATCAAGAAGGGGTACAACCTACAGGCCGGTGACAGTCAGTCACCCGGTGGTCGATATGTATGGAACGAACTTGCTAAGGATCGTACGATTACTGTCTTTGCAAAGAAGTCGAAGCGCTCTAAGTTCGTCGACTTTCCTCGTCCTGGAAAGAAGGAGCTGAAGTCCGGTCTTTTTGAGCTGTTCGACTCTAAGGCGGAGATCTACGCCGTCTCTAACTAACGACCTTCTTCTTGCCGATGTTGTACTTCGCAATGAGTTCCCACTCGTTCTTTTCTTTATACGGTAAGACTTTAATCTGACTAATCGGGGCGACAGGATTTTCCGTTTGCTCCGATCTTTCTAGATCTACAAGTTCCCATTCTTTTAAAAGATTTGCGATCGTATTGCGGCGCGCCACATCAGACTCGGACATGTTCGATGGTTTTCCATCGAGAGCAAAGAGCTCTTTGAAATGTACGATGAAGTAACGGCCCTGCTTGTGTAGGATATGGCAGGACTGATACAGGGTCTTCTCTTTTTTAGAAGCTACACCGATCCGTGTGAGGGTCTCTCGGACCTTTAGGAAGTCGTCTTCGTTTCGGAGTTTTACCTCTACGAGACTGTTTATATCGAAACTCATTTCTTCAATCCACCCTTCTCAAGCTTTTTCTTTATATCTTTTATCTGTTGAGAAGACAGAATATCCATGACCTGCTTGGCTTTTTCATAACTATATCCAAAATATTCTACCACCGCCTCAAGATCATCGTGATGCTCAGTCTTAGACCATTTAGCGAACCGCTTCTTTGATCTAACTATATTTATCAAAAACTGAAATTGGAGACGGTGGTCCAGGTGCGCATGCTGGTTCATAACGTTTGCGAAGTGGACGGTGTCCTGAAAGTACGAGAACTGTCGATTCGTTAGGAAAGGATTATATCCCTTTTCGGCTAACTGATCGTTTTCCGTACCGGTCATAATGTCTTTGCCGGCGTTGATTGCGTTCACATAATCGAAAGGGTTCATTTGAATTCACAATCGGTCATGATCTCCGTTAGACATGCGACAAGATTAACCTCTTGATCCGCGACGAAAGCAGCCTTATACGAATAGTCTGCGATATGCAATACCAACTGTGGTATCGAGCGATCGCTAATGTGCGTACTGGCAGTGTCGTATAAGCGACGATAGAGAGCGGTCGACTCAACGTCTTGGTTCTGTCCGACCCACTTACGCATTTCTTTAAAGTTGCGTTCTTTCAAATGCCCGATGAGTTTCTTAAAATTATCATCGCCCAGATTGACAAGAATCCCAGTATCAATATGGCCAGTAGCACTATATCGTTGAAGTTCATTGAGTACCCTTCTCCAATCAGGAAAGTGCTTTGTGATCAGTTCGGCAATCACCTGTTGGTCGAATGTGACACCTTCCTCTTCAAGTATATGTTGCACTCGAGCCATAAACCCCGCAGCAAGGTTTGGCTTTTCCTTAGCTGGGATCTTAAACTCAATAACCGAACACCGAGAATGCAACGGATCGATGATACGATTACGAAAGTTACAGGTAAGGATAAACCCACAGTTTTTCGAGTACTCTTCCATGAAGTTACGAAGAGCAGGTTGAGTCGACTGAGGATTTAGATAGTCGGCTTCGTCAAGTATAACATACTTGCGATTACCTGTAAGAGAAACGGTCGATGCAAAGTTCTTGATCTCAACGCGTAGAGTGTCGATGTTACCATTCATCGAACCGTTGATTAGGATGGAATCAAACTCACATTCTTCCAACATCGCTCTCGCAACCGTGGTCTTGCCGACGCCAGGACCACCTGAGAGGAGAAGATTAGGAACATAGTTTTTGTCCACAAAGCCTGCAAAGGATTGCTTAAGCTCTGTTGGAAGGATGCAATCGTCGATCTTTGACGGACGATACTTTTCAACCCACAGTTCTTGCATAATATAAGGCGCCTTTCAATTAGCGGGATTCAGTAGCGATGAAGTATTGTAACTTACCTCCGTTCGTTGAGAAGTGGCTGATACCCTTAGACGAAATACGTACCGTATAATCCGCGGACATAAACTTAAGGTTCTCAACCTTAAAGAGAAGATCAAACTCAAGATCGGTCGAACCAACTACATGGCGGAACACGTTAGACGAATCGTCCTTTGAGTTGCCAACCACGAGAGTAACTTCGCCATTTGCACCAACGACAGACCAGTTAGGAAGCTGCATAACGCTTGCGGCCTGCATTGTCTTTTTGAATACAGAATCCTTGAGCTCGAACTCAACGACCACATCAGGAAGGTCAAGATCTTTATCAGGAGCCTGCATAATCATATTCGCATCGGCATAACCATAACGAACGGATGCTTCACCGTTCTTGATATGAACGGAGGTATCCTCGAAGTCGAAGTCGGGTGTATCAAGAATACTAACGGTACTGATAAACTGATTGAGATCATAGATACCAAACGGCTTATCAAAAGTTTCATCTACCTCAGCGCGACCAATGATGGTCTTTTGCGGAGAGATCGTTTTAATCACGCTACCTGCATTAACATACAGGGACGGATTGATAGAAGTAAAACTCTTCAGGATTGAAAGAGTTGGAGTAGAGATATTCATAACTATCCTCACATAGGTTTCATCAATTTAGATATCATATCACATAACATCGTATAAGTAAATAAGTTTACTTAAGTTTCTCATTCGTAGGATCTGCGGTTGCCGATGCACCGATGGCCGCAAGATCAGCTAAGGAACCCGCAAAGTTATAGGATCCCATATGACTCAGTTGCATCCAAGGACACATCCAAACTTTAAGACCGATAGCTCTTGCCCACTGACAGAACATATAGTCTTCCGATAAGTATCGTTTTGACTTAGGATCAATCAGTGCATCAAAGTAACACATGATTTCACGAGTGCCATCAAAATGATCAGAACGTACATGATCTGGTTTGTACATCAACTCAGGGTAGGCCTCTGCATATTTCTCAAAGGTCTTACGCTGAATCATCATAAATCCTGTACCACCTTCCATCACTTCGGCAGGTTCCTCTATCGCAATCTCAGTGGCACCTTGGACTGGATTAAAAACAAAGTCACCTACGTACTTACCGAGGTTCTGTGGATTCTCATCCGCGAAACCTTTGTCTACCGCAAGCTTGATCTTTTCCCAAGAGATGGTCTTTTTAGGATACGGTCCGCAGATGATATCCTTATCACTCTCCGGATCTGCAATGGCAGCAAGAGACAATACATCGTTTGGATTGAACCCAATGTCTGAGTCGATAAACATCAGGTGGGTATACTCTTCATTACGTAGAAACTCGTCAGCACAATAGTTACGAGCTCTTGTAATCAGTGATTCGTTAAAGAGATAAAAGAAATCAATAGTCATCTGATACTGCATAGCCAGTTTCGCTAGGTCAGCAGTTGATTTAGTATATTGACCTCCGCACATTCCACCATACATTGGTGTAGTTACTAAGATCTTTCTTTTTCTTAATTCGCCAACATCAATAGAGATTTCTGGCATTTACTTCTCCTCATGGTATAGATCATGATTATACATTGCGATGACTGCATAGTGAATAATCTTCATTAGATCCTTTCGGTTGTATCCGTTCTTCTTACCATATCGCTGGGCATACTTCATAATATTACCGATGCAGAAGCCTTCGCCATGGCCGCCGTCGATAATGAACTCAGTTGCTTGATAGTTATTCGTGGAATAGTGCTCGTCATAGGTCCCATCAATATAGTCTTGCACTTCTTGAAGGATCGGTCCTTCGTTATATTTATATGAAACTGTCAAGGGTTGCTCCAGTCGTAAATGGTGTATCATAGGTCTTCTTCACATTGTTCTGACGCATGAACGGAAGACCGCTGTCATCAAGATCATCTTCAAGATACTTGATAACTTCATACGTCATATCACGAGCAGTACAGGTAGGTACGTTCTGAGCAATATGATTGAGCTTCGACCTACCACCAACGAGCTCAAAGTCTTCAGGGAATCCCATCATATGTAGAGCTTCACGGATCGTAAGAGATCGATCCTTCATAGGATGTATCGTATCATTAAGATTGCGGCCGATCACGGCGTTCATTACATCGCTAAATACGTGTACTGATGAGTCCCAAATACCACGGCCGCTATCGTACTTCATTTTCATATGATGGGCCAAACGAATCTCGTTCTCCGTTCCGTTTTCAGTTATCCACTCGATGTACTCAGGCAACAGATCCGACTTCATAATATAGTTATGTGCCGTGATTGCTCGTTGGGAAATGATTGGGCGGGCGTCATCCGTCTTATACCTTGCTTTTAGGAATCGCCACTGCGGTTCATCAGTCAGCTTTTTATTGATAACGATGTCATTCTGCATTGCGTCTTCTGCGAGTTCAGACAGATACTTTTGGAATGTATCTCGATTTCGTTCATAGAAGTTCATCACAGGAGCTGTATCTTTTTTCCAAAGCAGATAGAAAGTACGTTCCCGACTCTGTGGTATGCCATGAAAGCGTGTGTTTGTCTTATATAACGTAAAGGCATATCCTAGTTCGGTGGCGAGTTCCTGTAGCTGCTCAGCAACCGGTAGGCCCTTCTTTGTATATAGTGCAGGAGCGTTCTCACCCATAATAACCTTAGGATCGAGATACTTAACTGCATCTTTAATCGACTCATACATCCAAACAGTGCTTGCTGCACAAACACCTTTCGCTGCTTCGGTCTTACCTGTGTTCAACTGTGAAAGAGCAGCACAGGGTGGAGTTGCCACAACGAAGTCTAATCCCTCTGAGAGTTTCGTTACCTCACCCTCAACATCGAACCGTCGGTACGGAACATCGTCCCAATAGTTTGTAAGATGACTATCGTTCGCTTCAAATGGAGCATACGAATAAATCGCCATTGGCTTTTCTTTAGTTGCATAATAGCTTCCTAACGGAAATCCGCCAATAAGCGGTATTACAGGTGCCCATCTCATGAAAAGAATTCCTCTAAACTGTTAGTCTGTACTTCTTGTATTTGGTATTGTGAAAGGTCGGGTAGTTCATAATCATCAATGAACGATCCAAGAATCTGCTGCGACATATAGGTGCCGTCGTAGTAGCTGTGTTTCAACATCTTCTGCATTTTCTCAAGGAGAGCATTGTACTGTTCGGGATTCTCCTCAAGGAACTTAATACGATCCATCAGATCCTTTGGTGACTTAGGTCGTAAGAAGTCGTTGACCTCGATGTGTTTCTGTTCGTCATAGGTCGGATGAAAGAACGGTATCACTCCATTGTGTATCATCTCGATATACTTAGACGTTACCCATCCTTTAGCGATTGGAATGATTAGCGTATATTTGGTACGGTGTAGGAGCGGTTGCAGATCCTCGAGTTTCAGGGATCCTTTGAATCGTGTATCGCTCAATGCATCTTCGTGTTCCCACTTACCATAGATCTCAACGTCTTCGTTGTAATCAAGAACCCATTCCTTAAGCATGCTGTATCTTGATGGAGATCCTTCGTTGAGTACAACCGTAAAGGGAACACTCTTCTTATAATCCGTAAGTGTAGGATATGGGCGATTATAACAGAACCCCATCTCCATACCGGCATACACAGCCTTTACATCCGTTGTGATTCGGTCCTGATCCTCATAGCTCTTCATATGACTTGCTTGTAAAGTATAATCATACTGACTGAGAGTTACATTCGGAAGATGAAAGATGTCCCTTGCTTGGTTACAGTGATATCGTGGATCGTTTTGGATCTCAACGTATGGAACCTTACACTCGTTCATCCACATTGTAATAGGAGACGTGTAGTTCTTTGTCATATCGATGACGGATGCAATCAGATCACGATTCTTTACTTGTTCGATCCTGCCTGGGATTGTAACCGTGCCAACTTGGCCAAACATCATAATACCGTACTCAAAGTCGTATTTCTTATGTTGCTGTATAATATGGTTAAATTTATCAGTTTCACTTAGAAACCGGGTTTTACCCCAGACGTCAACCACATTCCCATATGGAAACAATTCGTGAACTTTTATTTCATCTAGCTTATGAAAATCGGAACGACCGACAATATAAAAGGTGATATTTGGATTATTATTTGCTAAAGCTCGTAAAATCGCAGGCGCTTCGTTATCTCCACCTATTGGAGAGAAAGCTGATGCAAACTTGATAGATTTACCAACCTTAGCGAAAGCTATGCGTTTCATGATATATCCCATTTCACAAAATCAGATGGAGTCATGGCCTTATCGTCAACGTAATACGTCGATGAATATGGCTTACCCCATATCAATTCATCGTAAGGAACGTCGTTTTCTTCAAGCCAATCAATCGTAACCTGTCCGACATCCTCTACGATTTTATTTATATCTCCATCGTGAGTCACCATTCTACGAGATGTAGATATGACAATCTTAAAACCATTATACCTTAGTTCCTTCATTTTGTCAATAATTTCTGGAACCGGTTTTGCCTGTGCATACCGATTAAATGTATCAGGCATATCTAGGTTAGGAACACAGATCGTATGGTCAAGATCAATCACTATGCTTTTCATCGATGTAACTCTTTACTGTTTCAACCATAAGGGACTGATGGCCAGGTTTATCACCATGTAGTTCAACGCAGGTTGCCATAAGTAATACACCAAGATCAACAATGAAATCCACAGGAAGATCTCTTTCTTCCAATGCTGCAACGAACGAGTCTCTTACATATATGTTATACTGACCTTCGTTTACGATCTCTCCATATCCATGATAGAAGTCGTGTGCAAGTTTCGCAAGATCGTATAGAGCATCGCCATGACAACCAAGAAGATTTCCAAAGCCACCTCTTGGATCGATAAAGGTGATATGATCGTTCGAGCTGTTATAGAGAATGTTGCCTCCGTGCAGATCACCGTGCATACATTTGACCGGTATCGTATTCTCAGCAGCGGATCTAGCCATGTTTATCAATAGCTTTTCGTAGTCATCATCGAAGTGGCCTTTAAGTCGGCTGATACTCTTGCTTACCCAGAGACTATCTACATTATTGTTGATCTCAATGATATCATCTATCTTACACGGTTCTTGGTGGAAGTATCGAGCAACAATATCCAATGTTCTATCGATGATATACTTGGTGGTGCCTTCAGTAAGATCGCCGAACATAAAGAGATCCGATACTAATGTACCTGTCTCGTATGATAGGTTCAGCCAAGGACCACGATCATAGAGCTTAGGAGTGAAGAGTTTCTGTTCTTCATTGATGCACTGATACCAATTCTTTTCCTGTGCAATCGTTTGTGGTCTTTCAAGCGACTTCTTTGTTACGATGTTAAGCATTGAGTCGTAACTAAAATCATTGAATGCTCGACTCTTACGGTTCAGAAGTTCAGCCGACGTTTTATAGTATGTACGCAGTTCACCGATATCGTACCACTGATCTGTGTTGACCGATTTCATCTTGATCTCAAAGTCATTACAGTAAGCATCGATGGCTTCGCTGATATCGTATCCTTTATTGTTTATAAAGTGGTGTCTTGCAGGAAAGCCTTTTGAGAATGAGTATAATCCAACAAGCGCTTCTGCGTTATGAATGTTTTCTTTTGGTTTATTGTAGTACCTATCGCCATCGTACATACACCAGGACGAATGATCATCAACCTTTGTCGTAAGAACAAAGTCGGATCCTAGTGGAAGATCATCATCAAGAATGATTGCATCTCCAAGCCATACAACCAACGGTAGGTCTTGGTCCTTTAGTAACGCAGCACCCTTTGCGATGGCATCCCTTGGTCCGTCCAAAGAACCTTGATTAACACACTTAACATCATCGTATCGTAACTCAACGAACTCACGGATATCAGTGAACTTACCATCGACGATTACGATCTCCGCAACATCAGCAAGCTTTCTTACTTGTTCAATGATATAAGCAATCGTTGGTTTTCCATTGACTGGAACCATCGCCTTAGAGACGTTTGATGATAAAGGGCGAAGTCTTGTACCTTCACCTGCGGCTGGGATGACGACGTTTAACATAAGTACCTCCTACATTCATCCAACATTTCAAGTTCATATTCCTTACTATTTAGCCTTCTGTTCAGAGGCGATGGATGGGGCATCTTGAAATGTTCTATACCACACCGACGAAAGACAGTCGATACGAATCCTCCTAGTGCAATTATTTTATCGTGGCCGATTGTTTGTTCCTTCACAAACTCAAGGTCGACGTCCTTCAGCTTGTATTCACCTTCGTAAGGTATGACATTACTAAAGCAGTAATGATCGTAACCTAGATCCGTCATCCAAATCTGCAGACGATCCAACGAACAGTTCTTACGCCACGCTTGGCTCGATGGGTTGATCCCCATCACTAAGACTGATTCTTTCATAAGTCACTCCGGCTTCTTCAAACATGTCTGCCGTTGCCATAAACGATTGTGCCCACTTCAAGGGAATAACATCTCCTTCGTGTGGCATCACAACGTGTCTGATACCAACTTGGATTACACCCTTTGCACATTCGCTACATACAGGCAGACCCCATACATATAGTGTTGCTCCACGCAACGATACACCATTGTGCGTTGCATTGTATATACAGTTCATCTCTGCATGTACAACCAACTTATACTTTTCTTCACGGTTTGTTAACCTAAATTCTGTATCTTCTATGCCACGAGGTAAACCGTTGAACCCAGTCGCAAGTATCTCACCGACATTACCGACGGCTACAGCTCCGATCTGTTTACTTGGATCCTTACTCCAGGACGCAACATGTTTTGCAAGTCCTAGATACTTTTGATGCCAGCTATACGATATCATTTCCAAAAGTACTTACCTACTTTGTGTCCCTCAATAGGATAGTTCTTTAAGAAATACTTATCGTTGTATTTACTCTTCTGTATGTATCGACGATCAGAAAGTACATGTGATGCAAAGATTCCAAGTATCTCAATGTCACCGGAATATACTTTATCGTTACGATTAAGCGTCTCTGCTACAAGAACATAATCTATCGCATCGATATGTCTTTGCGCATGAAAGATACGTTCCTTCTCAAATGTAATAAACGTCTGCTCTTGTTTATAATCCTGACGACTCATATGCTTACATTCAATCGTCGCTCGACCTTCTTTTTTCAAGGACCAACCAAATGCCTCTTGCACATCGGCATGAGTCGTAATAATATCAAACTCATAGTTCGGTGCTTCATCACCAGCATGTCTTGAGTTCGGTAACATATTCATCACCGCAAACTCAATAAGATTTCCCTTTAAGCACTGTCTCTTTTTATGCGCAAGAGTTTCGTTCTTATAGTTGGTTCTTGAGTTGCTGAATAGATCTGCAGCCATATTATCACTATAAGCAATCTGCTCATCGTTCAGTTGGTAGTTCTCAATGATCATTTTACTAACTCAAAGTGGCGTTCGTAAACGTGTAAAGAACCTGCATTCCAAATCAGATCACCTGTCTCAACATCGAGTTCATCGGCGATCTTATCCTGTATGTACATCTGCCACGCTGCATCGTTCTTGAAACCGTAGATGGCATCGTTGCTTCGCATATTGACAATGGAGACCAACTTATCGTCTCGGATAAGATACTGACAAGCATTGGTACAGATAAAGTCGGATCGACCACCTTCATCAAAGTCAACCCAGATGGAAGGACGAGTATAGATTAAGATCGCTCGACGAGAGTCTGGGTTCTTCTTGAGTTCGTCAATCAAGCGTTCGTATTGATTATAGTTCTCTTCGGAGTATACACACCAACCGTAGTTTGAGTTGATGTTACCGTCCTTATCGGCGACTGATTTCCAGATCTCAGGCACAGGAGCCTCGATGTCGTATACGTTACGAGACATGCTCTTGTACCAATTCATTTCACGACGAACATAATCCTCGTTGACCTTACCGAAGATGGAAGGTTCATCGACTACAAACTGAGCCGCAACCATCTCGATAGTTTTGACGCCGGTCTTATCGGTTACGAAACGTTCAGCGGCCAACTCATCGATAAAGAATTGGCGGACATCACTTACGTTTTGCATTGAACATGTCCCTATCTTTAGTCTGGCCTTCCATCTTACCGCGCATATACGATACCGCAAAGCTGCAGTAGTTAATCATATCCTTGTAAGTATCCTCGAGGGACTCAAAGTTAGGATCACCTTCTGTTTCAAGCACGGACTGCGCTCGAAGCAACTTCTGCCATATCATATCATGGATCGTATCGACACCACGACGATAGTGCATGGCCTGCACAATGTTTGAGTTTGGGTTCTGATAGTCCTGTGACTTACGGATCTGTAGATCCATACATTCTTTAAGAACCTTAACTGACTCACGTTCACTCATAGTATACTCCTCTCAATATAACTAATATAATTGGTATCGTAAGGAATGTAAATAAGTTTCGTCAAAATTTTCCAGTGTTATCTTTATGCGATGGCGGTTGCCATCCTTCGGGTTTCATTAGGTCAGGTAGACCAAGTGGATTTGGTCGTTCGGGTTTGACTCCGACCTCCTTGGCCATATTCGCTTTTAGGACTTCATCCCAAGCAGCATGGGCATCAACTCCAAATGCATCCAAGGTTCCAATAGCAACAACACAAAGATCAATGAGACCATCCACAATTTCTTCAGGATCGTCGTAAATAAATGCTGCCTGTTGAGTTTCATCGAGTTCCTCCTGTAAGAAGTTAATCCTAAACTCGAGGAACTTCTTTAGTTTGTCTGGATTGTTCTTAACCCACTCATGCACACCGTACTTTGCATGCATATCATTCATATCTTTTACCCAATCAGCACTCACACTCTTTCCTCCAATCTTGATACCACCCTTCGGCGGCGGACATTACAATGGTGGGATAGTTCTTAATCTGATATCCCGTGCCTGCTCCAAGAGACTTACGATTTACTCTTCGTTTATGCTGATGCTTAATGTCTTTCCACTCTGTAAGAATGCGTGTACACATCTTATCGTAGTCACCATCGGAAAGAACGTTCTTATCTTTTTTATAATAGAGATAAGAGCTCATCATATAGTAAGAGATCAAACGATTAGGATGGATCGTATCGATGTCAGGATACACACTCATTTGTATGATTTCATCCAATCCATCAATACTTTCTTAGCCTCATTGCGATCCAATCCAAACTCACGCTCGAGGTATGGAGCTGCACCAAACATGTTCGTTGCACCCGACTGACGTAGTCCTTCGAGATAGGTGAACATGGTATCTTCACTTGCTTTTTCCACTTGCCTTCTTCCTTCTTCGCATCATCATTTTGTAATCCTTCCTGGCCTTTTCCAGGTGAATACGATTTGCACGTCTCTGAAAGAGAATACCATCAAGATGATCGTACTCGTGTTGTATCGATCTCGCGGTCATACCGTTATACTTGGTGGTCGTTGTTTCTCCATTCATATCCGTAAATCGTATTCGGATTCCACTTGGACGTTTAATCTTCACATATAATCCTGGAAAGCTTAAGCATCCTTCAATATAGTACACCATCTCTCCAAAGGTGTCAACAATTTTTGGATTGAACATTGCGATGACTGATTCTTTATTCGTTGGATCGCCGACCACGAACACTGACAGGTTCATACCGACCTGAGGAGCAGCAAGACCGATACCGTTCTCATTTATCATGGTTTCACCAAGCATGGTTGCAAGCTGCTCGGGTGGAACCTGTGGATCATCAAAGTTGAATCGTTCCGTCTTTTCCTTTAGGATCGGATCTGTGTTATCGATTAGTGTATATATGCCCATCATACATTCCTATATTCAAAGTTATTGCTTTCTTCATTCTCAGCGAGTAGGATTGCTCCGTTCCGTAAATGAAAACGTTCTGCCATCTTAGTCTTTGGAGAAAGAGTCACAAATCTAGTGATGTGTGGTTTGTTCTCCTTGATCCAATCGACTGCTTTAAATACAATCTCTCGACCTGCTCCCTTTTGATAGGACCATACCGTATAGAATACAGCAATTCCTGGTATATCACCAAACTCCGGAAACCATGAGAGCTCTTGTACTGTCGTAGGAACACGATCGTTATATGATACACATATACAAGCCGTGACGTCGCCGGTAAATTCGTTCTCGTATACAAAGAAATCTTTATTAGATGAAGTCCTAAATCCATAGCTAAGACCTGGACGAACCGGATCATCATCAACTAGATATGCTCTTGCTGAGTCAACTTTATGAAAGATCATTACGCAATCCTACTAAAATTTTTATGTTTCTCAAACCTAATCACAGAGCGAAACTTGTCCTGTAAGATATCACCCTTATGACTGATAACGAATATATTTGTTTCCTGACCTAACTCATTCAACAACTTAAGAAACTCATCGCAACCATTTGAATCCAATGAAGCATCAAATACTTCGTCTAGGATCAGCAGATTGGTATTCGTTGAGTTCTTCATCTTTGCAATCGACCTCCACGTAAGAAGAAGCGAAAGATCGATGCGCATCTTTTCACCTTCACTGAATGAAGAGTAACTAAACTTGTCACGGTGTCTTGACTTTATTGTTTCTTCAAAGTTTTCATCGAGTTCAAAACTCACAAAGAACTCCATAGCAGCCAGATATTTATTGACCAACTTATTCATTACCGGTATGTACTGACGTACTATCTGAGTCTTGATTCCTTTATCACGTAGCATATCATACGCAACATCAAGTAGTTCCTTTTCGTTGATATGATCCTTTCTCTTTTTCTCAAGAGCGGTGATGGCCTTCTTCATAGCCTTAAGTTTTTTATTCTCAGCCTTCAGATCCGTGCTGTCCGATACCTCGGTATCAATGTTTTCTCTGATCTGCTTTATGTATTTGTTCAGAGAAGAGATTTGGTTATTGTCATCGGTTACCTTAGTAAGGTACTCTTGAATCTCCTTATTTACTTCGCTAATATCAAGAAGGCGCTCGTTTTCTTTATCGAGTTCTTTCTGTAATTTGTCGAGTCCGTTAGCAACCTCTTCGAGTTTATCCTGACCCTGTTTGATCTTTGCGTTCTTAATCGTCTCATCGATGTCTTGATCACATGTAGGGCAGTGATCGTTATCCTCAAAGAACTTTATCTCACGATTGGTTTTCTTAGTTCTATCGTCAAGCTTGCCCTCAAGATCAAGTATCTGATTTAACCTCTTGTGAACGCCTTCTTCATCGGTGATCGAATCCTGTAGCTCTTTGACCTTTGTATTATTCGAGTCGATAGAAACCTCAAGTCGACTTATCGATGATTCCGACTTTTCAATCTCAGACATAAGGTTAGCAATACGTTCACGGTTCTTTGTTTCGATCTCGTGAATGTAGTTTTCGTGGAGGTTTAACTTTTCGTCTTCGACAAGGAGAGCGTTCTTAACGTCCTGAACCTTAAGCTTATTATCCGCAAGACGTTCCTTCAATAGAGCGTTCATTGTTGTGAAGATCTTAATGTCGAGTAGATCCTCGATAATATCACGACGTAGGTGAGCATGTAACTGCATAAACTGAATGAACGTCGATGATCCAAGTATAACGATCTGTGTAAAGGAGTTATAGTTGAGCTTGAGAATGTTCTGTTCTAAATGAACCTGGTACTCACGACGAGACGCAGTCTGATTAAGAAGGATGCCGTCCTTATATATCTCGAACTTCTTTGGCTTTTCGCCACGGATGACTTGGTACTCGTTCGATCCAATCGTAAAGTTAACCTCACACATCAATCCCTTTTGATTGACCGAGTTAACGAGTTGTGGAATATTGATCTTGCGGAACGGTTTACCGAACAGAGAGAAACACAGGGCATCGAGCATGGTTGATTTACCAGCTCCGTTTTCACCTATGACAAGTGTATTAGGACTCCTGTCTAGTTGTATCTCAGTCCAAGTGTTTCCGGATGACAGAAAGTTCTGCCACCGAACATTATGAAATCGTATCATTAAACTTCCAGGTTCTGTGCCTCAGTGTATAGATTAGCAAACAGCTGGTTAAGCTTTGATTTATCTACGTTAGTGTTGAGTTGATCTACATACTTATATAACGATGTCAATGTATCTTCTGCCTCGCTAATAATTTCTTCTTCACTCTGTAGATCTGCATTCTTGTTATCATCGACGATAGAAAGATTTGCAGGGTTTGCTTTGTATAGATTATCCAGTACAATATCGAACCAGTACGGATTGCTTTTGTTCTGAACGATAACCTTAACGTAGGTATCTTTATATGAATCGAAATCGAAACTCTCCATAAATTGTTCCAGCACCATATCGGTATCATCGTACCATATCTTATGGAATATTCTATACGGATTTTGGACGAATGTCAACTCTCTTTTCTCAGAATCGAACACATGAAATCCGCGCTGATCGTTATAATCATTCCAAAACATTTCGTATGGGTTGCCAAGGTAGTGAATGTTTCCACGATTTGATTTATGATGGAAGTGACCTGAGCATACCATGTCGAACTTATCGAATAGCGCCATCTCCAACCCGTGAGGGTTTGGCATACCACGATACATCTCGAATCCTTTGATCTCAAGATGACCAAAGAGTATCTGCGCCTTGGTGTTCTTTACGAACTTCATAGACTCCGCATAGTTCGCATTATTGATCCAAGGCAGCATTGCGATATCACACGAGTTGAATGTTACATTCTGCGGTGATGCGTACACGCTGATGAGGTGGTGTTTGTCTCCAAAGAGCTCGTTGAGCGCGTTGACCTCGTTCGTATTACGATACGGAATGTCGTGGTTACCTACGATTGCGTGTACCTTGAGACCACGATCTATGCACGGCTGAACAAAGATATCCTTGAACTCTCGTAGAGTTACAAAGTTGATAAACTTACGTCTATCGACGATATCACCAAGGTGGAATATTGTCTTGATGTCGTGTTCTTCTATATATGGAAAGAAGACGTCTTTGTAAAATTTTCCGAAGTATTGTAAAAAGACTTTGCTATCGTTTCTTGCACCAAAGTGGGTGTCTGTAATTACAGCAGCCTTCATGCTTCAGGATCTTTCGGAGCTCGTATACATAGGATCTGCTTTACCGCAGCAGCTTCCGGATATACAACCTTCCCAAACGATTTTAGCTCTTCTAAATTTTCTTCGATATGTTCACCGCATTCTTCTAATCCGTTAAACGTTAGAGGCTTGCCATATCTTTCCAAAACCTTCACGGCATCTTCGCCGCTATACGTTGGGTCTCCAAAGAACATAATAATTAAGATAATAAATTTCATTTTTCACCAATAAGTACATCGACGGCTGTTGTGTTTTTGTTCTTTTTACGCCTCTTACTCTCCTCAAAGTTTTCAATAAAGTTTCCAACGTGGTCCTTAGTCCACTCGTTCATCTTACCCTGAGGTACGAAACTTGAATCATGCTTCTGTGTATCACTCGTAAGATTCATTACTTCCATCTCGCCCATCAGTTTGTACTTAGTGTACATCTGTTTCTTTTCCTTTTGGATACGGCGAAGGAAGGCATAGTATATGATCTGCGTAAAATATGCAAATGGATTCTGAGACTTCTCAGGATTGAAGTTATCGATATACTGCAGACAGTTCTCGATTCCGTCTGATATCATCTCTTCCTTAAACGAATAGTTAATGAAGTTTGGTTTATGGGATAGGTGAACAGCAATCTTCATAATACATTCACCGATGTATTGACTAACCTGTGGGCGATTTTTACCTTCAGATTTAGCCGCTGCGACCTTTTCCCTGAACTCAACCATTGCAGCCAGGAACTCTTTGTTATTTACATAGTGCTGTGACTTTTTCTTTGGCATCAGTGCACCATGATACTCGTGTTCGCAAACTTTTCATATAAAGCCATTGTCACGTCCTCTTCTAATTGTTCATCTTCTAAATCAATAGCTTGAATGTTTGGTTGGTCATAACG
>PVBE010546810.1_pt1 | contig 42054 bp, 41 predicted proteins | sample 1631181 | NCBI WGS metagenome assembly PVBE01 (sample SAMN08397723, study PRJNA350692) | Marine metagenome, whole genome shotgun sequencing project. | isolation source: water | place: Pacific Ocean | collected 2012-04 | reverse complement strand
TGACACGGCCATTGTCGGGACTAGAAACCCGTCCCACATGCGCGGAAATGTCAATCTAGTGGAGAGTGATCTGCCTGTCTCCGCCGAATTCGTGAAAGAGCTACACCGCCGGTTCGACATGGTCGGTGGGCAATGGGCACAGTTGATGTGAGTGGCCAGATGTAACCCATCGCTATACCAAAATTTTATATCCCGAACAGGCAACAACGGGAAGGACAGGGTATTTAGGATACCTCAGGTTTTCAAAATGCTTCTGACATTGGAGAAAGGACGAACCCTTTCCCGAAATAACGTGGTTCCCGTAATTACAGGAAAAACACAAACTACTCTTTGCGGTTACCGCAATCCCATATTCTCTTTTCTCCCCTGAAGGCAATATCATTTCCAGACTAAACTCTTCCAATAAACCATTGTGAGATGAGTAGAATATCTCTATGCCCCGGTTTAACCAATCCCTCGTTGGACTCTTAAGCTTCTGATTCTTTCTGACAACCAAGCAGTGAGCTTATTGATTCAACTCTGCTAAATAACGGTGGATGAGAGTAGTTGAGCATAACAAACAAGGGATGTGGCGAAAGATTGGCAAGATTTCCAGCAGCTAATTTTTTTAGCCCCGATATCAAATTATTTTTGCTAGTGGTCGTTTCTGTCGCCCATTGATCTGCCTGGTATTCATTTCTTCTTGAAATAAAGTGCATCACCGGAGAAATAATTAACTCAATGGGGGTAAACAGCAGGCCAAAAAACACAATACTGGCGTATATAGACGTGCTCTTCATCGAAAACGCCTCAAACAATGATTGATTTTCCATCACTAGGGAAAATAGGAATAGAAGAACTCCTGTGTGCAAAACACTTAGAGCCATTCCAGACACAACATGTCTTTTTTTATTATGCCCAACTTCATGAGCGATTACGGATACTATTTCATCTGTGCTTAATTGCTCGATCAACGTGTCAAAAAGGGCTATACGCTTAGTTTTTCCAAACCCCGTAAAGAATGCATTTGAATGAGCACTTCTTTTAGAACCGTCAATCACATAGATGTTCCCATATGTGAAATTCACTTTTTTTGCGTACTCGACAATGGCATTTCTCAACTCACCGGATTCGAGTGGAGTGAATTTATTGAATATCGGCATAATCCATATGGGGCCAATGATTGAAATGACAAACGATATAACTGTTAGAAATATCCATACATACAACCAAGATAAAGAACCCGAATATTCGAAGAAATAAAGAATGCCTGTTAAGAGAGGAATGCCAATGATTATATAAAGGAACACACCCTTTAACGTATCTAATACGAACGTCGAGTATGTTGTTCTGTTAAACCCAAACCTTTGTTCAATTACAAAAGTGGAATATAGATCTAGTGGTATATTCAGTATCAACCCAAACGTTGCCAATATTCCGATAAATGCGACGCCGTTCCAGATTTCATTCCATTCCATGAGACGCACTGTTTGATCAATATAATTGAACCCTCCTGAAAGCCAAAATGTCAGCAAAAGTACGAACTTAATAGTGCTACCTGTTAATCCAAAAAGAGACTGTACACGTGTATACCTTTGTGACTTGCGATACTCTTCGCCTTGATACACGTCTTCTAATTCAACCGGTGGGATTGATTTCAAAGAAAGCACGTTGAGGATAGTTGAGAATAATCCAACGCCGAAATCCAATATCAGGGTTATTAAGATTACCCAAAATATTCCGTTCATATTCCTCCCTTGGTGCGAACAGTAGTGAAAGTTCTCATTAGGGTGGATTATATTCCCTTAACGTAGTGGCATTTTGACTGCCACACGGTGGGTAAAATCTTCATATGGGTATGTGGGTGCGGTGTTATAGGGGTTGTTACAGTGTGTGACTGAGGGAGATAAAGTCTATGTTGTGATGGGCAAACTACCTTTTAAAAAAGTACCCGGTGAACTTCAAATTCGGATAACTATGGCAAGCAGTGATCGATTATCACTCTTATTGCACCGGAAGATTTCTTGTCACTAGCCGCTGCAAATGCCTCCGAGATGTTTCGTTGTGGGAATCGATGTGTAATGATCGGATTTGCATCCAAGAGGCCATCGCCAAGCATATCAATGGCAGATTTGTATTCAGAAACGCCCTTCCACGACGAATAACTATTGGACCAGGTTAGTCTGAGTTCTTTCGCCATCCCATACTCCTGAGAATCTATAATCTGTGGCTTGGTGAAAAGCCCAACCACACTGACTGTACCCCCTCTGCCAGCCATTTGCATACACTGAGAAATGATCTGGCTTTCTCCCCCCACTGTTTCAAAGACGACCTCGGCTCCCGTTGCTCCCGTGAGATTTAGAACATCTTGGACAGGATCATTACAAACGTTCACTATGAATTCGTCTGCTGCGCCAGATCTGACGGCTACCTCCAGAGTCTCGACGCGAGTGCCAACCATGATCACCCTGCCCGCACCATATGCTTTCGCTACCTGGCCCAAGGTCATAGCTATGGCACCTGCTCCAACAATCACCGTGGTGTCCGTAGGTGTGACCGCAGTTCGATTTACAGCATGAATGCCGCATGCATAACAATCGAGCAAAGCCGCCTGGTCAAAACCCACTCCATCGGGTAATACAAAACAATTGGAAGCAAAAGTAACATCATGGCTCGAGAATCCGTGACTCGCATGGCGAGACCCATTGACCATCCCTCGTCGAGAACATATGTGGTAGTCACCCCTACGACACTGCACACAACTCCCGCAACCAATTAAATGTTCAGCTTCAATACCTACACGATCGCCAACTGAAAGGTTGTTCACCCCGTCCCCAAGACCGGAGACCACTCCTGACAACTCGTGTCCCTGCTCCCAGGGGTTCTCCCAAACCGACTGGCGATTCCCCCTGTAATTATGAAGATCCGAGCCGCAAATGCCTGCGGATCGTATTTCAACGAGAACTTCTCCTGGACCTGGGTTCGGCGTGGGCCTCTCTTCGATCCTTATATCCTTTCCGCCGTAAAAGAGGGCTGCTTTCATTATTTACTCCACACGTCGCTAGTTGAGCTGGGATTATAGAGGCACCTAGATGGTATCACCTGATACTGCCAATATCGTAGAACACGAATCGGCTATAATCTAGCCATGCAAAAGAACGCTGGGAACAGCACGAAACGCTACTTAATAAGAGGAGTCAGCCACCCGGACAGTGCTGCCGAATCGTGCCTCCAGTTTAGGAATTGTACTAGGGGAGATTTAGAAGGTCACTTTAAGGGTTAAATTGTCTTCATTTGTACTCAACACAATGGCTAATCTTCACTAACAGTCTTAGCCCTTATGCATACATCCTCAAGGGTTTGTGACCATTTCGTGACCATAATTTATAGTGGCACCAAGAGTTTAAGATGGCGACCCCGGCCAGACTCTAACTGGCGAGCTCAGCCTTAACAGGGCCGTCTGTTAACAGCCGACACCACATAACATTTCTAATGCGTGAGTTATTAACTAGTCCAAGACCTCATATAGCTCTCATGTGGTTAGCTGTTTTAAGCCATTGGGAGTGGTTATAGTGTGTAAAAGTAACCGGGAAAATCTGGAAGTATATGGTGCTTGTAGGACGCCGATTGAATTTCAGGCTCGTATATATTCCTGAAATCTGTGGGAGTATGAATCGGATGAAAGCTAATAAATAATGGGAAACAAAGATCAGTATGATGTCATTGTAATTGGTGGTGGTGTGGTTGGGACTGCTATAACACGTCAACTTACACGATATGATCTCAACGTGGCCCTAATAGAGAAAAATAGCGATGTGTCGAGAGGTACTAGCGGAAAAAACAGCGGTGTTGTGCACACTGGTTTCAATGTACCGACGGGCTCTGTAAAAGCCGAATTAAACGTTGCCGGAGCGAAGCATTTCGAATCACTTTGTGAAGAACTTGGTGTTCCTTTTAAAAGGGTAGGTAAGTTGGTTGTTGCTCTAACAAAGGAAGAGATACCCGATTTACGAAAATTGAAGGAAATTGGAGATGCCAACGGCGTCCCTGAACTGGCAATTATTGGGGAGGATGAGGTCAACCTTAGGGAACCAAATGTCAGAGGGATCGCTGCTCTGCACGCACCCACTGCCGCCATTACATGCCCGTACACCTTGACAATAGCCTTGGCGGAGTCCGCGGCATTGAATGGGGCTGATATTTTGCTGAATAAAGAGGTGAAGAAAATTTCAGGGGTAATGGGCGGTTTCCAAATCGGTATGGGCGGGGATTCTATTCAAAGCAAGCTGATTATTAATTCAGCAGGTCTTTACTCTGACCAAGTCGCAAGACTTGCGGGTGTTCGTAGGTACAAAGTGTGGCCTTGCAGAGGCGAATATGTAATTATCGACAATGCGAAAAGCAATTTATTAACTAGCATGGTTTATCCTGTACCTCCGAAAGGAGGATCGGGGTTGGGGGTGCACATAACGCCCACGATCGATGGCAACATTCTTCTTGGGCCGAGCGCCGAGTACGTAAAGCACAAGAGAAGTGATGGGACAAGTGGAGCGACCGTGACTAAACTACTGCGAGAGGCCCAGGAATTGCTGCCAGCCCTTGACCCCCGCGATGTGATAACTTCTTATGCAGGGATTCGGCCAAAAACCGTAAGCTCCTCAGTTGGTGGTTTTGGCGATTTTATTATAGAGGAAGCCTTGGAGGTTCCCGGGATGATGAATCTTGTCGGTATTGAATCACCCGGATTGACAGCAGCACCAGCAATTGCAGAAAAGGTTAGCCTATGGGTTGAGGAAAAACTAGGCCTTCAGGCTAGGTCGAGTTTTGTTTCAGAAAAAAAGAGATCCCTCCCGTTTCGAGAGCGATCTTTTGATTGCCGGCAGGATTTGATCAATGAAGACGCCAGCTACGGTCAGATAGTATGCCGGTGCGAGATGGTTACAAGGAAGGAAATAGTTGAGGCGATTCAGAACCCGTTAGGGGTTCAAACCCTAAGCGGGATAAAGTACCGGTCTCGGGCCATGATGGGGAGATGCCAAGGAGGATTTTGTTCCACCCGTATAGTGGAAATAATGACGGGTGAATTCAAGGTTCCTTCAAGGAAAATCACTCTCAAGGGACGAGGGTCAGAGCTATTTATAGGATCGACCAAAGAGGCAAGGCAACATGAGGACTGAGCAAGTAGATGTCGCTGTTGTAGGTGGGGGGCCGGCGGGTTTAGCAGCTGCATTGTCCGCCAAGGAATCTGGCGCAGAACACGTTCTCCTTATAGAAAGAGGGGAGAGAATGGGTGGCATTCTTAATCAATGTATTCATGATGGTTTTGGCACTAAACTAATGGGAGAAGCCTTCACAGGCCCTGAATACGCTCAAATTTTTATCAACAGGCTCACCAACACCGGAGTAAATGTCAAACTTGACACGATGGTCATGGACATTTCATCAGATCGTGAGTTAGTCATTTGTTCCAGTGATGGGCTAATTCGAGTCAAGGCAGGCGCCATTGTTCTTTGCACTGGCTGTAGAGAACGCACACGGGGAGCAATCAGGATTCCTGGAACACGACCCGCCGGTGTGTTTACTGCCGGTGTGGTGCAAGAATACATGAATATCAGAAACTTATCCGTCGGTCGTAAAGTAGTTATACTCGGATCGGGCGATATCGGTCTTATCATGGCTCGTCGCTTGACTCTCGAAGGTGTGGAGGTCGAGTGTGTTGCAGAGATCCTTCCCTACCCCAGTGGATTAGCCAGAAATATAGTCCAATGTTTAGAAGATTTCGAAATTCCACTCTATTTAAGTACCACGGTTGTGGATATACATGGAATAGATCGGGTCGAAGGGATTACCCTCGCCAAAATTGGTCCTCGTGGAGGGATAGTCCGCGGAACCAAAAGGTTTGTGAAGTGCGATACATTACTGTTATCGGTCGGGCTTATTCCAGAAAATGAATTAGCAAAAAAAGCAGGAATAAAACTCAGCCCCGTTACGGCGGGCCCTATCGTAGATGATCATTTCCAAACATCGATACCTGGTATTTTTTGCGGTGGGAATGCTCTACAAGTGCATGATCTTGTAGATTATGCATCAATGGAATCAGAGAAAGCCGGGCGTAGTGCAGCTTTTTTCGCGGGTGCTGGCAAACTACCGTCACCGAGTATTAAAGTACTTCCCGGTCAGGGTATACGGTATGTCATACCCCATGAAGTGTCCGGAAATGAGCCGGTAGATTTTTCGATGAGAGTTAAAAGCCCGGAGGCGGATCGCTATATTGTTTTTAAGCAGGGAGAAAAAGTGATTCGAAGAATGCGACAAATTGAATTGGCACCAGCAGCGATGATTAGAATGCGCGTAAGATCAGATCGTTTCCAAAGAAGTCTAGATTCGCTAACAGTGGAGGTAGCAGATTGAACGAAGGGAATATTGTTTGTACGGTGTGTCCCACAAGTTGTCTAATAGACGCGAAATGGGATGAAAAAGAATTGATCAGTATCGACAGGGCCCAATGTAAACTGGCCTGGGGATATATCTCTGATGAGATATTCGATCCAAAAAGGGTAGTTACCACGACGGTGCCTACGGAAACGGGCAAAAATCCTTTAGTGAGTGTCAAAACAGCTGAACCGGTGCCCAAACATCTGGTTCTAGATATCATGGATACTCTAGCTGTTGTTCAAGCAAAAGGGCTGGTGAACGCTGGTGATGTTATTGTAGCGGATGTTCTAGGGACAGGAGTGAATATTATAGCTACAAGTAATTCAGATTGAGAGTTTAAATGATGCGACAGCACACAGTTAACGATATTAAAAAGTGTTCGATGTTAGAACAAAATGGCCTCGCCGAAATTAGATGGCATGGCAGGGGTGGACAAGGTGTCGTGACGGCCGGAGAGATAATGGCGGAAGCGGCATTAGATGAGGGGAGATACTTCCAAGCATTTCCCGAATTTGGAGCTGAGCGAACAGGAGCTCCTGTAAGGGCATACACTCGTATCAGCGACGAGCCCATTGATCTTCATTGCCCCGTTTCAGAGCCTTCAGTAGTAGTCGTGTTAGATCCCACTTTACTGCCATCCATTGACGTTTACCATGGCCTAAGCAATGGAGGAGTTGTAATAATTAATTCGCCGAAAAGCCCTTCTGAAATTGCACCTCAACAGAGATTAAAAAATCACCTCGTTGCTACAGTAGATGCTACCTCAATTGCAATGAACACTTTAAAGCGAAACATCCCAAATACGGCTATGCTGGGAGGATTATTGAGCGTCACCCCTATCGTGGGCAAAGACACATGTTTAAATGTTATCGTACGTCGGCTTAGCATGCGATTCCCTCAGCACATTGTTGAAGCAAACAAGACCGCTTTTGAGCAAGCCTTTTCATCTGTTCAATTGTAGTCAGGTTTTGAGGCATGTGATTCTAAAAACTAATGGAGATAGTTAATGAATCCCCAAAAAAAATTTATAGCTGCTCCGGGGGGGATTATCCCAAACCCTGGTAATACGGCCGATCGACAAACCGGTGACTGGCGGGTTGAGCGTCCTGTTATAGATATGGAAAGGTGCACTCACTGTATGATTTGTTGGATTTACTGTCCCGACAGTGCTATTGTGGCAAAAGAAGGTAGATTCATCGAATTTGACCTCGTCCACTGCAAAGGATGTGGAATATGTGCCGAAGAATGCCCGCCAAACTGCATTGATATGATCGAAGAATTGACCTTTCAGAATATCAATGGAACCTCCGGTGACGAACAATGAAACCTCTGCCCTCAGATTCAACTATTGAAATGAAAGATGCCATCGGAACTGTAAAAAGTACCGCCAAAAGCCTCAGCGGAGGTTTCGCAGTGGCAGAGGCAATGCGCCAAACCAATCCGGATGTGGTTGCTTGCTACCCAATTACCCCCTCGACGCTTGTTGTAGAAAAGTTCAGTGAACTCGTAGCAAATGGGGAAGTCGACACAGAGTTCGTTGCAGTTGAGAGTGAACATTCAGCGTTGAGCGCATGCCTTGCAGCCACCGCTGCTGGTGTACGCTCTCAGACTGCTTCTTCGAGCCAAGGACTCGCCTACATGTGGGAGGTGCTTTATGCAGTGTCCGGCCTGAGATTACCGGTGGTTCTTCATTGCGCAAACCGCGCTCTGTCCGCTCCAATCAACATACATGGCGATCATACTGACACTATGGGCGCTAGAGATAGTGGATGGATCCAGCTTTATGCTGAAAACCCCCAAGAAGCATACGACAATGCGCTGGCGGCTGTGAGAATCGCAGAACACCCGGATGTTCTTCTCCCAGTATTGGGCTCGCAAGATGGCTATACGGTCACTCACAGCGTCGAAAGGGTGGATGTTTTACCTGATAAAGAAGTGAAGAAATTCGTCGGTCAATATACGCCCAAATCAGCGTTGCTAGATATCGAGAACCCGGTAACTTTTGGCCCTTTGGTGTCACCGAAACATGCCTTTGAGTTGAAGCTTCAAGGAATAGAGGCCATGAGCAGGGCTGAAGATGTTATCGATAGCATCGGAGAGGAGTTTGCCTTTCTTACTGGGCGTCCCTTAGATTCAGTCGAACTGTATAGAATGGAAGATGCGGAATTAGTTATGGTTGTGATTGGATCAGTTGCAGGAACTGCCCGCGTTGCAATAGATCGTCTTCGATCCGATGGCACTAAAGCAGGCCTATTGAAAATTCGCTCTTATCGGCCTTTTCCATCAACCAGAATTTGTGAAGTTTTAGGTGGGAAAAAAGCTGTAGCAGTATTGGATCGAGCGCTATCCCCAGGTGCACCCTATAGCCCACTCTATACAGATATCTGTGCAGCTTTGTATTCTCACGGCGTGATATTACCGCTTGCAAGTTTTGTGCATGGGATTGGGGGCCGTGATACTTATCCTAAACAAATTATTGAGGCTTTTCAGCGCATTGAGGAAAAATTAAAAGTGGGGGAGTCCATGAATCAAACAGAATATTTAGGAATAACCTGATGCTTGGCCGTCAGCCGGAGAGAGCCAGGTTGAAATTAAATCTTAGGGAAATTTCTCAGGAGCAGGAGCTTTTGGCTCCCGGGCATAGTTTGTGTCCGGGGTGCGTTGAATCGGTTGCTGTTAGGCAGATATTGAACGTAGCTGGACCAAATACCGTTGTTGTTACTGCCACTGGATGCCTTTCTGTGTCTACCTCGCCTTATCCCATGACGGCATGGCGAAACCCTTGGATACACAGTCTATTTGCCAATGCTGGGGCCACGGTTTCAGGGATTGAAGCAGCATATCGCAGCTTAGTAAAAAAAGGAGTAATGAGCGACACTACTCCAACTAATTTTATAGTTTTCGCCGGAGATGGTGGAACGTATGATATAGGACTGCAATCCTTGAGTGGTGCACTTGAACGAGGACACCGATTTCTATACGTTTGTCTCAATAATGAGGCCTATATGAACACCGGCATACAGCGCTCGAGTGCGACATTGCCAGGTACATGGACCACCACATCCCCCTTTTCTGAAACTGTCGCTGGAAAAACTCAAGCGCGAAAAGATATGACTGCCATCGTGGCAGATCATGGAATACCATACGCAGCTCAGGCGTCACCACATCTTTGGAAAGATCTGATGCGAAAAACGAAGAAAGCTCTTGAATCTGAAGGCCCATCCTTTCTCAACGTCTTGGCTGCTTGTCCAAGGGGCTGGAGAACCGAGCCCGAGATCGGAATTCGATTAGGTAAAGTGGCTGTTGACACGTGTGTATGGCCTATTTATGAAGTGGATGACGGCCAATGGATTTTAAATTCGAAACCTCGCGAAAAAAAACCTGTAACTGAATGGCTTGAACTACAAGGAAGATTTTCTCATCTTATGCGCCCTGGTCGTGAAGAAGAGGTAGCGAGAATTCAGAAACAAATCGATCTACTTTGGGAATCTTTGCTGATCAGATGTAAATAGTGCAAGATCTGGAAGAGAAAACCCTGTCGCGTAATGGATAGAGGCTGACTGAATTGGAGGAAATATTAATGGTTGAAGACCCATTGGAAACGCTATCTCAAACTGGAATGAGAGATCAAATAAGGTCTCAATTGTTACTTGGTGAACTTCGATGCTGGCAGTACGTTCTTGACCTGCTTCCAAACCGACTTAAATCTGCTGGATCGAACTTGAGAGGCCCAGCAATGTTTGTCAGTAAATCAAACTCTTCATCCACTACTTGTGGGGCTGTCATGACAGCTCTGATGGTTCTAGGGGCTGTGAGAAATAACGGAGCAGCGCTACAGGAACGGACCATTGCGCCAATGGGCTATTTGAATAAACAAGTCCCATCCAACGATATTATCGAAATTCCTCCTTCAACAGGTATAACTCAATCTGATATTAGTTTTGGACATCAGCTGGTTGAGTTAATTTCATTTGGTGCAAAAGTGGATATCCCGATAGACTGCCAAAAGATTTCTGGCGTGGATTGGAACAACCCGGACATCGAAACAGTGGGGGCTTTTTTGGCACCATGTGGTGGCATAGCCAAATGCACAGAAATTATCGCTCAGGCTGTGGAAGGGGTCTCACAGCTAACGTCTGATGCTGCCCCCACTGATTCTCTACAGAGTTGAATTCTGTGGGTTTCGTAGCTGTTTCTACTCGACCGACCACAATCCCAACGGCTTTGACATATGTGTCTTTGAATGAGAAAACCACATCGCCCGGTCTCGTTTCGGTCATGTAGTCGTAAAATTGATTGCGAGCGCCATTAGTGTTGGCTTTTGGAGACCACATGTATCCGTCGGAGACTTCAAATTGGTAAGTTTGATTTTGATTAACCCACCAGTACTCCATAAGCCTCCCTTTATACCCCCCTGTTGTACCTAATCCCCCATGGGACTCTTAGCCGTTAGATTCTATCTGGCTTAGGTTGGTTAACTACATAAGGATATCTTTTTATAGGGAAATAGAATCTAAATATAATTTTATATAATCACAATCGTTATAATTTCCTCACTTTATCACTATTTTGCAATTGGTAAATAGGTATCGTGTTTCACATCAATACCGGCAGGACTTACCTTTACTAATTGGGGTATAGACAGGCCTTCCTGTGGGGGTAGCAGAGTTACCCCTCTGATGACAGCCCATTCATTCTGATATCTACGTTCTGGATACAATGAATTCATCTTATAGAGTCCATCTCCAACCCTCGTAAGAAGCCCCTGCTTTACTAAAGCAGTCAGTCGGTTATCAAAATATATCTGGAGAGGAATATTTATCTTTTCTTTCCACTAGAGAGGTTCATTACTTCGCCCAGCTTCACCCATTTTCATTCCATTCTCCTAATACAGCGCTTTTTCCTCCGTCCACAAATAGGCTGGAGCCTGTAACAAAATTAGACTCATCAGATGCAAAATAAAGTGCTGCGTAGGCAACATCCATGGGGTGACCCATACGTTCAAGAGGCTGTAATTTCTTTTTTTTATTAATTAATTCCGTGTCCTCTAGGTCGTCCCAATCTATTCCTCCCATTTCAGTCGCAATGGCACCGGGTTGTACGCTGTTGACCCTTATGTTGTACTTGGCATATGAGAGCGCCGATTTTTTCGTCAACATCGCCATTCCGCCTTTCGACACATGATAAGAAGTAGATGAAGAAGAATTTGCTCTAGTGTCTAGAACAGAAGAATTATTGATTATTGATCCTCCTCCCCCATTCATCATGTGGGGCACAACATATTTGGTGCATAAAAATGCTCCTTTAATATTGATCCCCATTACTTCATCGAACACAGACTCATCTTCATTGTGTGGGTCACCATCACCTGAGTTATTTATGCCGGCATTATTGAATAGGACATCGATGGTTTCATAGTGGGACATTGTTCTATCCACCATGGTTATAACGTCTTTGGTAATTGAGACGTCAGCCTGTATAAATATTGCGGATCCTTCATTGTCCCTGATTCTGTTAACCACCATTTCACCTTTCTCTATGCGTCTACCTGCTATGGCGACTTTGGCTCCCTCGCTGGCGAACAGTTCTGCTGCAGCGCGTCCCATACCAGAGGTACCACCTGTAATGACTGCTACCTTTCCTTCTAATCTATTTCTTGACATTCTTTACCTGCTTTAATTTTGTGAGTTAGTTTCAATATGGGAAGCGGTGCGATTGTTGGATGGTGGATTCTTAGTGGTGGCGTATTAATACACTCAGGCATAATACAGGAATAATGGTGGAGCTGAGGAGACTCGAACTCCCTACCTCTTCAATGCCAGTTGTAGTGAGGAATGGTGGAACTCCTGTCTAACAGTTCAAAAAGCCTGCGAGTTTTTCGTAAAAGAATCAAAGTTACAGTTGAAAAATGGGATTATCAGAGAAAAGACTTTTGAAAAACGTGAGTATGTTATCCGGCGATACATACTTCCGTTAATGGGAGATATCAAGGTCTCACGATTAGATGTAAATCTAGTTGAGGAAACTTACAAGAAAATTATCCTCTCTCAGAAGAACGGTCTGGGGAAATGTGCCAGAACCCACAAGATTCTAAACAAGCTTATGAACTGGCTAGCGAGGAAAAAAAGGGGCATCCTCCAGAATCCGATACCGACAGGTCTAATGGGGGATTTGAAAAGGGAATACAAGAACCTAGCTGAAGACAAGCCATCACTTAATTTAAAGTTGAGCGATATTCACAGAATTCTTGATCACTCCAAAGGTCGAAAGCAAGAGGTGATCGTCCATTTACAGTCGCTTCATGGGTTGAGAATTAGTGAAGCACTCGCCATACGTTATGAAGATATAGATTTTATAAATAATAAGATCATCGTTAGAAATCAAACAAGCAAAGGCAGGCTGGTTCCAGTTAAGACTAAAAGTGCCCGACGCAGTATCCCACTCCAAGAAGTAACTAGAGAAATTCTTGAAAACTCCCCGAATGCAATGACTGGTGGGTTTGTATGCAAGGATAGCAATGGCGGACCGTTGCGATACTCTAATTATTTAAACAGATTCTTTACGCCAATGATCAAAGAACTCGGACTCAGATTCACGACCCACAACTTACGAACCTTCTTCGCTAGTTGGTGGCTGGTTGAAGGCAAGGTAGACGTGGTAACAGTGTCGAAATGGATGGGCCACTCCAGCCCTACGGTTACTATGGATATATACGCGAAAACCATCGAAGAGAGTGAGAATAGATACGACAATCGGATAGGTAATGCAGTAATGCCCCCCACCAGGGCTGCTTAGCTAGTATGGACAACAATCCATTACAGATGCGGCAAAAAATACGGCAAATCCTAACCGACCTTCAATTCAGAGTTCACCAACACTTATTGGCTATAGGTTCAAAAACGGTTAAAATGGTTGCTCGTAAGCGGGAGTAACTCAGTGGCTAGAGTATCTGCCTTCCAAGCAGAAGGTCGCCGGTTCGAATCCGGTCTCCCGCTCCAACCTTGTTCAAAAACACTCCAATTCAACCAACCATTATTTCAGGCTCCACATGACTGCGACTAAGGAAGTAGGTTTCACAGTAGAATTTTGGCGTCGGGAGAGCAAAAAAGCACGATCAATTAGTATACGATCCCTTCCTCCTTATGGAGTAGAGATTGTAGTGCCCAAAGGTCTCTCTCATAAATTCGTAACAAAAATCATCAACCAGAATGAGCAGTATATAAATCAGAAGTTGAATGATATCAAAAATAGAAATTTTGACATCAAACCATCAAAGATTTCTCTTCCGGCCACCACCAAGGTGTTTGATGTCACTTATTTAGCATTGGAAACAGAAGATTTTTCACTCAAAGAGGCAAATGAAACCATAATTCTTAAGGAACCAAAGGAAAGAGTGTCTCTAATCACAAACTCAAAACTTCTACAGCAATGGTTACAGATTAAAGCCGTCTCAATTTTAGAAAAAGCTGTAGAAACCAATTCTAAAAAATTAAACATCCCATACAACAAAATAAAGATAGGCAGCCGTAAAAGCATTTGGGGTAGCTGTTCTCACAAGAAAAATATAAATCTCAATAGAAATTTACTTTTCCTTGAACCTAGTCTAATTAAGTACGTTGTAACTCATGAGTTATGCCATATCCATGAGATGAACCACTCAAAACAATTTTGGTATTTACTAAATGAAGTATTACCTGGGTCTCAAAAATTACAGAGACAATTAAAGTCAGTTGCTAACAGCTCAATACCTTCCTGGGCATTAATTTAAAGTCACACAAATTGAAATATATAAACATGAGAGTTAATGGGAAAAGAACGCTATTCACAGCGATAATATCAATTCTGATTCTCATATCTGCCAAATCGGATGTTCATCACTTCACTCAAAGCGACTATGCTGTCGGATCTCATGCTTTTTCATTGGTTCGTTGGGAACTCAGACATTTACCTTTGAAATGGCTACATCTGTTGTGGGAAAAATACCCTGGGCACAAGCCTAATGACGCAGAACGAAACACACTAATTAAGGATTACCTAGCCACGACATTAAAACTGCAAAAGGAGCTAGTTAGCTTAGACAATTCAACAACACTAAACCGCTTGGTAGATACAACATCGATGACCCAGACGACACTCAAAAAGAAAGAAATTGAATATTTACGAAGGAAAAGAGAAGCACTCAGAGGTAGGGCAGAAGAGGCCATCGAATCTTCTGTGAGCAGCGCCGCACGTAATAATAACTTGGGTCTACCATTTGGGTTACTTATTCCGCCCACGGATTTCAGGCTCGGAGACCCTCCCCATATCCTTATTACCTCCAGAAGAGACAAGATAGAACTTACAGGAAGTAAATTGATAAAGTCTGACTTAGAGTGGTCCGATAGGACAAGAATTGAAGAAAGGGCGGAACAATATGAAAACACTTCCGCACTTGTTGACGATCTCGCTGGCCTAGGAACCTATCCAGCCATCGTGTCAGACAAAGATGAGCTCAGGCAATTAATGCGTACAGCAGCTCACGAATGGTTACACAACTATTGGATATTAAAACCACTGGGCAGAAAAATGTGGTCCTCTCATAACATGCAGATTTTGAATGAAACTGCTGCCGATTTAGCAGGTAACGAACTCGGGGACGAAGCCTTCAAAGCCCTTGGTAACACTACCGTCAACTCCTACCGATACGATAACTTGAACTCGGGCAACACTCATCTGGTCAAAATATTGCGTGAAACCAGAACGGGTGTCGAAGAAATGCTCGAAAATGGGGAAATCGAAAAGGCAGAGCAATATATGGACAAACAGCTTTGGAAACTAAAGCTTGGTGGTTACAACATCAGAAAATTAAACCAAGCATATTTTGCCTTTCGTGGGAACTATGCTGAGGGCCCTGCTTCAATTAGCCCTATAGGGAAAGAATTAAGGGAATTACGAGGCTATTTTGACAATGTTGGAGATTTTATCGCATCCATCTCAGAAATTGGTGATTACCGGCAGTTCCATTATCTACTGAATCTCAAAAGAAAACAGTTATTCCTCGATAAGTAATATTTGATTAATTACCAGAGTTAGAACTTTTTTCAGACAATCCCTGAATCGAACTCAAATACTCCCTTACTCACATTAAGCCTCAAAATATCTGAAGCACCACCCGCAAGTCGCATCGATCTTATTTTTCTGTACAAATCTTCCAAGGGATGTCCAGAAACTAAGGCTTGACCACCGACTAATTGGACGGCTGTATCAACTACGTCAGAAGCCGCCTCAGTACAAAATATCTTCGCTGTTGTAACTTCATTTACAACCGAATCCTCTGAACCTAGGAGTCTCCCTACTCTGTACAGCACAGACCTTGCCGCAAAGGTATTGATACGCATGTCGGCATACCTCAACCTCACTCCTTCAAAATCAGAAAGAGTCCCCCCTGATCGATGGGGTTTCTTCAGATGAGCCGTCACTATATCCAAGGCATACATGGCCAAACCCACTGACGTAGCAGATTGTTCTATTCTTTCCTGCATTATATTTCCCAAAGCCCGTGGTATTCCTTGACCTACCTCCCCGATTATATTGGCAGCATCTACATTCACTGATTGGAATTCCACCACCACATGGGAACTGCCATCTAAACTATAAAATGGATCTCCCATTTTTATACCGTTAGAATTTGAATCAATAACTAGCACTGCCGGGCCAGACTTGTCGGTGACTTTTTCCGGATCAACGGTTAATACAACGGACATGAAATCAGACAAATGTCCTCCTGAAACATAGGATTTTTCACCTGACACCACTAAATGGCCATCATCCCATTCAGCAACAGTTGGTAAATCAGCATTTGACTCCGTGAAAGCAAATGCTCCTTTTTTCTCGCCCCGTAAGAGAGGAATAAGATAGTTGGATTTCAAGAGCCCGTCCGCCTTAGATAAAAGTCCGGGCTCCGGACCGATTATAGCTCCAGGATACAAAATGCCAGATTTAGCAATAGTTTCACGAGCGATTAACATTTCCATTGCAGAGGAGGCACGCCCACCCAATTCGATCGGCTGAGCCATTCGGTAGTACCCTCTATCCAAGCTTAACTCCCTAAATTCCTCTTCAGAACTACCCGAATTTTCCAACAGGAATTCGGAAAATTCCTCTCGGAATTTAAGCAGGGCTGGGGTGAGACTGTCGGGCATAGGTTACTCCGAAACTTTCACTAAGGTTTTACCAAAATTTTCTCCATTCAGCATTCCAATAAACGCCCTGGGGGCATTTCTCAACCCTACTACAACATCCTCCCTGTATTTGAGTTTCCCATCCTTGATCCAAGAGGCCATTCTAGTGATACCTTCATCGTACCTACTTTCATATGCAAAAACTAAAAACCCCTGCATTTTCGCCTGCGATCTAGTTAAAATACCTAAGTTTCTAGGGGCCATATCAGGAGACTCAAGGTTGTATTGGGATATTTGACCACATATAGCAATCCTTGCACCTGTGTTGATTCGGTCCATCACCGAATCGGTGACAATACCACCTACATTGTCAAAATATACATCAATTCCTTCTGGGCATAATTCGTCCAAAGCTTCTCCAACATTAGTATTTTTATAATTTATTCCTGCATCAAAGCCTAGTTCATCAACGATAAAAGAAACTTTGGATTCGGTTCCAGCTGTCCCGATTACTTTACAGCCCATTATTTTGGCTATTTGCCCTACAATTTGACCCACTGCGCCTGACGCCGCAGAAACTACCACCGTATCTCCTGGGGTGGGTTCGCAAACATCCAAAAAGCCGAAATAGGCCGTTAATCCAGGCATACCTAACACACCTACTGCAGTCTGCAAGGGTGCCAAGGATTCATTAATTTTCCGTACACCCAATCCATTCGACAGGGCATAACTCTGCCAACCAAACCTCCCTTCCAATATATCTCCCGCTTTGAACAGAGGCGATCTAGACTCTACAACTTTAGCAACTGCCCCCCCTACCATAGGGTCACCTATATTTACTGAAGGTGCGTATGATTTGGCATCATTCATTCGCCCCCTCATGTAGGGGTCGAGAGACAACCACAATGATTGAAGTAAAATCTCTCCTTCCTGTGGCCGCGGAATCACAGATTCCACAACATCAAAATCATCTTCGGTTGGGAAACCTTTCGGTCTTGATTTAAGAAGAACTCTGAGATTAATTTCAGTTGACAAATTCCCACCTCTAATAGATAACTTCAGATTAGCATATGGGAGCAAGGCCAGGTAGGTCAATCAAGGCCAAATTTATCGTTTAAGGTTCCTGTATAATTCTACCTAAGCCAACATATTTTTTGATTCGGACCCCATCCTAACCCCAAGGTGCACTAATATTGAAGTCTCTCGGAACCCAAATTCTATTAGATTTAGAAAACTGCAATTCTCGTCTTCTTGATGATATTGATTTTATAAAAGATGTCTTAAAAGAAGCTGCAAACTCTGCAGGCGCTACTATCATTGGAGAGACATTTCACAAATTCAAACCTGTTGGGGTAACCGGCGTCGTTTCGATAGCCGAATCGCATATATGTATCCACACCTGGCCAGAATATTTATATGCATCAGTAGATATTTTTTCATGTGGTGAAGATTTTGATTTGGAAAAAGCCTGCAAAATCATCAGCGCCAAATTAGAATCAGGAGATTCTTTTTCTAGAATTATCGAAAGAGGAATAAGAGAAGATGAAGAAGATTCAGGTGACGGTAAGTGAACATATCGTCACCTGAATGGCATATAGAGCCAATTAGCGCCGGTCTGATACAAGGAGAAAGAATCCTCTCCGTACTGTGCGATATTCAAACTGAATTTCAACATGTGATGATTGTTGACGGAGAATGTTTCGGCAAGTCTCTCATATTGGACGGCAAGACCCAATCAACTGAACTCGATGAATTTGTCTACCATGAAGGATTAGTGCATCCCAGCATGGTGTCACACACAAATCCAAAAAATGTACTAATTGTGGGAGGTGGAGAAGGGGCGACCGCCAGAGAGGTTTTAAAGTACCCAGGGGTCGAAAAAGTGACCATGGTAGATATAGATCAAAAATTGGTGGAACTATGTAAAAAATTCTTACCAAATCACCATATGAATTCTTTCAGTAACCCTCGTTTGGATCTATATTATTCAGACGCTTTAGAATTTGTTGAGTCGTTAAACAATAGGTTTGACGTTGCAATTATTGATGTCCCTGACCCATTGGAGTTTGGCCCAGCTTTTCAACTGTTTACAGTGGAGTTTTTTGATCTCCTTAAACAAAAACTAACCATGAACGGTATTATGGTCATACAGGCAGGGGCTACTGGTCCATCTTTCTCAGAGCAGTGTTTCACTGCCGTGGCAAACACCATTTCACAAACATTCAGTAGCTGTGCAGGATATGAGATTTTTGTACCCTCATTTGGTTCTACTTGGGGGTTTGTCACAGCTAGTGACAAAATAAACCCTGCTGAGAACACTGAAGCCTTCATCGATGAAGAACTAGCTAGGCAAGGAATACATGATCTGAAAATGTATGATGGCTTATCACATAAAGGCATGTTTCAATTGCCCAAATACACCAGAGAAGGTCTTATTTCAGAGACTAGAGTGATAACAAAATCAAATCCTATTTTCACTTACCAGTAGCTGAGCAGAGAAAGAATGAACAAAAATTTTCTGGAACAATTAAATCCAGCCCAACGAGAATCAGTTGAGTCAGTTACCGGACCTGTTCTGATAGTAGCTGGGCCAGGCAGTGGTAAGACAAGAGTAATCACTAATAGGATTGCACATTTGGTCCTCAATGAAAAAGTGAGCCCTTACAATATTGGTGCCGTGACCTTCACCAATAAGGCTTCTAGGGAAATGAAAGATAGGCTCGTACCACTGCTAGGAGATGAAGCCAGAAGGCTTACAGTCGGTACCTTCCATTCCTTTTGCTCGGTCATTCTCAGGAGAAGTGGAGAATATATAGGACTTCCAAACAATTTCGTTATTTATGATGATGATGATCAAATAGCTGCCATAAAAAAGAGTATGAAGGATGTGGATGTAGACCCGAAACAGTTTAATCCGAGATCTGTATTGTCCACCATTTCCAACTCCAAAAGTCAGCTAGTGAATTTCCAAGGTTTTAATACCCAAAAATCCAACTATTATGAAGAGGTCGTGGGTCGCATTTTTGAGAGATATGAAGAAATATTGAGCCAGGGAGTTGCTTTAGATTTCGATGATCTTCTATTAAAAACCCATCAACTTTTAGCGGAATCTCCTACCGCGGCTGAAATATATCAAACCCGATTTCATTATTTCATGGTAGACGAATTTCAAGATACAAATGTAGCCCAGTATTCGATTGCCAAAATGATAACTGAAACTTCCAGAAACTTATGCGTTGTGGGAGATCCCGATCAATCGATTTACTCTTGGCGTAATGCAGACATTAGGAACATATTAAGTTTCCAAAGTGATTTCCCAGAAGCTAAAATCCTACCTTTGGAGCAAAACTATCGTTCCTCTCAAAATATTCTAAGTGCCGCGAAAAATGTAATCGCAAAGAATAAACAACGAGTAGAAAAAAATTTATGGACTAGTAACGATAAGGGGAGTTTGATATCACTTGATGAAGCCTATGACGAAGAAGAAGAGGCCCGAAAAGTAATAAAAGAAATACAACGACTTTCCGATAATGAAGAATACTCCTTATCTGATTTCGCTGTTATGTATCGGGTAAACGCCCAATCCAGATCATTTGAAATGGGTTGTCAAAGATTCGGAGTTCCTTATCAGATTGTGGGAGGTATTAAGTTTTATCACAGGCGGGAAATCAAAGACATCACTTCATATCTGAGAGTGGTATTAAATCCCGATGACGATATAAGTATAGGGCGGATAATAAATGTGCCCCCAAGGGGTATTGGACAAAGAACCCTTTCAGAAATAGGCAGAGTAGCTAGGCAAACCGGCAAATCTCTGTATGAGTCAATGAAGGCCATAAGCTCTGGAGATGAAGTTTCCCATCAATTGGGTAATAGAGCTATAAATTCTTTGAACCAATTTATATCTTGCATCGATCAGATCAAAAATGCCTCCTCCGAGCTAGATATTATGCAATTAATCGATATCACCATGGCAGAAACCGGATACAGGAAATATATTAACAACGATGAAAACGCGGAAGAGCGTCTAGAAAACATACAGGAATACAGAAACTCTTCCAGGGAGTATTCTTCTGTACCTGCCCTGGAGGGATTAGTCGGTTTCCTAGAAGGAATTAGTTTGATATCTGATATTGATACTTTGGAAGATGATACCGACTCAATCACATTAATTACCTTGCACCAATCTAAAGGTCTAGAATTTCCCATCGTTTTCATCACGGGTATGGAAGAGGGCCTCCTGCCTCATATACGATCCCTCGATTCAGGAAGTCCAGAGGAACTAGAAGAGGAACGAAGATTATTTTACGTGGGGCTGACAAGAGCCGAACAAAAATTATTTTTGACCCGGGCATTTCGCAGAGGATTTAGAGGAAGCTATGAACCCACGGTACCATCTCGATTCTTATCCGATATCCCCGCCTCATCGCTAATTAATAACCTCCCCAAAAATAAATCGTCTAAACCCAAACCCGAGACTCCAGAAAACATTCTTGAATTCAGAAGAGATCAATCAAGGAGGAGAACACCCAATCAAGGTACCACTAATACATCGAACACGGACCGGTCGGGACCAAAGCCGATACGAAAGAAAAGAACAGTTAACAAGATAAACATATTAAAGTCAAAAGAGGGTCCTAAATTTCAAATTGGTGACAAGGTGATACATGGGCAATTCGGAAATGGGATAGTCATGGCCTGTGATCCATCTGGAGATGACCTACAAATTACGGTGGCTTTCAAAGATGGAGGCGGGATCAAAAAGTTACTCCAAAGTCTTGCAAAGCTTAAAAAAGTTTAATGAATGGCTTTGAAGCATTGGTTTCTAAAATTGAACGAATCGCAAAAAATAGACCGCACATAATTATAGGAATTACGGGGTTTGGAGGATCAGGTAAATCACATTTGGCAAATAGGCTGAGGGACCATTTTGGTATTAATAACAATCAGATTGTTCGAATTGATAATTTATATGGACAAAACCCTAAAGGACCAGGCATATTTGATCAAAGTGATTGGAATCTAATAGAACATATTCTTAAAGACTCAAGTGCTGGCAAAAGAATTAGATATCAGGGAAAGGACCATAAGGGGAAGCTTTTACATTTTGACGAAGATTTACCGAGAATAGTTATTTTCGAGGGAATAAGACTACTTCAGCCAAAGTTTAGTCAATATTTTGACATGAGTGTATGGATTGACTGTCCTCAAGATTTCGCCATTAAACGTGCGAAGGCTAGAGATCGCTCACAAGGAGAAGATGAAACGACTGTAGCTGGCTGGGATACTGATTGGGGGCCCAAAGACAAGAAATATTTTGACACCTATAGACCTGATCAATTAGCGAACTTTATCTACAAAGATTATCAATAAGTGCGCAAAAAGATTTATAGTTTATCCGATTCTTGGAAACCGTTTGATCGAAAGCCTAATTATAGAAGGTGAGGAATATGCCAATAGATAACTCCTCATTCCCCTATCTTCTTGACACCTTCTGCCAGTCTCCATAAACTTTCAGAAAATCAAACTCATCTATGAAGTAATTCATAAAGGTTAATGGGAGAGACGAAGTGGCCGATTCAGTAATAACACAAGAGATGAAAGACGCGATCGGAGTTGAATCCGAACCGGTAGTCAACGATGTGGAGAAGGGAGCAATAATTAAATTTGCCCAAGCCATAGGAGATGAGAGTCCGGTTTTCAATGATGAAGATGCCGCTCGGCAGACAAAATATGGTGGGCTAGTAGCTCCTCCAACTTTTTTAAGGTCAATGAGACTAGGGGAGGCAAGAGTCACCGTGACTAGTCCATACCCTGCCAATTTGGACGGTGGAAGTGAATGGGAATATTTCGAACCAATAAGGCCCGGAGATCGTATTACCGTTACACAATACCTAGCTGATGTAAATGAGAGACAGGGAAGGTTAGGAAATATGTTGATAATGGTTAGAGAAACTAAATATGTAAACCAATTTGGCAAAGTAGCAGCCTTGCAGCGATCTACAGGGATAAGCTACCAACCAACAGAATAGGAGTACAAAAATGGCTGAACAAATTTATTTTGAAGACATAGAAGAAGGATCTGAAATCCCTACTCTTCGAAAGGATCCCACAACCCAACAATTAGTAAAATACGCGGGTGCTTCAGGAGATTACTACCAAATTCATTATGACAAAGGATTTGCACTTAATAACAATCTCCCCGATGTCATTTTGCATGGCGCACTCAAGAATGCTTTCCTTGGTCAGTTAATGACAGATTTTGCTGGCCTTGGAGGTGAATTAAAAAAGTTGAGTGTTCAGTACCGAGCTATGGATGTTCCTGGTACTCCTGTATTCGGAAAAGGAACCGTGAAGAAAAAATATGTCCAAGACGGTGAAAATTTCGTCGAATGCGAGATATGGCTTGAGACTCACGAAGGTAAAACCACCACCCCTGGATATGGAATAGCCACACTTCCTAACAAAGAATAACCTTCCCCCACAGAAAGTAAAAAATACCCGCTTGAGAGTTATTCTCAAGCGGGTATTTTTTATCAGTTAAGTGTCGAAATCCGTGTACCCTAAATAGTAAATCCGTCCAAAACACTCTCGATAGGTTTCATGTCCTTAACCCCAATAGTCTCATGAATTTTTTGATCAAAGGTTGCCCGACTGGAATCTCTATATACCAATCCTAGTGGTATTCCGTCAGTATTTAACAATTCCTGAGCCGCCTCAATATCTGCTGGGTCATGCCCTTCGGGGATGTCATACGCTAAAGGTTTTATACCTTTGCTTTCATTACCTTTCAGTGCCTCGTAAGTATTGTTGTACTCTGTACAAGGAGATTGCACATGGACAATGGAAAATCCCTTGTGATTCATAGCTTGGGCCATCAATCCCGTCATATCTTTCACTTTATTGGATATAGTAGAAGCTATAAAGGACACTCCAACGGTTAAATAAGTCCTAAGGGGGTTTAAAGAATCCTCCACCTTCCCATATGGAGTGGAGCTTGTTATCACTCCCAGATCAGTTGTTGGTGAGCTCTGTCCTTTCGTAAGACCATAGACTCCATTATCCATCACCACTGCCGTCACATTTAGGTTCCGAAGAGCCTGTGGGGCGATGTGTTCCATTCCAATACCCAAAAAGTCTCCATCGCCGGCAACTACAACAACATTTAAATCAGGATTTCCCATCTTGATTCCCATAGATATTGGTAAAGACCTTCCATGGATACCATGGATTCCAAAAGGTTGTTCTTTTTCCAACATATGTACCATGTTGCCTGAGCAGCCTATACCAGACACCACTACCGTATTATCTATCGGTTTTTCATTTTCAGTCGTATATTCACTCAGAGCCACTTCGAGTGCTCTCCTCACTCCAAAGTCTCCACACCCCGGACACCATTTGAAGTCGTATTCAGGATTTTTTAATGTCATACCGCTACACCATCCTTGATGAGTTCATTAATTCTAGATACAAGTTCACGCACTTTAAAGGGCAGTCCAGTATATTGGGTAAGACTTACCGCATTAATCCCCTCTCCTCTAAGCACAGACCCAAATTGACCCAAATAATTCAACTCGGGGACAATGACTAATTCTTTTTCTTTCAGTGCAGCTAACATTTTTTCGGGCATTGGATGTATATACATTGTGTAATACCAACCCAAATCTTTGTTTTCCGATCTCAGTTGATTATATGCATCCAAGGCAGGGCCTTTAGAGCCTCCCCAGGGGACAAGTGCAATATTCGAATGTTCGTTGTCTGATTCGAAAGTACCATCATTCAAAAGCTTCAGTTTGCTGAACCGTCTTTCCGTCATCTGTACGTGTCGTGCCGGCAAATGAGTTGTGTCTCCCATGGCATCATGCTCGCTTCCATTTGCAACATAGCTGCCAGGCCCACCCGGCAATGGCATAGGAGATAATTCCCAACCGTCGTATCTGTGATAGCCGTTTGTACCTTCATAGATTTCTCTCTTCTCAGAAACAAGAGATTTCAGATCAGGTCTCGGAATATTCTGTCTTCTTTCTGATAAGGCCATTTCACTCAGAACAACTACCGGACCTTGGTATCTTTCCGCCCAGTTAACAGACATGACTCCAGCCACAAAACATTCCTCCACCGTGCCAGGGGCCATCACAGGCATTTTCATATCTCCATGTCCCGGATATAAAGCAGTAAGCAAATCTGACTGTTCCGTTTTTGTAGGTAATCCAGTTGACGGCCCACCTCTCTGTACGTCTATAACCACCAAAGGTATTTCAGCCATCCAAGCCAGGCCTATCCCTTCACCCATCAAGGTAAATCCCGGACCTGCAGTACTAGTCATGGCTTTTTTACCAGCGTATCCGGCTCCTACGATACTAGTGATGGATTCAATCTCAGATGAGGATTGATGAACAAATTTACCTTCTCCAACCAGATTCTGCTCCATCCACAGGAGAATTGGAGTTGCCGGAGAAATTGGATAGCCAACAAATACATCAAGCCCTGCATGTGCTGCGCCAATGCTAAAAGCCAGGTTACCATTCAAGAGAACTTGCTCTCCTTCTGGCTTGATAGGATCGGATAATTCTCCTAAATTGAATCCGCTCTTCTTAGCCTCCTCCGACCCCAATGAAAGAGCCATGTTATTAGAATCAATAATTTGCTGATCGCTAGGACGTCCCCTTGTGTAGCGTTGCCTATTAAATTCTTCGAGGATGTTGATAGGAAGGTCCACCAATTGAGCCAGTGCTCCCATTACTACGAAGTTTGCAGCTCGGTTATTACCAGTCTGCTTGGCTAGTTCATCAAAATCCATTGCTAATGCTTTGTCAGAGGCATCTATTTCAAACTCCCCCGAGTTGTAAACGATCACACCGTCATCGGCGACCTCATCCTTGTGATTATCGTAAGCGTATTGATTGAAGGCGACCAATACGTCTAACTCATCACCAGAGCTAAGCACAGGGCTGGTTGATATCCTAGTCTGGGTCCAAGTCGGGCCACCTTTAATCTGGGAAGGAAAGGTAGAGAAAGTCTGGACATTATATCCAGACTGCGCCATGGCTTGAGCAAGTCCCTCTGCTGATGTAACTACCCCTTGTCCACCTTCCCCAGCAAATCGGACGACAAAGTCCTGCTTCTTCAATTTATCCTCCCGAAAAACTTCTTTTCAATGGCAGCCATTTGCGGCTGCCAAAGCATGTAATGCCCATTGTACCGAATCACACCAACCCAACCCTAAAAACATATCTAAGTATAGTCAGTGTAAATAGCTATTCAAGGGCTAATGTACAACACCATCAGAAAATATATCAACCGAGTTTTTATAGTGTCAATTTTGTGTTTGTGTTCACAATCTAAATTCATATTGTTTATCTTAAAATATCTCGTCTAATTCTTAACAGGTCAATCCTCGACAATCATAGTAAAAGAGACTGGTCCCAGAACAGCATAAATTACGTCAAAAACAATCATCAGGGCTATCCATCGGAAATTTTCGTCCAAATTACCACCATTCATTATGGAATGTGTCGACTCCACTGCACCCAAAATGATGGGCACAACTACAGGAAGAAATAAAATGGGTAACATAACCTCCTTTGCCCTCATGTTCATAGATATTGTTGCGAACAACATCCCACACAATGAAATTCCCAGAAGGGCCGGTAAAGAGATCCAAAGCATATTCAAAGGAGATATCGACACATTGAATAACACGATCAAAATTGGAACAAGTATCAATTCAATTACTATCAAGAACATCATATTCGATAGCACTTTACCGAAGAAAACGACATCCCTTCCTACAGGTGATACCAGCAGACCTTGAAAGGCTCCACCTTCCGTTTCAGCTAGCAGCATCCGGTTAAACCCCACCATAGCACCAAATATTATAGAAATCCAAAGAATCCCAGGAACTATTAAATTGGCAGTGTTGGGGGTTGATTCAAGGGCAAAATTAAATGTCACGACAACCAACAGAGAGAAAATAAAAACTGGCAGGATGACATCTTTACTTCTGATTTCAAGTAAGAAATCCTTCCTTACCATTACAAAAAGGTGGTAAAAATATGTCTTCAGGGGGTTAAGAAATGTCATCAACCAGCATTCCTTTTGATATGCGTTGGTTGCGAACGTTACCTCTATATGAAATTTGAGTGGCATGCGTAGTCATAACAATTGACTTGCCAGCCTCTAATTGATCACCAATAATTCTTTCAAATAGCATCAAAGAATCTTGATCTAAACCTGATTCCGGTTCATCAAACAATAATATTCTAGGGTTATGAAGAAGTGCCCTCGCGATTGCCACTCTTTTGATGTAACCATGCGACAAGGTCGCAATCTTGCTATCTAGTCGGTCGTAGAGTCCGATCAGTGCTGCTTTCTCTAAAATCGTACTATCCAAGCTATCTATCGAATTCAAGCGACCAAAAAATTCTAAATTTTCCTTTACTGTAAGTTGCGAATATAGAAAAGGCTGATGTGCGACAAACGCCAAGTCAGATCTAACCCTATGAGCATTTGACCTTAGGTCTTGCCCAAGTATTTTAACCCTACCGTAATCGCAGGAGACCAAAGAGGCTATGATCGACAGCAATGTAGTTTTCCCAGAACCATTGATACCCCTAATAACCACTACTTCACTGGGTTCTACAGAAAGACACAGTCTATGAAGAACCCGGTTCCTACCGTACGATTTTGTTACATTTTCTACTTTTAAAAGTACGTCCACGCAATTTCTCGCATAACAGAGTATTTATATAGAATATACCTTTAATATGGTATTTCGTTGTTACAATTAACAGAGTAACAGAGGAATACGATAATGGAGAGTAATTATGCCCTCGATAGAAGAATTGCAAACCGCGTACGAGTCACTCGACGACAAAATTGAAATAGTTTCCGAAGATTCGATAAATCCTGAGTTGTTGATAGCGTTTGATTACGAATATTCCGGATCTGATACCAAAGTATTCATAACAACAGAAGAATTCACCGCAGTCTGTCCCTGGACTGGTCTTCCCGACTTTGGAACACTCACCATTGAATACGTACCGTCTAATTTATGCCTCGAACTCAAGTCGCTGAAGTACTATTTAATGGGGTTTACCGGGGTTGGAATTGTCCAAGAACACGCTGCGAACAAAATAATCAAGGATCTTATAAAATGCTGTAAGCCTGAAGAGATCAGTATAGAACTGGAATATAAGGTCAGGGGAGGCATAACCACTAAAGTTTCGGTAACCCACAAAAAATAAAGTCAGTTCCTTGGAACTACTTTAACCTATCAGTTAAACTGACCCCCATCCTTTTGGATTATGATCAATATAAAGTTCATAAACAACCTCAATCTAGGGAGAGAAATATGACAAATTATGTAAGATTTCAAAATAACGAGAATTCTTCTTTCGGAGTTTTAGAAGGGGAAACGATATCCGAAATATCCAACGCACCTTTCAGTTCTTACGAAACAACAGGTAACACCTTCTCTTTGGGGAACGTAAAATTATTATCACCTGTAGCCCCTAACAAAATAGTTGCCATTGGGCTCAACTATAAAAGTCATCTTGGAGACCGGCCAGGTCCTGAAGCTCCAGAACCATTTCTCAAGGCATCCACAACTGTGGTAGGGCACGGGGATGACATTGTAATACCCAAAATCGCTATCGCTGAAGGTGCCAAAGTACAACCTGAGGCAGAATTAGCATTAGTAATCGGAAAAGAATGTAAAGGGGCAACTCAGGCCAACGCGCTTGACTACGTCTTTGCCTACACTTGCGGCAATGATGTTTCAGTTCGAGACTGGCAACAAAACGATTTGCAATGGGCACGGGCTAAATCTTCAGATACCTTTGGTCCGATTGGGCCTTGGATGACAACAGACCTCGATCCAACAAACATACAGGTTATATGCAGGGTAAACGGAGAAGAAAAGCAGAATCAAAACACATCTGATTTACTACACCCAGTTACCAAAATCATTGAATATGTCAGCGCAGTCATAACCTTAGAAGTAGGGGATGTGATAATGACTGGTACTCCTGGTACTCCTGGAGACATTCATCCGGGAGACACTGTAGAGGTAGAAATTAGCGGTGTAGGAGTGCTAAGCAACCCAGTAGTTTCAGAATAATCAACATAATTATGGTTGATAGTACGGGATGGCATTCCGGCTCCATCCCGTCATCTTCAAGTTCTTCCCAACCGATACCTCAATAATTCAGCACCATCACCAATCAGCCAATACACGATAATATAGGCCCCTGCTGCTACCATCGACAATTTACCTATCAGCTCGACATAGGGAATTAATATGCCTACCAACCGTTGAGTAGCATCCTCAAAATATAAGACCGCTACCGTGACGGACATCATTATCAAACCCATACCAAGGCTATAGGCAAGCGACCCGGCCACAACATTTGTTACCCCAGCGACTGATACTCCAGACCCAACTACGATTCCTACAGCAGATAGAAAAACAGGCAAAGCACAACTCAAAGAGGCAAGAGCGTAAGCGATGCCGAACATAAATATTTGGTTAATTCCTTGAAAGGACCCAAAGGATAAATTCCCCAAAAAACTGACAGGCAAGCTACGATTCATCAGAAGCAACCAAAGACCGGTAAGGAAAATTAACGTCCCAATACCCAGACCTATAAAAGGCAGTAGTGACCCGAAAAGCCTAAACCCTAATGCCATAAAAATTCCAAAAACACCAAATACCACAACAAACCCAATGGTGAGCGTAAGGCCAATGAATAAACCTTTTAACAAAATAAATAAGGGGGATAGGGAAGAAGAAGATTTACTTAAATGAAACCCAACATAGGCCGGAAACATGGCGGCGCCGCATGGGTTAAATGCTGCTACTGTCCCGGCTGTGAAGGCGAATAGGATCGATACATCCATAATTCAGGTGATACCTTTTATGCTTTTTGCAAACCCACCTATTTATCTTTCTTCTTGAACAGTCCTCCACTCCAAGTCATGAACCTGTTCAAAAACAAACCAGGCCTGTTAAGGGAAGTTGGCCAAACAAATGTTAGGTAAGACACGATGAGCGAACTAATACCAAAAACAGCAAATAAGTTCATCTTGATAATAAAAAAGCCGGCAAAAAAAATCAAAGATAAAAGAAACATGTTAAACGCTGAAACCGAGCCAAATTTACGGTCCCTAGACATATGAAACAAAGAAAGTATCTGGTCGTAAAATGATTCCTGAGGCCCAATGGCCTCCAAGGGGGCGTCTGGAAGCTCTGGGGTATCTTCCAGTATTTTTTCTATCTCATTCTTGTATCTATCTGACATAGGTTCAAATAGCTCCAAAAACTAATCTCACCAAATATTAACAACACGTATGAATCGTAATTTAGGACACGAATTCCTGTCAACGATAAATGTCCCAAACATACACATATAAAGGAGGTTTTTACTGGCTAAATGCCAATCGAGTTTATCGTGGTGATATAATTATCTTCCTGCTTTTTTAAAAATCACTCCTAGGAGACACTGGTGAAAATAACTCAGGACGATGTCGTCGACAGACAAACAGTGCTTCACATCGAACTTGAAGATGATGATATCGACCCATATTTGGATAGGGCTTATCAACGGGTGGTTCAACGAGTCAATATACCTGGTTTCAGGAAGGGTAAAGCTCCACGAAGAATCATTGAACAATATTTTGGTAGAGAATCGATGCTGAATGAAGTTCTGGATTCCATGCTTCCAGAGCTTACAAACCAAGCAATCAATGAGAAAGATTTGGATGCTGTTGGCCTCCCCAGCATAGAAATGGAGGAATTAGACCCATTCCAATTCTCAGCAATTGTGCCACTTAGACCAGAAGTTGATCTGGGTGAATACTCGGAAATCAGAATTGAAAAAGAGCACCCTAAAATAGAAGATGACGCTGTAGACAGCCGTATTGAACAACTCCGACTAAGTGTTGCCACATGGGAACCTACTGAAAGGCCTATTGAGATTGGAGACATGATCACAGCCCAAATAAAGGGAACTGTTGGGGAAAAGACAATTTTTGATGAAAGTGATGCTGTTTATTTAGTAAACGAAGAAATAGGCCGACCTTTCCCTGGATTTTCCGAAAAGCTGGTAGGAATGGAACCAGATAAACCATCTCAATTTGATCTTTCAATCCCAGAAGATTTTGCAGATCCTGATCTTGCTAATCAAGATGCTTCATTTGACGTGACTATCAAAGATATCAAGGCAAGAGTATTACCAGAAATCGATGATGAATTCGCCAAAAGCATCGGAGAAGGTCACGAAACTCTTGGTGATTTAAAAGAAGAAGTTCAAAAAAGCATTCAAACCGAAGCTGAAGAAGAAATTACAAGAACTCACAGGGAATCCATCGTAGAAGCATTGATGGACACAGCCAAAGTAGAGATGTCAGCCCTATTATTGCAACATGAAGCAGAGCATATGGTTGAAGAACAGGAAAGAATGGTTTCTCAAGCCAATATGAATATGGATGATTATCTAGCCTCCTTAGGGAAAACAAGAGAAGAATTCGTAGAAGAATCAAAAACAGAAGCTTCCGACAGACTAAAACGGTCCTTTGTATTAGCTAAATTAGCTGAAGAAGAAGGGCTAGAGGTTTCGGACGAAGACATAGATGACAGAATAACAGAGATGTTTTCTAACGCAGAACAAGAAATACCTGAATCAAGTCAAAACGCGCAGATGAGAGACTACTTGAGTAGATCACTTCTCATGGAAGAAACCATGAAGAAGCTGGAAGGTATCGCTGCTGGAGAATCTGAACAAGAACTTGCTAACCAAGAACCTGATGTGGAAGATGTCGATGATGGTTCTAGCAATGATAATAAGGACCAGGAAACAGAAGAAGGAGAAGTAAATGCTTGATAGACCTGAAAATATAATCCCGTATGTAGTAGAAAGAGATCCAAGAGGGGAGAGAACCTATGATATTTACTCTCTTCTACTAAAGGAAAGGATCGTTTTTCTAGGAACTGGAATTAACGACCAGGTAGCAAATGCAATAATTGCTCAATTACTTTTCCTTGACAGAGAGGATCCAGAAAGAGACATAAATCTCTATATCAACTCACCCGGAGGAGTAATTACAGCAGGTCTAGCAATATACGACACTATGCAATTGATCAGACCTGACGTCTCCACAATATGTGTTGGCATGGCAGCGAGTATGGGTACAGTACTGCTGTGCGGAGGGGCTGACGGAAAGAGATACGCCCTACCCAATTCCACAATACACATGCATCAGGCATTAGGCGGTGCACAGGGTCAAGCCTCAGATATAGAAATTGCTGCACGCGAAATCATCAGAATGCAAGACAAAATTCGAAATATCATCTCTGAACACACAGGCCAATCATACGAAAAGATCGCTAGAGATACAGACCGAGATTTCTACATGAGTTCAGAACAAGCCGAAGAGTACGGCCTCATTGATGTGGTGATGTCCTCTCCCAATAACAGCGCTGAATAGAGGTATAAATGTCCACAACTCAGAACGATTACCTATGTTCATTTTGTAGCAAACCTCAGGCACAAGTAAAAAGGCTAATAGCAGGACCTGACAGGGTTTTCATATGCGACGAATGTGTCGAGTTATGCCAACAAATAATTTCAGAGGAAACTCCGGAAGACATAGAGGATCTAGATAACCCGGTCGAAAAAGGTATTACCCCGAAATTCATTTATGACCAACTGGAAGAGTACGTAATCGGCCAAGAGAAGGCAAAGAAAATTCTAAGCGTGGCTGTATACAACCACTACAAGAGGGTTTGGTCGAATAAACATTCAGATGAAAAAATAGAGCTTCAGAAGGCAAATATTTTAATGTATGGGCCATCTGGGTCAGGCAAAACTCACCTTGCACAAACTCTGGCAAAAATACTAGACGTACCATTTGCCATCGTAGACGCGACTTCAATAACAGAAGCGGGTTATGTTGGAGAAGACGTTGAAAATATACTTTTGAGACTTATCCAAGCTGCCGACTACGATATTTCAAAAGCAGAACACGGAATCATATACATTGATGAAATAGATAAGATCACGAGAAAAAGTCCAAACCCTTCAATTACTAGGGATGTATCCGGCGAAGGTGTTCAGCAGGCTCTTCTAAAAATCATAGAGGGATGTCTTGCTAATGTCCCTCCACAAGGTGGTCGAAAACACCCTCAACAAGAATTCATGCAAATAAAAACTGATGACATTCTCTTTATGGTAGGTGGTGCATTTGAAGGCATGGCTGAACTACTAATGAAAAGAGTCCATAAAGATAACTACAGCGTGGGATTCAAACAAGCCTCCAATCATAATGAGGGCAGCCAAAGTGTGATCGATTCAGTTCGTCACCAACTTAATCCTGATGACTTAATGGAATTTGGTTTCATCACCGAATTCGTAGGTAGACTACCGGTTCTAGTGACTTTAGATGAACTCACAAAAGACGATTTGGTACGAATATTGACTGAACCCAAAAATGCATTTGTAGAACAATACAAAGCCTTGTTCAGAATGGAAAATGTTAATTTGAATTTTAGTAAAGATTCCTTGTTAGCCACAGCTGAACAAGCCATAGAACAAAAGACCGGAGCCAGAGGGTTACGCACTATTTTGGAATCAACTCTCATGGAAGTTATGTTTGAACTACCCAGCATGAGTGGCATAACACACTGTGATGTTGAGAAAGAGACCATTACAGGGGACTCTCCAGTGAAATTGTCAAACGACAGCAGCGAGATAATCGAACTTGCAACCCTGGAAAAGAAATCTGCTTAGCTAATATCGCTTCTTAGCCTTCTTCAACCTCAAGGCCCACTACTTCAATATGAAGCTCTTCTAATTGGCTTTGTTCTACAGCTGAAGGAGCTCCAAACAATGGATCCATCTGGCTTTGCGTTTTAGGGAACGCAATTACATCTCTTATCGAATCTTTTCCCATAAGTATCATAATGAGCCTATCTATGCCTGGTGCGATTCCCCCGTGTGGAGGTGCTCCATATTCGAAGGCATCCAACAATTGGGAAAACCTTTCCGATACCTCTTCTCTAGAATAGCCAAGCACTCCAAATATATCTTCCTGCAATTCCCTGTTGTGAACCCTTATACTTCCACTCGCCATTTCAAGCCCGTTACAAACTAAGTCATATGACTGTGCAATAACCTTACCTGGGTCATTGGATAAATACTTACTAAATCCGTCCTTAGGCATGCAGAAGGCATGGTGGGATGCATCCCATCTCCTCTCCTCCAAATTCCATTCAAATAGCGGAAAATCTGTTACAAATGCAAACATCATCATATTTGGATCAGCCAACTCTAACCTTATCCCCATTTCATGACGTAATGCAGCTAAGGACGCATTAGTCGATTTTGGTTCCCCCGCCACAAGGAGCACTAAGTCTCCGTTTGCAGCACCAGTAGAAATAGCAAAATCTTTAACATTCTCTGGAGTCAAAAATCGAGTAATATTTGATCTAACTTTATCCATATCAATTGGTTCCAATGATTCACCAGCACCATTAATACCAATGGCTATGAGGCCACTTGCTCCTCGTTCCTTAACAAATTCTGTTAACTCATCTATTTGGCCTCTGGTGAATTCTCCACAACCAGGAGCAGAAAACCCCTTAACAATCCCACCGTTATCCAAAACATTATGAAAAACATTGAATTCTGTTTTCTTCGCTGTATTTCCCAAATCTGACATCTTCATTTCAAATCTCAGATCTGGTTTGTCTGTACCGTAATCTTCCATACTTTGTTCGTAAGATAGTTTAGGAAAAGGTTTCATAAAGTTCTTATCGGGAAACAAAGACTCTAACAATCCAGTAAACAAATCTTCAGTCAAAGAGAGAACATCTTCCTGGGTTACAAAACTCATCTCCAAATCTAGCTGTGTGAATTCTGGCTGTCTATCAGCTCTAGAATCTTCGTCTCTAAAACACCTAGCTATCTGAAAATATTTCTCAAACCCAGCTACCATCAAAAGTTGCTTAAGCTGCTGAGGAGATTGGGGCAAAGCATAAAAGTTACCAGGGTATAACCGGCTAGGAACTATGTGATCTCTAGCTCCTTCAGGCGTGCTTTTAATTAGTATAGGGGTTTCGATTTCCAAAAAACCCTCAGAGTCTAAGAAATCGCGTATATATTTCACAACTTTATGCCTAATTATCATGGCATTTTTCATGGCTTCTCTTCTAAGGTCAACATACCGATATTTGAGTCTTACATTCTCGTCAACTGTAGTATCTTCGTTAACATAAAAGGGAGGAGTCAAAGATTGGTTTAAAACTGTCAATTCTGAAGCATATACTTCAACAGCTCCCGACAACATATCTTCATTTACAGTGCCTTCTGGCCTAGCCAAAACCTCACCCGATACCTGTATGACCCATTCATTACGCAAGAGTTGAGCGATGACATGGGCCTTTTCTGCCAATTCTGGGTTGAATACCACCTGAACTAACCCATCTCGATCTCGCAAATCAATAAATATGAGATTGCCATGATCGCGTCTTCGGTGAACCCATCCTGCCAAGGTGACCGATTTTCCAATATCCTGAGAGCGCAAAGCTCCACAACTAATATCTTTCAACAATTAAACCCTCCGGCCTGCCGATAAGAAAATTTATATTCCTCTTAATTTATCTTTGGGGACATCTAGCGTAGTAAATGTCTCTATTTTTTTTACCCCATCTATATTTCCGATTTTGTTTTGCAAAAGTTCCAGAAGATCAGACAATGATTTTGTAGAAACGTTAACAAAAATATCAAAAGATCCTGATGTGATATTAACCCAGCGAATCTCATTAATTTGATTGAGTTTCAAAACGACTTGCCTGATCACAGGGAGGTCAACTTGTATTCCAATAATAGCCTCAGTTTCCGAAGCTACATAGTTTGGGTTTAGAACCACTTTGATATCGATAATACCTTCATCTTTCAAGATATTGAGGCGACGCCTGATGGTCCCTTCACTAACGCCTAGATTTCTAGCAATACTGGCATTAGACATCCTACCATCCAAACTTAGCGTTTCAATTATTTGGTTATCTAAATCATCAACCATAAAAGTACCCGATCAACTATTTGCACAAAAATATTATAGGCTCTAAAGGTACATGACAAACGTTGCTTTAGTAGTTGCACAAAATATCAATTTCATCCTCTCTTGAGCCAAGACGTTTTGGAAAGAATATCTCTGTCAAAAACAAGCCTACACAATAGTGTAGATTTCAGTGATCCTTCACGAATCATATTTCCGTTCGACATAAGGCGTTTCGATAAAAGCATGATCACTAGCAACACGCTAAAAATTATAATATGTGTTTGCTCTTGAAAGGCAAAGCATAAGAGTGGCAGTAATCCAAAAGAAATAAAACACCAAAATCCGCTGTCTTTATACAGAATAAGGCGCCCTATAATACCGAGAAATATCGTCAGAACAAGAATTTCTTCCCACATTTGAAATCCAATCAGCAATCCAAAAGCTGTGGAAATTCCCCGTCCTCCCTCCAATCCAATGAAAATAGACCAATTATGGCCGGCAATCAAACTCATAGAGGCAATTAAAAGAAAATAAGGGCCTAGACCAAGGATAACATCGAGAAATAGCAGAGTAAAAGTTCCTTTTATTAAGCAGTCCAGCAAACCAGCTATGATTCCGATATTTCTGCCACCGTACACTGCTAAATTGGATGCTCCAGCATTCCTAGAGCCCTGAGTCCTAATATCTATTTTGGCCCAAAACCTTCCAAATAAATATGAAATGGGAATTGCACCTATAAGATAGCAGCAGCAGGGAACAGCAATAAAAACAATATATTGGCTAAAATTCACGGGAAATAGCTAGATCTATCTGCTTGACTGATTCTTGAGGGGGGCCTACGTCTCCGGGGTGTGGGTCGTCTCTATTCTCCGAGTTATGATAATCACTACCACCACATTTGATTAAAGAATATTTTTCGGCTAGTTCAATCAATCGGGACACTTGTTGAGAATCATAATCACCATAATAAACCTCTATACCCATTAACCCGGCTTCACAAAGTTCAGGTATTAATTCAACCAAATTCTGAATACTTTTTCGACCAGACTTTGAATTAGATAAAAGGGGGTGGGCCAAAACAGGTAATGCTCCGTTGTCCCTAAGAATTTCCACAGCTTCTGTAGGTCTGACCATCTCTCTGGGAATGAACCCTGGGGAATCGGTGTTCAGATACTTTTTAAAAGCGTCTTTAATATTTGCCGCGTACCCTAATTCCACCAATGCCATCGCAATATGGGGTCTTCCAACAGAGTCTCCCTTTGCAATATTCCTAACCATTTCCCAGGATATATTAAGCCCAATAGAGACAAGTTTTTCAATTATCTTCTTCCCTCTGAGTAATCGGTCCTTTCTAAATATTGAAAGCTTATCTTGAAACCCCGCATCTTGTAGATCTATTCCATATCCAAGAATGTGTACTTCATCGTCAAGATAATTGGTACCTAGTTCTATTCCGTTTATCAACCTGATTCCAAACTTCGACGCACATTCCCGAGCCTCCTGTAAGGCGGAGGTGGTGTCATGGTCCGTAACTGCTATTGTCTGAAGGCCTCGTTCAAAACAAAGCTCGACAAGGTCGCTAGGAGACAAATCTCCGTCAGAATGATTGGTATGTAGATGTAAATCTACTTTTATATGATCCATTCCAATCCATCTCTGGGAGTCAGGTTATCTGACCCCCAGCAGGTATTGTAAATCTATTAGCTATGCTACGGTCTTCTATCTTGCGTACTCGACAGACCGTTTTTCGCGTATTACCACTACTTTAATTTGTCCTGGATATGCGAGTTTTTCTTCGATATTCTTCACGACATCTCTTGCGAGAGAGGTAGCAGAAACATCGTCTATAGAGTCAGGTTCAACCATTATCCTAACCTCTCTGCCTGCTTGAATTGCGAAGCATTTTTCAACACCCGCAAAATCCCCGGCAACTTCCTCCAATTCCTCCATCCTCTTAACATAGTTCTCAACAGTGTCTTTCCTAGAACCTGGCCTAGCAGCACTTAAAGCATCTGCAGCGGCGACTATAAAGGATTCCACTGAACTCATTTCGTCATCATGGTGTTCTCCTATACAAGTAGTCACCCTATGCGAAACCTTATATTTTTTTGCTATATCTGCACCTATTTCTGCGTGAGGTCCTTCAATCTCGTGGCTTAGTGCCTTACCTATATCATGAAGCAGTCCCCCGACCTTCGCCACCTTTACATTTGCCCCAACTTCAGCTGCCATGAGACCCGCCAGATGGGCTACTTCCAGACAATGCATTAGTACATTCTCACCATAGCTGAACCTATATTTCAGTCTACCTAATAATCTAATTAATTCTGGATGCAGGCCTCTAACGTCAGCCTCAAGAACTGCTGATTCACCACTTTTCCATATAGTTTCTTCTACTTCTTCCTGGGACTTCTTAACCATATCTTCGATTCTAGCAGGGTGTATCCTCCCGTCGGCTACAAGTTTAGACACCGCCAACCTAGCAACTTCCCTTCTGACCGGATCGAAGCAAGACAAAGTGATCGCCTCAGGAGTGTCATCAATTATTAAATCAACTCCAGTGTTCCGCTCTATTGAGCGTATATTTCGTCCTTCCCGTCCTATTAAACGACCTTTCATATCGTCACTAGGAATTGGCACCGTACTCACTGTGGCTTCTGAAACAACATCTGAAGCAAGCCTTTGGATCGCCTGACCCAATATCATTCTAGCCTTGTCATTTGCCTCATTTTTTGTCGACTCTTCCATATCTCGATACTTAAGAGCCAGTTCATGACGATAATCGTCCTCAGCAGTTGCCATGATGACATCCTTAGCGTCATCCATGGTCATGTCAGCTACAGTTTCAAGTCGCTGAATACTTTGAGACTTTACCCCTTCTGCTTCTTCATAGAGGCCTTCTATCTCATTTTCACGGTCATTTAATTTGCGTTCTCTTCGCTCTAAATTTTGTGACCTCTTCTCCGCATTCTCTTCTCTACTAGCGACTCGACGTTCTATCCTTCTTACTTCACCACGTCTCTCTTTGAGCTCTTCATCTCCATTTTTTTGAAGTTTCAAAGCTTCCTCTTTTGCCTCTAAGAGTATCGATCGTTGCTGTTCTAAAGCCTGCTCCAGCATATGTTCCGCTTCGGAGCGGGCAGCGACTTTACTCCTATAGGTTTGAAAACGTTTAAAGCTACTACCTAAAACTGTACCAACAATTAAACTGATGAGGCCGGCGATCGCTATTGTCATAATATCCATGCGATATACCTCCTCAATATTCTGTTTTTACCTAGGTTCCCATTTGGAAATCTAACGTTATGATTATATCAGGCATCCACTGCCACAGGTGATATTGGAGTACTTTTGATTCAGATTCCAATCAAAATCCGAAAGGGTTTCCCTTCTGAGAAAGCATACGCATCATCTTTTTTTGGCCACCAGATGATGACATTTCTTTCATCATTTTCCTAACCTGTTTAAACTGGTTTAAAAGCTGGTTTACGTCTTGTGGGGAAGTACCACTGCCTTTGGCGATTCTTCTCCTTCTACTACCACCTATCATCTCCGGTTTGGATCTTTCGTCTGGGGTCATCGAATATATTATCGACTCAGCTTTCACAAGGTGATTATCATCCAAATCATCAGCATTGACTTTACCTTTCATCATGGAGAAACCTGGAACCATTTCAAGTATTTGGCTCATAGACCCCATCTTTTTGACTGCTTGCATTTGGTTAAGAAAATCCTCAAGATCAAAAGTGGATTGTTTAATTTTGCGTTCAAGGTCTGCCATCTGATCCTGATCAAATGTAGCCTGGGCTTTCTCAGCAAGGGTTAGAACATCGCCCATACCTAGTATTCGGGAGGCCAGTCGATCAGGGTGAAATTTTTCAAGGGCGTCTATTCTTTCACCGACTCCGATGTACTTAACCGGTATCCCGGTCACTGACGTGATTGATAAAGCAGCTCCACCGCGAGCATCACCATCCATCTTCGTCAACACCAAACCCGTCAAACCTATCCGATCATGGAAATTTTGAGCCACATTAACGGATTCCTGTCCCGTCATAGCATCAACTACTAAAAGCACTTCAGTTGGATTTATGGATTTTTGGATTTCTTCCAATTCATCCATTAATTCACTATCGACTTGAAAACGTCCCGCAGTATCTATAATTGTCCAGTCAAAATTACGGTTTTTACCGGCCTCATACCCATCTATAGACACTTTTGCTGCTGAAACCTCTGTACCGGCCTCATAGAGGCTAATACCTATCTGATCTGCTAAAACCGACAGCTGCTCTATAGCTGCAGGCCTATGAACATCGGCCGCGACCAACCCAACGGATTGGCCGGAATCTTTTAAGTGTTTGGCAAGCTTTGCAGATGTCGTTGTTTTTCCAGACCCATTGAGCCCCACCATCAAAACAGTATTATGTTTTTCTTTTTTAGTCAGCTCTACAGAAACACCACCGAGAGTTTTTATCAGCTCATCATTAGTTACCTTAACAACATGCTGGCCGGCAGTGATGCTGGATAAAATTTCTTCACCTATAACCTGCTCTTTAATGGATGCCACAAATGATCTGGCCACTTTGAAATTCACGTCAGCTTCCAGCAGCGCTCGCCTCACTTCCTTGAGGGTGGTATCAATATCTTTTTCGGTCAGATGACCCTTGTTGGAAATAGATTTAATTACCGAAGTAAGCCTATCTGTCAATGTTTCAAACATAATAAAACAAGATTACTCCTAGATGATTTCAGCGTCTAGTAAAATGAGAGGCAGCCATAACCTCTTAAAGATTACTATCAATTTGACTTGAAGCTAAAAGTGATGGGTTGTTATACTCAATATAATACATTTGTTCTGAGGTTACCTTCATATGGAAATTAATTGGCTCGGTCATTCGTCCGTAAGTATTAACAGTAGAGATTTAGTCCTGATAGCCGATCCTTATGATAGCTCTGATGGAACTTTCATGGGCCCGCAACAAGCTGATATCGTCACCATAAGCCACGACAGTGTAAAACATTCAAACGTGGATTCGATAAGCGGGAATCCCAGAGTTCTAGACGGCCCAGGAGAATACGAAATAAATAATTTCTACATCAAAGGGTTCGGTACAGCGCTTACTACCGTGGATCAAGGTTCACCCCGCAAAATAAACACCATTTATACCATTAAGGCTGAAGGGTTATCGCTTTGCCACATAGGCGCTCTTTCACAAAAGTTTACCCCTTCCCAGATCGATGAAATTGGCCAAACTGACATCCTTTTTGTGCCTGTTACCCCACCTGAGGATCAAGACAACACTTTAATACAGGACACAATAACTGCTCTCCAACCCAGAATCGTCCTTCCAATCCAATACACTCTTGGAAATCCATCAGAGGATTTGCCAAATCCAGGAAAGTTCTTTGACAGCATCGGAGCAACAGAAAAAGTGCCGCAAAATCGCCTGACGGTAACTGAAACCAGCTTGCCTGGGGAAACAACGGCGGTCTTACTTAACCGCCGGTAACACTGTTTCTTTTATTATCAGCTGCCCCCAGATTTTAGGTTAGCCACAGAAATCTAGAGTAGCTTCCGAAATCCCCTATATGCTACAAGCAGCAGTAAAGGCCCGATCATAGCCAGCACATTGGCCGTCCCTGTCAAGGGATCGACATCGGCTACAGCAAAACAACCACCAGATTCCTCCGCAGGTAGCGGAGTCTCCTCGGCATCAGGGGTTGCAGTCACCACAAGAACTACAGGTTCAGCGGTTGGGGCAGGTATCTGGGTAGGCACAGGGGTGTTAGTTGCCACTGGAGCAGTTGGGACCACCACCGGAGCGGCAATTGTCACCGCAGCAACAGTAGCCGTCGGAACTGGGGCAACCGGTGTATCTACCGGTGTTGGTTCCGGGGTGTTAAATATTGGCAGGTCAGTAAAAATTAAATCGACGTTCCGTATGGTGGAACCCACCTCATAAATGGCAGTGGTCCGTGCCTCCGTACCATCCAGGTAAAATTTAATAATCGCTCCAGTCAAGTCCGGATCATTTAAATCGACTATTAAGCTTAGGTATCTGCCGCCTACAACCGGTACCGGGTTGGATTCATAACTGCCGATTCTGGCTGTCAACAAAGAACCCTCAGGAATAACTGCTCCTGAGGCAACAACGACACCGTTATACACGACGGCTCCCACCACGATTGGTGTTGCTGTCGCAAGGGGGGTTGCGGTCGGAACTGGCGTCGCAGTTGGCGTCGCAGTGGGCAAAGGAGTTGGAGTCGGGAATGCTGGAAAGGTCAAATCAAAATCTTTCTTCAAAGTCGGGAGCGGGTATTTAGCAAAAGTGTCAGTCTGGTCAGCGACAGTCGCCCCTTCTGGGTCGTTTGGGTCACTTCTCAATTCAAAGGTGATAGTTTTGCCAAAAAAAGTTTGGTC
>PVBE011287678.1_pt1 | contig 42055 bp, 36 predicted proteins | sample 1631181 | NCBI WGS metagenome assembly PVBE01 (sample SAMN08397723, study PRJNA350692) | Marine metagenome, whole genome shotgun sequencing project. | isolation source: water | place: Pacific Ocean | collected 2012-04 | reverse complement strand
GATTATTTATCTCGAACAGTCGAATGGGCTTCAAGCCCGAATTTAGCAAGGAAGAGTCACGATGACAAACCTTAAAAAGAGAAGAACGATGGTGAACGTAGGCGTGGATGTAGGTAAGTGGTTCCTGGACATCTGTTTGTACGAGAAAGATTTACACTGACAGGTTGAAAATACACAGGCTGGCATCAAGAAGCTATTAGGGAGACTCGCTCGTTACCAAGTAGAACGCTTGGTGATGGAGGCTACGGGTCGTTATCAACACTTACTGGCAGAGAAGGCCTTTGAAAAGGATTTGCCCGTATGTGTAGTTAAACCTCTGTCAGTGCGCCGCTACGCTCAGGCCATTGGTAAAACGGCGAAAACAGACAGAATAGATGCCCAGGTTATTGCTGAATATGGAGCCATCATTCAGCCGCCAGTTACCTTGAAAAAGAGTAAAAATCTACTGCTTATCAAAGACCTGCTTTCCCGGCGGCGGCAACTGGTCGCTATGAGAACCCGCGAATTGAACCGTATCAAGATCATGGGCAAAGCCCTGGAAACCTCCTGCAGGCGCATTATCCGAGTACTGGACCAGGAGGTCAGTCGGATTGAGAAGAAGCTGGAGGCGCACATCGAAAAAGAGGCACAGTGGAGTCACAGAAAAGCACTGCTAAAAACTGCTCCAGGGATTGGGGATACCATGGTCTATACGCTGTTGGCTGATCTGCCTGAGATAGGGAGCATGACCAACAAACAGGCTGCAGCCCTGGTTGGGGTGGCACCGATGAATCGGGATAGCGGTAAGATACGGGGCAAGCGGCGCATCAAGGGTGGCAGGTACAGTGTGAGAAATACGCTCTATATGGCTACCCTAAGTGCCACTTTATGCAATCCCATAATCAAGGAATTTTACCAACGCCTGGTGGCGCAGGGTAAGCACAAGAAAGTCGCGCTTACGGCCTGTATGCGAAAGTTTATTGTGATGTTGAATGCAATGGTGCGGGATGATTGCGAATGGCAGTATTAACAAGAAAAGGTGTTATTGACACCACAGTCGCTTGTTAATTCGCCCCAGTACTACTGGAAGTGATAGGAGCATTGAATATTCCGCGTGTAATTATTCTAATTCTTAGCGCAGAGTGCCGCAGTCATTTATGTGCAAGAAGGTAGTGTAGGAACCGGCCGAACCGTAAGGATCACCTTTCTGCTATCGTGAAGCGAATTTGCGTCTTAAAAAACTTCGTTTTTACGCGCAAATTCGCTTCACGATAGCAGATAAATGAATCCTTGAGAACCAAGTACATTTCTCACATTTTCGCCAGTTTTTGGCCAAGAAAGATTTTGAAATCCCCTCACCGATCTCTTAGAAACCATCGTCGGCGTTTTAACATTTGTATATGACGCATGCGCCCTTTGTAATTTTCAGCGCTCAGTCTATTCCGCAACTGTTTGAAATGGAATAGATTGTTCTCACGTTTGCCAAAACGGGAAGGGCAGAGCGAGGGGTCCCCATATTGCTACATGGGAGATTCCCCTATCCAGGATAGAGGGTTTCCCCGTAATCAGCTTGACCAATTGGTAACTAACTGAAATTTCACGCAATTAGTTTTACTTTGCTTTGAAGGCGAGCACATTTGGAAGAAAAAGCGAGTGTGATGATTCGCCTCTGCCGGGCATTGAGAGCGTTGAGAAGGTCTTGCTTTGTTGGTGACTGTCGAGGAAAAATTGAAATCGCCTACTAATTGGTAGATCTGTCTAGAATAAATTCAGCGCCTTTCTCTGCAATCATCACTGTCGGAGCATTAGTATTGCCCGACGTAATACGGGGCATGATTGAGGCGTCGATAACCCTTAAGTTATCGATACCGTGAACTTGAAGTCTATCGTTAACCACAGCCAGATCATCGTTGCCCATTTTGCAAGTACCTATCGGATGAAATATGGTGGTGCCCAGATCGCCTGCGGCTTTCTGGAGATCTTCGTCGCTGATGAGTTCCGGGCCAGGCTTTATCTCTTCAGGCTGGAATCGGCTAAGCGCGTCAGCGGCCATGATTCTACGTGTGAACTTCAGGCCTTCTATGGCGACCTTTCGGTCCTCTTCGGTTGAGAGATAGTTAAGGGTGATCGCAGGGTAGTCCTCGGGTCTGCTGGTCTTGATTCTAATGTGACCGCGGCTGCTTGGACGCAAATTGCATACAGATGGGGTGATGGCGTTGAATCGGTGCAGCGGATCGCCGAACTTGTCCAACGACAACGGTTGTACATGCCATTCGATATTCGCAGAAGCCTGCTCGGGATCACTCTTGGCGAAAGCGCCGAGTTGGGATGGTGGCATGGTGAGGGGTCCTGTTTTGAAGATCAGATACTCCAGCCCCATCATCGCCTTGCCGATGAGTGAATTGGCGCGCTGGTTCAGCGTGACAGTGTTATTTACTTTGTAGACACTACGTACTTGCAGATGGTCGTGCAGGTTTTCTCCTACGCCAGCCAGATCATGGACCACGTCGATACCCTTAGCGGCGAGTAGCGCGCCCGGGCCGACTCCAGATAACTGTAAAATTTGTGGCGAACCGATTGAGCCGGCTGACAGTATGACTTCTTGCCTGGCATTCATCACCTGGCTGGGTAGGTCGCCGGTTCGTAGCTGCACGCCGGTAGCACAAGGTTTATCAGTTTCCGAGTCAATTATCAGTTTTTCTACATGGGCGTTGGTGATCACTTTCAGGTTGGGTCTGGACATCACCGGGCGCAGATAGGCTTTAGTACCGCTCCAGCGCGTGCCACGTTTCTGATTCATCTGGAAATAGGCATTGCCAAAATTGTCGCCTCGATTGAATTCCTCAATCTTGGGTATGCCACATTCCGCGGCGGCATCTCGCCAGGCATCCAGGATTTCCCAGTTGACCCGGCGTTCTTCGACTCGCATTTCGCCACCGGCCCCATGGAATTCATCTGCGCCATGCTGATAGTCTTCTGATTTCTTGTAGACAGGCAACACTTCGTCCCATCCCCATCCCCGATTTCCGAGAGATTCCCAGTAGTCGAAATCGCTCTTCTGGCCGCGCATGTAGATCATAGCATTGATACTGGAGCAACCTCCTAACACCTTTCCTCTGGCATAGCCGATGCTACGACCGTTCAATCCAGGATCTGCTTCGATGTTGTAGCACCAATCGGTGCGGGGATTGGCGATTGTATAAAGGTAACCAACCGGAATGTTGATCCAGAAATAGTTGTCCTTGCCTCCGGCTTCCAGCAGCAATACCTCTACGTCAGGGTTGGCGGATAGCCGGTTGGCCAGAACACAGCCGGCGGTTCCGGCGCCAATGATTACAAAATCATATTCTCTCATGTCGCCCTGGCTTGCTCTTTTAGTCTGCGGCGAATCACCATATAGTAATCCCTGGCTTAAGAAAAGAGCTCACGGTGATAAGATTGTTCCGGTTCATTGGTGACGGCAGGGCGCTGGAACTGTTGATGACCGGTCGCCCGGTGGATGTAACCGAGCTAATGCAGAGTGGGCTGGCCGATCGCCTGGTTCCAGCGGATCGGTATGGCAAATTTGAAATGGACTGAAAACCCGCCCTGATTAGCCAAACTATTCGGAGGACTATGAACGCAGCAATCGAAAAATCACTCCTACATTTTTTTGCCGAGCCGCAAGCCGATGCGTGCCGGGTTTTTCATGGCCGTGGGCAACGATTTGCTGGGCTGGAACACCTCTGCATCGACTGGTTCAAGCCAGTGCTATTGCTTACTGCCTATAGTCCTGTCCAAAACGTAATTTCTTTGCTGGACGCGGTGCAATCCTCTGACAGCCTGACGCAAATTCGGTGTGTCATTCTACAAAAGCGTTATGAGCGAAACGCGCCTTCAGATTTGTTATTCGGTGAGCCAATTGAAGACCTCGTTGCCCGTGAGGGGGATCTGGTTTTCGAAGTACATCCGGGAAAACAACAGAATGCGGGTTTGTTTCTCGATATGCGACTGCTGCGAGAATGGTTACAAGTCAAGTGCGCGGACAAGAATGTGCTGAACCTATTCGCCTACACCTGTTCGTTGTCAGTGGCGGCACTCGCCGGTGGCGCCGCCACTGTCACTAATGTCGATATGAGTAAGACGAGTATTCGCTGGGGTGAGAAGAATCATCAGCTTAACCGGCAGGACTTACGCTGTGTTCGGTCTATTCCTTACAACCTGTTTACGTCCTGGGGTAGGATTAAGCAATTCGGTCGCTATGATCTGGTCATTATCGACCCACCGAGTCGACAGCGTGGCAGTTTCGACGTGGAAAAGAATTACGCTGCCGTGCTGAAAAAGCTGGGTCAACTCTGTAATCCCGGTGCTTACATCATCGCGACACTCAATAGCCCGTTCCTGGAATCGGAATACCTGATTGAGCTATTCGCAGCCCATGTGCCTGACGCATCGTTTGTTGATTTCATCGCGCCAGCGCCGGAATTTGCTGACAAGTATCCAGAGAAAGGCTTGAAGATCTGTCTCTTCAAACTGCTTTGAATTAACTAGGGATCCCCTGAAGTCAATCGGCAGTCAGCGCAATACTTTGTTAAAAGCTGACAGAGCTGTGGATCTCGGGCTATTGGTTAATTTATAGCTAAAAGAAGTAGAATGATTACACTTGAACAGAATATTTGTTATTTTGACTATTATGAATGATGAAACTGAACATCAGCAAGCTGCAGGATCTCCGGAGAATTCCCAAAATCCTGGCAAGGGATCGGGAGATGAGAAGGGGGCGGCAGTCAGGTTTCCACCACCAGCTATTTTTGTCATCCTGATTCTTGTTGGTGCCGGGCTCGATTACGTGTGGCCGCTCGGTTTGGGCATAGCTGCATCGTTCGAAGCGGTGGGTATTGCTATAACGGTGTTTGGAGTTGCCATTGCTATCTTGGTAAATGGCACGTTCAAACGTAAGGGCACTGCCATCGAACCCTGGAAACCCACCACTAAGCTGATCACCACGGGGCTTTATGCCTGGTCGAGAAATCCAATCTATCTGGGATTCTGCCTGTTTAACATCGGCATCGGCATTGCATCGAATAGCTTCTGGATACTGATAACATTCATTCCCGGTGCATTTCTTGTGTACTACATCGCTATAGCCAAAGAAGAGGCTTATCTGGAAAAAAAGTTCGGCGATGAATACCGTAATTATGTGACTCGCGTACGTCGCTGGCTCTAGGGATCCTAGAGACTGCAGATCAGGCCCTGCCCATTCAGCCGTAAGCGGACCATTCGAAAAATGAAATCCTCGAAATACTTGCATATCTGAAATTGATCGATTCACAAGAGTTCGCTGAATTCCCTATCAGAGAGTAGGGAGCGGCGATAGAATTGCTTTTTTGTAGCACCGTTAGTAACACTGGGGCGGTGATGAGTTTGTGAAACTCAATAGACACAAGCAGTTAGAATCCGTATTGGAAGGCCCCACAATGGATTTGTAAACCGTTCGCCTTCATTTGACATGGAGCTGGAATGACGGCAGCTTCGCCGACATCAGCCAGTGGTTGATTTTCAATTACTCAGAATTTCGAAACTGAAAGCCCCTCGCTGAGTTTGTCCGAATTCATCCTCGCTAAAGACTTCGACACGGTGAATACCGATGGCTAACTCATCGGGTAGCTGGAACTCCCAAATATGAGCAGAACGAGTAGGGCGGCTGATTGCATCTGAAGTATCACTTAAGCGTTGAAAGATCCGTTCGGCATAGGGATCGGTCCGCACCGTATAGTTCATTGCCGCCATGTTAGCGCCGTCCAGTGATAGCCACATAGAATCTCTTACTCCTCCGTCGAACAGGTTTACTACGACCTTTGTGCCGAGTTGCAAAGTTCCTCGATTTACAGTGTTCTCCTGGGGAGAGCTGAGAAGAGGATCGAGTGTAATTCGAAGTCTCTGATTGGCGTCAGGGCCAAATGGAGACGGGATGAATTCAGGAATGACGTCGACGCCTGCAAATTTCAGAATATAAAAGCCATTCGGATTGCCGTCCTGCATCATGGCATCTCGTACGCCGCGCAAATCTACAGGTCCTTTGGTCCATCCGTTGCCACGCACCTCCGCCAGTGTGTGTGCAATCCAGGGATTACCACTCCAGCCATGATTGTGATCGATCTGCACTTTCCAACTATTGCTGGTGTCATGACCCGCGATTCCATAGATGTTCTCGAATGGTCTGAGAATTTCGAGTAGTTCGGAGAAATTGTCTGTACCGGGCCCCGTTGCCGGTGGCGATTTTCCATCATCGGCATTTGCCAGCAGTGGAATATGTGTTGCGATGACAATGAGACTATCCGTTGGAACATCCCGCAGATCGTTTGCCAACCAGGCTAACTGCCGATCGCTGATGAATCCTCGGTAAGCACCGTTGCTTGAATCAGTTCTCAGACCTTCGTACTCAACGTTGTTCAATGCCACAACATGTACCAGGGCTTCATCGAAAGAATAATAAGTAGGCCCGAAGTGTCGTTTGTAAGTCTCAGTTGCATACTGTGCATTAGGCGACTGGTAATTCATGTCATGGTTGCCGGGGATATACCACTGCGGAATATCCATCAGACTCATCATGGCCTTATGACGCTCGTAAATAGCCAGGTTATCGAAAGCCACATCACCGACTGTGATGCCAAATTTGACACCGTAGGGATTGCCGATCAATGGGTTAACCAGGTCTTCCCGCAGCATATCTTCCCCCAGGTCGTACATGGCTTGGGGGTCGGCGAATCCAAGAGCGCTAAATTCTGCACTGGCATTGTCATCCAAATAAAGTGCGAAGTTAATTGCGGTTGGCAGTGCACCGGTAGGATCGATAACAGGAAACAGCCATTCGACGGATGTACCGGCGATCTCATTGGGAGTTCCTTGTGGATAATGGCGGTAGAAGAACTTCGGGATGTTATTGTCATCCAGTGGCAGCGAGTAACCAGCAGGTTTGGAGATAAACAGGATTGTGTTTGATGTGATGGCGATTTGGTAACTGCCATCCACTGCTGTGCGAACCACTTCGCACCCGTTACTGACCCTTACACCCTCAACGCCCCGTTCGCTGCGGTCAAATGTGCCATCATTGTTTGCATCCAGGTAAACAGTGCCACGCGCCGTGTCAAATTCTGCCTGATTTAATTCACATTGGGCGGCAGCGCCCGGTGCAAGCAGGAGACTGACGATGAGAGTCAGAAATAGACGCGATAGAGTGTTCACATAGTGACCTGAAGTAGTCTGTTGAATTATTTCTCTTGACCGTTAACAGTCCAGAACAAGGCTATCACAGCTCGGTGAGTAGTGCTTTGCTGAGCACTTCAGCGCATTCACTCAGGGCTTGCTTCGCCTTGTCGATAGCACCCGGCATGGTGATAAATCCATGCATCATGCCGGCGTAGTGAGTGTGCGCTACTGCGACTCCGGCTTCGATAAGTTTTACGGCGTAGGCGGCATCTTCATCCTGCAGTGGATCATAGCCAGCTGATAATATAAATGCCGGGGGCAAGCCGCTGAAATCGTCGGCATTAAGAGGTGAAGCTCGCCAGTGCTTTAAATCGTCTTCCGGTGAAAAATAATGTTCATAAAACCAGGCGATTAACTCCTTGGTTAATCGATATCCTGCACCGAAAGTCTCGTGTGATTCGAAAGAACAATCCATGTCGGTGCCAGGATAGATCAATAACTGAAATGCTAATTGTGGGCCACCCGCTTCCTTTGCCTGCAGGCTGACTACCGCCGCCAGGTTCCCACCGGCGCTATCACCTCCCACGGCAATGCGTGATGGATCACCGCCCAGTGACTCGGCATTGGAGGCCACCCATTGCGTTGCCGCCCAGGCATCATCCGCCGCCGCCGGATATTTGTGTTCGGGAGCCAGTCGGTAATCGACAGATATGACAATACATTGTGCCTCGACGCACAGGGCTCGGCACACGCAGTCATGGCTCTGCAGGGAGCCTATCGTGTAACCACCTCCGTGAAAAAATACCAACACTGGCAGCGCAGCTTCGTCGCTGGGGCGATAAAGCCATGCCTTCATCTCGCCGTCTGGACCCGGGATAAAGATCTCCTCAACGGCAGCCGGATCGGGCGGATTGCCTCGTACCTGCTCGCTGGCCTGGTCATAGACGGCCCTGGCTTCGGCTGGTTCGTAGGAATTCAGCGGTGGTGCTCCGGACTGTTCGATGGCATCGAGCAGGGCTTTGGCTTGCGGGTCTAGTGGCATGATGGCTACTCTTGCTGACAGCTCAGCGGAAAGGAAATCAGGAGTTTACCACCCGGGATTCTTATTACAAATGTGCCGCTAGATCCGGGAATTCGTTGTTCCAGTGCACGGTCAGGTTTATGCTAGTCATAACACTTTAAGCAGAATTCCTTACCATGGTTAGAATAACTCTCTTTGTCCTTTGCTTCCTGGCGAGTTCAGTGGCCCTCGCTGCCGAGCCAAATGGCGACTTCGTATCCGCAAACAGCGCAGAGGAGATTCAGGCCAGGCAGCGTCTGTTACCGGATGATGACATCTGGTGGACTGTCACTGGAGAGCAGATGGGATGGATGCATCGCAATGTGCATCAACTGTTCCCAACGGTTAATGTCTATCGTGGCGGCGCCGTCAAGGAATTGAGCTATGCACTCGATGCGCGCATCGCCGAGTATAAAATCGAAACATCCCAAGGCGACATTGCATTCGGTGATTTATTGAAGAGTGACCGATCCACCACCATGGGGATGGTGATTCTGCAGGGCGGCAAAATCGTCTATGAGAGCTATCTGCGCATGCAGCACTATGAGAAGCCGATCTACTGGTCCGTCGCCAAGGTGCTACCTGCAACCCTGATCCGCATATTTGAAGAACGCGGCAGCGTCGATGTAGAGAAACAGATTCAGTTTTATATTCCCGAGCTTACGGGCTCGGATATAGCTCAAATAAGCATACGTAATATTCTCGACATGGCCACGGGTCTGGACTGTCAGGACGAATACGATGATCGCCAGTCCTGTTACTACCAGTACTCGATGGCAATCGGTGACGGGTTTCGAGAGGGGGATGCACCGGACAATCCCTATGATTTCCTGAAGACTCTCAAGGTCTCCCGTCATGCCGAACCCGGACAGCAGTTTTCCTATTCCGGCATGAATACCTTTGCACTGGCATGGTTGGTGGAGAAAATTACCGGTGAGCCCTTTCAGGACACCGTGTCCCGAGAAATCTGGCAGCATATCGGGGCCGAAGCGGACGCCTCATTCCTCGCTTATCGATACGGTATTCCGGTGAGTCATGGCGGGTTTCTGTCAAACATGCGCGATCTGGCGAGATTCGGTCTGATCTTCACGCCGTCATATTCGACAGTTTCGGACCGGCAACTTATTTCTGATCAACATATCGATCTACTCCTAAATGGCGCCAATCCCAAGCTTGTCCGTGCAGATGGCAGTCATAATATCTACCAATGGGATAGGATCACCGACGATGGATTCCTGTTCAAGGGCGGCTGGGGAGGCCAGGGTCTGTTGATCAATCCCAGTCTGGACCTGGTTGCTGTTTACACAAGCTACTTCAAGGAAGATTATAGCCAGATAAATATACGCCCTATGCTCTATGAGATATTGCGAGAATTGTATTCCCGCTAGAAAAACAATTAGGATACTAACGAGTTCGACATGATAAGGCTGATCTTCACGAAGCGGATAATTACCTTTTTCTTCTTCTCATTCTGTATGGCTTCTGCTTCATTGGGGCAGGACCTCGCAGCGGCGGAAGCACAAGCCCGCACGGCCTTGGCGGAGTTTCTGATCGCCTGGAATTCTGGCGAAATCGCCAATGTGCGTGAAGCGCTCAATTACCCCCATGTTACCCATGGCGCCGGTGCGCTTGTGATTGCCCACCAGCCCCGGGAATTCAGGCAGAATTTCGATTTGCTCAGGCAGCAGGGCTGGGCTAGCAGCAGTTTCGATAGGGTGACTACTTACCAGGTGTCGCCGAACAAGGTGAATTTCGGTGTCGACTTCAGTCGTAAGAACGCCAGTGGCGAGACGTATCAGACCGGTCATGTCTTCTATGTGTTTAGCGAGCAGGATGGCAAGTGGGGCATGCAGTATCGTTCCGGCGTGCAAAATCCGGCGCAGCTCCCTGCAAGTGAGATTGCGCTGGCTCTGCAAGAGGCAACGGGGGCGATCTATGCTTTTTTCGCTGCCTTCAATGCGGCCGATCCTGTGGCGTTACGTCGGGTTTTGCATGTGCCGCAGGCGATGATGAACAACAGTAACTTTATCGAAGGGTCAACCGAAGCCTCGCCACTTTTCAATCCAAACTTTACTGCAATGCGAGAAACCGAAGGCTGGGATCACAGCCTCATACAAGACCTGAATCCGGTGAGTGTGTCACCGACCAAGGTCATCTTTGAGCTGGCCTTCGAGCGTGTGAATCCGGCCGGGAACGTGTACCGCCGCGTACCGGCAATGTGGGCTCTAAGCAAGGTGGATGGCCGCTGGGGCGTCGAGTTTCGCTCACTCATGGTGCCGACACTGGATGTCAGCAACTAGTGGAAGATTCAACACCGATACTGGTCGGCGCCGGCCAGTTTACCGAGAAAGATGTTCCCCCTGAACAGGCCCAGCCACCGATGGGTATCGCGGCAGCAGCTGCCGCTGCAGCGCTTGTGGATAGCGGCATTGGGTCGGAACTGGCAGCACACATCGATACGGTTTTTGCCATCCGAATCTTCCCCGACTCCACCAACCGACCGCGACTGCAGATTCCCTTCGGACGGGCTGAGAATCCGCCCCGCGCGATTGCCCGCCGTATCGGGGCTAATCCGGTTAATGCGGTGTATGGCAACGTGGGGGGCAATACGCCCCAGAAATATATAAACGAAATCGCCGAACGCATCAGTGAAGGGGATATCGCTGTGGCCCTTATTGCCGGTTCCGAAGCGATCAAGACAGCACAACGGGCGCTTCGCAACCATATCACCCTTGACTGGCAGGAACATGATCCCGGTTCACAGGAAGACCGTGGTCTGGGCGAGAAACTGATGACGCCCCATGAATTCGCCCACGGTATTGGCATACCCATTCAAACCTATCCGCTGTTCGAGAATGCGCTGCGCGCGAAGCAGGGTAATTCTTTAGAGCAGCACATGCTGCAGATGGGTCAACTCTTCCAGAAATTCAGCGAAGTAGCAGCAGACAATCCGTATTCCTACTATGGCGTGCGGTGCAGCACCGAGGAACTCACCACGGTTAGTCCCGAGAATCGCCTGATCTGCTACCCCTATCCGAAGTGGATGAATGCCATGGACGCTGTAAATCAGGGTGCTGCCGTTATCATGACATCTGTTGCTAAGGCCAGGGAACTGGGCATTGCACAATCGAAGTGGGTTTTTCTGCACGGCTGCGCCGAAGCCAATGAGAAGCTGATGGTAAGTGAGCGGGTGAATTATTCCTCGGCCCCAGCGCTTGGGCTGAATGCGCACAAAGCACTGGCAATGGCAGGCAAGTCTGTCGATGACATGGCTTATTTCGATTTCTATTCCTGCTTTCCTTCGGCGGTAGAAATAGCCTGCAATGAGCTGGGGCTGTCCTATGATGACCCTCGCGGGCTTACCGTTACCGGCGGGCTGCCCTTCTTCGGTGGGCCAGGCAATAATTACACACTGCACGGAGTAGCCACCATGCTACCTCTGCTCAGGGCGAATCCCATCCAGTATGGCCTCGTTACAGCCAATGGCGGCTACCTGAGCAAACACGCCACTGGTGTCTACTCAGCTTCGCCATATCAAGGGAGATGGCAGCGCGAAAAACCATCCAGTTATCAAGTTGAGATTGATAGTATTCAGAGCCCGCCATTCACCGAGACGCCTGCTGGGGAGGCTACCATTGAAACCTACACGGTGTGTTATAACCGCGGAGTTCCAGAAAAGAGCATAGTCATCGGGCGTCTCGACAGCAGTGGCCACCGCTTTGTCGCGAATACGCCAACAGATCCAGCCTTATTGCAGGAAATGGCAAACAAAGAGCAAATAGGGAGATCTGGCACAGTATCGAGCAGGGATGGTATGAATATATTTACACCACTTTAGTGAATCGATGCTAGCCTGAATTTTTTCAGCAATTTAACCCGGAGCAAACTAAATGACTGTCCCACGCATCGCGATTAACGGATTCGGCCGTATCGGTCGCACCATCATGCGTATCGCCAAGATGCGCGGACATTATGATGTGGTTGCCGTAAATGATCTTGCCAGCATCGACCAACTCGCGTACGCCTTCAAATACGACAGTACGCACGGAACCTACGCCGGAGAGGTGAGCCATGCCGGTGATCAGATGGTAATCGATGACGATCCGTTCCAGGTGTTATGCGAGAAAGATCCCGCCAAGCTGCCATGGAAAGAGCTGCAGATTGACTATGTCATCGAGAGCTCCGGTATGTTTCGTTATCTCGATGATCTGAACAAACATCTCGAGGCTGGCGCTGGGCGGGTTCTCCTGACTGTACCCAGCAAGGATCCGTTGGAGGCCACGCTGGTTGCTGGTGTCAACGATCATGTGGTGACTGAAGACAGTACAATCATCAGCAACGCCAGCTGCACCACCAACTGCGCAGCACCGCTGGCTAAGGTGTTGCATGAAAATTTCGGCATCAAACGCGGACTTCTCACAACGGTGCACGCCTATACCTCCAGTCAGCGGCTGATCGACTCTCCCCACAAAGACAAGCGCCGCTCCCGCCATGCCGCCACCAATATCGTGCCTACGTCCACTGGTGCCGCCAAGGCTATCGGCCTAGTATTGCCTGAATTGGCGGGCAAACTCGACGGCATGGCGATGCGTGTGCCGGTACCCGATGGCAGCCTGGTGGATCTGACCGTGGATCTCGAAACAGTCGTTACCGCTGAGCAGGTGAACCAGGCAATGCGTGATGCAGCGCTTGGCGCCATGAGTGGCATACTGGAATATTCCGAAGCAGAGATCGTCAGCAGCGATATTATCGGCAATCCCCATTCCAGCATCTTCGATGCGCCACTCACCCTGGTGCAGGATGGCAATCTTGTTAAAGTGGTGAGCTGGTATGATAACGAGTGGGGCTACAGCACGCGGGTGGAAGAGTTGATCGGTAGGCTGGCTCAAATGGATGGGCTTAGCTCTTCGGCTTAATTACAATGATGCACTTAAAAAGTTAGCAATGAATTTCACTGGCAAGACAGTTCTGGTAACCGGTGGTTCGCGAGGAATTGGCCGCGCAATTGCTACAGCATTTGCAGAGAAGGGCGCAAGGGTTGCCATTCTGTATTGCTCCAACCAGGCTGCTGCCGATGCGACGCTGGCTGCACTAAACGGAACCGGTCACCTTACCATCCAGGCAGATATAGCTGACGCGCAACAAGTTACCGAGGCTGTGAATTCAGTCATAAGCAGCTTCGAATGTCTCGATATAGTAGTGAACAATGCCGGCATTGGTATCTACCATCCAATAGAGTCTACTTCCTTCGAGGATTGGCAAGATGCCTGGCGCCAGACACTCGATACCAATCTCAGCGGCCCGGCCAACGTCTGTTTCTGCGCAGCCCGCCACATGATCGATAACCGTGGCGGGCGAATCGTTAATGTCACCTCCCGCGGCGCGTTTCGCGGCGAATCTTTAAAGCCCGCCTACGGCGCCAGCAAGGCAGGTCTGAATTCGCTGAGCCAATCTCTTGCCGTGGCACTGGCTCCCCATAACATCTTTGTTGGGGCAGTTGCTCCCGGTTTCGTGAATACCGAACTCACCGCAGATAGACTGCAAAGCGAAGAGGGAGATGAGATAAGAGCCCAGAGTCCATTTAATCGGGTGGCCGAACCTGAAGAAGTGGCCCACGCAGTGCTGTTTCTCTGTTCGGAAGGGGCCGAGTTTTCCACCGGCACTATTATCGATGTGAATGGTGCGTCCTATTTGCGTACTTAGCAGTTCTCGCTAACGTAGCGGTCCTAAAGGACTCTCTTAGCAGCCGCTGGGTTCTATAGTCCAGCTCAGGTTACTGAGCAACCATTGACCCTGTCGTTTCACCAGTTGGAACGAATCGATGCCGCAGTGGGTGAATGCGCCCTCCACATGAAAATCATAGGGTGCCCAGAACACGGCTATGTCACCCCGAATCAACACCGTGGCGTCCCAGTATCGTTCGGTACGGGAACCGCCGGGTCTGGAGAGCGAACTCACCATTTCCTGGTAATCTCGTATCGAATAATTGGTTTCCCCGTCGGCACTTTGCGATGTGGCAATATTCAGAGAACCGGGAACCAGGATCGCTTCCAGCCCGGCCCGGTCTCGGTTCGCCAGTGCTTCGAAGAAAGCATCGGCCACCGCCAGAATTGCTTGCCGTTGTTCGTCTTCAGTACTGCCCTGGGCAGCAGCAGCGCTAAGACAAACGCTATAGATAATGAGTAGCAGTGACTTTAATAAAATTTTCATCGCTTGATACCTTCTCTTTACTGCAGTGTTATTCGTTTGTTCTCGCTTATGTTGTATCCGCAAAAATATAGCACCCTCTTCGCCCGGTTAGAACCTGGGATAGGGTTTTCCCGCGCGGGGCAAGCTAAAAAGTGCTATAACCCATGGGCATGAGCCCATCGAGCCTGATTGAATCATGATGAATATTTCTCGTCTAGCCAAAGTTATAGCTCTCGCGTTTGCCGTGTTTGTTGCGTTGCCCAATGGCGCGCTGGCACAGGATGACCGGGTGCTCGTTCCGGTTGCTGCGCCCATCCCGCCCGGATTGGAAACGGTGAAATTTTTCAGTCCGGCGGTAGACCGCATGATGAAGTTCGATATCGTACTGCCTTCGGACTACCACACCAGCGAGAGACGTTACGCGGTGCTCTACCTGCTGCATGGCTACATGCAGAACTATACGGTATGGGGAAGAAACCTGGCGGGCGCTTTTTATGCCCGCAATCTCGATGAGCTGATCCTGGTCTTGCCAGACGGAGGCAATAGCTGGTTCATCAACTATGCCAGCAGCCCTAGCGGTCAGCAGAATAATTGGGAAGATCATCTGATTGAGGACGTGATTGGCCATGTTGACACGAATTTTCGCACAGAAGCCAGCCGGGAAGGCCGCGCAATTTCCGGCCTATCGATGGGCGGCTTTGCTGCATTCTCATTAGGATTAAGACACTCTGACATGTTTATCTCCATTGGTAGTACCAGTGGAGCCTTGAGTTTTGCTCGCACGCGGGCGGAAGAAATTCGTGCTGATGTAGAACGCACACCCGGGGAGCGAAGCCCGGAGCAACAGGCACGCCTTGACGAGGCGGATGCCTTTATCTCCGAGATCATCGATATTCCCGGATTCAGCACTCAGCAAGAGCGTACTCCGCAAGGTATTGACTTCGAAACCGCAGAGCAGGCCGAGGCATATGATCCGTTTAAGATTATCTATAATGTACCAAGGAGCCAGATGCCACATATTTATGTAGACTCGGGTACTGAAGATGGCCTGATAAGCGAAGCGCGAGAATTGGCTCAGATGTTGATGATCAATAATGTACCGTTCGACTACATGCAGAGTCGTGGGCGGCATAATTCAGAATACTGGCGCCGCTCGATTGGACACATGATGACTATTCAGCACGAAGTCATGCAACGTGCCTTGGGAAAGCGGCCCTGATTCGAGGACAGGAAATTCAGTCGAATTTGATCGGCTCTTCGTCGTGCACGTTATCCACCAGGCGTGCACTGACCATCGCCTGCAGCGAACTTGATTTAAATTCACGACGGTACAGCACAATGATGACGATGGCACAGGCGATCATAAAGAACCAGGAATTGATGAACCAGGCCAGGGCAGCCATAGCGAAGTAATAGGCCCTGATGCCGTAGTTATAGCTGTGCGCGGCCCGATCCAGCACCTTGGCCATGGCTTTGAAGTCTCTCTGGGCAGCGATTGCCTTGTAGTTCTCGGCTTCCCTGTAGTACTTCACCGTGTGGAATGACGACCCGAACAGGATAAAACAGAATCCGTATTGTCGTATCGACCAGGTGAAGGTAAAGAATCCATAAATGAAAACAAAAATCAGCAGCAACAGTTTTAGCTGTACTACCTGTAGGGGCACCTCAGCGACGAACCACAGCGTGGAAATATTCATGAACATATCGCTGGCGGTACTCAGTACCGTTACCAGGCTGGCCAGAATTAGCAGCGATGCACTGGCAAGAAAAGACACTTGTTTCTCAAGGCTGGCCAGCAGTTCTGCGTCCACCTCGCTCATACCGCTCTTACTAAGTTTACGCACCCATTCCTGGCGGTAGCGATACAGTACGCTGGCCAGGCTGTTGCGCTTCTTGGCGGCTATTCTGGCAAACAGGGCATAGCCAAACCAGCTGCATAAGAAGAACAGGAAACTGAGGATATCAAGCGGGGCAAATTCCATGGCACGCAGCTTACGGGTAACGCCAGTTTAAGGCAACAGGAGCTACTACCGCTTGGCTAACAATCTATCCAATTGATCGGCAAATGCTTTGCGGTCGTTGTGGTTCATGGCCGGTGGGCCGCCGGTATCGACGCCGCTGGCGCGCATGGTGTCCAGGAAATCACGCATGTTCAGGCGTGCCTTAATGTTGCTGCTGGTGTGCAGTTCGCCCCGGGTTGAAAGCGCCAGGGCGCCTTTTTCGATTGCTTCTGCTGCCAGTGGAATGTCGCTGGTAATCACCAAATCCCCGTCGCTGCATCTAGCGACGATCTCGTCGTCGGCCACGTCGAATCCCGCCTGCACCTGGATGGACCTGATATTGGAATAGGGCGGCACTTTAATGGGTTGATTTGCGATAAATGTCAGCTCGATGCCGGTTCTCTCCGCGGCCCGAACCAGGATGTCCTTGATCGTTACCGGACAGGCATCGGCATCTACCCAGATTTTCAATTGTATTAATCCTTAGTCCTGATGGCATCGCGGATGAATTGTAGCCTATGAGATTGCGTGCTGCATTGGATTGTCTAAAGAACTAGAATGTGTTGCCTGATTCATTTTGTGAGCGCCCCTTATTTCGAATTCATCGCTAGTCTCTATTTGCAATGCCCAGTGTCGCATCGGCAGACACCAGGTGCTGCGAATTAAAGATTTTCAGATCAGCCAGGGGCAGCACTGGTGCCTGTTCGGGTCCAATGGAGCGGGCAAAACGCTGCTGGCAAACCTGCTGGCTGGTAAGCGAATCGAGTCCGGGAACTATGTGCAATATGCCGCCGAATTTGACCCTGAGCGTGATATACACATCGTTTCCTTCGAAGAACAGCAGCGGCTCTGGCAGAGAGACAACCGGCTGGATATCAGTGAGTACAGTGCAGATGCTCAGGACCCCGGAACCCTGGCACAGGAGTTGATTCAATCATCGCGGCCCGCCGATCAGCACGACGATCGTTTGTTAGTGGAGCTTATCACTACCCTGGACCTGGCAGCAGTCGCCGCAAAGGGTATTCGCTTTCTCTCTTCCGGGCAGGTGCGCAGGGTGTTACTTGGCAGGGCCCTATACGCTCAACAACCCCAAGCACCCCAGTTGCTGATACTCGATGATCCGCTTGAGAGTATCGACATCGATTCCCAACAGCGTATTGCCAGTTGTATCGAAAACTTCCTGCATGATGGATTCTCAAGCTTGCAACTCTGCCGGCGCGCTAGCGATATTTTACCCGGTGTGACTCACATGGCTGTTATGGCAGATTTACAAATGCTCTGTCAGGGGTCATACACGAAAGTAGCGAGTAGTGATGAATTCAAACACTTTCTCACGAGTAATCCCGTTCTACCGGAAAAGATCCCAGCCAAAATTCCTGCCGAACAGAGTGTTGTAACAGCGAAACAATCCTTGATCAAACTAGAACATGTCGATGCCAGTTATGGGGAACTGCAAGTATTGGACGACATTAGCTGGTGCATGGAAGATGATCACCATGTGTTGATCGAGGGCCCCAATGGATGTGGAAAATCCACATTGTTGAGTCTGATCGACGGAGAAAACCATAAAGGCTATGGTCAGGAGGTGTATCTTTTTGGACGCCGTAAAGGCAGCGGTGAAACTGTCTGGGAAGTGAAAGCCCACTTTGGCGTCGTGTCTAACGAATTGCATAACAAGTATGTGAAGGGGTGGAAGGTGCTCGATGTTGTGGTTTCCGGATTCTACGACTCAGTTGGATTGTATGATGATAGCGGAGCGGCAGAATGGGAGGTTGCGAGGCAATGGCTGCAGGTGTTGGGCATCGCCTCATTCGAAAAGAGCTATTACCACGAGATTTCCTTTGGGCAACAGCGCCTTGTGCTGCTCGCCAGGGCCATGGTCAAACATCCTCGCGTGTTGATTCTCGATGAGCCCTGCGTCGGGTTGGACGATTATCATCGAGAATTGATACTGGGCATGCTGGATCTCATCGCACAACAAACTGCAACCCAGATCGTCTATGTCAGCCACGTGCTCGGCGAACAACCCGCGTGTATCAACCAGAAGCTTCTGTTCGTTAAGAGCAAGAGGGGTGGATATACACTCTCTCAGATCTAACTGCGGATGTAGTTTTCCAGATGTTCGATGGTTGACTGCTGGTCGCTGATTATGTCTTTAACAAGATCGCCGAGGGAAACCATTCCGACTACTCTCTCATCATCAACAATGGGTAAATGGCGGATGTGATGCTCGGTCATGACGCCAAGGGAAGCATCAACGCTCTCAGAAGATGCAACCGAAATCACCTTGGTACTCATGATTTCCTCTACGCGAGTATCCTTCGATGATCGGCTTTTTAAGATGATTTCGCGGGCGTAATCCCGCTCCGATATGATGCCCTTGAGAGTGGCACCCTGCATTACCAGTAAAGCACCGGCCTTTCTGTCGGCCATCATTTGAATGGCATCGTAAACTGTGGCATCCGGCGTGATATGCCAGATATCGTTGATCTTTTTGTTATTGAGAATCTGTTGTACTGTGTGCATCGGTTACCCCACTCGTATCAATGGTGTGACGACAATCAATTTACCCTCGACAGAGACAAATTGGCAAATCCTACGTTATTGCCATAGAAGCCATGGCTGTCGTTAACATACAGGATTAGATTGCCGTCACATGCAGCGACGAAGGTATAAACTCCGCTTTCCTCATCAACGCCCAAATCGGTTACTCCCCGCAGGCTGTCGCGCGTGCAGTTGTATTGCCTCAGCATCAGCTCAAACCAGCGATGTTGCTTCGATCGTTTGCCGAGTCGAGCCAGGTCATAGGGGATAAATCCATCATCGAACTCACGCGCCATACGGGCATCGGAAAACCCACGTTCGTCGAGAGGCTCACCGTCTTCATTCTCTTCGATGAAGCTGTCAATCCAACTGCTGAGAATTTTGACTTCCAGCGCGTACCTGGCGCCAGATTGCAAGCTTATCCTGGAATCAAAATTGGGATCATTGGTGAAGAATTTCAGCGAGACTTCTTCACCGACACCCAGCGCGGCACCCGCATCACTATTGCCAAACAGAATAACGCCTGGAAACGAACAACCACTCAGGATTGTTGCGAGGATGACGACTTCGAAGAGCTTTCGACTGGCTGATTTTGATGTTTCTACTTCAATCATTGCTACAACTCTCGCTTACTGACTAAGGTCTGATAATTGTTAACTCTTCGAGCCATTAAGTCTACCCTTGCAATAAGGACAGGACAATCGAGATTTACAGATTCGTGCTGCAGCCCGCTAGCACGGGTTGAGACCGGCTCGAACGCCCTGGGCAGCTATTTTCCGGTCCAGACCGGCTTGCGTTTCTCGATAAAGGCTTTGCGGGCTTCCTTGCTGTCTTCGCTGTCAAAGGCGGCAGACAGGGCTTCCACGGCGGCTTCTGGCACGTCGCTAAAATTCATGTCTTCCATCTGATACATCAGGTCGCGAGTACGCCTTAAAGCCAGCGTCGACATCTCGGCCATGCGCTGCGATATCTTCTCGACTTCGTACATCAGGCAGCCAGCACCGACCACCTTGGTAATCAGTCCCATGCGTTCCGCCTGGGCAGCACCGAGCGACTTGCCCGTGAAAATCAATTCGGCCGCTTTCATGCGCCCGATCAGACGCTGCAGTATCCACACATGCATTCCGGGAGGTGCAGCGAGATTTGGCACTCCGGGATAGCCGAAATCGGCGTCGTCGGCGGCGATAATCATGTCACAGGCGAAAGCCAGCGTGCAGGCACCTTCCCGCGCATAGCCATGTACGGCGGCAATGATGGGTTTGCTCAGGCTTCTCACCAGTTTCATGGTGCCAACATAGAACAGCCGCAGGTACTCTTTCATCTCAGCGGAGTCGAAATTTTCAAGGTACTTTAAATCCACTCCACCGGATAATCCCGCACCCGCACCCGAAAGCACGATAACCCGCACCTCGGGATCGACATCGGCACGGCGCAGGGCTGCATGATACTCCTGAGTCATTTGCAGATTGATGAGGTTGGCAGGCGGTCGGTCGAGTGTGATCTTGACGATCTGCTCTTCGACTTCATAACGAAGGGTCTCGTAGCTGGAATCAGGCATCACTGGTACTTTTTACTCCCTTAGTGTCTTATGGTCTTGTTATCACACACTAATTTATGGTTGCATGGCTAAATAAGACGGCCCTGGAAACTCAATCCTCCACAGCGAAGTGACAATCTAGCAAACGGAACAATTGTATGAAAACAACATTTTCAATATTAATAGCCGGTATCGGTATTTCAGTGTCTGCGTTCGGGGCGGAATCCAGGCCGGAACCCCTTGCAGATCCAATTCCTGAGAAGATTCAGAAAGGCGATATTACTATTGCGTTGGAAGAATTCACCCAGCTGCCCCAATCTGTGGATTCTGGAAATCCGCAGCAAACCAATCTTGCCTATGCAAGAATTCAGTACATGTTACCGATTGCCGATGGTTCCGGCCGGTTGGTAATCAATGATCTGCGCGGGTTGCTGTATATCACCGATGAGAGTGGCGCTACACCGACCGTCTTTCTCGATGTTCGTGAGCAGGATATCGATTTCGACGATTCCATGTTTCCCAACGAAACCGGATTGGCAGGTTTCGCGTTTCATCCGGAGTATGCCACGCTTGGCAAATCAGGTTTCGGAAAATTTTATACTGCCTACAGTTCCAGCTCTGACAGTGCCGTGGCTAAGTATCTCGATGATGATGCGGGCAATCACGAGAGTGTGATTCGGGAGTGGACAGCGGCTGATCCTACTGCCAATGTTTTTTCAGGCACTTCACGTGAACTGTTCCGGATGGGTCAGTTTGAGCAGAACCACAATATAGGCACGTTGGCTTTCGACTATTCGGCCGCGGAAGGCACTGCCGAATACGGATTGCTGTATGCCAGTTTCGGCGACGGTGGCGGTGCCAACGACCCCCGAGAGCACGGTCAATCATTGAGTGAGCCCATGTCTGGCATCCTGCGTATCGATCCCTTGGGTGGTAGCGGATTAGCGGCCTATGGCATTCCTGACGACAATCCCTTTGTTGGTGATCAAGACGTTGCGCCAGAGATCTGGGCCTATGGTCTGCGTCATCCTCAGCAATTTTCATTCGATATAGATGGCACCATGTACATCGGCGATATTGGCCAGAGCCAGATAGAAGAAGTAAACATCGGCATTGCCGGAGCCAATTACGGTTGGAGACTGCGGGAAGGAACTTTTGCCACGGCATTCGGTATCGGTGGTGTCAGGCCGAATCCAGTTTACCCGCTCCCTGGAGACGAACAGGAGTTTACTTATCCGGTGGCGCAGTTCGACCATGACGAGGGCAATGCCATTAGCAGCGTTTTCGTCTATAGAGGATCTGCTGTGCCTGAACTGCGCGGCAAGGCCATCTTTACCGACATGGTTACCGGGCGCGTGTTCTATATTGATACGGATAATCTCGAGCCTGGCAATCCAACTACTATCAGTGAATTGCGCGTCAATTTTGCGGGTTATGAACGAAACGTTGCCGACGCGGTAGGATTTCCAAATACCTATTCCCGTGGCAATCGAGCCGGATTGCGCCTGGGTATCGATTCTCAGGGAGAGTTGTACTTCCTGACCAAGGGCGACGGCCGTATTCGTAAGATTATCGCCGTTGAATAAGATTTATTTGGGTAGCTTGATAGCCTGGACCCATGCTAAAAATAAACCCAGCTAATAAATACAAGACGTCACTGGTGAGAATTCAATCATGAAAAATATCTTCGTTCTAAACACCGGACTTGTCGCGCTATTGCTGATAGCCCCGTTAGCCAGTGCACAATCTTATGAACCACCACGCACGGCGAACGGCAAACCAAACCTGCTGGGCACCTGGTCGAATGCATCGATTACCACCCTGGAGCGCAACTCCCGTTATGATTCTCTGGTGCTGAGTGACGATGAAATCAACCGCGCCACCGACGAACATCCACAGAACGTGCGGCTCGCCACGGACGACAATATGGTCGCTGGTCAATTGCCAGATGGTTCTGATCTGCCGCGCGGGCGTGGCTACAATGCGTTCTGGATCGATCCAGGTACTCGGTTCGGGGTGATTAATGGTGAGCACCGAACTTCCTGGATTGTCGATCCGTCGGACGGGCGTATTCCCTATAGCGAGCTTGGGAGACAGCTGAAGGCCGCACTCCGTGCAAAAAATTCCAGCTTCGATGGCCCGGAGACAAGACCGCTGGCTGAACGCTGCATCAGTACCGGTTTGCGTACTGGTCCGCCGATGATCAACGGCCTGTATAACAACAACTATGAGATCGTGCAGACGCCAGACTATGTCGTATTACGTACCGAGATGATCAGCCATGCGCGCATCGTACCGCTGAACAGTGATCACAAGATGCAGGCCCTTACTCCCCTGTTTGGTGAGTCAGTAGGATTCTGGGATGGCGATACCTTGGTCGTCGAGACGACAAACTTTGGTCCCTTGCAGCGTGAGGCCAGCATTAGTCTGTCAACTGAAGCCAAAGTATTGGAAAGATTTACCCGCGTATCCGATGCGCAGATTCTCTATGAATTTACCATCGAAGATGCCACTTACTACTCTCAGCCGTGGCATGGCGAAGCACGCTTCCTGGCGACCGAAGATAAGGTCTATGAGTTTGCCTGCCACGAGGGTAATTATGCCTTGAGCGGAATCCTGGCTGGCGCGCGTCGACAAGAACACGATCAACAACAATAGCCTGTTGTGCCGATTCGGCACGCTGGGACTGAAGCACTGCGGTGGGTCCCTAAGCTTTCATGACTGAGCTTGTAAAGAAATCCTTTCGAACTGTCGCCAGAGTCTGGCGTTGGGTTGCTGGTTTGATGGGATTTCTCTGCCTGCTTGCTGCACTGATGGTTTTGTTCGGGCAATTGAATATCGATGCAGACCTTAATGGAATTGACCAACTGAATCCCTATCTGGTCATCGTGCTCGTGGGTGCTTCAGTGTTACTTCTCTGCTCTGTAATTCTCATTGCGCTGCTGTTTCCGATAGTGTACTTATGGAATCTAATCCAGAATAAAAAACAAGTTCAGTAAACTGAACGAGGGTGATGTGCCATGCATAAATTTTTAGCGAAAAGTCTCATAGCCGCTCTAACATTAGTATTAATGCCCTTGCAGGTTCTGGCGCAAAACAGGCTGAGCATTGCGCAAGTCAAGGATGGGCTGCATGTGATTACCGGCCCGGGCGGTAACATCGGTGTCCGTGTAACTTCTGAGGGTGTCATCTTGATCGATGATAAGTTTCCCCAGGATTTCGATGAGATCCAATCATTAGTTGCGAGCGTGAGCGACTTACCGGTCAAATATGTGATCAACACACACCACCACGGAGACCATTCGGGAAGCAATGCCAGCTTTCTCCAGGTTGCAGAAATCATTACGCATAAGAATGCCCGAGACAATATGTTACGTGGCAACCAGGACGGGCCTCCTCGTTTGATCTATACCGACGAAACCGCGGTGTTTCTTGGAGGGGCAGAAGTGCGTGCCTACTACATGGGTCGCGGCCACACCAATGGCGATTCGGTGGTGTATTTTCCCAATCTGAAGACAGTGCATGGCGGAGACCTGCTGCACGGTACGGCACCCTTTATCGACTATGGCAATGGTGGCAGCAGCCGCGGCTGGGTTGGCACCATGAACAATATACTGTCACTGGATTGGGATACGGCGATTCCGGGTCACGGCGCGGTTATGGAGCGCCGCGATGTGCTCAATTTTCGTAATCAGATGGAAGCAGTGCGGGAACGGATGGGAAGCTTGATCAGGGGTGGATTGGATGCCGCTGATGCACCAGAAGCCATCAAGGATTCGGGCCTCAGCTGGACCCAGGCCGAGCAGGGGCTCTTTATGCAAAGAAGCATTCCCGGTTTTTACGAGGAAATAGCCGGCGAATTGTAAGCCGGTATTTACTCGATCATTGGGGCTGAGCCATGACTGCAGAATCGGATCTGGGTGCGCTGTTAGCGCGGATGCAGCCCAGGCTCATCGAAGGAGAGTATGTGTTCTGTTCGGTTCCGCATCGCCAGTATGGCGAACTTGCCGAACTCACTCCGCTGGCAAGCTACCAAGAAGTCGAGGGATTGAGCCTGCTGTTACTCAAACAACAGGCGGACACCGCTAGCCTCAGCTACGACTCAGTGTTCAGGGGGATTACGCTGTCCGTGCATTCCAGTCTCGATGCGGTCGGGTTAACGGCGGTCGTGGCGACCAGGTTGGCCGACCATGGTATTCCAGCCAATGTGGTGGCGGCCTGCTTCCATGACCATGTGTTTGTCCCCACCCGGCAGGCAGAGCTTGCCCTGCAATTGCTCCTTGAGTTGTCAGACCCTTCTTAGCCCGACTACCTTTCCCTGTCGCCCGGCTCCCGCTTTCTGCGGTATAGTTGGGGCTGCTCCCTATTCTGAACCAGTCCTTACGGTACTCGGGCAGGGGCAGCCAGTAACTGAATCTGAACTTGAATAGAACCCTAAAGAGACATGACTATGGTACTTCGAAATAGCCGAATTCTAGTTGGCGTGATCTTTCTCCTCGGCATAAACGGCGGCCTGTTCGCGCAACAACAGAGCTGGGTTGACATCGAAGGGCTGGATCAACCGGTCGAAATCTTGAAGGATCGTTGGGGTATCTCCCACATCTACGCTGGGACTGAACACGATCTGTTCTTCGCCCAGGGTTATAGTGCGGCCCGGGACCGCCTTTTCCAGTTTGAGATCTGGCGTGCCCAGGCCACCGGAACGACAGCAGAGATTCTTGGACCACGTGCCATCGAGCGCGACCACGGCACGCGCCTGTTCAAGTTTCGTGGTGCCATGGCGGAAGAGATGAATCATTATCATCCCAGAGGCGTGGATATCATCGCCGCCTTTGTGCACGGGGTGAATGCCTATATTGATGAGGCGCTGCAGAATCCCGAGGATTTACCACTGCCTTTCAAGCTGCTGGGTATTCAACCCCAACATTGGACCGAAGCAGTCGTGATCTCTCGCCACCAGGGCTTGTTGGGTAACATCGGCGGGGAATTGAGCACTGGCCGGGCAGTCTGCACGATCGGTGAGGCTCAGGTAAGAGAGCTCCGCTACTTCCATCCCCATGATCCCGATCTCAGCCTCGATCCTATGATCGACTGCGATTCGCTGATAAATAATGACATTCTCGGTCTGTACAATGCCTATCGCCGTGGCATTCGTTTCGAGCCTTCCGATCTGGTGGCGGCGGGAGACCGCAATGGCAGCGAAGAATTCGAACAGATCGCGGTAATCCTGTCAGCCGAAGAACAGAACTTACAAACGCATGACCTGGATGACATCGGCAGTAACAACTGGGTAGTCAGCGGTGATCTTACTCAGGATGGCTGGCCCTTTATGATTAATGACCCGCATCGGGCACAATCCGTGCCTTCGCTACGCTATTGGACTCACCTGGTCGGGCCGGGCTGGAATGTGATTGGCGGCGGCGAACCGGAAATCCCCGGTATCTCGATCGGCCACAACGAGTATGGTGCCTGGGGTCTGACTGTCTTCAGTACCGACGGAGAAGACTTGTATGTCTACGAGATCAACCCCGACAACCCAAACCAGTACCGCTACCAGGGACTGTGGGAAGACATGCGCATCATCGAGGAGACGATTAATGTCAAAGGCGCCGAACCGGTTACCCTGGAACTGAAATACACCCGTCACGGACCGGTTACCTTCGAAGACCGGGACAAGAATTTGGCCTATGCGGTTCGACCGGCCTGGATGGAATTCGGTGGGGCGCCCTATCTGGCATCGCTGCGCATGGACCAGTCCCGCAACTGGGAAGAATTTCGCGAGGCTACCAACTACAGCAATATTCCCGGTGAAAATATGATCTGGGCGGATCGCGATGGCAACATCGGTTGGCAGGCTGTGGGCATCGCACCGATACGTCGCAATTTCAGCGGTATGGTACCGGTGCCGGGTGACGGACGTTTCGAATGGGATGGCTATCTTCCCATCAAGGCCAAACCCAACGAATACAACCCGGAACGAGGCTATATAGAAACCTCGAACAGCAATTACACGCCGCCGGATTATCCCTATCTCGACGCCATCGGCTACACCTGGACCGATCCCTATCGCTGGGCCCGCGGTAGTGAACTATTGGGTTCAGGACGCAAATTCAACATGTCAGACATGATTGCGTTTCAGCACGACTACTTGTCCATTCCTGCCCGTACACTGGTGCCATTTTTTAAGGACTTGCCCTCTGACAACCCTCAGGTGGAGACAGCGCGGCGGATGCTGCTGGACTGGGATTTCGTGCTGGATAAAAACTCGGTTGAAGCGGGCATCTACGTGGCGTTCGAACGTCAGCTGCTGAACAACATCGGGACTTTAAAGGTCCCGGAAATAGCCAATCGTTTTATAAGGGTAGGCATGAAAACCACGATCGACATGCTGCTCGCGCCGGATGGCGATTTTGGAGAGGATCCCCTGCAGGGACGAGATCAATTTCTGTTACGCACCCTGGCTGAAGGTGTCGCTGGGCTTCGTGGGAAATTCGGATCTGATATGGCGAACTGGGTGTATGGTCAGACGGAGTATAAGCACGCCGAGATTCGTCATCCGCTGGGTGCTGCAGTGAACGAAGAATTGCGAGCACGCCTGAATGTGGGGCCGGCTCCCCGTGGCGGCAATGGATTCACCGTGGGGGCAACCGGCAGTGGCGATAATCAGACCTCCGGTGCCTCCTTCCGCATCTTCATCGACACACGCGACTGGGATAACACGCTGGGGATGAACGTGCCCGGGCAGGTGGGTGATCCGGACCATCCACTGTATGACAACCTGTTTGAGTTGTGGGCCAACGACAAAGTCTTCCCGGCGTTTTATTCTCGGGAAAAAATTGAAACCGTACTCTTCGAGCGAGTCGATTTAATTCCGGCGAACTGATTCAAGATTCCTGGTATTCATGCACCTCGATGACAATATGTTGCAGCGCCAGGTGGTCGGGTAATAGCGATTTGTAGTGGTCCGGTTTTTGGGGGCTGCGAGAGACGACCGAGATAACCGTTGAATAGACGCCAGGTCCCACTGTCCAGAGGTGCAAGTCAACCACACGGCTGTCTGCATCCTCAATGGCGTCGCGAATCGCATCCTGTAATTCATTCGATCCCTGCTCGTCCAACAGTATGGCGCTGGTACTCTTTAACAGGCCCCATGACCAGCGTGCCACCAGGATGGCTCCGACGATACCCATTAGCGGGTCCATCCAGATGGCCCCGAAGTATTTGCCAATCAGCAGGGCGAATATAGCCAGCAGCGAAGTCAGTGCATCGGCCAGCACATGCAGGTAGGCGGATTTCAGATTGTGATCGTGGTGCTGATGATCATGCTCATGATTACGGTCGGTGCCCAGAATAAACACGGAGGCGCCGTTGACGATGAGTCCCATCACGGCAACGAAGATTGCCTGATTGAAGGCGATGCTTACCGGCTCGATCAGGCGCATGACACTTTCCCAGGCCATCAACGTAGCGAATACCGCCAACAGAATTGCTCCGGTGTAGCCCCCTAGCGTATTGACCTTACCGGTGCCGAAGCTATAGCGCTCACTATGGGCTTGACGTCTGGCATAGATATAGGCGAATGCATTGATGCTGAGGGCCACGGCATGGGAGCCCATGTGCAGACCATCGGCTAACAGCGCCATGGACCCGAAGGCCAGGCCAGCGGCAATTTCCACCACCATCATGGCGGTCGTAATGGCTATGACCACCAGAGTGCGTAATTCGCCCGGGCGTTTTTGATCCTGGCCAAATGCGTGAGAATGTCGCCAGCGGTGTAGTATCTCGTCTTTCATTATGAAAGCACTTATATCATGAGGCTTTCAGCGAAATCTATCGGCTTGCATCAATGGCTGCAGCCAGGTTCCTAAAGATCTGCGACATTGTGTCGCACATTCAATCCTGGGATTTTGGTGTAGGGTGTTTGCTATAGTGGGCTGGTGGAATCATAGAAAATAAAATGGAGTGACAATGAAGAATCGAATGTTGTTAGCGGCTGCCTTGCTGCTGTCTACACCACTTCTGGCTGTCGAAGACCCAGCCCCTGCCTTAGCTGAGATCATTAATTTTCGTCAATACAGCGACAGCTTTTCCAGCGCGGGTCAGCCCACCCTGGAACAGTTTCAAGTCATTGCCGAGCAGGGATTTGAGCGTATTGTCTATATCGCTTTTACCAATAATCCCAATGCGCTGGCGGATGAAGACCTGGTAGTGAAGGGTCTGGGCATGGAATACATGCAGGTGCCTGTGGATTTCTCCAACCCACTGCCGGATGATTTCTATGCTTTTGCAGATTCCATGCGGCGCAATACTGGCAAGAAGACTCTGTTGCACTGTCAGGTGAATGCCCGCGCAACAGCCTTCAGCTTTCTCTATCGGGTGATCTATGAAGATGTACCGGTCGCCGAAGCCAAGGAAGACATGAATACCGTCTGGCAACCCAACGCGGTGTGGCGCGATTTCATTTTCGAAGTCATGGCGCAGAACGACAAGGATCCAAACTGCGACTCCTGTGACTGGACGACACCCCCACCCAGAACGCAGTGATTTATCAAATATCCTAAAGAAAGATGCGCAAGAAATAGAAGCTTAGGGAAAAGATGTTGCGGACTTGCCGAAATAGGCAAGCGCTCCGAGGTATTTCTCAGGCAAAAAAAGCGGGCCATTCGGCCCGCTCTTTTTTTAGCTGAGAATACTAGCTCTAATCTTCACCGCCGGCCTGGTCGACGTTTTTCCAGGAATAGAATCCCATAAACATCTCTTCCCAGCTTTGCTCTCCCCAGGTGACTTCGATGTTGGGATCAGGGTTTGCCACATTTTGAGAAGAGTTGTCGAAACCACCAGTGGCAATGATCTGGGTGCCGGCCGGAACACGCAGAGGCTCTTCCAGTTCATAGGAATACTGCCAGTTAAAGTCGAAGGCAGGAATGTTTACTAACAATTCTTCCGTGCCATCAGGAAAGCGGGCAACAAATTTCATGCGCTTACCACGGAAATGCATATGGGGCATCATGCTATAAATATCGGCTTCCTGATTGATATTGGTGACCAGCTGCATTTCATGGTCTTTTGCCTGAGGAGGAATGGCAATGGTGAAGGCATTGCCGACGCCGCCTGACATGCGCTCTTCTGGAATGACACCTTCAGGGTAAAAGTGGATGCCAATTTCAGTTTGATCGGTAACTTCCCTGCCAGAAGTGGTGTAGTGCATCTGCAGGCTTAGCGTGCTACCGGCTTTCAGCAGACCACCAATCCCTTCGGGGTTCAACGATACACTATTACCAGGAGCATAGCCGGCTATCGAGGCCTGATCAGGATCGCCGCCGCCCAGTATCGTGCCCACATCGATATCAGGGTTCTCCGTGAAAATCTTTTCTATATCTGGAAACTCGCCCGCTGCGACAGACGCAAACACTTCAGCTCGAATTGCAGCAGCTCGCTCTTCAGGCAGGCTGTTGATGGCTTCCATAAAGCGTGCCTGAGGATCTCCTGCTTCACCCGGAGGTAGTACCGTGGTAATTATATGGTGCAGAACGTCCTTCTTGTCCGGAGCCACTTCACTGGCACGAACCCAACGGTCCTCGGTAAGGCCGAGATCGATCGGGAGGTCCATGTAGGGGACAATACCAGTGGCGGGAATAGCCGTAGGTGGAATCGCCACTATCAGGTCGGGCTCGCCCAGCGTCCACTTGGTGTCAGGCCAGACCAGACCCACCAGTGGGTCTGTGTCGCCGTCCATTGGAGAACCTGCATCGACCCAGCGCACCAGGGTCTGCATTTCGGCGTCGCTGAGATTCATCTCGCCTTTTATCTTGTGGCCGATCTTGTTGTCGATCTGACCCGGTGGCATACGCCTGGTCATAATCACTTCACGAATCATTGGTGACCAGCCCTGCATGGCCAGCTTACTGTCTATGGCAAATGGGGCGATGCCACCTTCCCGGTGACAGTTCGCGCAGTTCTCAACCACAATCGGTGCAACATCATTAGTGTAAGAAGGCGCGGAGCTTATTCCAACCCCGCTGTAGTCGATACTCGCACCATCGGTTGCAATGGCAACCAGGTCGCCACTCTCACCGTCGATCAGTCCTCGTACGGCCTGCTCGAGTTGCGCGTCTACCGGCCCACGGTACTGCAACTCGAAAGATTTGGGATCATAAACAACCGCTTCATCGAGGTGGGCTAAATCGAGGCTTTCAGAAACCAGTTGTGTATCATCCATCAGTACGGGCAGACCTAATGCCTGTACCACAGCATCTTGACCGATCGCTGCACGGTCAGATTGCAGGCCAGGATTCAACAGAAAGAATACAACGCCCTGGGTTTCATACCTGGATTGCAAATCGGCTAATGCCGCTACGGATTCTGAATCCGTGGTTCCATTTGCCTGAGGCAGAATTACAATGGCGCTCTGGTCGTCATACCAGGCCATGTGATGCTGCACGCCGAGATGGTCGATCAATGAAAAATCGCCAATTCTTTCACCGGCGTACAAGCTGGTAGTAGTCGAAATCAGAAGTGCTAATACAGAAACGTTCAGGAACTTTTTCAAGTAGTGACCCCCTTTTAAAAATTTTGTCCGGGAGTGAATGGTATGGCTAGAGGCCTTAGTCTACTGGTTTTTAGTGGGATTGCAGCTAATTTCTTAGTTTTTTGTCACCAACCTACCCAGATGAGCTGCAGGCCAGTATTCATGCAGGTTTTCGGCTTTCGAAGCAGAATTTTTCCTGTGCCCGTAAAGAACCGAAATTTTCCAATCTGCTGCATCGATAATGCAGACTGCTTTTAAATAGTTACTAGTTTTTAAAATTAAGCTGCAAGCCCCGAAATAGCCCGACCTGATTAAAAAGCGATCAATAGCACCAAAAAACTCGATGCACCTCAGCGACTCGCTGTTACATTCATGCGAATCGAGTAAAGTCCTGTTCGCGCCGTCATATAGAGTGTTTTTCCATCGGCACCACCGAAGCCAACGTTGGCCGGCATTTGTGGCGTCTCGATAAACTCGATTTGTTCGCCACGGGGATTGCGGATACTGACCCCGCCTATCCAGGTTAAATACACATTGCCGCGCTCATCCATGGTCATGCCGTCGGAGCCCTGATCGGCAAATTCAGATCGGTTCGAAACGCTGCCGTCTGGATCGATATTGAAACGATAGATTTTGCGCGTCTCGGTACTAGCTAAATAGAGCGTGGTGCCATCTTCGGTACCGACGATGCCGTTAGGTTTCGGGATGTCCAGGATGACTGCTGCAACGCTGCCTCGATCCGCACTAACGCGATAGACGTATTCGCCGGGTTGAGATGGAGCCCCTTCAGGAAATTGGTAACGGGGATCGGTGAAATAGATACTGCCATTTGGATGAACCCAGGCGTCATTGGGGCTATTAAAGGGCAGGCCATTATAGCTATCGACAATGACGCTAATATTGCCCTGGCTGTCCATGCGGGTAATCCGCTGTGCCGACTGCTCGCAGATCAGCAGCGATCCATCCAGGTCCATGGTTAAGCCATTGGCATGATTGCTCGGCTCGTAGGCGGAAGAAATTGCACCATCAAGCGACATCTTGTGGACGCGGTTATTATTAATGTCGGTGAAGTACAAGTTGCCGTCGTTATCTGTAACGGGGCCTTCCAGAAAAGCGAAACCACCCTGTACTTCCTCGACTTCGGCACCCCGCGCTATCAAGCCAGAATCCTGTGCCTGTGTTGCCGAACCGATTAGCAAGGCAATAATGCCCAGGATTACTAAAGCTGATTTATGTGGATTACCCATTCTGGTTCTCTTGTCTGATTGGCTGAAAATTGATGCCTGACAGTCTACTCGAGTCTTGCGGACTTTACAGTACTGGTAACTGACGCCTGTTTCGCCTTAGACTCTGGAATATGCAGCCACGAAAATTCTCATGCAGAAAACAGCTACTCGCATCGGCAATGGTTTCCATTTTTCCCGTTGTGGCCGTGGCTCAGCCAGATTCAGAAGCCACGCCATGGTTTGGTATCGCCTTACCACCAGCCCTTATTCCTCATTCCAGTCCTGTCGCCATTGGCACCAGAGGACCGGCACCTGCAGTAGTTCCAGAAGGTGAGGAGGAATATTTCGAACTGGAAGGGCGTCGGCTTGGCTATGATCTTGAGCGCATTGTCGACTTCTCCCGGCAGAGCAGACTGAACCAGGAATTCGGTTCTGATCAGCTCTGGGGTCGGGTCAGCGGTTTTTATTCCGGTGAAACCACGATGCGCTGGGCAGCAGAGCGTTTACTCGATGCAGGCATAGAAGACGTCAGGTTTCAGCGCTTCGACCAGGAACGGTTGGCCGAGTTGTGGCTCCCCCGACAGTGGGAAATGCGCCTGCTGGCCAACTCCCAGTTTGGAGAGGGTAGCGAAGACATCATTCTGCAGACCGCTATGCCACTGGCTCCTTCGGATATAGTCGGTGGCGATTTAACCGCGCCCATCGTCTACGTGGGCAAGGGCAGCGCGGCGGAACTATTAAACGTCGATTTGCAGGGTAAAATTGCCATCCAACACATAACGCCCCAGGCACATCTGGTGTTTGAACGAGGCACCGCAGTCCCCCAGGCAAGAGTGCTTTTTGAGCGCGGTGCCGTGGCAGTGATCAATCTGGTGGACCAACCCGGCAATCAGCGTGTCAGGGATTTCAGCAATTGTGGAGGGCCCTGTTTTAACCTGGGTGGGCAGGACAGCTGGTTTCTCAGCCAGGTAATGAATGCTGCGGCCAACGGGGGTGTGTTCGAGCAATTGCAAATGCAGCTGAGTCTGCAATCTCAGACATATAACGATCTGAATGCCTTGAATGCGATTGGAGTGATACCCGGTAGAGCAAGTGAGCAGACCATCGTATTAAATGCCCATGCCGATGCCTGGTTTGATGGCGCCGGAGACAATGGCGATGGCTTGTCGGTATTGCTGGCAATGGCCCGGCATTTTGCAAAGCCGGAGAATCAATTACTGCGCACGCTGGTGCTGGTAGTGAGCGCCGGACACCACACTACCGGTCTCAACGGACCGCGCAATGCAGTGCGCATGAATCCAGAAGTGTTTCAGAATGCGCTGCTGATTTTTAACCTGGAACATGTCGCACAACGCAATATCTCACCGGCAAGGTTTCTGTTTGATGATGGCTATCGAGAGTTCACGGCAGACTCAGGAGAGGCTCCCATTGTGGTGGGCATTACTAATCAGTCACCTTTTCTAATCAATCTGTTCGATGAGGGAGTCAATCGCTACGGTACGAATTTCGTTTCCACGGAATCGACAATGGCCAGTGGTGAAGGCGGGGGTTATCGCAGTGTTGGTGTTCCTATTATCACCACGATGCAGGCGCCGCCGCTTTACCATACCAGCGGAGAGGTGACTGAGGTAATCTCTCTACCCGGACTGGAGCGCATGGCCAGGTTTGTTGCCTATTTTGTCAAACAAGTGGATGCCGTGGAGGCGGCCGAGCTGCAATCTTCGCTATAATTCGCCTTACAACATGGATTACCCCGCAAGGATAACGAATGCCCAAAGCAGTATTGATGCTCAATCTTGGCACTCCGGCCACTCCGACAGCCAAAGGGCTTCGGGATTTTTATAGACACTTCTTCGCCGATCCATTCGTCTTCGACTTCAATCCGCTGGCTAGATGGTTGCTCAGAAATCTGATCATCCTGCCTTTTCGCGCGCCGCGGGTAGCCAGGAATTATGCGGACATTTGGATGAAAGAGGGTTCACCACTGAAGGTTTATGCCGATCGCATGCAAGCCAGCGTGCAGGCTGCCTTCAATGCGAGTGGTGAAGAAGTCATGGTGCTCAACGCTATGGCGTATAGCGAACCGTTTATCACGCAGGTAATGGTTGAGTTGGAACGCCGGGGCATTGAGGAAATTGTATTACTGCCCATGTTTCCTCAGTATTCGACGGCCACCACGGCATCGGTGTTCGACACGGTTAAGAAATCCGTATCGAAATGGAAGGTGGCGCCAAGGCTGATCTTTGTCGATGACCTGTTTCAAGAACCGGCTTTTATACGCGCCTGGTCTATCCGCATTACCAGACATCTCGAAGGGGTAGAGGTAGATCATGTAATCTTCAGCTATCACGGTGTGCCACAGAAGACTATAAAGCGATCTGATGAAGCGGGAGTCTGCACATTTGGTGATTGCTGCAACACCATAACAGCAGAAAATCGCTACTGTTACCGTGCTCAATGTGTAGCCACTACTGAATCGATTATTGCTGCTCTGGGATGGAACGAGGTATCTCATTCAATCGCGTTTCAATCCAGATTTGGACCTTTACCCTGGATACAACCCTACCTCGATGAGCACATCCTCGAGCTGGTGGGGAAGGGAGTGAAACGGCTGGCTGTGGTTACGCCTTCATTTGTTTCCGATTGCCTGGAGACTATTCATGAAATCGGCGTCGAGTATCAGGATCAATTCAAGGCGGCAGGAGGGGAAAAATTCCTGCTTTTACCCAATCTGAACGATGATCAGGCCTGGTTCAATTCGGTCTTCGAGATCTCGCATAAACACCTGGCATCACAGGACTGAATTGTTTTGCAACAGTGCGCCGGGCACAGTATGCTTGCGCCCGGACTAGTTTGAATACGGAGGCAGTGGAATGAACGTCGAAGAAAACGCAAAAGAAAGGGAGAAATTACTTCCTGTCGTGGGCGCCATATTGGCCGCCAGCGTGGTGCTTATCGGAGCGAGCTATTTTCTGGGTAATTTAATCTACCAAATCCCCTAGCCTTTAGTCCTACCACAATTCCCCGAAACGCGCGCGGTGCCAGACTCTACTACCTGGCACTCCCTTTCTAATTTCAGCTTCAATGCACGCGCGGTGCCAGACTCTATACCTGGCACTAACCTTCCAATTTCAGCTTCAATACACGCTAAAGCTAATGCCTTAAGTCGACATTTTCTGGGGATTTCTCAGCCGGGGTGGAGTTTTTCAGGCATAAAAAAAGGATACCCCCTTCGGGGTATCCTTTTTCATCTAATGGAGCTTTGCTCTTTCGTTTAGAGGCGATGCCAATCCCTAGGCAATAGCTCTCTTCACCAGGTTTTGCAACAACGGAATCTTGAATCCGTTGTGGGCCAGTGCTCTGGCACCATCAGTAGCCAGTTCCATTACCGACTCAGCAGTCGCCGAGTTCTTGGCATGTCCACGAATGGCATCCTCCACACCGGTTAAGCGACGTGGTGTAGCCTGCACGGCACCAGCAACTATGCGGGCATCTTCGATATTGCCGCCGCTGAGCTTGAAGGCAGCGGCGATATTTACCAGAGCGAAATCCCATACATTGCGGTCTGCCACTTTCTCGAAATAGAAAGTCGCGTTAGCCCAGGTAGCTGGAATTCTCACCCCTGTAAGAATGTCACCGGGACGGAGAACAGTGGTGCTCTCGATATCATTAGCAGGACCCACAAAGTAATCCTCGGCAGCGACTTCTCGCTCGCCGGAAGAATTGCTAATCAACATGGTGGCTTCCAGGGCGACCAGAGCCGGAGCAGTATCCGATGGACTCGCTGCAACACAGCGACTGGTATCGAACAGGGAGTGATCCCGGTTCATGCCCTGTGGCGTATCTGCGTAGCACAGGTTACCACCGGCGCGGTAGCAGGACAGCCCGCGGCGATAGTACCAGCAGCGCACGTCCTGGGAAACATTGCCGCCCAGGGTTCCGATGTTACGAATTTGCGGGCTGGCCACCGTGGCTGCTGCATCCGCCAGTAGCGAAAAGCGCTGCTGAATGTCTGCATTGCTGGCGACTTCGGAGAGTGTGGTGAGGGGACCGATTTCGATACCGCCTCCGGACTCGCGAATGCCTCGCAGCGACTCGATACCGCTCAAGTCGATCATGGCGTCGGTGGTCTTGGCCCGGTCTTTCAACCAGCCGTAGGTGTCCTGGCCGCCGCCTACCAACCAAGCTCTCTCAGCGAGGCGGTCAGCAATCGCAAGCGCATCTTCAACCTGTACCGGCTGGTACAGTTCCATATTTGGCATTACGTCATGTGATGGCATGGTTTACCTCAGAAAGTATTGGTTTTAAGGGACTTGGTGCTGTATTCGTTACCAGCCAAGTGGTCAATGATCATATCCGTGGTAGTTGGTGCTGTATTAAACAGATGACCGTCTAACGCATCGGATATGGCACTTGCTAGGGCTGCCGCCATGGCACCCTGAGTCGGCTCACCGATACCGCGACCACCCATTGGGTTCTGCGGATCGGGAATATTTACTGCCTGATGAACAGTCTCTACCGGCACATCCATATTGGTAGGCGGCTTGTTCTGATAAAGGCCAGTGTTGGCCGGCAAACCGTTCTGTGGATCGTAAACATGGCGTTCCAGGTTGGTCAGACCAACACCCCACACCATGCCGCCACGCATAGAGTTGTCGAAGCTCTTCGGATGTACTACGGTGCCGCAATCGGCAACTGCCGTGTAATCCGTGATTTCGATCTTGCCAGTATCGGTATCCAGTTCAATTTCACAGAATCCGACGACGTTGCCAGGGGGTTGACCCTGGCCGGGAATGTTGTCCTTCGCCACACCCACCAAACCAGTACCCGCAACGCCTTGCGTAGCAAGTTGCGTGAGAGGGTTGATGTCGTCTGGATAGACGCTACCGTCATACTTATCGCCGAGCTGAATCGCGCGTTGTGCAGTCTGCGCATAAGTCAGTCCCTGGGAAGGATCCGAGGAATTGAAGACTCGCTGATCGCCAATCTCGTAATCATCAGCTGCACCACCCAGATCCATTGCCGCAATTTCTTTCATCTTGGTGATCAAATCCTGAGCGGCAACCCACATGGCTCGGCTGTGTGTGAAAATGGTATTACTACCACCCTGACCGGAGCTATGGGGCAAGTGACGGTCGCTTCGGCCACGGTGAATTTCGCAATTCTCCCACGGCATCTGCATGACTTCCGCCGCGACTCGAGAATTACCTGCATAGGAATACGTACCCAGGTTGCCGACACCACTGTGGATTTGCAGCGTGCCATCGGGCGTGATGCGCAATAGGCCATCGTAGCCACGACTACCGGCACCGTGATAACCAATGCCGACACCAATGCCGCGTTTCTTGCTGCCACCTAACTCTCTAGTTTGGGCATTGCGAGCCTGCCAATCGAATTCCCGAGCGCCTTGTGCCAGTGCTTCAGAAATGAAGGAACTGGTTACGGGGCCTTGGCCGCCACCCTGGAAGCCATCACTGCGCAAGGCATTGAGATGACGGAAGTTGACGCGATCGACGTTAACCAGCGCGGCAATCTTGTCAGTCATGGGCGCAAGAGCTGATGCCATTTCGTTCTGACCAGGGCCTCGTTGGGCACCGCGTGGCGTGGTGTTAGTGTAGACAGAGATACCGCGATAGCGCATGGCTTCCGGCTGCAGACACACTGTGACGTGTTGCGCCGAAGAGTTACCGCTGCCGCCACCTGAGGCACCGCCGTCGTTGACGATAGCCAGATCAACCGCGCAAACTTTGCCGTTCTCCCTTACACCGACCTTGAGCCATCCTTGTATGCCAGAGCGAGCTGAGCCGATGTAAAACTCTTGTTCACGGGTAATTCTCAATTGCACCGGTCGGTTCAATATTCGAGAGAAATTCCCCGCCACCGCCATGATGGGATAGGGACCTATCTTGGAACCGAATCCGCCACCGGTTGCCTCGTTAATGAAGACCACGTCAGCCAGATCGACATTCAGCATTCTGGCCAGACCGGCATTGTTGGCACTCTGGCTCTGCGATGAGCCGTGGAAATAAACCTTGCCGTTTTCCCAGTAGGCCATGCTGGAACGTGCTTCGAGTGAGTGGTGGGCATAGCCCATGGTGACAAAAGGCTCTTCGATAATGGCCGCGGCTTCAGCGAAGCCCGCGTCTACATCACCAAAGCTCCATTCGGTGGTGAATTCGCCACCGACCGGATCATTACCAGCACGCATCGCGTCGATGGCAGACTGTGGCCATTTAATGTCTTTGATTTCCGCGCTCAGAATTGGTGTACCTTCCGGGCCTACTTCGCGAGTTCGAACCAGTACATTACCTTCCGGATAGGCATTGCTGCCGCCTGGAGTCAGGCTTTCCAGCGGATCAACCGCGAAGTCTCTGCGCTCGAAGTCGACACGAATTGCATCGATTGCTGATTCGGCAATTTCTTCCGAGGTCGCTGCCACCGCTAAAATAGGTTGACCGACGTAAGTAACATACTCCGAAGCCAGTGATGGGTTGCCTGGAGGGCTTACTGGCGCCAAGTCATCTGCGGTCAGGATACCGACCACTCCGTCCATGCGTAGCGCTGCAGTAGCGTCAATATTCACCACCCGACCACTGGGCAGGGGGCTGGTTAGTAAGCGGGCGAAGACCATGCCTTCTCTTCTATAGTCTTCCGCATACTTGATCTCGCCAGTGACCTTACCCGGTACGTCTGGCGGTACGAAATCGAATCCTATATGAGTAGTCATGCTAGTTGCCCCGAGGCGCGCAAGACGCCATTGATGTAGTGTTCATAGGCACCGCAACGGCACAGATTCCCTGACAGTGCCTGACGGACTTCTTGTCTGCTTGGCCGTGGGTTGTTGTTCAGCAGCGCTACCGCCGACATCACCTGACCAGGCGTGCAGAAACCACATTGGGGTGAGTTTTCCGCGACAAATGCCTGCTGTACTGCATGCAATGTGCCATCCGCCGCCTTGACTCCCTCGATGGAAATCACGGCCTTGTCTTTGACATTGTGCGTGAGCACTGAACAGGAATAATTGGGTACACCATCGATAAGCACCGTACACGCGCCGCATTCGCCGCGATTGCAACCGATCTTGGTGCCGGTCATATCGAGCTTATAACGTAGTGTGTAGGCAAGTGTTTCCGACGGCAGCACGTCCACGGGCCTGGCGCGCCCGTTTATATTGAGTGTTATCAAGCGCTCCGCGGAACCCGCCCCCTGTTGGGCATTGGCGAGGTAAAATCCAGCGCCCGTCGTAGCGGCCGCACCGGAGAAGATTACCCCCTTGATAAAACGTCTGCGTGTTAGTTTGGAATTCACTGACATTGCTCCGTTCTGGTTATTAGATTGCAGAATAAATGAACTGCGTTTTACTGTCCTTCTATCCCATATATAGCTACCCAGGAGACTAGACTTATTTGCTTTAAAAAGCAACGAATTCGGACCCGGTGAAGGCGCTGAAAGGCAGGAAATACGGGGCTTTCCGAGCGCTTGCTTGATAATTGCTACACTCTGTCACAAATTAGCCTGTAGACCGGGCGGCGTCGGTGAATACTTGCATAGAAAACAGGGATATCTGACATCGATCCCGGGACGTTGCTATTCGGCCACAGGCAGATTACTTTGCCGGCATCGGTTTCGAATTTAATCCTCCACATCAGGATCGTTTTATGAAATTTGCAGTAGCGCTCTTCGCCCTTTGTACCCTGGTCAACTCCACCCATGCCGCCGACCAAGGAAGTGTCTTCAGCGAAGCCATGATGACGGTGGCGGAACGCAGCAATTACGAGCGCACCTCCACGGTTCAGGAGGTAGTGGATGTTGTCGAGGCGTTGCGGCGGGACACGACATTAATGCATCGCGAGACCTTGCTTATTACGGATGAGGGTAGAGAGGTTCCACTGCTGGTGTTGGCCGATCCTCCGATTCATTCTCCGCAACAGGCAGAGGCTTCCGGTAAGCCGGTTATCTATATTCAGGGCAATATCCACGGGGGTGAAGTGGAGGGGAAAGAGGCTTCGCTTATCGCCATGCGCGATATCCTCTATGGCGATAAGCTTCATCTCCTGGAGAATCAGATCCTGATCTTCGTCCCCATCTATAATGCCGATGGTAACGATGACATGTCGGCCAATTCCCGCCCCAATCAGGAACTGAGCCCGGTCATGACCGGCGTGCGCACCGCCCATGGTTACGACCTCAATCGGGACGGCATGGTGGTTGAGGCTCGGGAAACCCGGGCTTTGTATGAGCAGGTCATTCGACGCTGGGATCCGGATCTGTTAGTGGATCTGCATACCACCAACGGTACCTGGCATGGCTATTCACTAACCTATGCGCCGTCCTATCACACCGCTGGTGATGCAGCGACTTCCAACTACACCTCGGAAGTCATGTTGCCGGCGATTCAGGCTGTGGTGAAAGCCAAGTTCGATCTCGATTTTGGTTGGTACGGCGGCTTCGATTATCGCGACTGGCCCCCGACGGAGTTGCGTACCTATCACCACGCACCGCGTTACATAACAAATAATTTGGGATTAAGAAATCGCATGGCGATACTCAGCGAGACTTTTTCCCACGATCGATTCTACAAGCGGGTACATGCTGCCAATGTGTTTGTCGAAGAAATTCTGGAGTACACCAATGTCAATGGCTATGAAATTCGCCGTATCAACCGCGCCGCCGATGCCAGGGTCAGCAGCAGTATGGGTACGCGAGACAGCAACGATGAAAACGGGGTGCAATTTCAGATGATCGCGAGGCAAGAGCCTCTTGATTTGCTTAGCTATAACTATATTCCCTTTATCGCCGATGATGGCAGTACTGACTTCGTGCGCAGTGCTGAAATCGTGACAATTGAAGGCGTGCAGAACTTTAACGATTTCGCTCCATCCCTGACTGCCCGTGTTCCTTCCGCCTATATTTTCAGCTCAGCCTTTACCGGTCTAGCGGCAAAACTGCTGGAGCACGGTATCTGGGTGGAAACTCTGGAGGCAGATTCCAGCTTCCGTGGTGAGGTGTTCGACATTCAACAGATCGATAAGCAGAACTTCGTGCAGAACGGACATCGCAACTCCTCGCTGAGGGGGAAATTCCAGTCAGTGACCAGAACTTATTCCAGGGGCGACTATATCGTGTCTATGAACCATAGGCTGGCGAATCTGATCTTCTATTTACTGGAACCGCAGTCCGATGACGGGTTAGTGTACTGGAATCTGTTTGATGACTATTTACAAGCCGAGCTACAGAATAACGAGATTGCGGAATACCCTGTGTTCAAAGTGCTGCGTTAGTGTTTCAGGTGAGCACTGTTTTCTGAAGGTTAGCGTGCCTGTTTTCTTCCCATTGCAATCGCGTTGAATCCAGTTTTTGAACGATGCCGCGAGAACTTACCGATGCCTACTTTCGACCGATTGGTCTGGCCCCAATAATTCGGACCACTCAGTTAAGTCCTACTGTCTGGTTTTCAAACTCCACCGGGCTGATATAGCCCAAAGACGAGTGGCGCCTCTTCCGGTTATAAAAACACTCGATATAATCAAACATATCAGCTTTTGCTTCAACTCTGGTTCGATAGGTTTGCCGTCTGATCCTCTCTCGCTTTAATGAAGAGAAGAAGCTCTCAACCGGCGCGTTATCGTAACAGTTTCCTCGGCCACTCATGCTGCACTGAATGCCATGCTTGAGTAACAAGTCGCGGAAGTCATCGCTAGTATACTGCGATCCTCGATCCGAATGGTGTATCGCTGGTTTATCACGTTGTCCTAGCGCCATCGTCATCGCATCCATTACCAGGTGGCGAGAGATGAGTCGATT
>PVBE010288775.1_pt1 | contig 42057 bp, 34 predicted proteins | sample 1631181 | NCBI WGS metagenome assembly PVBE01 (sample SAMN08397723, study PRJNA350692) | Marine metagenome, whole genome shotgun sequencing project. | isolation source: water | place: Pacific Ocean | collected 2012-04 | reverse complement strand
GGGGGGGGCCCAGGGCCCAGGTGGTGGTCCCGGCGACGGGGTACAACCCGAGGGCCGACAGGGCGTACCAGGCGCTGAGGGTTCCCCCGTCGTCGTTGCCGTCCAGGCCGTCGGGTCCCGTGCCGTAGCGGGTGTCGCGGATCCACTGGATCCAAGGGGCGCCAAGGTCGGGGCGATCCAGCAGGGCGTAGAGGTAGGGAGCGTGCAGATCCGGCTCGTTGCCGTGCCAGTAGTAGACCTCGGGTAGGCTCGAGTCCTCCTCTTCGGTGGAGAGGGAGAAGAACTCGTCCAGCCGGTCCAGCGTGGCCTCTTCACCCCCCAGCAGGTCCGCGAGCGTGGCGATGTCGTAGGGCATGGCCCAGAGGTATTGCCAGGCGTTGCCCTCGACGTAGGCTTCGTTCCAGGCGAGCTCGGAGAAGTCCTCGGCGGGCGCGAAGGTGCCCTCGCCGTCCCGGCCGCGGAAGAAGCCGGTCTCGGCGTCGAAGAGGTTTACGGGGTTGTGGGCCCGCTCGGCATAGCGCTCGGCGTCGTCCGAGAGGCCCCAGGACTCCGTCCAGAGAGCCAGGGCGTGGTCTGCCTGACCGTATTCCATGGTCATGGACACCGAGCCGTCCGTGGCGGTGGTGGTGACCCAGCCGTGCTCGAGGTAGCTGCGGATGCCGTCCCGTCCGTCGTAGTCGCTGTCCACGAGGGTGTTTCCGTCCGCCCCCAGCATGGCCGCCCGCAGGCCCCGGCTGACGTCCCAGTCGGCCAGGCCCTTCAGCCAGGTCTCCGCCAGCACGATGTCCGCCGGGTCCCCGATCATGGCCTTGCCGTAGCCGCTGTTCAGTGGCCAGCGTGGCAGGTAGGCGCCCTGTTCGGCCATGCGCACCAGGGAACTGGCGAAGTGCTGCTGGGCGTCGGGCCACGCCAGGATCAGCAGGGGGTGGAGCGTGCGGTAGGTGTCCCAGAGCGACATGTCCGAGTAGAACGGGTCGTCGGGATCGACGTGGATCTGCCCGTCGAAGCCCATGTAGGCGCCGTCGGCGTCCGACATCAGGTGGGGCATCAGCAGGGCGTGGTACAGGGCTGTGTGGAAGATGGTCCGCTCGCTTTCGGTGCCGCCGTGCACGCGCACGCGGCCCAGGGCGTCACGCCAGGCCTGCTCGGTGGTGGCCCGCAGGGTGTCGAAGTCCTCGGCACCCGGCTCGGCCTCGAGGTTGGCGCGGGCCGCCTCGACGGAGGTGAAGCTCACACCGACCCGCATCTCCAGCGGCTCGCCTTGCTCGAGGTCGGAGAAGCTGAACCAGGCGCCGGCGTCCTTCGCCTCCACCTGGTCGCTGCCGCGGAAGCGCTCGCCATCTCCCCATACGCCCCAGGAGGTGGGACGCTCGCTCGCTTCCGCCCAGAAGTGGAGCTCGAAGCCCCCGAAGCGGCTGGAGAGCGCGCCGCTGACGTGCATGGTGCCGCCCATCGCCCCGAACTCCGGGTAGAGCCGCAGGCTGGCGGGTTCGCGCTCGCCCTCGCTACCCAGGCCGTGAGCGAGGTCCACGATCACGGTCGGGTTGGCGCCCTCGGGGAAGGCGTAGCGCTGGATTCCCACCCGCTGGCCCGCGGTCACCTCGGCCTGGATGCCGTTGGCCAAGGTGACGGCATAGGTGCCGGGGCTCGCTCGCTCGTCCGCGTGGGAGAAGCCCACGGTGCGAGTGGTGGCTTCACAGAGCTCCGGGACCATCCAGGGCGCCGGGTGGAAGAGCAGGGCGCCCAGATCCGGCACCCCCGCGCCCGCCAGGTGCAGGTGCGAGAAGCCCGTCAGCAGGCTGTCCTCGTGCCAGTAGCCACCGTTGTGGAAGCTCTCGACGTGGCTCGACTTCGAGCGGGTGTCCGGACTCAGAGCCACCATGCCGAAGGGTGCGGCGGCACCAGGGAACAGGGAACCCTGGCCGAAGCCTTCGCCTCCCGTTCCTATGAAGGGATCCACCCATGGCAGGGGGTCGTAGTCCCCGAGCACGGCGGGCGGGCCGCCGAGGCATGCCGTTGCGAGGGCGGCGAGGGCCGCCTGCAGGGGTGCGGTGGCGCGGGGCAAGGGGTTCTCCAGAGCCTCTGTAGGCTAGCCTCGCTCCCCGGGGTGGGGAGCGGCTTTGTCCGAGGAGTGTAGTGAGCCTCCCCCTATTGGGCCCCTTCCACGTCCAGCAGCAGCGGGATGGGCCCCTCGCTGCCCTCGTCCACGGGCATCCAGGTGATCCACAGCCACCAGAGCGTGAAGACGAGCGCGGCGAGCAACGCGGAGGCCAGAATCGCCAGGCCCAGGGACCCCAGGCGCTCGCGCCAGCCGAGGCGGGTGGGTCGGTGCAGGACTTGTTGGAATGGTGAGCGGGACCGGGGATCGTCTGGTGGGACGGTGCTCACGGGGTCGGCTCCTCGAACACGGTGCCGCCGGTCAGCAGGCGATTGGCCAGCCGGGCCTCGATCCGGGCCTCGGCCGCGCTCATGCCCGGGAGGGGCAGGGACGCTACCCAGTCTTCGAGCTCGTGGGGCGTGATGGCGGCGATCTCGGTCTCGATGCGCTCCATCTGGACCTTGTCGAGGTAGCTCAGGTACAGCGGCCCATCCTGGGGGACATACCACGACTTTCGTTCGAAGTAGTCGCGGACCCATGGGATCTCGAAGGGCTGCTTGTTGCGCGCGAGGGGGAGGTAGTGGGCCAGCACGAGCCAGGTGAGGGAGAGCGTCTCGGGTCGTGGCTCGAGCTGAGCCTCGGCGTCCAGGTTGTCCCAGGAAAAGGCCAGGTGTCGCGTCTGCCAGGCCCGTCGTAGGGTCTGCTCTCGCTCGCGATGCTCGGCGGGGAAGTCGGCGGGGAGATCGGGGTCGACCTGCGCCGGAGAGCGGTTGTGGGAGGCCAGGTCCAGGGCTCGGCGCCGGTCAATGGAGCGAAGATCGTCCTTTCCGGCGAGCGCCGCACGGGCGTCGTGGAGTTGGTACAACGACGCGAGCTCGAGCTCCTCGGTGAGCACGTCGAGGGCGGGATCGCGATCCGGGTTCTGGGGTTCTTCCGGTGGGTCGCCGGTGCAGGCAGCCAGCAACAGGGGAGGCAGGAGCAGCCAGCGGGGCGGCCTCACGGAGTGCTTTGCTCCTCGATGGCTCGGCGGGCGACGCGTTCGCGGGTGATGCCGATGGCGCGGTCGTGGTCGTGGTCGTGGCCGTGGGCCGCTTCGTCCAACTCGGCGATGGCCAGATCGAAGCGCCCCATGGCGTCCAGCGCCATGGCCATGCCCAAGCGTGCGAGGCGGGCCTGCTCGTGGGTGGGATCGGCTCGCAGGGCGGCGGCATAGTGGGCGTAGGCGCGGTCCGTGCGGCCCTGACCCAGGCTCAAGCGCCCCATGGCCAGCCGGGCTTCGGCGACCTGGTCCGAGCCACCGATGGCCACCTGGGCCTGTCGCAACAGGGCGCGGTCGGTGCGGCCCACGCGCTCCCACGCCAGCGACGCCGACTGGAGCCATGGCGTGGATTCGGGGGTCAGGCGGGCGATCTGTTCGTAGCGCCGCGCTGCGCGGAGGTGCTGTCCCTGGGACTCGAGGGTTTGGGCCAGCAGGGTGAGGGCCAGGGCCTCTAGCTGCGGATCGTGCACCCCGTCTCGGAGCAGCGTGCGCAGCAGCTTGATGGTGCCGGCTTTCTCGCCGGGCAGGGCCGATCGGACGAGGGCAGCCCGGTAGCGCGCGCGGTCGCGCTGGGTGTCCGTGATCCCGAAGCGGGCCACCTGCTCGCAGGTGGACAGGGCCGCCGTGACATCGCCGCGCGCCAGGGCTGCTTCGACCTGGTCCAGTGCCGTGGGCGACCAGGGGCCCACGCCAACCGTGATCAGCGCGCAGACCAGCGCGGCCCCGGTGAACAGGACGGTGTACGGTGTGACGGTCGGGAGCCTGTCGAGGTAGGTCCGAAGCCGCGTTAGAGCGTGCAAGCGGCCTCCAGGGGGCGAGAGCCCGGGCGTTGTAGCGCGGGCACGGGCTCCCATCAAGCGGTGGGGGTACGGGTGGGCCGTTGGTCGTGGCCTCCTTGCAGATCATGTCGGCAGGGCGGAGCTCGGAAGAAGCTTCGCATTGGCCTGACGACACGCGAGACGAACCGCCGGGCCCTTTCTCGGACGAGAGATGCCGTACCGGTTCGCATTACGAACCGCTGGGCATGATGTGGGGCGAGAGATGGCTTTCCGGTTCGCATAACGAACCGCCAGGGGGGATGTCGGGCAGGAGATGGCGGTTCGGTTCGTGGGGCGAACCGGCACCCCGACAGCCGGACGAAAGCTGACCGGCCTTGATGGCGGAGGCGCGCTACGAGAAGCGCCGCCCTCTGTCGCGGTGAGGCCCATGCGCTTCGAGCTGAGCACCGAGCTGTCCCCCTGTGGTGACCAACCCCTGGCCATCCGGACCCTGGTCGCCGGCCTCGAGGCCAAGCGGTCTCACCAGGTGCTGCTGGGTGCCACGGGCACGGGCAAGACCTTCACCGTGGCCAACGTCATCGCCCAGGTACAGCGGCCCACCCTGGTGCTGGCCCACAACAAGACCCTGGCGGCTCAGCTCTATGGCGAGTTCCGCAGGTTGTTCCCCAACAACGCCGTGGAATACTTCGTCTCGTACTACGACTACTACCAGCCCGAGGCCTATGTCGCGGCCACCGACACCTACATAGAAAAGGACTCGCTCATCAACGAGCGCATCGACAAGCTGCGCCACGCCGCCACCCGCTCGCTGCTCACGCGCAACGACGTCATCATCGTCGCCTCGGTCAGCTGCATCTACGGTATCGGCTCGCCCGAGGTCTACGACAAGATGCTGCTGCGGGTCGAACAGGGGCAGTCGGTGCGGCGAGAAGACATCCTGGCCAAGCTGGTGGAGATTCAGTACCAGCGCAACGACATGGACTTCCACCGGGGCACCTTCCGCGTGCGGGGCGACGTCATCGAGGTCTTCCCGGCCCACGAAAGCGACAAGGCCCTGCGCATCGAGCTGTGGGGCGACGAGGTCGAGGCCCTCTTCGAGATCGACCCGTTGCGCGGCACGCGCCTTCGAGCCCTGCCGTGGCTCACGGTCTTCCCCGCCACGCACTACGTGCTGCCCCCCGACCGCATGAAGCAGTCGGTCACGGCCATCCGGGACGAGCTGCTCGAGCGCCTGCAGGAGCTGCGAGGCCGCGGCGATCTGCTCGAGGCCCAGCGGCTCGAGCAGCGCACGCTGTACGATCTCGAGATCCTCGAGGAAATCGGCCACTGCAAGGGCATCGAGAACTACAGCCGTCACCTCGAGGGCCGGGGTGCAGGCACCCCGCCGCCCACCCTGCTCGAGTACTTCCCCCGCGACTTCCTGCTGGTGGTGGACGAATCCCACGTCGCGGTGCCCCAGGTACGCGGCATGTACCGAGGCGACCGCGCCCGAAAGGAAACCCTGGTCCGCCACGGCTTTCGGCTGCCCTCGGCCATCGACAACCGACCCCTCGACTTCCAGGAGTTCGAGGCGCGGGTCCGCCAGGCCATCTTCATCTCCGCCACTCCGAGCGACTGGGAGATCGAGCAGGCCGGCGGCGTCACCTGCGAGCAGGTCATTCGTCCCACCGGCCTGCTCGATCCCGAGATCGTAGTGCGCTCGGCGGACATCCAGGTGGACGACCTGCTGCACGAGATCCGCAGCACCGTCGAGCGCGGCGAGCGTGTACTGGTCACGGTGCTCACCAAGCGCTTCGCACAGGAGCTCACCGACTACTACGCCGAATTGGGGGTTCGCGCTCGCTACCTGCACTCCGACATCGATACCCTCGAGCGCATGGAGATCCTGCGCGATCTGCGTCTGGGAAGCTTCGACGTGCTCATCGGCATCAACCTACTGCGCGAAGGGCTCGACCTGCCGGAAGTCTCCCTGGTGGCGGTGCTCGACGCCGACAAGGAAGGCTTCCTGCGGTCCGAGACCTCCCTGGTGCAGACCATCGGGCGCGCCGCCCGCAACGTCAACGGTCGCTGCATTCTGTACGCCAACCGGGTGACGAAATCGATGCACAAGGCCATGGACGAGACCACCCGCCGCCGGGCCAAGCAGCAGGCGTACAATCAAGCCCACGGCATCACCCCCGAGACCATCGTCAAGGCGGTGGACTCCCCCCTCGCCCAGCTGCTCGACGCCGACTACGTCACGGTCCCCGTGCGCAAGGCCGACGCTCCCGACGAAGCCGCCGAGATCACCCTGGACAGCCTGCCCCGCACCATCGAGCGCCTGCGCCGCCAGATGAAAGACCACGCGCGCAAGCTCGAGTTCGAGGCTGCGGCGCAGCTGCGCGATCGCATCAAGTCGTTGGAGGCCTGGGCGATGGAGGTGATGGGGTGACGGTTGGGCCCCTCACTCCTGCTCGTACTCCGGTAGCGGCTCGTCGTGTGCGAAGGCGACGACATCCACGAACAGGTCCGTCAGGTACTGGGTGAGGTCTTCTTCGCTGGTGGCCGTCGCGTCCAGCCAGTAGACGAACTCGAGGGCGGTGACGTCGTCCTCCAGCTCGTAGGCGGCGATGGAGATCACCAGCATGTCGATGAAGGCGGAGCCCTCGCTCTTGAACCAGCGGATGCCCACCACCTCGGGGGCGTCGAGGCTGCCGTTGATGACCCCGTGGTTGTAGTCGATGTCCCACTCGAGCGTGACGAGGTCTTCGACCACCATGTGGATGCGGTAGCAGTAGTCGTATTCCTGGGGCACGTCCCACGTGGTCTCGAAGGACGCCACCCGGCGTCGGTCCACGTTCACGTCTGGATCCCGCAGGGCTTCCCAGGTGTCGGCGAGCGAGGCGTGCACGTAGCCTCGGCCGTGAGCCCAGAGCCACTCGTCCTGGCCGCTGACCAGCTCGAGGGCCTCGGGGTAGTCGTCGCCCCCCGCGGCCTCGGGCCAAGGGGCGGTGTTGGCCTCGAGGGGTTCTAGGCCCGCCGGGAACTCCACCTCCTTGTTTCCCCAGCAGCCTGCGAGCAGCAGGCAGGAGGCCGTCAGGGAGTGGCAGGGGAGAATGGGCACCGTGGAACCTGCGTTCCGATCAGCCTATCAGGATGTCTGGCCCGTCCCGTCCGGTTCGGTGTAGACCACGACCCGTTCCACGCCTTCGATGTCGGCGAGGGCCTGGAGCAAGTCCTCGATGCGGTCTGGTCTCTCGAGCACCACCCGGTAGCGGTAGGAGAGGGTCTCGCCAAAACGCAGCGAACGAGCTTCGACCAACCAGCGGGACTTCAGCTGTTCGTCGAGCACCGGCGCGATGGCTTCCTCTCGGGCCTCGTAGGCGGCCAGGTCGCAACGCAGCATCATCGCCGGGTTCCGGGCACGGCGCAGCAGGGTGGCCTGCAGGGCCAGCACCGTCAGGGAGGCGATGAGCACACCCAGGATGGCCACCCGGAAGGCGAAGACGCCGCATGCGATGCTGGTGGCCAGGGAGAAGAAGATGAAGGTGATGTCCCAGGGGCTGCGCAGGCGGGTGCGGAAGCGGATGATGGCCAGGGCGCCCACCAGGGTGAAGGCCCGGGCCAGGTTGTTTCCGATGACCATCATCACCATGGCGCCGATGATGGCCAGCAGCACCAGGGAGGCCTGCAGGGAGGGGTTGAGCGACCGCCCGGGGACCGAGGCGCGGTACACCAGCGCGATCACCAGGCCGAGCACCAGGGCCAGGAAGAGGCCCTGGAAGATCTCGGTCACGCCGAGGTTGAGCGGGGTGCCGAAGGCCAGCGCGATCTCGGTCACGGTCGGACCTCCAGCTTGGTGGCGAGGGGCCGGGGTGGGAGACCCAGCCGGCGCACGGGCCGGGGCGTCAGGTAGCGGACCTCGTGGTAGCGGTTGCCAGCGGCACCCATGGCGACGCTCAGGCCGAACTTCGAGACGGGGCCGGCGCGCAGGACCAGTTCCTTGCAGATGCGGCGCATCCAGCCGGGCTTGGTGCCGCCGAACTTCATCTCGACGACCATCCAGTCCGGCGGGAGCAGGTTGACGTGGGGAGGGCCGTAGAGCTGGGACCAGCCCATGTCGCGGACGCTCGCGGTGACGCCGTGGTCCAGGGTGAAGCGCACCTTGGGGCGGTCGGGATCGATGCCAACGAAGACCTCGCGGGTGTAGTGCACCACGGACACGGGGATCCGTCTGTTCTCGGTGGTCAGGCGTACGAAGTGATCGGCGGCATAGCGCCCCGCTCCCTGGATGGCTGGCACCCAGCGTCGCCAAGGCTCGCGCTCGGTGCTCGCGGTGTAGGTGAAGGAGTCGACAGGCAGCGCGATGCGGTGCTTGATGACCCAGTTTTCGAGCTTGCGCTTGTTTTCGAGGAAGACCGGGAAGGGGCCGCGTTCGGAGGGTCCGTAGGTCCGCACGCGCAGTCGGTTGCGGACCTTGCGCTCGGCCAGGCGCTCGCGGTAGTCGTCGAGCCTCGGAGTGTCCAGGTAGAGGCTGTGGACCTCGTAGCCCTTCCAGCCGTGTTGCAGGTCGAGGGCGTGCTTGTCGGGCCGGACGTGGTCGGACGCCAGCTCTATCAGGCGCTCGCGCAGGGACTCGTGGCAGGCGTACTTGAGCTCGAAGCGGCCGATGTCGACGGGCTGGCTCATTGTCCGAACCCCATCAGCTCGCTCCAGACCGTGTTGAAGAGGCCGCGACCCGAGCCCTCGAGCTCGATGCGGGCCACGCCCGACATGCCGGAGCGCAGCTTCGTGCCCGGGTTTGGCACCTCTGCGCTGACCCAGAAGACCTGGGAGCCGTTCACCGTGGCCGCGTCCTCGCTGATGTCCACGACCTTGCCTTCGTACTCGGCCCGCGCCACGGCGACGCCGTGGAAGCGGACTGGAGAGCCCACCTGGACGCGGTGGCGGTCCGCTTCGGGAACGGCCATGCGCAGATAGACCGGGTCGAGGTCGTAGACGCGCAGCACCACGCGGCGGCCGCCCATCTCGAGCAGCCCGGTGATGGGGCTGCGGATGGTCTCTTTGGCGAGGCGCTCCGCCAATTCGTCGGCGCGGGCCTGGAGCGCCTGGAGCCGTGCCTCGACCGCCTGGATGGCTTCGGGCCTTGCCGAGGATCGCGCGACCTGGAGCGCGGCGTTGGCCACCTCTCGCTCGAGGGCCAGGAGGCGGTCCTGGACTTCGATCGTCTCGAGCTCTGCGTCCGAGACCGCCCCTTCGCCGTGGAGCCGTCGCACCCGCTCGAGCTCGGTCTGGTGGCCTTCCCAGGCGGCTTGGGCCAGCAACACTCGCTGGCGGGCTTCCTCGATCTCCTCTGCGCGCTGGCCGGCGGCCAGCAGGGCCCTCTGGGCCACGAGCTCGCCCTGCAGGGCTTCGATCTCCACCCCGCGACGCACGTCCCTGGGCGAGCGGAGCCAGGCCACGATCTGGCCTTCCTCGACCTCGTCCCCGGGGGAGAGCTCGGGGTTGATGGCGAGCTCGACCAAGTCGCTGCGCTCGAACTCGAGCACCTGCTCGCGCACCAGGGCCTCGCCCTCGGCCGGCCAGCCGTTGCGCAGGCTCCACTGGTGGCTGCCTTCGGACAGGGCGGTCAGACGGAAGGTCTGGTCGGCGTCCACCATGGCCTTGAGGCGCAGCCCGCCCCAGTGGGGGATGGCGATGGCCATGATCACCAGCAGCAAGATCGCGCCGGCCCCTGCCAGGAGCCGGATTCGGGCCGAGCTGTCGGCGCGGAGTGGGCTCATTGGTTGCCGGTACCCGGTGTTGGGCGGTCCTGGTACAGCCAGGCCCCGATGCCGTCCTCGTCCCGTGCCAGGGATACGTCCGTGCGCTGTGCCTCGTAGGCGATGCCGTCGAGCTGCAGCAGGTTGCCCGTGCCCGGTTCTTGCCAGAACAGGCCCAGCTCTTCCCCGTCGCGCGCCAAGGCGAAGTTCAGGTGGGTGGGATCGTTGGCAGCATTTTGACCGGCCCAGAGCAGCAGGTAGCCCCCGGCGTCGATGGCCAGCAGCCCCGAGAGTGCGTGCTGCATGGGGTCGGCCAGGCTGTCGGTGAGGTAGAAACCCTCGAGCATCAGGAGCTCGTCCCCGCCGTTGTGCAGCTCGATCCAGTCGAGGTACTCGCCGGTAGTGCCGTCTGCGAGGGTTGCCTCGTTGTCCGCCATGAATTCGTTGATGTAGACCGCCGGACGGGTGGAGCAGCCGAGCGCCAGGGCGAGGGGCAGGAGGTACAGCGGCGTTGGGGGCAGCTTCTGCATGGGACGTCCGAGAGGGCGACGCGAGCGCTCAATCTTACCCCAGGTTGTGTCATGGCGGAGAAACCCGGATCGTGTTTCCTTGACCCAGGCTAGGTTCCACACAAGGCGACTCGCTGTATAATGCCGTGGTTCTGACCCAGGCAGAGAGGATGACGATGCGTACCTACACGACGATGCTGCTGCCCATGGTGGTGCTCGCGGGCATGATCGATGCCGGCTGGACCCCCAAGATCGGCGAGGGCAAGTCCTCCGGCGAGTGCTCGGATGGCCTCGACAACGACGACGATGGCGCGATCGACTGTCTGGACGCGGGCTGCATGAGCTACGCGATCTGCGGCGGCGACAGCGACACCCCCGACGACACGGACACCGACACGACCCCACCGAACGATCCCGACGTGACCGACGATCCGGTCGATGACGATCCGGTCGTCATCGTCAACGAGTTCATGGCCTCGAACAGCACGGCCTACGAAGACACTGAGTACCCAGGGACCTTCCCCGACTGGATCGAGGTCATCAACCTGACCGACACGTCCGTGAATCTCGAGGGTTACTTCTTCACGGACAATCTGCACGAGTGCAACGAGCACGAGATCGAGGCGGGCGCCACCGTCGAAGCCAACGGTTATGCGGTGTTCTTCGCCGACGCCGACGAGGAAGAGGGCCCCTACCACCTCAACTTCAAGCTCAACAAGGCGGGCGAGCAGATCGGCCTGTGCCTGCCGGACATGACCCCGCTGACCAAGATCGAGTTTGGCCAGCAGGTCACCGACTACTCGGCGGCCCGCATTCCCGACGGCTCGTCCACCTGGGACTTCGACGACTCCCCCACGCCGGGTGAGGCGAACGCGCTGTGAGTCCTGCCCGGAGCGCCTACCTGCTGGCCCTGGGAATGCTGGCCGTGGGGTGTGAGCCCCCTGGCGTGATCGGCGCGGTGGTGGACAGTGGCGACAGCCAGGTGCCCGACACGCAGCCCGAGGACACCGCTCCCGATCCCGTGGACACCGCGGGACCGGACACCATCCCCGACGCCCCCGAGCCGTCGGCGTCCATCTTCGACGACGACGAGCTGCCGGTCTTCACCATCAGGATCTCGGTCGAGAATGCCGCCGCCCTGCAGGCTGAGTATTCCGGGGGTGAGCACGAGTGGGTCGAAGCCAGCTTCGTCTACGACGAGCGAGAGTACGATCCAATCGCCATCCGGCTCAAGGGCGAGAACTCGTTCGAGGACTTCCGCTCGAAGCCCTCCATCAAGGTGGACTTCAATCGCTACGACGAGACCACGGAGTTCCTCGAGCTCGAGGGCATCACCCTCAACAACATGAACGACGACTACTCCATGATGCACGAGCGCGTGGTCTACAGGACCTACCGGGAGGCCGGCATCCCGGCCTACCGATCCAATCACGCCCTGCTCTACGTGCAGGAGCTCGATGGCGATGGCGAGGTGGTCTCCGACCGTTTCTACGGGCTGTATGCCCTGCTCGAGAACGCCAACAAGGACATGATCCGCCGCTGGTTCGACAACGAGGACGGCAGCCTCTGGGAGATCTGGGACGTCGACTTCTACGACGGCTACGTGCCCTGCCCCAATGCCTACGGCTCGGCGGGCTGCTTTCAGCTCGAGTACGGCGAAGAGGACCGCGAACACATCCAGGCCGTGGCGAACGCCATGGAGCTGTCAGGCCAGGCTGCCCTCGATGCGGCTGATCCCTACTTCGACTGGGAAGCCTTCGTGTCCTACTGGGCCGCGGGCGCGGTGGTGGGCCAGTACGACAGCTACCCCTACGCGTCGCCGGGTGACGACTGCCACTTCTACCACGAACCCGACAGCGACAAGCTGGTCTTCTTCCCCCACGGCGCCGACGAGACCTTCTACTACCCAGACAACGATCCCCTGTCGGTCAACGGCATCCTGGCCCAGCGCTGCAAGGCCGTGGACGGCTGCCTCCAGGCCATGAAGGAACGCAGCTGGGAGATCCACGACGGCGCGGTCGAGTGGGGCTGGCTCGAGTACTTCGACCACGTCCACGACCAGATCGAGCCCTGGGTCCTCGAGGACACGAACCACTGGTACACCGACGAGTACGTTGTGTACTACCAGGACGCCATGCGGGACTTCATGGCCAATCGCGAGAGCGCGTTGCAGAGCCTCATCGGGCCGCGCTGATCGTCGGCGGGTTGGGGCATCCCTGTCCCAGTCCCGGATTCGTGCGACGGGAAGGGGGCGAAATTTCGGTCGGGGGAGGTCCGCCCTTGGGCCCGCAATGCCTTCTGGCGCGCTTCGGCCGGCATGATATTTGCACTTCCTGAAGCCTGCCCCCTCCCTCGGGAGCTTCACCATGTTTGGCCGCCGCGGCGCCTCCACGACTGAGTACGTCTTGCTCCTCTCGGTGCTGATCGTGGCTATCGTCGCCGCGGGCCTCACCCTGCAGTCAGGCTTCCACGAGGGTGTGGGTGAAGTGGCCAGCGACGTCAAGGCGCTTCTCTCCGGTGAGGGGAACGAAGACCTGGCCGGGCGCGAGGGTGATGACGCAACCAGCTGCCCCTACGTCTACGATCCCCGCACGGGCCGTTGGCACGACACCAGCGATGGCGGCTACCTCATGGTCGCCTTCTCCGACGCGGAGGATGCGGGGTGTGGTGAGTAGGGTCCACAGCTCGCCGTAGATCCCGTACCTTCTCGGCATGGTGAGCAGCTAGGTCCGGGCGATGGTGGCGGCGAGGTTGGATGGATGTGCCACGGTGCGGTCTACTGGCGCTCGAGGGGGGTGCGATGAGGCTATCTAGTGGCCTGGCCCGACGCTAGGAGCCCAGGTTCACTCCCATGGTCCATCTCTCCCTCTTCCTCGTCGTCGCCATCCATGCCCGCGATGATGGCACCTGCACGGCTTGGCGAGGAGTGGAGGAGTTGGGCACCGTCGACAACGCCGAGCTCACGGAGGTCTCGGGCCTCACCGCCAGCCACGTGGACCCGGGGGTGCTCTGGATGCACAACGATCGGGGTGGGGGCAACGCCCTGTACGCCGTTGGGCTGCAGGGCGATTCCTGGGGACGCTACGAGCTCGTGGCCTACGACAACGAGGATTGGGAGGATCTGGCACCCGGGCCCTGTCCGCACTTCGAGGCTCCGTGCACCTGCCTGCATCTGGCCGACATCGGCGACAACGACCTGGAGCGCGGTGGCGGGGTGGTGTACCGAGTCGAGGAACCCACCGTCACCCGGGCTGCGGTGGTCTCCCAGATGTCGCCCCTCGACGAGGTGCACTTCCGCTACCCTGACGGGCCCCACGATGCCGAGGCCGTGTTGGTGCACCCGGACACGGGCGAGGTGCTGGTGCTCACCAAGGGTCAGGAGACGGGCGTCTACGCCTTTCCCACGATTCCACCCCAGCCGGCACCCTCGAGCAATCCCGTGGACCTCGAGCGGGTCACCACCTTCGACCTGACCGACCATGGGGCTGACGAGGCCGCCGTCACTGGAGGTGCCGTCTCACCCCGTGGGTGGCGTGTGGTGCTGCGCACGGACGAGGATCTGATGTTGTTCTCCGGAGCCATGGGCAGCTCGCTCGAGGACGTGCTGGGTCGGGATCCCGTGCCTCTGCCCACCCCGCCTCCCGGCCGAGGCGAGGCGGTGGCGTTCGGGTCCGACGGGCGGCGCCTCTACGTGGTGGGCGAGGGCGAACAACCCCCCGTGCACGTGGTGGAGTGCGCGAGCTTCGTCTCCGACGGCGAGGATGCGTGGGACCCTTTGGTGGACTGCGAGGGGGGGTGCGGTTGTGCCGGTGCTTCGCGGCACGGCGCGACCCCGCTCCTGGGTCTGCTGGCGTTGCTCGGCCTGCGGATGGGGCGTCGCAACGGCACCTGGTAGGTGTTCTCCGTGGCGCACCTGGCTCAGTCGTCTGGGTCGCAGTCCTTCACCCCGTAGGTCACCTCCACCTCCCCCTCGGGCTGGGTGTCGAACACCAAGCGGGTATCCTCCTGGTCCAGGTGCCAGCCGTCGGTCCACTCCACACCGTCCACCTCCACGCTGATGGTGTCGGTGTTGGGTTGCGGCGAAAGCGGCACCACCGCGCGCTTGGACGTGGCGCCGAGCTCGCCCATGCGGTCCAGCTCGTCGCAGATCGAGAGGAAGAGGCCTCCCGTCATCTCCACCGCGTCGTCGTAGTCCACCCCGGGGCTCGCTCCCGTGCAGCCACCGGGAACGTCCCCAGCCACCGCCGAGACGATCAGCCGCGCTTCCTCCCCCAGCTCGTCCTGCAGCTCTTCCACCCAATAGGGCGCGGGCTCGGTGTCCTGATGGGGTTCGTCGGTGATGACCACGCCGTGGAGGATGGCGTCGTCCCGGAACAGGCCGGCGTTGCAATCGTCCTGGTCTCCGCGGAGGACCGCACTGTAGAGCAGCTTGAGCAGCTTTTCGGCCCAGCCGCCGTAGTGGAAGTCCTGGACCGCCTCGCTCAAGGTCGTGGCCGGGTCCACGGTGGTGCTGGTGACGATGTCGTAGTGGAAACAGCCACTCTCGGCCGAGACCACCGCAGCCTGCCAGTCCAGTCCGGCCTCGTCCAGGCCGTCCACGAGTGCCTCCATGGCATCGGCTACGCGGGAGAGATCGTCGGTCATGGTGCCCGACTGGTCGAGCACCAGCACGAGGTCTACGGGCCGATAGGAGAGCTCGGTGGCGTGGACCCACTCCCATTCCGACTCGCCCCGCTGGGTGGCACTCGCGAGGGCCTCGGGATCGGTGGAGAAGACCATCAGGGTGGCGCTGTCCATTCCCTCCTCTTCAGGCGCGAAGGTCACCGTCACGGTCGCAGCCTCGCCGGGCTCCAGGACGACGGGGAGATCGGGCGCTCGCGATACCCAGAGCCACTGGTTGTCCGTGCTGTATTGGAGGTTGTTGATCTCCAGATCCGCTTTGCCGAGGTTGAAGAGCACCAGATCCTGCTCCACCTCGCAACCGGGAGAGACGGTGCCGAAGTCGTATTCGGCGGGAGTGACGTACAGCTCGGGGACCAGGGGTTCCCCGGTCAGGGTGACGTGGGCCAGGGGTGAGTCCGGATCGTCACTGCTGATCAGAACCTGGGCCGAGGCGTGGTCCACGCCCGTGGCATAGTGCACCAGAACCTCGATGCGGCCCCCGGGCTCGATCGTGCCCGGGAGGTCGTCTGCGACCAAGGTGAAGGCGTCGTCTCCCACGAGCTCGATGGTGGCGAACGTCAGCGGTGCGTCGCCGAGGTTGTGGGCGGCGAAGGTCCCGAACTGCTCGTTCGCACTGGCGTCGAACTCGATGCGTTCCGGATCGAGCCACAGCTGCGACTGGGGAAAGGCGCCCGTGTCGACCTCCGTGAACTCCACCACCCTCGGCCTGCACCCTTAGGCGACCAGGCTCGCGCCGGCCAGGAGGGGGAGAAGGAGACGGCTCACTCGGCGGCACCTCCGGGATCCAGGTGTTCGAGACGGGCCTGGATGGCCAGGACCTGTGGTTGGGGAGGCTCGAGGGTCAGAGCGCGCTCGAGGAGGTCCCGGGCTCGGGTCGGATCGGAGGGAGCCTCGCAGTCGGCCAGCAGCACCAGAGCCGCACCGTGGTTGTCGCTGACCAGTGCCTCGAGGTGATGCTGGGCTGCGCCGCAGCCCCCGAGGTCCAAGGCGATGCGGGCCGCGGCCTGTCGCACTTCCGTGGTGCGGAGCGGGGCGCCGCGGTTCAGTCGCTCTTCGGCAGCACGGAGCGCCTCTTCGGGCAGGCCCGCCCTGTCCAGGGAGCGGATGCGCAGCACCTCGAGCTCGTCGTGGACGGGATCCGAGCTGGTGCAGAGGGCCAGGCCTCGCTCCACCGCCCGGAGGATGTCGCTGGCCGAGCCACCCGCGCGCTCTTGCTCGTTTGCCCAGCCCAGGGCCGCTGCGGGACTGCGGAGGCAGAGGTGGTCGGTGGCGGCCGCCACCAGGACGGGGTCCTCGTCCGTGCAGGTGACCTCGACCTTCCCACGATCCACCGCCACGGTGGTGCCCAGGGAGCTGCGGCCTACGGAGAAGACCGTTCCGACGACGCGAATGGTGGCTTCCTCGGTGTGCACGCGGAAGTCGATGCCGCGGTCGGGCTCGACCTCGACCTGCAGCTCGCCCTGTTCCCAGTTGACGACCGATGGAGACGCCACCTGACCGCTACCCTGGAAGGCCAGCTGGACACCTGGTTGAGAGCTGGTCTGCTCCCAGCTGTCCTGGGAAGCGAGGGGTGTGGGTTCTGGGGTGTCGGCAGGCGCCAGCCAGAGCGCCATGCCCGCGGCTGCCGCGGCCAGGGCCAACCCCGCGGGTAGCAAGATCCAGACCAGGGGCCTGCGGCGTTGCGCCACGCGCTCGTTGGCCCGCCGGCGTACCCGCAGGACCTCGTCGGCGTCTGGCTCCTGCGCGTGTTCGCGAAGCAGCTCGGCGTAGTTCCATTCAGCCATGCACCACCTCCGGTGCGGTGGGCTGGCCGTCGGGGCCGAGCCCGTGTTCGCGCGCCAACTTCTCGAAGGCGCGGCGGGCGGCGGTGAGCCGCCGGTTCAAGGTACCCTCGGGCATGCCGAGCAGTGCGACCAGCTCGCGTCGGGTCTGGCCTTCGACGTAGCACAGCCACAAGAGCTGTCGGTGGACTGGATCCACCTTGTCCAGGACCCGCTGGACGGTCTGACTACGCTCGTTGCGCTCCAGGCCGCTCGTCGGATCGTCCAGGGCGTCCACGTGCTGCTCCGCTTCACCCGGGACCCAGCGCCAGAACCAGGCCTTGCGACGCTTGGCTTGGACCGTGCGCCAGGTGACGCCCCAGAGCCAAGCCCGGAAGCGGTTGGGTTCCCGCACAGCGTGGAGCCGCGACATCACCGCCACCATGACGTCTTGGGCGACGTCCTCGTGGTTGAGGCCGCGGGGACACTGCCAGCGGCACCAGCGCAGGATCTCCACCTGCCAGGCGTCCAGCAGGCGATGGGTTGCGTGGGAATCTCCGGCCCGGGCTGTCTCCACCAGGCCCTGAGAGAAGGCGTCCAGCGCCGCGCGGCGGAGCACGCCGCGGACCTTGCCGCCTGCCAGCTCTTCTTCCTGGGCCAGGGCCCGCTCGATGACCTGGGGTATCAGCCGTTCGCGTTCGACCGGCGTGGCACCCAGCCCTTGCAGGCAGGCCGCGACATCGTCGTGCCAGCGCGCCGCGAACAGGGAGGGAGTCTCCTCGTTCGAGGCGCCACGGTCGGGAAGATGATGAGAGTGTGTCGTCATGCCGTAGTGGTAGTGATTCGGGTCTCGAGAGCTGATCACTCCCGTGATGCGAGCGAGCGTTGGCCGCGACCCCCGGCGTGGAAACCCAGCGCCACGTTCCAGTGCCAGAGGAACTCGTCAGGGGGGTCTTCGCCCGATGGCCCGTTGTTGAGCCCGGTGGTGACCGTATCGACAGTGGTCCGCAGGTAGAGGCCCAGGCGCGCGCCCGGAGCGGGCGAGGTCTGGCCGGCGATCTCGAGGGCGACCACGGGGGTGGCAAGCATCTCTTCGATGTCGCCGGCGGTTTGGTACCAGCGCAGCGCCGTGCCGGCCTCGAGGCCGGCCTCGATGCGGGGGAACAAGCCGATCCATGGGCCGGCCACCAGGTCGACGTTCCACGTGGAACGTTCCGACGCCTTGGCGAATGCGGTGAGGCGCGTGGGCGTGCCGATGCGTGCACCTGCGCCCATCCGCACTCGGTTCGTGACCCAGCCGCCACGAAGGAATCCTTCTGCGGCCGGGAGGGTCTGAGGGCGCCAGCAGCTACCGAGCCCCCCTTGAATCCAGGCCCAAGAGGGCCAGCCCGCCGGGTGTTTGTCCGGATCGTCCAGGATGGGGATGGGGTCGCGGCGAGCGCCGACGGAGGCAGTGTCGGCCGAGCGGGGGAGGACCATGCTCGCCGGTGTCAGGGAGTCGGTGATGGGCGCGGCGACGGCCGCGACCTCGGGGGCCCCCACGTCTTCGGTAGGGATCTCGTTCCCTTCCGTCGGCTCCGCAGGGGTCTCGGATTCGTTTCCGGGTGACGGCGCGCCGCTTGCCGAGACGAAGGAGCGCTTGGGGCGCTCGGAGACCGCGGGCGCCGTGGTGGGTGGGGATTTCTCCGCTAGCTCCGGCTCGGGCTCCTCGGGTGGTGGTGGCAGGTCCGTCGAGCCGGGGAGGTCGGACCAGGACAGGGTGCCCTGCTCCGGGCGGGCCAGCGAGAGGGCCAGGTAGAGCAGATCCAGGCGTTCGGCGTGGCTTCGGGGTGCGTCCACGGCCACGCTCCGGCGAGCTCCGTAGTCGTCTCTCACGCCCAGTTCCCAGCCGCTCTCTGCAGCTCGAATGGTGACCTGCAGGCCGGCCATGGCGGAGGGAGCACTGGCCGCGACCTCGGCCCAGGCTTGGTGCCAGGGTTCGTGGACCTCGCCTTCCGGCAGCGAGAGCTGGGTGCTCGTCTGGCTCCAGGCTTGCGGGCATGCAGCCGTCCACGCCAGCATCAGGCTGGCGATCAGCACCATACGCTCGGACTCGAGGGACACCCAGACCTCCGTCAGGGATCAGTGTAGTCCCTCCTCCTTGGGGATGGGCTCTCCAGGGGCCGTGAGGTGGTGCAAGGCCAAGCCCAGTCGCTCGCTTGCGCCCACGGGGGGCGGCTCCCAGGCCTCCACGCCCTCCATGCGAAAGCCCAGGAAGTACAAGGAAGGACCTTCGGGCGGGACCTCGAAATGCGTGCGCCAGCACAGGGGGAGCCCCCGCTCGGCGAGCTCGAGGAGGTCGAAGCAGGCGTCAGGGCGTTCGGTGTGGGTCCCCGGCTCGGATCGCAGGGCGGCGTGCCCGAAGGATGCGGTCGGCCCTAGTCGTGCCGCGGGGCCTGGTAGGCCTTCCACAGCCCCTGCATGGGCTCGTACAGGCCGTCGCGCACGGCTTGGACGTGCTCGGGTTGCCACTCAGAGGGGTCGGCGTGCAGGAAGGTGGTCTTGTCGTCGGTGTTGTCGAACACCGCGATGGGCAGGTTCCAATCGCGGCCGTGGGCGTGCAAGCGGATGGTGTTGGGCACCGCGGCGTTGTCGATGAGCCACTGCACGTCGTCACAGCCGTAGTCGTTGAACATGACCACGTCGGGGGCGCTGTGGTGTAGGTCGGAGTCTTCGAGGCCAGGGATGTAGCGGGCCTTGTTTTTGCGTCTGCTCTCTTCTGGCGTGACCTTGATGTAGAGTACCGCTGCGTTGGCCAACACCTCGGGCCGGTGGTTGGCCAGGGAGAAGGCGTAGCCGGCGGGGGCCTCGAGGGGCATGTCGGCGCCGTCGGCGCCGCCGCGGGCGCACTCCATGACGGTGGTCTTGCCGGCCACCGAGCCTTCGCGTCGGCCCCACTGCTCCTCGATCAGGTGGTCCATGGCGGGCTGGAGGATGGTCGCCAGCTGCTGGCGCTGGGCGGGAGCCATGGGGGAGAAGACCACCGGCTGCTTCATGTCGGCGCGGTGACCGTCGATGCGCTCGAACAGCGCCAGGCAGTCGGCTGCGGGGGTGGGCAGGTCGTTCTTGAGGATGACGTAGTCGTCGCTGACCAGCCGGAGCAGCAGGCCCCAGTCGTCCTGGACGAGGAAACGTTCGTTCTTGGCGATGTAGAAGGCGCGCGCCAGCCCGAGCTTCTCGCGCTCTTGGTCCACCTTGCCCAGGAAGGCCACGTAGGGGAAGTCGTCCAGCTGAGCCGTGTCGCTGACGTGGAAGTCGCGGATGCGGTCTTCGCGCGGGAGGTTGCGCAGGAACTTGCGAACCTCGGACTTGCCCGAGGCGGGCAGGGCGATGAGGAGGATGGTGTCGATGAACTCGCCGCTGGACATTCGGGCTCCCGGTCTTCGTGCTTGTTTGTGGGTCGCCACCCCTAACGCGTCGGGAGCGAAGCCTCGGCTTGACCACCCTCGAGACGAGGGCCCTACCCCCCGGGCACCTTTCGCACCCAGCCCCACTTGTCCTCGGCATCGCCCATCTGAACGGCGACGAGCCGTTCGTACAGCGCCGTGCAGATGGGTTGGGGGGTCACGCCGTCGCCGTAGACCACCTTGCGATCGCCCCAGGTGATCGCGCCTATCGGCGTGATCACGGCGGCGGTGCCGCAGCAGCCGGCTTCCTCGAACGAGAAGATCTCCTCGACGTGGACGGGGCGGCGCAGGGGGTCGAGCCCCATCTCGTCGGCGAGGGTGATCAGGGACTTGTTGGTGATGCTGGGCAGGATCGACGGGGACAGGGGCGTGACGTACTGGCCTTCGGCCGTGATGGCGAAGAAGTTCGCGGGGCCGCTCTCGTCGATGTACTTCTTCTCCTTGGCGTCCAGGAAGAGCACCTCGGTGTAGCCCCGGGCCTTGGCGCCCATGCTGGCGCGCATGCCTGCGGCGTAGTTGCCAGCGACCTTGACGTCGCCCACGCCCAGGCTGGCGGCCCGGTCGACCTTTTCCTCGACGATGAGGTTCACGGGCTTGAAGCCGGTCTTGAAGTAGGGGCCGGCCGGGGTGGCGAAGACGACGAAGAGGTACTCGTCGGTGGGGGCCACGCCGACCTTGGGGCCGGTGCCGATGACCAGCGGGCGGATGTAGAGACTGGCGCCCGAGCCGTGGGGGGGCACGAAGCGGCGGTTGGCGTTGACGACGCGGTAGACGGCTTCGACGAACATCTCCGGCGGTGGGGCGGCCATGAGGATCTTCTTGCAGGAGTCGTGCATGCGCTGGGCGTTCTCGTCGATGCGGAACACCACGACCTCGCCAGACTCGGTCTCGAAGGCCTTGAGCCCCTCGAAGGCCGCCTGGCCGTAGTGCAGCGAGGTGGCGGCCATGTGCAGGGGGATGTGGGCGGAGTCGGTCAGCACGCCTTCGTCCCACCGACCGTTCTTCCAGGTGTAGCGAACGTTTTGGTCGGTGTCGCGGTAGGCGAAAGGCAGGTTGGCCCAGTCGAGATCGACCTTTTTGACGGTCATGGCGGCTCCTCCGGGGAGTTGGGCCTAGCGCGCAACGTGGGTTCGGAAGATATCCTGGCCCCTCGTCGGTGTGGGGTGCGACCCGTCAGGAATCGGTGGGGATGGGCCTCTCGGGCGGTGGCAGGAGTGCCCACGCCGCCAGGATGAGGCGGACCCTCGCGGCGGTTACCATGGTCCGCCCGAACAACTCCCAGGAGGCCTCCCATGGCCAACACCTTCCCCAAAGGCCTCGAGCCCGCCCTGCTCTGGCAGAGCTTCGATCTCATCCGCTCCCTGCCCCACGGTTCCGGCAACGAGGCTCAGCTCGTCGTGGCCCTCGAGGCTTGGGCCGACGAGCACGGCTTCGAGCACCTGCGCGACGGCGTGGGCAACCTTCTGGTCCGGGTCCCGGCCAGCCCTGGGTACGAGGATCGCGGCACGGTGGTGCTGCAGGGCCACGTCGACATGGTCTGCGAGAAGAACGCCGACACGGAGTTCGACTTCGCCACCCAGGGGATCGACGTGGAGATGGACGGCGACTGGCTCACCGCGGTGGGTACGACCCTGGGCGCAGACAACGGCATCGGTGTGGCCGCCGGCATGGCCGTGGCCATCGACCCGGCAGCCCTGCATCCGGCGCTCGAGCTGCTCATGACCGTGGACGAAGAGACCGGCATGACCGGTGCCTTCGGCCTCGAGCCGGGCTTCGTCACCGGCCAGCGGCTGATCAACTGCGACACCGAAGAAGAGGGCGCCATCTACGTGGGCTGCTCCGGAGGCGGCGACGTGAACGCCCGCTTCCCCCTCGAACTGGACAAGGCCAAGAAGGGGCGTCTCGCCTATCGCATCGAGGTCAAGGGCCTGCAGGGTGGACACTCGGGTCTGGACATCCACGAAAACCGCGCGAACGCCATCAAGTGTGTGGCCAGGGTCCTCGATGCGCTGGAAGACAACGGCGTCGGCCTGCGCTTGGCTGCGCTCGAGGGCGGCTCCATGCGCAACGCCGTGCCGCGAGAGGCGGGCTGCAGTCTGTTCATCAAGTCCAAGCGGGTCCCGGCCATGCAGCAGGTCGTCGCTGCGGTCCAGGCCGAGCTCCAAGCCGAGTTTCGAGCCACGGATCCGAGCCTGGTGGTGGTGGCCGAGCCCTTCGGCGGCTCTGCCCCCACCCACATCTTCGACCGTGGCTACCAGGCCTACCTGGTGCGCACCCTGTTGGCGATCCCCTCCTCGGTCATCTCCATGAGCCGCGACGTGCCCGGCTTGGTGGAGACCTCCAACAACCTGGGCGTGGTGCGCATGACCGACGACGCCATCGAGGTGGTCTGCTGCGTGCGGTCCAGCCTCGGCTCGGCGCTCGAGGCGGTGCGCTCCTCGCTGCAGGCGCTCTTCGAGTTGGCCGGCGCCGAGGTCGAGATGGACGAGTCCTACCCGGGCTGGCTGCCGGACATGGACTCCCCGCTGCTGGCCAAGGCCTTGAAGGTCCACGAAGAGCTGTTCGGTCCCGCCAACATCAAGGCGGTGCACGCCGGCCTCGAGTGTGGCCTGCTGCAGAAGGCCATCCCCGGCTGCGACATGATCTCCATCGGCCCCGACATCCGCGGCGCGCATTCCCCCACCGAGCGGGTCTCGGCGCCCTCCACGGCGAAGTTCTATCGGTTCCTGGTCGCGCTCCTGTCGGCGCTGGACTAGCCCGCCTTGATGCCCCCCCACATCGACGAGACGGTCCCCGAGCACGGCGGTGTTCTGGCGGACGACACCGTCATCCTGCGTGGGTACTCCCTCGAGTACGCGGACTTGGCGGAGCTCGACGCCCACTGTCTCACCACGGAACGGGGGGTAGTTTCGCACACGGTGCGAAACTGCGAGTGGGTAGGGAGCGACCTGGCAGGGCATGTAGGTGGCACTCAGCAGCGCTGTGAGCTGCGTGTGACCCTGGAGGGCCTGACCGGGGGCAATCGTTATCGCATCAGCTTCCTGGACACGGTTGTGGAGTTCGTGGTCGAGCACGCCCCCGAACCGCCCGATCCCAAGGAGCCGTCCCCTCCCGTTCTCGAGGGGTCACCGGCTGGGGAGTGAGGCGCTCGAGGTGCCCGCCAGCCTGCCTCGCAGCCCCTTCCATCGGGCTATACTGGCCGGGCTTCGCTTCCATCTAGGTGAGTCCGTGCCCCTCTCTTCCCCTGGCCTCCGCCGTCGGCTGTTGGCTGTCGTCGCCTCGGCGCTCCTCGTGGCGCCCGCTTCCGCCAGGGCCGAAGGGAAGCGCGTAGCCGTGGTCATCGGCGTCGGATCCCATGCCAAGCTCGACGCCGACCTGGCCCTGCCGGGCGCTACCGGCACGGCCGCCCAGCTCTCCTTGGCGCTGGATCAGCACGGTGGGTACGATCAGGTCCTGCCGCTCATCGACGCGGTGGCCACCCGCACGGCCATCGAAGATCTCTTGCTTCGCACGCTCCCCCCCCAGTTGGGGGCCGAAGACACCTTGCTCGTCTACTTCGTGGGACACGGCGTTGGCGGCGACTTCGGCGAGCCCTATCTGCTGCCCTACGACGTGGACCCGGACGACGTGCAAGCCACGGCCATCTCGGTGGAGTCCCTTAGCTCCTCGCTGCGGAACGCCTTGCCGGTAGGCAACCTGGTGGTCGTCACCGACGCCGTGCACGACATGCGCATGGGTGACCTGGTGCTCATGGGCCCCAACGCCAAGAGCTGGCCGGACATCACCGAGGAGTTCTTCAGCCTGTCCGCCTGCTCTCCCAAGCAGATGCCCAAGGACACGCCCTTCGGGCAGCTGGTCACCGACGGGCTGTCGGGCGCCGCCGACACGTCGGGAGACGGGACGGTCTCGGCCAACGAGCTCCATCGCTTCGTGCTCGATCACATGGGCGAGGCCAAGGCTCACCCCGCGGAGTCCGGCAGCTACAACCCAGAATTGGTCGTGGCACGGGTCACACAGGGGCCCCAGGACTTCGCAGCCTACGCGGAGCCCGAGCACAACGCGCGCCCTCGTCGGATCGCGGGCCTCGCCATCGCCGGCGTCGGTTTGGGTGTCCTCGGTGGCGGCCTGGCGTTCTATTTCGACGGGATCTCCATTCAGTCCCAAGTCCGGGATGACGAGCAGATCGAGGCTCGCTACCGCCGCGACCTGCAGTGGAGCAAGATCATGTATGGCGCTTCCGCGGTCCCCCTGGTCGCGGGAGGAACCCTCATGGTGTGGCCCAGCCCATCGGGTGCCGCCATAGGGTGGAGCACCACGTTCTAGTGGGGGAACCAGCCATGTCCCGTCGTGTAGTCTGCCTAGTTCCCTTGCTGCTGGTCGGCTGCCTGCAGCGGCCTCCCGACTGGAATCCCGAAACCGACGACAGCGATCCCCCCCGGGCTCATCGAGGTCACGCCGAGCGAAGTCGTGGAGCTGGCCGAGGTTCCCATCGGCTGTGAGGCGAACAACGAGGTCTTGGTGAGCAATGTCGGCGCGGGGCCTCTCGAGATCGAGGCGTGGAAGCTCCATGAAGGGATCGACGGGCTGTACTTCGATCTCGCGGACGACGGCGGCTCCAATCCCCTGCCCTGGAGGCTCGATCCTGGCGACGAGGTGTCGCTGGGCACGGTGGTGTACCTGCCCGTGGTCGTGCCGGAATCACGGGACTTCGGCAACCTGGTCATTACCTCGAGCGATCCGGGCCAAGGCGAGCTCGAGCTGCAGGTCCAGGGCTCGGCCTACGAGCCCGGGGAGACGAGCGAGATCTTCAACGCCGGGCTGCACCCCATGGACCTGCTCTTCACGGTGGATCGTTATAGCTCCACGGTAGACGATCTCGCGAGCTTGCAGCTCGGCTTCTGGGACTTCGTGTCGGTGCTGTACGGCTACGGCATCGACTACCACATCCTGGCCGTGACCATGCTCGATGGCTGCGCGGTGACCAAGCAGCCCTGGATCGACGACAGCTACGGCCAGTCCGCCGCCGAGGGGTTGCTGGCCGCGCTCCTGGCCCAGGAACCCGAAGGTGGGGACAGCGAGGCCACCCAGGGGCTGCTTCGCGCCAAGCACGCCCTGTCCAAGGAAGCGCTGGGCGGCTGCAACCTGGACTTCCGGCGCGCCGGGGCCATGCTGCACGTCATCGGGTTGAGCGACAAGGCCGACACCTCCCCGGGTAGCTACGACGAGTACGTCGAAGACCTGAGCACCATCACCCAGTGGCCCCTCGAGACCGTGTTCCACGGCATCGGTCATCCCAGCAGCGGCTGCAACGATGGCACTCACGAGCCCTACACCGGGTTCCTCGAGGCCGCGGACCAGACCTCCGGGGAGTTCGTCTCCCTCTGCGAGAACACCTGGTACGAGAACATGGCCGGCTCCGGCACCGCCCTCGTGAGCCGGGCGGACCGCAGCACCTACGTGCTCGAGGGCGAGCCTGACCCCTCCAGCATGAAGGTGTCCGTGGCCGACACGCTCCTCGACAAGGGGGACTGGAGCTTCGAGGAGACCACCAACTCCGTGGTCCTCGTGTCTGCGGCCGAACCCAGCCTCGCCGATACCGTACGCATCGCCTACAGCGCCGTGGTCGACTGCGAGTAGCGCCCCCCCGTCGGCCTGTGGGATGATGGGTTCCCCTCTTGGAGGCCCCATGCCCAACGTAGACCTTCACCCCCCCAAGCGCATCAGCCCGTTCCGCAAGGTGGCCATCGGCACCTGGACCACGACCTACGATCCGCAGGTCTACGGCACCCTCGGTGTACGCATGGAAAAGGCCGAGGCCTACATCAAGGCATTCAGGGAAAAAACGGGCAAGCGCCTGACGGTCACCCACATGGTCACCGCGGCGGTGGCGCGCGCCTTGGCTGCCTGCCCCGAGGCCAACGCCATCCTGCGCTGGAACAAGATCCAGCTGCGCAAGGACGTGGACATCTCCGTTCTGGTGGTCGTGCCCTCCGAAGACGGCTCGAAGGTGGATCTCTCCTCCGCCGTGGTGCGCAAGGCGGATCAGTGCAGCCTCGAGCAGCAGATCGAGCAGCTGGACAAGCAGATCGGGAGCATCCGGCGAGGCGAAGACAAGGCCATGAAGAAGTCCAAGGACACCATCATGATGGTGCCCTTCCGTTTGATGAACCTGTTCATGAAGTTCCTGGCCTTCCTGCTGTACGATCTCAACCTGGACATGCGCTGGGCGGGCATGCCCAAGAACGCCTTTGGCGGCGCCTGCGTCACCAACATCGGATCCCTGGGGCTGGATACCGCCTACGTGCCTGTGGTGCCCTACACCCGTGTCCCCATCTGGATCGCCCCGGGGGAGATCGCCGACGAACCGGTTGTCGATGACGGCCGAGTCGTGCCCGGCCGAATCATGCGCATCAACGCCACCTTCGATCACCGCTTCATCGACGGCTACCACGCCATGGTGCTGTCCAAGACCCTGCGCAAGGTGCTCGAGAACCCCTTCGAGGAGCTCGATTCGTTGGAAGGAGAGGAGTGAGCATGCCGCGGCTGCTCGCGCTCCTCCCGCTCGTCTTCGCGACTCCGGCCATGGCCGCCGAGTACATCGATGCCTGGAGCTACGACAACTACGCCGATGGTCAGAGCATGGTCGGTCGGGATGGTTGGGAGACGGGCTATTCGGCCGACCACTGGGAGGGATACGTCTCGAACAGCAGCGGTCGTCACTACGTAATGCCATCCACGGACGACTCCGATTCAGGCAGCTTCGGGGACGGGGGACCCCACGACAACTGGCTGGTCAACGGCGAGAACGCCTTCGGAGACGCAGGCTTGTATGCGCTGATGTACAGCGAGGACGACGACACCCTGGCCTTCGTGCTCTGCCACCAGGACGCCCGGAACTACTACCTCTTCGCCATGGCCGGCTACCGCTACAGCGACGACTCGTCCTGGACCTCCGAGGGCTCCTCGCCCTTCTACGACCAAGACGTCTACCGCTCGGCCATCGTCAAGATCCACGACGGAGTCGCGAACGTGCTGGCCGAGACCGACCACAGCTACGTCCGCGAGACCATGCAGGTGGTGCAGTTCGAGCACGAGGACGGGGCCCTGGTCGCCCGCATCTGGACCGACACCGAGGCCAGCGGCCCGCCCCGGTTCGAGCTCGAGGCCACGGACGACGATCCCCTGGAACCAGGTCACGTGGGCTTCTACGCCTGGAACGCCGGCTCCGCCGACTGGGACGACAGCTACTTCGGCCCCATCGAGGTCTACCAGGTGGACCAGGACGAAGACGGCGTGGCCGACGACGAGGACAACTGCGAGGACGCAGCCAACGAGGGTCAGGTCGACAGTGACGGCGATGGCCTGGGAGACGCCTGTGACGACGATCCGTTGGATCCGGTGGACACGGATGTTCCCGATGACACCGACGGCATCCCCGACATCGACGATAGCGGTCGACCCATCGTGGGCGGAGGAGTGGTCTGCGGCTGCGCCGGGGCTGGCGGGGCCGCGGCGTTGCTGCCGTTCCTGCTGGGTCTGATCGGGGTGGCTCGGAGGCGACGCTAGAGCCGCGGTACAATCCACGACATGCATTGGCTCCTCCTCCTCTTCTCCCCCGTTCTCGCCGACATCCCGCCCGAGGATCGTTGGCTCGCATCCGGCTGGTTGGCCGCCGGCCTTGCAGCGGACGGTTCCCTGGTGAACGATGCCATCGACCTCGGCCTGCTGGTCGACCCGGATGGTGCGGAACAAGCTCTGCCCATCGGCGGGGACGCCTTGGTGGTGGGACGCGCCTTCGAGGCATGGTCCGCCGAGTGGGAGGGCGGCAGCTGCACCAACAGCGCCCCCGACGGGGACAGCGGGGTGATCCTGGACTGGGACGAGCCTGTCGCCAGCAGCACCTTGGAGTATCTGCACGCAAGCGCCGAACATGCCTCCTTCGAGCTCGAGATGTGGGTCGAGGTGCCTTGGGACGAGCCCTGGCTGCGCTTCACCACCAAGCTGACCGCCCTCGAGGACCTGCCCGACCTGCGTCTGGCCCGTGTGGTGGATCCGGACCAAGACTTCTGGATGAACGGCTCGTACAACACCTCCAACCGCGTGGGAGATGGCTGGGTGTCCGCCACGGGTGACGTGGACGGCCGGGTCATCGTGCTCGCGGCACCCGATGGCAGCGGTGCGATCTGTTCCTGGTGCACTCTGGCCTCGGAGCTCGAGGCCGCGGGGGGGAGCGAGAGCGTGAGTGACGCGCAGGTGGGGGTGTGGGTGAGCGTCGGTGACCTCGCTATCGGCGAAAGCGTGCGGGTCAGCTTCGCCTATGGTTTCGGCACCGACGTGGACAGCGCCGTGGCGTTGGCTTCCGCTGCGGCGGCTTCCGACGACCACGACGGCGATGGCTGGACCGAAGCCGATGGGGACTGCGATGACCGGGAATCCCTGGTCTCCCCCGGTGAGGGCGAGGCGTGGGACGGACTGGACAACGACTGCGACGGCGAGGTGGACGAAGACACCGCAGGAAACGACGACGATGGCGACGGCTACAGTGAGGCCGAAGGGGACTGCGACGACGATGATCCCGCGGTCCATCCCGGGGCCGAGATCAGCGAAGGTGTGAGCGATGCGGACTGCGATGGCCACGCTGACACCGGTGTCTGGCCGCCCGAGCTTCCCGAGGACCAGGATGTGAGCTGGAGCGAGACCGTGACCGAGGGGGGCTGTCACGTGGCGCGTTCAGCACCCGCGTTGGGTTGGATCGTGGGCTTGGTGCTGCTGGGTTTGCGCCGTTTTGGAGGTGAGGCGTGATGCGCTCCGTTCTTCCTCTGCTGTTGTTGTCCGCTTGCCAGCCAGACGAGCAGATCACCTACTTCCAGGAGCTGGTGGAGCTCGATCTCGCCTGGATGGGTCCTGCGGTGCTCGACCCCAAGCTCTCGGGTGACCCAGCCCTTGGACTGGAGCTGTCCGTCGCCGTGGCACCCGAAGGGGAAGCATGCGATTTGCAGCTCTCTGCGACCCACCGGGACGGCCGCGTTTGCGCCTGGGTCCATGCCGATCCCATCGTCCAGGGCGACACTCTCACGGTGAGCTGGGACGGTCGGGACGCCGAAGGGCTGGCCTTCGATCCGGGGGTCGTGCAGCTGGTTGCCACCGTGGCGTGCGAAGGTGGCGCTCGGGCTTCCGCTGCGCTTCGGGGTTGGATCGTCCGGCTGGGGGTGGTGGAAGTGGACCTCGATGAACAACCCGATGACGGCGGCTTCGTACCGCTCGCTTTCCACAAGCTCGATCTGGTCACCCCCGGCGTAACCGAGCTGGATGGCTTGGTGCCTGAGTGGCGCAGCTATCCTGGTGATTCCGCCCTGGCGGACCTCGACGACGTTTTTGGGGAGCCTCGGGTGGCCCCCGAGCCCTGGGGCGACCCAGACGTGCCACCCTGGGGAGCGGGGAGCTTGGACGACAGTTCCCACGCCTTGCCTGCCGCCTACGCCGCCGGTGTTCGAGCCCGGCTCGGGGTCAGGGTTGGCAGTGACGCGGTGTCTCAGTACTCCGGTGCCGTGATCTCCCCCTTGGGAGTGCTCGTCACGGCCGAGGACGCCCCCCCGGTCCTGCGATTGCGGGCTGATGGTCTGGACGCGGAGGACAGCGATGCCGCCTACGCGGTGGGTGGAACCTACGCCTTCGACAGTGCCGCGCTACCCAGCACCCTGGGACGTCAGCAGTTGGATGCCCGATGGACCTTTCAGGCCCTGGGCGACGATGGCTGGGAAGATCTGGCAGGCTGGCAGGACACGACGCACGAGGTCTGGACCACCGCGGGAGCGAGCGCGCTCCGTGACGGCACCAATCTCGGCTTCGCCCCCGCGGTGAGCTGGATCGGTGTGCTCGCCGATCTCGAGGAGTCCATGACCGGCCTGGACGCGGACGACGCTCAGGTGCTGGACGCGGTGCGAGAGTACCTACATCACGACGACTGGCTGATCTACAACCCCAGCGACAGCGCCTACACCAGCTACTCGGGCAGCTACATCTACTGGAACTACATCTGGGTGGACTTGGGGGAGTGGCTGGACCGAGACGATGGCATCGAGCTGTACTGCCACTCCGTGTCGTGCATGCTCTCGACCCTGGCCGGGCACTGGGGGGTGAACGCGCCCCAGCAGGTGTTGGGGGTGGGCTTCACGACCAATCTGGCTCGGGCGGCCGGGACCGAAGGTTGGGCTCGCTACGGTTTCAACTCCCACTCGGTGGTCTCTCCCGACGATGGTGCCACCATCTGGGACGCCAGCGTGGACCTGGACGGCGACGATGACCCCTACAACGAGCCGGTAGAGCCGGTCAGCCCCATGGGCATGGACGGGGAGGAGTACCTCTGGCGGCTGACCTACGATGACATCGGGATCGTGAACTCAGGGCTGTGCTACTTTGAGTGATCGGGCGGGATCAGGGTGTCGGCAGGTCCACCCTTACCAAGCAGAGGCCGTCACCGTTGAAGTGCACGGAGTTTCCTCCGTCGGAGTCGCAGGTGCTGGACGAGTCCGAGGTCTCGTGGAACTCTGGGCAATAGCCGCTCCGCTCCAGGGGACAGTAGTGGTTCATGGTCAGGGTGTTGGAGCCAGCCTCCAACCAGAAGGTTCCGGTGTAGATGCGCGTCTCTTCGGGATCCCCCTCGTTGTCGAAGTCAGCGACGATCCACTCTCCTGTGCAGTTTTCCCAGTAGGGTTCGCCTCCGGCCCGGCGGCTGTTGGTGATGCGCAGGTAGCTGACCTCGTTCGTCTGGGAGGAGCCGGACTCTGCGAGGGAGTAGTCGTAGACGTGGTACCAGCCCTCGGCCTGGCTGGTGATCGTGCCTGAGTCCGTGGTCTTGTCCCAGGACAGAACGTAGATCTCCCCGCTGTCGAAGCTCGCTTCCGTGTCTGGGAGGCAGTCATCCAAGAAGACGGACGGCGGCCCATCCGTGTCCGTGTCCGTGTCCGTGTCCGTGTCCGTGTCCGTGTCGCCGTCACCATCGCCATCGCCATCGCCGTCGGCGTCGACATCGGCGTCGGCCTCGGTGTCGCCGCTGTCGTCGCCTCCCCAGGCGTCCTTGCGAGCATTGAATTCGTAGTCCGAGCACGAGGCCAGCAGGAGGATGGGAAGGATGAGAGTGATCGCTCGCATGGGGACCTCGCTTGACCGGGGAGGATCGGCATTCTTTCCAGAAAGCAAGAAGGATGCCAGGGTGGCCCTAACCGGGTTCCTACGCGAAAACACAGGAAAGAGGAGCACTACAGGTACCTGGATCGCCGCGGAGACCATCGGGTGCGACCCTCGAGTCCAGCAACGGGTGGTGCATCTCGGGATCGCCTGGGACATCTGGGTCCCCGAAGGCGTCGCCGCGGTGGTAGCATCGGGCATGTTCCTGTTCGCCGCTCTCGCCCTCGCGCTCTTCGGCTGTCGTAGCTTTGCCGCTCCCGATACTACCCCTCCACCCGAGGCCGCATCGGGTTTGCCGCCCGTGGTCGTGGTACCCGGGGCTCCGGCTGCGTGCCGTGCTTCTTGGGTGTTCGCTGGACCCGCTCCGCCGAGCGCCGAGCCCGGGGCCCCCTTTCAGCAGTACGCTGGCGTGCTCGAGGGCGCCGCGTTCGGGGCCTGCACCTTGATGGGGCCGACGTCCGATGGGGACTGGCTTTGGGTGCTCATGAGCTTCGAGCCTGGCTTTCGCGGGGCGCTGCGCTGCTCGATGGACGGCCTGCGGTCCGCCCACCTACAGGTTGGGCCGTCCGAGCTAGCCCTGTCGGAAGGGATCAAGGCCACGTTCGCGCTCATGGATCTCGAGCTGGCCGCGGCGCGGATCATCCCGTCCGAGGCACGCCCTTGCCCGGTGGAGGCGGACTGAGGTTCAGGGGAGGCGAGGCCCGGCTCTTTCCCGTCTTTGTCCGATGACGATGCCGAAGGCCAAGAGCAGGCCGGCCAGCCCAGCTGCCGAACCGCAGGGTGCGCTCGAGCACGCACCCGCCCAGTCGTCCACGTCCGCGTCGGTGGGAAGGTCGGGGAGGTCGGTCCAGGCGGTGTCGTCGGGATCGTCCCCCGGATCGTCCCCCGGATCGTCCCCCGGATCGTCGCCGGGATCGTCGCCGGGATCGTCGGCGTAGTACTCGGCCGCGGTCACCACGTCGACGTACTGCTCGATCCAGGCCATCTGCATGTCGACCCGCACGCCGGCGGTGGCACCGTCACGGCAGGACTCGCCCCCGTAGGGCGCAAAGACGGTGGAGTTGACCGCCGCCAGTTCGTACTGCCCGTCCGCCACCATCTCGAGGGCCGCGCCGCCCGAGTCACCCGAGCAGACGTTTTGGCCATCATCGGGGTCGTAGCCGTAGAGGTAGCTGTTGTCGAACTGCCACAGGGGGATGTCGGCGTAGCGCTTGACCCCCGCACCCTGGCTGCCGCCGTAGCGGTCGGTGACACCGAAGCCTACGTAGCGCAGCTCCTTGTCCAGCCAGCTGTTGCCCACGTTGTCCTTGTTGACGGGCATGAGCTCGGTGCTGCCGAGCCCCAGACCCGTCAGCTGGAGCAGGCCGATGTCGTACTGCAGGCTGGCGGGGGAGTAGTTGGGGTGGGTGAAGGCATCGAGGACCGTGCCGTAGGTGGAGACCTCTCCCGCGGGGATGTTGCCTCCGATCATGAACACACCGGTGTAGCCGGCGTAGTCGCGGACCAGCGCGTCCACGCAGTGGGCAGCGGTGACCACCCAGTTGGCCTCTACCAGGGTCCCCGAACAGAAGGGTCCGTACAGGTAGCTGCCGTTCATCACGCCGATGGCACCTACGGCCTCGATGTCGTTGGTCTCGGTGCCGTTGATGATGGGCGCGGCGAGCCCGGGGTGTGCGAGCAGCAGGCTCGAGGCGATCAGCGACGCGAACACGAGCACCTCCCGGGGGCGGGGTCCCTTGGAGTATTACAACATAGCGCTGCGTCCTGCGGCCGCTTGCCAATTTCTCGTGTTGCCTGCCCGGGGTTCTAGGATTCCCCTCGCAGACGTCGGCGGATCCAGGCGCCGGCGGAAATGGGAAGGTTGAAGAAACCGTCCCAGACCAGATGTTCGATGAGCGCGCCCTTTTCGCCGAACACGGGGATGACGTGTGCGGCCTTGGTCGCCCACGAGCCCGCCATGAAGCGAGCAAGGCCCGGGAATCGGGCCACCATCTGGATCGGGAAGCCCAGGTAGCCGATGTAGTGCCAGAAGCTGATCAGCGCTGCGATCCAGTAGTCCTTGACGTTGCGATCGCGGACCATGCGGTACAGTACGTAGCTGCCCCGGGTGAGGGATCCGGGGGAGACCGGTGTGGCCTGGAAGAAGGCCAGGATACCCGCCGAGACCGCCATGCTCTCGCCCCAGGAAGCCTCGGGCGGCGCCCAGAAGAAGTAGTAGGCGCAGGCGATGATGATCGCGACCACCTGGGTGACCGGCAGGGTGGCAGCGTGGACCGCCACGCACTTGAGGTAGGTCTGGATGAAGGGATCGTCGATGTTCTCGAGGAGGCGCAGCTCCTCGTCCTCGTCGAGCATTCCCTCGTCCTTGGCCTCCTGCACCTGGTCGCGCAGCCAGTCCTCGCGGAACTGGGGGCGAAAGTAGAGCTTGACCGGGAAGGTCACCGCGTCCCACAGCCGCTCCCACAGCTCGGCGGGTACGGTGAGGTAGCGGTGGATCTTGGCGGGCAGCCAGCCGACGGTCCAACGCTCGATCCACAGCTGGAGGGGTCGCTCCGCCAGGCGCAAGGCACGTTCGTCGGACACTCGTTCCTTGCGGTGCCAGCCGATGAGGACCTCGAGCTGATGCACTCGCAGGGTTCGGCTCAGGTAGGCACGGTCGGTCAGGCAGCGGTGTAGGTGGGTGCGCCACGAGGCCAGGCCCCAGAGCTTTCGGCCGAGCTTGCCCACGATGGGCAAGGCGCCCAGCCAGAAGTAGAGCGAGAAAGCCAGCGCCGACCCGCGCAGCTTGGCCGCGTGCGGTTCGTCCACCTTGCCCAGGGTGGCCCATGCGTCCACGAGACCGTTCCGGACGTCCCGTCTCAGGTCGGCGTCTACCAGCAATGCCAAGCCGTGATGCGTGACGTCCGGCAGGGAGCGTCGGTAGGCCCTTTCGCAGACGAGCAATTCCCGGTAGACGGGCTCGAGGTCCCCGAAGTGATCCGGGTGACGGTCCATGAAGCCCCGGAGGACGTCTAGGTCGCCTCTGTCGAACTGAACCAGGGCGCCTCTGCGCAGTCCTCTGAAGGCCAGCGCGAAGTCCACCGGGCTCATGGGCAGCCAGCAGAGCAGGGCCAGGCCCGCTCGGAAGTCGATGGCCGTGAGCCCCTCGGCCGGGCCTCGGCCTGCGCTGAGTCGTTTTAGGGCGTTGGGTTGGGACTTGAGGGACCACCACTCGTACTGTCGAGCCAGCTCTGGCGCGCCCATACGGTGGAACAAACGCACCAATCGGGCCATGAAGGCTTGTTTGTTGAGGTACTCCGGCGAGGGGACGCCAGTGCGCCAGGTAGTCCAGACCGTCGGATCTTTCAGCCAACGTCGGAACAGGCGGTCATCGATCTCGAGCTGCCAAACCCTACCTGGCACCCACTCGGAGATCTCGGCCCATGAGCGCAGCGTGGGGTCGTAGAAGGTGGCGTAGCCGTTCACCACGGCACGCTCGTCGCCAAACTCGATGGCGGCGCCGCGACGGATGAGGCGCTGCCAGAGGGCTCCGGCCCGAATCGCCGGCTCGCTGACCTGAGCCGAGAAGGGCCCCTGGTAGGCCAGGTTGTACATCAGGTTGCGAAACGCCAGGGAGAACCCGGAGGGCGGCCGCAGGATCTTCACTGCATAGTGCCCTCCCAGCTCGAGCCCCTGGATCTCTCCCCCTTTCATGGACTGCAGCTCGGCTTGGTAGACCTGCCCCGCGAAGCCGCCCACGACGGAGCGCAGTAGCTCCAATCGCAGCTCGGAATCGACCGAAGGATAGATACCCTTGGCCTGTACGGTGAGGACCTCGCCGGGCTCGTGAACCATCGGCTCGTGCTGCCTGTGCAGCCCTGCGTCGTGGATGCGGCGGGTCAGGTCGAGTCTGAGGGCGGAGTATGGGGGGATCTCGGGCATGGAGGGTCCGGAGGCGTGGCGGAGATGCGGGGTGGACGTGGGGAGGCGTCCGGGAGGTGGCCTGCACCTAACCGGCCGGAAGCTCGGGTGAGTCCACGGTCAGGGGGAGGGTGATGCCTCGGGCAGGGACTCGGCGGATACCCCCGCAGGGAGCGGCGCGTCCCCCTCGCGGGGAGGCAGCCCGAGGTATGACCCGCCGGTGGGTTGGGAACCATCTCGCCTGGGGGGCTCGAGCTTCTCGGTGATGTGCCGGCCGGTGGCAGGCAGGGCCTGCTCGTCCCGCAACTCCCCGTCCGGCGTCATCCAGAGGTAGGAGCAGTTGCGGTACAGATCGATGGCCCAGACGGGGTGCAGGTCGAAGGCGTCCAGCATGTCGGCCAGGATCTGGCGCGTGTTCGGGTACCGCTCGCGCCAGTGCTCCTCGCGTTCGTGGCAGTCGTAGGTGGCCAGGGCGTGGAGCTGGGCGAGCCTGGGCATGGACTCGAGGTCGCGGAGAGAGATCAGGTGTACCCGGTCCTCGTCGATCAGAAAGAGCTCGAGCCTGCCCGGGTCTTCGGTGAAGGGGGAGAAGAGGCCGTGATCGACCGCGACCACGCAGCCTTCGCTGACGTCTTCGGGGCAGCTGGCGTTCAGCAGGCCGCGTACCTCCGCGTGGGCAAACCCCGTCCAGGGTCGGTAGTGGTTGTTGGGATGGGTGCCGGCGGTGAAGTCCGGGAAGCCAGGCATGTTCATGAAGGGCCGCACGGCGTCCTTGTCGAGCCACTGGGGTAGTGAGGCGACCAGGAACGCCAACCCAGCCGGGATCACGCCCCATCTGCCCAGTCGCGCCAGCCCAGTGCCGGCCAGGATCGCCAGGGCCGGGGCCACCGGCGTGAAGTTGTCCAGTCCGGCCCTGAAGAGGCTCCAGAGGAACACACCCAGGACGATCCACACCACCAGGAGGGGCTCGAGGGGCCTGCGGGGAACTCGCGGGCGCCGCAGAGAGAACAGGACGATTCCGAGTAGGCACGCCCAGAGTGTCGGCCATGAGAGGTTGCTGACCAGCTGCTCCACGAACTCGGGCAGCTGGCTCACGTAGCGGTCGCGGGCTCCCATCTTGGCCTCGAGGTAGCGTTGCAGCTCGAGGACGGGGACAGCGACGGCCAGGGCCCATCCAGCCAGGACCAGGGCGATGCGGCGCCAGGCGCGCGGCGCCCCCCCAGTCCAGAACAGCAGGAGTGACATCGGGCCGATCCAGATCAGGCCGGAGTGACGGAGGGTGATGACCAGCATGCCACCCAGGATCAAGGCCAGCACCGTCCGCCAGCGCCGGAGCGCGGGATCCCGCTGCCACGTTGCGAGAGTCAGCACTGCCAAGGCAGCCTCTGGGACATGGATCCAGGGGGTACGTCCGATGATGATCACAACCGGCATGGCGGCGGCCAGCAGGGTGGCGCAGAGCCCCGCCGTCGGGGAGGATGCGCGCCGAGCGATCAAGGCCGTGCCCACCAGCAGCAGGGCAACCCACACCGCACAGGCCAGATCCAGGACCAGGCCGCTGCGCCCCACCATGCGCATCGCAGCCGCGAGGAGGAGGTTGTACCAACCGGAGCTTTCCGCCAAGGCTCCCGAGAGTGCTCGGAGGTTGTCCAGGGGATGGGCGAGCGCTTGGTACAGCTCGGGCAGCAGCTTGAAGTAGAGCCCTGGGTCCCGCGGGAGCCTCACGTCCTCGAGCGCGAAGAGCACCTGCGCGGTCGCCACGGCCAGGATCAGCGCGGCCGTGAGGACGTCCAGAAGCCCGTGGCGTGATCGGTTGGCGGTGGGCTTGCTCATGCCTCTTCCCCTTCCCACGAGCGACGCCGAAGAAGGACCACGACCCAGAAGGACCCCAGGACCAGTGCGAACACTCCCCAGCCGGCGCTGGCCACGGCACCGTTGTAGTAGTCGGCCGGCGGGGAAAAGAGAATGGGGGCCGCAGCGACTGGCCAGGCGCGCTGCCGCGTGTCGTCAGCACGGATGCGGAACGTGATGGAGTCCTCGGAGAGCTTGAGGCGTACCGGTCCCGACCAGAGCAGATGTGCGTGGGGCCCCTCGATGCGGAGCAAGCTGAGGTCTATCGCCCCGGGGATGGCGGTGTCCGGATAGCCGACCAGGGTGAAGTCGTCGGCGGAGTCCATGGGCGCCATGCCGTTCTGGGTGAGAACCACCTCACGGGTCAGGCCCTGCTCGTCTTGGATACGGGCGACGTAGGTAGCGCCATCCAGCTGGAGGTAGAGGGGATCCTGTGGCAGGATCAGCTCGATGCGGAGCGTGTGGACCGACGTGAAAGCGGGCTCTCCAGGAGCGCCGATGGCTCGAGATGGCTCCACCACCAGATTCCGGTAGATCGTCGTCGCGTCTGGGGCCGGATCTGACTCGAGCTCGACCACTTGGAGCCACTCTCCGCCGCCTCCCTCGGACCAGATTGTGCGCCCCGAGGCCAGCAGACCATCCTGGATGCGCATCAGGTCTGCGGGCTGGAACAGGTCGACGTGGACCACCAGAGCCGAAAAACCCATGGCTTCGAGCTTCTCGAAGGCGGGTTCGACATCGCCAGCCATCAGCTGGGCCACCAGCCACCGGTTGAGAACGTAGCGCGGGTTGTCGTCGTAGCGTGTGGCGATGCAGTCGTCGGCGATGGGGAGCCCGTGCTCGGTCTGGTAGTAGCAGGCCAGGCGTGTGAACAGATAGTCGATGCCGACCGGGGGCTCGGATCCGTCCGGGAAGAGGTCCAGGATCGGGCCGTCAAGGCGCTGATAGGCTGTGGGTGTGGCGTGCTGGGGTACAGCTTGCCGCCAGGGAAGGCGAACCAGAAGGAAGGGTTCGAGCACGGCCAGGACCACGAGGAGTCGGGCTACGCGCCCCACCCGGGCCTCGAGGCGGGTTCCTGCCCAGGCCGCGACCACGCCCGCGCAGAGCAGCCAGCCCCAGGCAAAGCGGAGGGGGAAGCGCACGAACACGCCTGCACCCAGGATCTGGAGCAGCTTGAGGGGCATGGGGAACCAGGTGGTGCCGTCGTTGGGCCCGAACCCCGTGCCGAATGCCATGAGCAGCAACAGCGCCGCCGCCGCCGCCAGACGCCGCCATCCCTGTTCTCTTCGCAGCAGCAGCGGGGCAACCACGAACAGGGCCAGGGTGACGCCGCTCAAGGCCAGGGCCTTCGAGCGTCGGCCGCGGTCCACCTCGGCGCCGGGGCTGGCGAGGCCCGCCAGGTGGGTGCCGGTCTCCATCAGCACTTCTTCGACTCCGCCCGTGCTTCGGGATTCCCCGAGGAGGAGGAACACCGCCATGTAGGGAAGGACGAGGGCCAGGACCGTGGCCAGGGCAGCAGCGGCGGGCTTCCAGCGCAGGCTGCGTCCGGGTCGAGCCAGGCTCGCCATCAGGAACACTGCCGCCATGACCGCGGCCACCAGGGCCATGTAGGCGGTCGTGATCAGCGTGGCGAAGAAGAACAAGCCCGCCAAGACGCCGTGCAGCCAGTGTCCGTCCCTGGAGGTCGACCGCCACCAGGTCCACGCGAAGAGGGCCAGCCAGGGGTCCATGACATGGTAGACATGACCCTCGAGGAGCACGTTGGCTGCCATGCCCGACATGGCGAAGCCCAGCCCAGCCACGAGGCTCCAAGGGCGGCGGGCGCCGGCAGCCAAGGCGAAGCGTTCGGCGGCCCAGGCCATGCTCGCCACCCCCAGGACCTGGAGCCATCCGTGGATGCGCGCGGGATCGACCCACCCCGAGAGCAGGCCGAACGGGATCAGCGTGAAGGATTCCAAGCGAACGTAGCTGGCGCCCATCGGGTAGGCGGTCATGGGATCGTTCAGGTCCCACAGGAGCCGGCTCGACGCCCCCAAGGTCCAGATGGAACCAGGCAGGTCGTAGTGTCGGCCCACCATGGTCTCCCCACCTGCCAAGACCGCGGGCCAGGTCCAAGCGGCGGCCAACAGGATCCAGAGCAGGACCAATCCCAGTTCGTGAGCGAGGGGTGTCGGTGCCCTGACGCGGTCTGGCGGCTGGCGGCTACGCCTGGAGCGCCAGGCCAACCACAGCACGACGCCCAAGATGGCCAGGTTCCAGGCAAGACCAAGGGCGAGGACCACCGCCTCGTCGTGGTCCTGGCCGTGGAATACGTCGTCCTGGGGCGCACCCAGCCGGCGTGCATAGGGGGGTTCTCCTCGCTCCATGCCGTAGGCCAGGATGTTTCGGCCTGGCTCGAGTCGCTCGATGTTCGAGTAGGCCTGGAGTGGGTAGGTCTGATCCGGGCGGCGGACCCAGATGCTCACCGGGAGCATTCGGGTGGCCTCTCCCTGGAGCTCCGCAACCCGGTGGAGCGTGCCGGCCTTCTCCATGGGAATGCGGTGCTCTGACCCTCCCCAGTTGACCCGGAGCTGAGCCTTGAGCTGGTCCGCGCCCGGAGGGAGCACCAGGAAGACGCTGACCGTCGTCCCCTCCTCAGCTCGAACCGAGCTGGCCATGAGCCAGCAGGTCAGCGCCATGAGCAGGGAGAGGCCACGCAGCATGCGGCCAACATAGCCCGCTGGCCCCTATGGGCCCCTGGAGAGGCGGGCTATTGGGCTTCCTCGCCTTCGAGGGGTGGCTTCATGTCGGTTGGGGACCGGGAGCCATCGGCGCCTTCTGGCGGGGGTTGCATCGTGCCCGGGGCGCCCGGTCCGCCCTTGGAGCCCGGTCCGCCCTCGCCCGATCCGCCCTCGCCCGGTCCGCCCTTGGAGTTCGACCCACCTTTGCCTGCGTTGGGTAGCGTGCCGTCTACGGAGTGTTTGCCCATCTCGCGGATGTGGCCGGACAGCACGGTGCGAAGGTCCACGTCCTGGCTGCGGGGGAGCAAGCCGCTCCTCTTCATCTGCTCGTAGATTTCCTTGGCGGTTGGGATGGCCTCGGGGTCGAGCCCGGCTTCCTTTGCCACCGACTTGATGTAGGCGTCGAGCTCTTCGGTGAACTCAGCCTCGTCGGCCTCGTACGTGCTGGCTGGGAGCTGTGGCCCGCCGCCCTCTTCCGCGCTCGTGCCGGGGCCGTTTCCGGAGCCCGATGTGGGCCCTCCGCCAGCCGCCTTGCCGCCCGGCTGCCCGCCACCGCCTCCGGCCTTGCCGATGGCCACCGGCCGCGCCGTGGGAGTGGAAAGCACGAGGCCTCGGACGTAGATGCCCAGTCCGGCGTTGGACAGGATGATCACCACGGCCAGGAAGATGACAGGGCCCCAGCCTGGGGGGATTCTGATGAGGTCGTCTTGTTCGATGTTTTCGTCCATGGCTTTCGTTCTCCGTGAAGAGCCGACAGACTAACCCACTGCCCGCGGTGCAGGCAGTGCGCAAACGCGCCAAGGACTCCGAACGAGCCAGCTAGTCCCAGTCGGAGTTCGGTCCGCCGAATGCGCCCATGTCGTTGGTGGTGCCGTCCGCGTCATCGTAGCTGCTGGACGGATCGCCAGCGTCCACGGCGGGGGAGGCGCTGTTGAGGTGGACGTCGTCGTTGGTGGGGTCGCCGTCGTTGGTGTACGAGGTGAACAACGGGGTGTCGGAGATGTTGCCGTCGGACCCGGTGGGGTCGGTCACGCCGCTGTAGTTGCCACCGAGGTTGCCGTAGACGTTGTTGTACACGCCGTCGAAGCCCGAGGTGCTGTCGATGAGGATGCCCTCGGAGCTCACCGCGCCGTAGATGATGCTGTTCGAGACGTCCAGGGTGGAGGAGCCGGAGGCGTAGAGCCCACCGCCTAGCGAGGCGTCGTCACCGGCGTAGGTGGTGTTGACCAGGGTGGCCGATGCGTCGATGAGGTACAAGCCGCCGCCTTCGGTGTCAGCCTGGTTGAAGAGGGAGGCCACGTTGGTGATGGCGGTGTAGCCGCCCTCGAGCTCGAAGCCCGCGCCGTCCGTGGCGATGTTGCCCGCGATGTAGCTGGTGTCGATGGTGATGGCCGAGGTTTCGTCAGCGTAGATGCCACCGCCCTGGTCTGCTTCGTTGGTCCAGACGCCGGATGCCGTGACCTCGGACACGGAGTCGAGGAAGCACAGACCGCCACCGTAGGAGTAGATGTAGTGCGTGTCCGGGTAAGACACGGTGACCGAGGCCGCCGGGAGGGCGCTGTCTGCTGCAATGATGTCCTGGAAGGTGGGATCGGCTCCAGAGACGTAGGCGCCGCCGCCGCAGTAGGTGTAGTACCAGTCGGTGCAAGTGATGATGGAGGTGCAGCTGTAGGAGCTGGTGTCCGTCTCCAGGTGGCCGTCTCCGCTGAGGGTGAAGCCGGAGACGACCGTGGCGCCGGTCTCGCCCGAGTCCACGGTGAAGGCCGCATTGCCCAAGCCGACGGCGTCGATGATGGTGACGTCGGAGCCTTCGACTCCGGTGACCGTGAGATCGACGCCGTTCATGTTGACGGCCTCGGAGTAGGTGCCTGCCATGGCGATCACGCACTGGCCAGCGATGTCTATCGCCGATTGGATCGTGTCCAGTGGACTGGCGATGGAGCCCGCGCCCGAGGAGGAGCCCGAGGCGGCGTCGGCGACCACGGGTTCGCTAGCGTCGGTGTCGTCACAGTCCCAGTCGTTGTCGACGTAGCCGGAGGGGACGGAGCAAGCGAGGATGGTGTCGTCGGGATCGCCCGTGCTGTCGCTGTCGTCGTCTGCGAAGAAGGTGTCGCCGTCGAGGACCTCGCCGTCCTCGTCCACGTCGCCGTCGCAGTCGTCATCCTCGCCGTTGCAGTATTCGTCCGCCCCCGGGTATTGCGAAGCATCCGTGTCGTCGCAGTCGCTGTTGTCGTCGGTGTAGCCCGATGGCAGGTCGCAATCGATGTCGGTGTTGCCGGGGTCGCCGTAGGAGTCAGCGTCGTTGTCGGCGTACCAGGTGGAGACGTCTACCGAGTCGTCTTCG
>PVBE010013226.1_pt1 | contig 42075 bp, 34 predicted proteins | sample 1631181 | NCBI WGS metagenome assembly PVBE01 (sample SAMN08397723, study PRJNA350692) | Marine metagenome, whole genome shotgun sequencing project. | isolation source: water | place: Pacific Ocean | collected 2012-04 | reverse complement strand
GATCGCGAGCGACCAGGCCTGAGTCGTCAACACCCCCGACAGCTCGACGGTCATCGTCTACGGCGTCAACTCGCCCAACCATGGCTCGCGCATGCGCAACGCCCCCGGCAACCTGCACTTCCTGGCGCGCCCGTCCGGGATCGCGTTCGGCTTCCCGGGATCGCTGGCCACCGCCCAGGAGGAAGACCAGATCACGCAGCCCACCACGCCCGCGGACTTCATGGGTCCCACGCTGTGGACCTCGAACCTCACCATCTTCGACGGCGGCCACGGCGGCCACATCGACATGCTCCACAACAGCCCGAACTCGGCCGGCATCGCCTGGGAGACCGGGAACACCTACTGGCTCTTCGACGGCTGGAACGAGGCGCTCGTCCGCTACGACTTCCGCACCGACCACGGTCCGGGCGGCGCCGACCACAGCGACGGCGTCGTCGGGCGCTACGTCAGCGGTCAGGTCTCCTACGTCCCCGGCATCTCCTCGCACATGCAGGTCGACGGAGCCGCCGGGCTGCTCTACGTCGCCGACACCGGCAACAACCGCATCGGCACCCTCGCCCTGGGCAGCGGCAGCCGCGGCGGCGCCATCAACCCGAATTACGACGGCGTCGACCAGCACATGATGATGGGCGCCCGGGTCGAGACCCTCATCGAGGGCGCCGACCACGACCTCGTGATGCCCTGCGGGCTGCACGTCGAGGACGGCGTGCTCTACATCACCGACGCCGAGACCGCGCGCATCTACGGTTTCAACGCCGCCGACGGCGCGTTCATCGACTACCTCGACCTGTCCTCGGAGCTCGAGGCGGGCGCTCTCCAGGGCATCACCCTCGGCCCCGACGGCGCGCTCTACTTCGTCGACACCACCGGCAACCGACTCCTGCGCGTCGCCGCGAAGGAATAGTCGCCTCGTCGACGGGCGTTGCGTGGGTCCAACGCCTCGTCGACAATCGGTCGCGATGAACCGTCTGCTCGTCCTCTTCGGTCTCTTCGCCCTCGGATGCGGGGGCGGCAGCCACCAAAGCGCCAAGCCCCAATACCGTCCCGCGCCCTCCAGCGCACCGCAGGACGCCCCCGTGGCGGCCGAATCTGCGGACCGGAGCTGGTTCGACTTCGACGACTCCGATGGCGAGGCCGATGTGGCCGATCGGACGGTGGTGAACCTGCCTGCTCCCGGGAGCGCGCCGCGGAAGGGCGCCAGCAAGTCCGAGTACTTCGGACCCACCAAGCCGAAGCCGAAGCCGCCGCGCGGCGCCAAGACCGACGCGATGGACAAGCCGATCGTCGTCTATCTCGGCTACCTGAAGTTGCGTGTGCGCCGCCTGCTCGAGGCGGTCGACGCGGTCACCGCCCGAGTCGAGAAGCTCGGCGGCTACGTCGAGTCGCTGAGCAGCCGCGTGGTCGTGGTGCGCGTGCCGGCGGGCGACTTCGAGGCGGCCATGGGGGCCTTCGCCGAGCTTGGCTCCGTCCTCGCCCGGCACGTAAAGGCGCTGGACGTCACCGAGAAGTTCACCGACCTCCGCGGCCGTCTCGTCGTGGCCAAGGACACGCGCGCCCGCCTGCTCCTGCTGCTCGAGCAGGTCACCGACACCAAGGAGCGGCTGCGCATCTTGCAGGAGGTCAAGCGCCTGACCGAGCAGATCGAGTCCATCGAGTCGAAGCTCACGACCCTGCAGAACCTCGTCGACTTCTACACGATCACCATCGAGCTCGAGCCCATCCTCGCCGGCAACCGACAGGTCGTGCACCGCTCGCCCTTCCCGTGGGTGCGCGGGCTCGCCGCGCACCGGACGACGGTCGACGACGGCAAAGACGACCTGCGCCTGAGCGTGCCCCAGGACTTCGTCCTCTTCGACGACGACGACTCGTGGCGCGCACAGGCGGCGGACACCACCATCCTGCGCGCCGGCACCGTCGACAACGAGCCGCGTGGGACCGCCGAGTGGTGGGCGAGCGCGGTCGAGCACGAGATGACGGGGCGCGACGAGGAGCTCGTCGAGAAGGGCACCGCAGGCGCCATGTCCTGGGCCATCTTCCGCAACAAGGACGTGCAGCCGCGCACCTGGCTCGTCGGCGTGCGCCCCGACGGCGAGGACCTCTTTGTCGTCGAGGCTTTCTTCCCCAACGAGGACGCCTTCAAACGCCATCGTGACTCGGTCGTGAAGACCCTCGACTCGTTCCGTCCGAAGGGCTGAGAGCAACGTGCGCACGCTTCTCCCAATCTTGCTTCTCCTGCTCGCGCCCGCGTGGGCCGCCGAGCCCGCGCCGCGCCAGACGGCGCTCACCGCGAAGCTCGTGCTGAAGGTCGTGCATGCCAGCGAGGTGCGCGCCGCCGTCCTGAAGGAGGTCGACGCGCTCGGCGGTTTCCCGACGCTCGTGACCGACCAGCAGCTGACCTTGAAGGTGCCGCCGAAGAAGCTGCAGGAAGTGCTGCGCCTCGTCGCCGCCAAGGGCGTGGCGCTCGAGAAGGCGCTGGCCCGCCACGACCTGACGGGCTCAATCGCACAGCAGGAGGCGCGGCTGCGCTCGAAGGTCGACATATTCCGCCGGCTGCGAAAGCTCGTCGACGACTCCGACGTGGGCGCCACGCTGCTGATCGAGAAGCAGATGTCCGCGCTGGTGATCGAGATGGAGCGGCTGCGCGGGCGCCTGCGCGTCGAGCACGAACGGGCGCGCTTCGCCGTGGTGAACGTGTCGTTCCAGTTCCGGCAGCGCGAGAAGCTCGTCTACGTGCACTCGCCCTTCGACTGGGTCAACTCGGTGGACCTGGGGCGGTTCCATGCGAACTTCTAGTCGTGCCCGCAAGCCTGAGTTTCGACCGGGCTCGCCGGCCCCGCGCGCGGATACCTGCGTTGCTCCTTGTCGCCGCACCTCCAGTGCGACTCCTCGTCGCGCCTTGGTCTCCACGAGCGGGTCTCGCCGATCCCGGCCGAAACTCAGGCCCGCGGGCACCCTGCTCGCGCTGGCGCTGCTCGCGCTCGCCGGTTGCGCGGGCCCGAAGTACTGCATCGAGGCGCCGGCCGCGTTCAAGCGCTTCGAGGAGAGCAAGGACTTCCGCTTCATCACCGCCGACGGCGTGATGCTCAAAGGGCGCGAGGTCGACAACTACCCCAAGGCGAAGCTGCCCTTCTGGACCGACGCCCTGCGGCGCCACCTCGAGGCGCGCGGCTACACCTTCAGAGACGAGAGCTGCTTCGAGACCACGAAGGGCCTCGACGGCTGCACCCTCGAATTCCTGCTCCCATGGGGCGCCGAGGACTGGGCGATGGGCGTCACGCTCTTCGTCGCCGGCAAGCGCATCATCCTGCTCGAGAGCGCGGGGCCCTTCGACCGCTACGAGGCGGTCCAGAAGGCGCTCGCTGCGGCCTACCGAACGTTCGAACCCGGAAGCTGAACAAGATGTGGCATCTGCGCAGCGCGTTGGTGCTGGCGCTCGTGATCGGCTGTAGCAGCGGCGGGGCTCCGAGCACGCCTGCCCCCGAGATCGCGCCGACCACCTCCGGGGCGAAGGCCGACCCCGCCGAAGCCGCCCTTCAGAAGCGATACCGCGAGGCGCTGAAGGCCAAGGGCGCGGACTACGTCCCGCGGACCCACCACCTCGACGAGGGCGGCGCCCCGATCTACATCAACCGGCTCATCTTCGAGACCAGCCCCTACCTGTTGCAGCACGCGCACAACCCGGTGAACTGGTTTCCGTGGGGCGAGGACGCGTTCGCTCGAGCCAAGGAGCTCGACCGCCCCATCCTGCTGAGCGTCGGCTACAGCACGTGTCACTGGTGCCACGTGATGGAGCGGGAGTCCTTCGAGGACAAAGAGATCGCCGCCTACATCAACGAGCACTTCGTCGCGATCAAGGTCGACCGCGAGGAGCGCCCGGACGTGGACGACGTCTACATGGCCGCGGTGTACGCCCTCGCGGGCCGCGGCGGCTGGCCGATGACGGTGGTGATGACGCCCGAGAAGCAGCCCTTCTTTGCCGGCACCTACTTCCCTCCGCGCACCGGCGTACGCGGCTCGCGGAAGGGCTTCTTCACGATCCTCAAAGAGCTCACCGCCAGCTACAAGGACGACCGCGACGAGCTCGTGAAGAAGGCGAAGCAGGTTACGCAGAAGATCCAGTCGCGCGCGAAGCCGTCACGACCGGGCAGCCTGCCGGGGCCCGAGGCGCTCCACCAGGCGGCGCTCAACTTCGCCGAGCGCTTCGACAGCCGCTATGGAGGCTTCGGGCGCGCGCCCAAATTCCCACGTCCGGTAGGGCTCGAGTTCCTGCTGCGCTACCACCGGCGCAGCGGCGATCCCCAGGCGCTGCACGTCGTGGCTCACACGCTGAGAAAGATGGCGGCGGGCGGCATGTACGACCACGTCGGGGGCGGGTTCCACCGCTACAGCACCGACAAGCGCTGGCTCGTCCCGCACTTCGAGAAGATGCTCTACGACAACGCGCAGCTCACCTCGGTCTACCTCGAGGCGTTCCAGATCACTGGCGACGCCGAGTTCGCGCGGGTCGCCACCGAGACCCTCGACTACGTCGCGCGAGAGATGACGGCGCCCTCCGGCGGCTTCTACTCCGCGACGGACGCCGACAGCCCGACGCCAGACGGAAAGCACCGCGAGGAGGGCCTCTTCTTCATCTGGTCGCGCGCGGAGCTCGAGAAGCTCCTGACCACCGAGCAGGCGCGCCTCACCAAGGCGGCCTGGCGCTACTCGAAGAAGGGCAACTTCGAGGGCGCCAACATCATCAACCTGCCGCGCCCGCTGGCCGAGGTGGCCGACCAGATGGAGGTCCCGCTCTCGACGCTGGTCCAGAGCCTCGACGCGGCCAGGAAGACGCTCTACGACGTGCGTTTGAAGCGCCCGCCGCCGCTGCGCGACGACAAGGTCATCACCGCTTGGAACGCCCTGATGATCTCTGCGTTCGCCCGCGGCGCGCAGGTCCTCGGTCGCGCCGACTACGCCGAGCGCGCCACCAAGGCCGCCGACTTCCTGCTCACGAAGCTGCGCGGCCCGGACGGCCGGCTCCTGCGCACGTACAACGAGGGCAAGGGCCGCTTGAAGGCGTATGTGCAGGACTACGCCTTCCTCATCGCCGCGCTGCTCGACCTCTACGAGACCACCGGCGAGCTGCGCTGGTTCACCGAGGCCGTGGCGCTCCAGGTCAAACAAGACGCGCTGCACGCCGACGCCGTGGGCGGCTACTTCACGACCGCCAACGACGCCGAGAAGCTGCTCATGCGGAAGAAGCCCGACTACGACGGCGCGGTCCCCAGCGGCAACTCCTACGCCGCCCTGAACCTGCTCCGCCTGGCCGAGTTCACCGGCGACGAGAAGTACTCCGCCAGCGCCAACAAGCTGCTGCGTGTCTTCTCGAGGCGCCTGCGCCGCGGCAACACCGGCTCCCCCAAGATGCTCTCGGCCCTCGACTACGCTCTCGACTTCCCCCGCGAGGTCGTCATCGTCGAGCCCACCCCCGGCGCCGCCACCGAGCTGCGCAAGCGCCTGTGGGGGACCTACCTCCCGAACAAGATGGTCTCGGTCATCCCCTCCGCCCAGGTCGCCCCGCAGACCAAGAAGATCCCGCTGCTCGAAGCCAAGGTCGCCAGAGGCGGCCAGCCCACCGCCTACGTGTGCGAGAAGGGCCTCTGCGAGCTGCCCACCTCCGACCCCGCCGTCTTCGCCAGCCAGCTCGCCAAGGTCAACCCGCTCTTCCCCGACCGCAGCCCCGACCCGCTCCCCGACGTCGGCGCCCGCCCCGAGCCCAAGCCCTGGGAGTACGACGCCAAGCGCGACAAGCACTGGCACGCCCCCCACGGCCATTGGCACGACGGCAACCCGCCGCCGAAGAACAAGCGGAAGTAGGTACGCTGTCGGGGACGGCAGGAGGTGGATATGCACAGGACGCTCGGACCCTTGATGGCGCTCGCGTTGCTCAGCACGGCCTGTGGTGGGCGCGCGACCCTCGTCGGGCGCGTGGTCGACCCGAATGGTGCGCCGGTCCACAAGGCCGAAGTGAGCACCGACCCGCCGACCGACACGGTGGTCACGAATGCGCGCGGGCGGTTCAACATCAGCCGCGTGCTCGACGAGGACGGCGGCGAGCGCGAGGTCCCGGCGGGGGCCTACAAGGTGATCATCCAGAAGATGGGGTTCGACACCGTCGAGCTTCAGGTCACGGTGCACGGCAAGACCGAGCTGCCGGACCAGACGCTGGGTGAGCGAAAGCTCAAAGTGAAGCCGACCCCGCCCGATCCGTCGAAGGATCCGCCGCACGACCACCAGCATCCCAGCCCGCCGGTGGACGGTGACGCCTGACGGGCGCTACTCGACCTTGGTCGCCTCCCGGGCGGCGGGGTGGCGTGGGCCGCAGCAGACCTCGTAGGCGCGCAGTCGCAGGGCCAGCAGCGCGTGGGCGTCGGCGACCATCATCAGCTCTTCGGGGTCGGCGTTGAAGGCGTGCATCATCGCGTCGGCGAGAGCCAGGTGGACGCCGGCCAGCTCGATTGAGTGCTCCGGCAGGCAGACCTCGGCGATGGCCGCCATCCGTTGCACAAACGCCAGCCGCGCCTTGTGGTCCTCCATCTCGATGCAGCAGTTCACGAGCGGCGCGAGCAGCTGGAATGTGACCGCGTGCAGGGGCGAGAGGACCGCGTCGCACTTCTCGAGCAGGATCTCGATGGCCGCGCGGCTGACCTCGGCGTCGAACTCGGCCGCGTCGTAGACGCCGCGACCCTGGCGCAACCAGTGGTAGGCCTGCTGCTCGATCTCGGAGACCGCCGCTTCGTCGGCGCCGCACGCGGGGCAGCGCCACTCGGCGCCGGCCGCCGAAGGATGGTGCGGGCCGCCCTTCTCGCAGAGCACCCCGCCGATGGCGAGCTCGAGGTCGGAGGTCGGGTCGGCGCAGCGCGGGCACGCGCACTCGAAGCCCCGCTCTGCGAGCAGCTTGGCGCGGCGCGCGGCGCGGGTGTCGACCAACCCGATGTACGGCAGCGTCAGCGGCTCGCCCTCTTCGACGACGCGCAACACGCGGATCTGGTAGACGACGCCGTGGTTGGAGATGGCGGAATTCGGCCAGCAAGAGTGGTTGAGCCGCGCCGCCTGCGGGACGATCGCCATGCCGAGCGAGAACGTCGGGTCGACGTCGGCCGCGAAGGCGAAGGCGTTGGCGTTGGCGCGCGCGATCGACGCCACCAGCTCCGCGGGCTCGACGTCGAGCAGGCCGGCGACGTCGGCGGACACGTTCTCGGCGGCCTTTCGGGCGTAGTCGGGCAGTGGAGGGGCCACCAGGCGCTCCACCCGCTCGTGTTTCACCAGGACGAGCCGCGCGGCCAGGCGCAGCACCGTGCTGTCGACGTGATGCTTCTCCGCGGCGGCGTCGATCGCGGCGGTGTGCTCACGGATCGGATCCCCCTCGACGTCGTCGCGGTGCGGCGGCTCGACCGCCAGCGCGACCGCCGTCTCCTGGTGCACGCACTCGCCCGCCCGGAACGAACGCTGCGCCACCGCGCCGCGACCCATGTCCAGCGCGTCGACCTCGACCCAATGCCTCACAGCGCTGTCAACGAGATGGGGCCGCGAAGGCGTCGCGAGCGCTCACCCGCCCGAGCCAAAGGCACAGCGAGACGAGCGGCTCGAGGTCGGCGCCACCCTCTTCGGCGCGGCGGACCGACTCGGCGGTGGCGATGTCGGCGACGGTGAAGCGCCCGCCCACGACGTACTTGTTCGCGCGCAGGTGGATGTTCAGGGCCACCAGGTAGCGCGCCCCGGCCTCCATCGCGTCGGTCAGCTCGGACTCGAAGCGCTTCGGGTCCGAGGGCGGCGCCAGCATCATCCGGCGGCGTGCGCCGAGCACGTGGTCGAAGCGCCCCGAGGCGTGCCAGCCCAGCCAGGTGAAGATCCACTGCCTCACCTGCGGGCGCACGTTCGGCGGCGGGTAGAGCGGCTCGCCGAAGCGGACGCCCAGCTCGTCGAGGGCCGCGGCCGGCGCCCACAGCCGCATGCCCTCGAGCTCGATCAGCGGCGGGTGGCCGGTGACGGGCTCGAGATCACTCTCCTCGAAGGTGATCGACTCGACGAAGTAGTCGACGTCGACCTCCCGCAGGGCCCACTCGACAGGCCGGCACTCGCGGTAAAGGCGAACCATCTATCTATTTCGCCGGACTCGGCGGCCGTTCGACCAGCCCGGTCGTGCCGCGACGCTGCAAGACGTAGAGCAGCAGGAGGCCCGGGATCGCGCACACCGCCGTAAACGCGAAGTACAACACCCAGCCATACTCGTCCGCGAAGACCCCGCCGCCCGCCGCGAGGAACCGTCTCGAGAAGCCTGCGAGGGCCGTGAGCAGCGCGTATTGGGTGGCCGAGAACGACGCGGAGCACAGGCCGCTCATATACGCGACGAACGCGGCGGTCCCGACGCCGCCGCTCACGTTCTCGACGCTGATGGTCGCGACCAGCAGGTACACGTCGTGCCCGGCGTAGGCCTGCCAGCAGAACATCAGGTTGGACGCGAGCTGGATGAAACCGGCGAACCACATCGCGCGCACGACGCCCAGCCCGCGGACCAACGCGCCACCGATGCCCAGCCCGATGATGGTGGCGCCGAGCCCGAAGGTCTTGGCGATGTTCGCGATCTCGATGTTCGTGAAGCCCACGTCTTTGAGCATGACGTTGACCAGCACCCCGGCCATGCCGTCGCCGAGCTTGAAGAGCGCCACGAACGCGAGCACGTACATCGCGCCGGGCCGCTTGAAGATGTCGAGGAGCGGGTCGAGGAACGCCAGGCGGAGATGCTGCGCGGCCGCGTCGAGGCGCGTGTCGGCCTCGACAGGTGGCGGCTCCGGTTTGATGAGCGGCGCGAGCAACGTCGCGGCGATGCCGACGGCCACCAGCGGGGCCATGAGGAGGTACGCCAGGGACCAGTCGCCCAGCCACGTGGCGGCGTACAGCGCCCCTGCGCTCGTCACGAGCATCGCGAGCCGGTAGCCGAAGACCGCCACCGCCGCGCCCGCGCCCTGGTCTTCCACCGGCAGCAGATCGATCCGGTAGGCGTCGATGAGGATGTCCTGGGTTGCGGCCAGGAAGGTGACCACGAACGTCCACCGCGCGGTGTCCCACGCGTCCACCCGTGGCTGCGTCGACGAGAGCTCCGCGATCGCGAAGGCGAGCGCGATCTGGACCAGCAGCAGCCAGCCGCGCCGCATCCCGAGCCCGCGCGTGAGCCACGACAGCTTGAGCCGGTCGACGATCGGCGCCCACACGAATTTGAAGACGTAGGGGGTGGCCGCCAGGGAGAAGAGCGCCACGTCGGTGCGCGACACCCCCTCCTGGCGCAGCCAGAATTGCAGGGTGCCGCCGACCAGGAGCAGAGGCACGCCGCTGCTGAAGCCGAGCGCCAGCAGCAGCATCATCCGGCGGTCCGCGTAGACCCCGAGGCCGTCGCGGAGCCGCTGCCAACGTGTCATGGACTCATCTCGGCGGGCGCTGGCGGCGCTGGAACCACGGCCGATAGCGGCCCATCTTCTTCGTCTGCGCCGCCGGGGCGTGGCGCCCACAGGTGGCGAACTCTGGATCGCCTTCGCGCCCGCCCCAGCGCTGCTCCACGCAGTCGTTGGGGTTGTAGGACATCTCGAAGCGCTCGCGCCGCTCGATGAGCTTCGCGAGGGTCATGCCGTGCTTCTGGCCGTTGGAGCGCGTGTACTCGAAGCGGCGGTCGGCGAGCAGACGGTCCCGATGCGCGGCGACCTTCGCCACCATCGTCTCCGCCGAGGCCGGGTTGAGCCCGAAGCGCTCGGGCGACTTGCGGATGATCTCGACGAGCCCGAGCACGGTGTCGATGGAGATGAGCAGGCGCATGTCGCGGGCCGGCGTCGAGAAGTCCTCCCACGGGCCCTTCGTCTCGAAGACCGAGTATCCGCTCGGCATGTCGATGGGCCTCCAGCTGCGCCCGTTCATGAACTCGACGCCGTTGTCGACCGAGTTCACCCGTCGCGCCACGGCTTCGTTGAGCGCATCCACGAGCGAGGTCTGCTTTGCCAGCGGATCGAGCGGCCGCGGGTTCACCAGCGCTTCGACCGCCGCGTAGAAGTCGTCTTTCGAGCCCTGGTACTGCTGGCGACTGAACGGGGCCAGGCCGTCCTTACCCTTCAGGTCGGCGTTGGTCATCGTGGTGATCTCGCCCTCGCGGTCGACCACCACCGGGCGGAAGGCCTTGAAGCCGGCGCCCACGTCCTTGGTGTCGGGCGTGAAGAGGAAGGAGCCGCGCCAGAAGCGCCGCCGGCCGACCGTGCCATCGGGTTGCGCGTCGGCGGCGATCAGCGCCCCGTACTTGTCGAGCCCCTGCGGGATCCAGCGCGCGATGACCAGCATGTGGCCGTACGGGTCGGCGTAGAGCGTGCCGGGGCGCAGCGACGCGCGCTCGAGCGGGATCGGGTAGTAATCCGTGTCGTCGTCGTCCGGCGCCGTGCGACCGCTCGCGGAGTGCACCGCGTTTCGCACCTTGCGCCGCGAGAAGTGTTGGAACGCCTCGGTGTCGCCATCCTTCTCGCGCGCCTTCATATTGGTCTGCAGGTCGCCGCACGTCGGCGCCCGCCCGGCCCGACCACGCGAGCAACGGCGGAACCCGAAGGGCAGCTCCATCTTCCACGCGAAGTACGCGCGCAGCAGGTAGGGCAGGTCGGCGCAGTCGGGCTGCAGCCGCAGCTGCTTGTCCTCACCCCGGCTGAGGTGGTCGAAGAGCAGGTTCCGGTCGGCGTCGCGGGTCAGCGAGTGCAGGCTCTTCCACGTGAGGTTCTCCTCCTCGGCCGAGAAGAGCGACTCGACCCAGGCGGCGTACAGATTCTCGGCGTCGCCGGTCCAGCGCCTGCGCGGCGTCCAGACCTCGGCGGTCTCGGTCTCCTTCACCTTCCCGCGGCGCACTCGGACCGGCTCGCACGCAAGCACGCGTTGGCCGTCGCCGAGCACCGCCGTCCAGCGGCCCTCCACCGGCTTGTCGAGCGTCGCCACCCAGCTGAAGGGCGGCCCGCCGAAACGCTTCGGCTCGGGCACGACACGCACGCCATCGGGTGAGATGAGCGCCAGCTCGACCGGACCCGGATCGGTCGCCGAGGTGGCGATCACCCGCACGGGGCGCCGTCCGTCGGGGCGCTTCGGGGAGTAGTAGATCGCCACGCCGCCGCCGTCGCGACACGACTCGGGCCGCTGGACCGGCGCGGCCGGGCGCACCTGCGCGACCCCGGCGAGCTTAACGCCCGGCGCCTTGCCGACCACCGTGACCTTGGTGATGCGCTCGACGAACGCCGTGCGCGATGTGTCGCGGCCCAGCTCGAGGTCGCTGACGAGGACCTGGTCGACCTCGAAGAGCGTCTCCTTCTGCTCCGGCTTCGCCGGGTCGATCTTCTCGCAGGGCTTCAGGTACTCGGCGAACGCGTGGATCGCCATCGGGACGCCTGCCGCGTCGCGCCCGAGGTAGAGCATGATGTGCCCCGGGAAGTGCAGCAGCACGATGCCCCGGTCCGCCGCCGCGTCGACCAGCGACAGCTTCTCCTGCTCGCCTGTCACCTTCGAGACGTCGAGCACGAAGGTGCCCGCCGCCGCCTGCGACACGCTGTGCCGGGGCAGCTCGAGGCCGAACTCGTCGAAGAGGTCCATCAGGAAGCGCGAGCAATCGCGCCCGCCGTCCACTCCGCCCCAGCCGTATGGCTTGCCGAGATAGCTGAACGCCGCCTCCAGCAGCGCGCGGCGCGTCAGCGGCTTCGTCGCCGGCGGCGCGGGCGGATCGACCTGCGCGGCCGAGAGCTTCGCGTCGGCCTCGACCCAGCCGTACACGTAGCGCGCGCGCACCATGCGCATGCCGTTGGGCCACGTGGCCTCGACCCGGACGACCTCGCCCGGTCGCAGTGAGGAGCAGTGGTTGCGGTCGAAGCGCTTGTCGAGCGACGGCGTGTAATACGAGACCGGCGTCGGCGCGCAGTGGATCTGCGTCAAGGCGTCTGCGCGATGCAGCGCGGTGCCCGGCCGCGCGGCGTGGGATGCGTCGAAGCGGGTGGTGATCTTCTTCCCTTCGCCGTCGACGTACTCTCCGCCCTCGAAGCGCTCGGCGAGCCAGGCGAAGCGCTCCTTCAGGTCGGTCTGGATCTTCGCCGCGTCGGGTGGCGCCGCCAGGTCGTACACCGTGAAGGGGATCGCGTCGCCGGCGTTGCGTAGCGCGGCGTTGTGGTCGGCCACCTGCGAGGGTGTCAGCAGCGCTTCGTCGGGATCCGGTACGCGCCCGACCCAGTAGGCCGCCGTGCGGTGCTCCGCCGTGACGCGCGGCATCTCTTCGGGTGCCGGGAGCCGCGGGGGACAGACCGCCGGCGCCTCGACCTTCGCGGGCTGGGGCTTCGTCTCCGCCTCGGGCTGCACCTCGGGCGCCGTGCTCTGGCCGCACGCGGCGAGCAGCAGGCCGGCGACTACGTGTGTGATGGTGTGCCGCACGGTGCGCAACGTAGCAGCGTCGTCGGTCGCGGGGAAGCGCGCGACGGTGCTACAAACAGACCGTGAAACGCGTCGCTCTCGCGGTGGCACTCCTGGTCGGGTGCAGCCTGGCCCTCGACCTCGACGACCAGGACGCGGCGCTGGTCGACGCGCTGGTCGACGCGACCCTCGTCCAGCGCGACGCCCGCCCGACGCCCGACGCTCACGCCCCGGTGCCAGACGCGAGAACGCCGGGCGCGGACGCGCGCCCCCCCACGCCCGACGCCCGCCCCGATCTGCCGCCCGGGTGCTCGGCGGAGCGCTGCAACGAGCTCGACGACGACTGCGACGGCGCCGTCGACGAGGACTGGCCGGGGTTGGGTGATATGTGCGTGGTCGGGCTCGGGCGCTGCGAACGGCGCGGCATGCGCGTGTGTCTCGGCGACGCCGACGGGTGCGACGCGGTCCCGGGCCAGGGGCGCGAGGAGGCTTGCGACCGGGTCGACGACGACTGCGACGGCGTGGTCGACGAAGGCACGGGCGACTGCTGTGAGCCTGGCGAACAGCGCCCGTGTGGCCGCGACATCGGCGCGTGCGTGCCCGGAAACCAGGTGTGCGGGCTGGGCGGGCGCTGGGGGGAATGCATGGGAACGGTCGGTGCTTCGCTCGAGGCCTGCAACGGCGGCGACGACGACTGCGACGCCGCGGTCGACGAAGGCCTGGTCGACTGCGACCCGTGCGTGGATGGGGCCGTCGAGGTGTGCAACGGGCGGGACGACGACTGCGATGGCACCACCGACGAGGGTCTGCGCAACGCGTGCGGCGCCTGCGGCCCGCTGCCCCGCGAAGACTGCGACGGCATCGACGACGACTGCGACGGGGAGGTCGACGAGGGCGTACGCAACGCGTGTGCGCTGTGTGGTTCGGTGCCCGAAGAGGTCTGCAACGAGCGCGACGACGACTGCGACGGCCGCACCGACGAGCGCGTGGCGAACGCCTGCGGCAGGTGCGGCGACGTGACGGCCGAGGTCTGCAACGAACGCGACGACGACTGCGACGGACACACCGACGAGGGCCTGGTCAACGCGTGCGGCGGGTGCGGCGCCATCGGTCGCGAGCTGTGCAACGGGGCGGACGACGATTGCGACGGGACCGTCGATGAGGATTATCCGAGTCTCGGTGAGATGTGCACCGTGGGTGTCGGCGTGTGCGAGCGCAGTGGTCGCGTCGTCTGTGCCGCTCGCCTCGGCGTACGCTGTTCAGCCGAGCCAGGTCTGGCCCTCCAGGAGGTCTGCGGCGGTGAGGACGAGGACTGCGACGGGCGAGTTGACGAGGGCCTGCGCTGCGGCTGCGTCGACGACGAGGTCTGCAACGACATAGACGACGACTGCGACGAGCGCGTCGACGAGGACGTGCGCAACGCGTGCGACGAGTGCGGGCCGGTCCCGGAAGAGGTCTGCAACGACGAAGACGACGACTGCGACGGCGAGACCGACGAGGGCGCGCTCAACGCGTGCGGAGTGTGCGGCGATGTGCCCGAGGAGCGCTGCACCGGCCAGGACGAGGACTGCGACGGCGTGGTCGATGAGGGCTTCCTGCTGCTCGGCCGGCCGTGCACCTCCGGCGTTGGCGCCTGCCGCGTCCAGGGCACCGTGGTGTGCGCCGCGGGCGGGTTCAACATCGTCTGCGACGGCGAGCCCGGGATCGCCACGGACGAGGAATGCAACGACGTCGACGATGACTGCGACGGCGGGGTCGACGAAGGCGTGCGCAACGCGTGCGGCGCGTGCGGTGACGTCCCGGCCGAGGTCTGCAACCAAGAGGACGACGACTGCGACGGGCAGGTCGACGAGGCGTTCTTCCTCGACATCGACGTGCTGAATTGCGGCGGATGCGGACAACGGTGCGTGCCGCGAGGCGATCGCTGCGTCGACGGTCAATGCCGCTGCGGTCGGTTCGGGCCCTGCTCCCAGCTCTGCATCGACGGCCGCTGCGAGGGCTTCGACGACAGGTAGGGCGACATCGTCGTGGCTCGTGGAATGAAGTCATTGCGCCGCGAGGTTGCACTTCACATGCGGCGCCGCGGGCTCAGGCTTGTCCTCTTCGGAGCGATGCTCCTCGGAGTGGGCTGCGACCACGCCACCAAACACTTCGCCACCCAGACGTTGCGCGGCGCACAGGCCGTCGAGGTCGTGCCTGGCGTGCTCGACCTGCGCTACGCCGAGAATCACGACGTCGGCTTCCACTTGCTGCGCGCCGTGCCCGAGGGGCCGCGTCACATCGTGATCCTCGTCTTCGGTGCGGTCGCGGTGACGCTCATGCTCGCGCTTTGGCTGGGGCGACGGGTGGACGAGCCGTTGCAGCAGGCGGGCATCGCGCTGCTGCTCTGCGGGGCGCTGGGGAACCTGCTCGACCGGCTCTTCAGAGGCTACGTCGTCGACTTCATCCACGTGCACCATTGGCCCGTCTTCAACGTGGCCGACATGTGCATCTGCGCAGGCGCGTTACTGCTCGTGCTCGGTGTCAGACGGACGGCGGCCGCTTCCGCATGAGCTTGCAGGTGGCGCTCGTAGCCACCAGCGCGCCTTCGTGACCCCGCGTGATCTCGGCCGCGTTCGCCTCGTCGGTGTCGATGTGCATCTCGAGCCGGTAGCTGTCCTTCACGCGCACGAGCACGTCCCCGAAGATCAGGTCGCGGCCGTCGCTGTCGACGTGCACATCCACGACGTCGCCCTTCTCGACCCCGAAGCGTGCGGCGTCGTCGGAGTGCATGTGGACGTGCCGCCTGGCGCAGATGAGGCCCTGCTCGAGGGTGAGCGAGCCGGCGGGCCCGACGAGGGTCACCGGCGGTGTGCCCTTCACGTCGCCCGAGTTGCGGACGGGGGCGTCGACGCCGAGGTGGAACTCGTCCGTCCGCGAGATCTCGACCTGGCAGCGCCCGCGCTCGGGCCCCAACACGCGGACCCCTTCGATGCTGCGGCGCGGCCCCACGATGGTCAGCCGCTCCTCGCACGCGAATTGCCCGGGCTGGCTGAGCGGCTTGTAGGGCGTCAGCTCGTGGCCCTCGCCGAAGAGCGCGTCGACGGCGTCGCGCGTCAGGTGGATGTGGCGGGCCGAGATCGCGATCGGGATGGTCCCCGCGCCGACCGCGTCCGCGCCCGTGGCGAGCGCCGCTGCGTCCTGGGCGATAGCGCGCGCCTCGTCGGTTCGAATGACCAGCAAGCGGCAGCGGCTGCGCTCGTCCGAGATCGCCGCCACCGGCGTCGCGTCGTCGACCGAGGCGTCGCGGTTTCGGTCCGCGTCGAGCCGGGCGCCGAGGAACTCGAGCCGCTGCGCGATGCGGTTGCGCATCTGGGCGCTGTTCTCACCGATGCCCCCGGTGAAGACGATTGCGTCGACGCCGCCCATCACCGCCGCGTACGCCCCGATGTACTTCCGGACGCGGTGGGCGAAGACGTGCATCGCGAGCCGGCAGCGCTCGTCCCCCTCGGCCGCGCGCGCCTCGATGTCGCGCAGGTCGTTGCCCACGCCGCTGAGGCCCGCCAGGCCGCTCTCGCGGTTGAGCAGGGTGTCGAGTCCGTCGGCGTCGAGCCCCTCCGCGCGCATCAACGTCAGCAGCACGCCCGGGTCGACGTCACCCGAGCGGGTGCCCATCACGAGCCCCTCGAGCGGGGTCATGCCCATGCTGGTCTCGACCGAGCGCCCGTACTCGACGGCGGCCACGCTGCAGCCGTTGCCGAGGTGGCAGGTGACCACGCGCAACGTCTCGGGGTCCGCGTCCATCCAGCGCGCGGCCTGCCGTGACACCCACCCGTGACTCGGACCGTGGAACCCGTAGCGTCGCAGACCGTGACGCTCCGCGACGTCTGCCGGGAGCGCGTAGTGACGGGCGCGTCGTGGCAGCGTCGCGTGGAAGGCCGTGTCGAAGACCGCCACGTGCGGCAGGTCCGGCAGCGCCTCGCGCGCCGCGACGATCCCCGCCAGGTTCGCTGGGTTGTGCAGCGGCGCCAGCGGGATCAGCGCCTCGACCGCCGCGCACACCTCGTCGTCGATGCGCGCCGGCGCCGTGAATGCGTCACCGCCGTGCACGACGCGGTGTCCGACCGCCCCGATCGTGTCGGTCTGCATCCGCGCGAGCGCTTCGCGCAGGGCCTCGCCGTGGTTGCCGCTGATCCGCTCCAGGACCTCGCTCGACCGCCGCTCGCCGGTCTGCGGGTCGAGCACGTCGAGCTTGATGCTCGAGCTGCCACAATTGACCACCAACACGTCCATCGTCGCCCCCTAGGTGCCGAGCGCGGAGGATACCTTCACCCGGGACGCGCGTGTACAGTGGCCGGAGTGCCCGCGCAGACCCTCAACGCTGGCGGCCAGCTCTTCGTGCCCGAGGCGGTTCGCGTCTACGCGTCGCTCGTCGCCGGTGACTACGTCGAGTTCGTGACGCTCCCCGGCTCCCGCGTATTGCTCGGGAGAGTGCCTTCCGACGCCGGGCGTCCGGTGCGTCCCAACAGCGTGCTGAGCACCAGCGGCACGATCGTCATCCCGTTGGTCGTGCGCCGCCACATGCAGGTCGATCCGGGCGATGGCATCGAATACCTGCGCGTCCAGAAGGGCGGGCTCGAGATCGAGAAGCACAATCGCGCGCCACAGCGCTCCTCCGCCAAGCGTGGCAAAGAGCTGGGCGACCGCGGCGCCGGCCGCGGCCTCGACATGCTCGTGTCCATCGGCATCGAAGGCAAAGACTAGACTCCGGGTGGGTGAGCAGGGTGGCGAAGCGAACGCGCCGCGAGTTCCTCCAAGCATCTGCGGTCGCCGCTGTCGCGATGATGGTCGGCTGCGACGACGAGAGCGCCGCGCTGGAGCAGTCGGACGTCGACGCCGCCGGTGACGCGAAGATGCGCGTTCGTGCCGACGGGGCGCCCGACGTCGCTGCCAGATCCGATGCGGCCGGGCCGGACCTGGACGCGGCGCAGCAAATGCCCGACGCGGCCGAGGTCGACCCGGACGCGGCCGAGGCCGACGCGTTGCAGGCGGACGCCGCCGAGCCCGACGGGCAGGCCCCGGACCAGGGCGATCTTCCGAAGGACCTGCCCGAGAGCGACGCCTTCCCGAACGGCATCGCCAGCGGCGATGTGACCGCGGCCGCCGCCATCCTGTGGGCCCAGTACACCGGGGACAATCCGCTGGAGGTCGTCGTCTGGGAGACGGGCGCCGACGGCGAGCAAATCCACGACCGGGCGGTGGTCGACCCGGCTGACGGCGGGTTCGTCCACTATGACGCGGGCGGCCTGACGCCGGGCGCCTACTACCAGTACGCCTTCTACGTGTTGGAGGACGACGCGCCCGTCGCGCGTAGCGCATTCGGTCGATTTCGCGCGGCCATCGCTGACGACGCGATGCAGGCCATCACCTTTGGTGCCGGCTCCTGCACCCGTAACGGCGGGCGCTTCCCGGTCCTGCTCCGGGCGGGGGATCGCGACGACCTCGACCTGTACCTGCTGCTCGGCGACACGACGTACGCCGACGGAGCCGTCGACCGCGCGGGCTACCGCGAGAAGTGGGCCGAGAACTTCTCGCTGCCGTCCTACCACCGGCTCCGAGAGTCGACGAGCGTCGTGGCGACCTGGGACGACCACGAGGTCGAGAACAACTGGGACCCCGAGACCATCGACGCCGCCCAGCTCGGCGCGGCGACCGCGGCCTTCTTCGAACACCTGCCCATCCGCCGTGATCCGATGGCACCCGACCGCATCTGGCGCAGCTTCCGTTGGGGTCGCACCGTCGAGTTCTTCGTCCTCGACTGTCGCGGCGAGCGCCGCCCCTCCACCCGCGAGAGTCCGGACGCCGAGTACCTCTCGGCTGCCCAGATGGACTGGCTCCAGGCTGGGCTGCAAAACAGCGAGGCGGTCTTCAAGGTCATCATCAACTCGGTGCCGATGGGCGACTTTCCGACGTTCGGATTCAACGACGACCGATGGCAGGGCTACGAAGCGGCCCGCGACGCCTTGTTGGTGTTCCTCGACGTGGAAGCGATCACTGGGGTCTTCGTGATCTCAGGAGACTTCCACCTGGCCTCGATGGGACGCCTCACGGGCGAAGGACCTGGGAGCACCATCCCAGAATTTCTCGTCGGTCCGGCCGAGCACTTTCCGAACCCGCTCTCGCTCATCCTGCCGGCCACGCGGAACATCGACTGGGCGCTCTCGGTCAACAACTACGCGACTTTCACGCTCGACCCCATGACAGGTGAGGTCGACGTGGTGTACTACGGCAGCGCGGGTCAGGTCCTGGTGGAACGCACCTGGACGCCTTGACAGAAGAGGCATGGCTCGAACAACGAGTTTAGTTCTGGTCACATACGCGTGACATGATCGACGCAATGCTCCCATCCCTCGCTGCCCTCTTGCTGCTGCTCGCAGCCGCTTACGCGCTGTACGTCGACACGCCCGTTTGGCGCGAAGAGGACGAAGACGAACTCACCGAAGACGAGACCACGATCCAGTAGGTCGCTCTTCACCGACTGACGCGGGTCACCGCTGTCAGTCGAGCAACCCCGCCTTGTGAATCTTGATGAACGCGCTGGTGAGGTGCCAGACGTTGTCCATCCACACCCGGTGGTCGACCAGGTCGGTCTTGAACCCGCCCACCACCCGCTCGCGCTTGGGCACGAAGTAGCTGTTCGCCGGCGTGAATTGCAGCCGGAGCAGGTACGTGACCGTTCGCCGCACCACCGCCGTGTACGCGGCGAGCCTCTTGGCGTCGCCCACCTTCTTGGCGACGATCGCCGCGTCCGCGATCGACTCCAAGGCCGCCGCGGTGATGGAGTTGTTGCCCCAGCCGATGGGCTTCGGCGTCAGGATGCCGTCCCAGTCGGGGTGCACCTGGTGGGCCGCATTCATCTCGTAGTGCAGGCGGACCCGGTCGTTGATGGCGAAGATGAGGTCCCGGTACTTCTCCTCGCCCGAGATCGCGTACATCGCCGCGGCCGGCTGCGTGTACCAGGCCGGCGCGTACGGGGCGTAGCGGTCGTGCCCGAGCTCCATCATGCCGTGCAGCATCGGGGCGTACATGTCGAAGACCTCGTCGAAGAAGGTCTTGTACCGCGCCTCCTTCGTCCGCCCGTACGCGTACGCGACCCCGAGGAGGAGCTGCCCTGGCATGAAGAACTGGCTCTGCCCTAAGGGCGTCCACATCACGCCGTCGGCGCGCTTGAAGCTCATCGCGTAGGTCATCAGCAGCTCGACCTGTTTCGCGTGGTCCTTCCAATCGGATCGCTCGAGGATCGCTGCGGCGATGAAGCTCGCCACCGTGTAGCGGTTGCGGACGAGGTTGCCGTTCTGCAGCGGCTCGGTCGAAGCGATGATCTGCCCCGCCTCGAGCGAGTCCTTCATGTTGAAATAGCGCTCGAAGTAGAAGCGCACGAGCTCCATGCCCTTGTCGGCCAGCTCGTCGTCGTTCAGGAAGGCCGACAGCCGATTGAGGACCCACGTCGACATCGTCGAGCGGACCATCGTGCGGTCCGAGTTTTGGTACTTCCCGCGGGTCGGGTGGTACCGGTAGGTCACCTGACCCTTGATCACGTTGTGGCGGTACCACTCGCCGATGAGCTGCAGCCGCGCGTGCAGCACGCTCGTGTTCACGTCCTGCGGGCGCAGCACTTCGAAGCCTCGGTAGAAGTCGCCGAACGCCCGGTCCGGATAGCGCTCGGCGAAATGCTGCACGCGGTAGATATCGATCGTCAGCGCGTTGTTCGACGGTGCCTTCTTCGGGTTGAGCCCGACCGACTTCGCCAGCCTGGCGCGCAGGCTCTTGGGCCCGTGGTTGTTGAGCAGCTGCTGGATCGGGTCGCTCTCCACGCGCTTGCCCTCGAACTCGTAGGCCAGCCCCATCACCTGGGGCTCGAAGACCCGGTAATCGAAGATGCCCACGATGCCGAAATTCGGGAGCCGCAGCGTGTAGGTCACCGGCATCAGGTGCAGATACAGGTCGCCCGCGCGCTCCCCCTTGCACAGCTGGGCGGCCTTGGCCTGCACCTTCTCGAGCACCGTCGCGTCGCCATCCACCCGGATGCGTCGGACGTGGGTCCCGTCCTTCCGGAACGCGTGCAGGATCAGCGGCTTGCGGAACTCGGCCAGCTCGGGCGGCGTGGCCCCCTCGTAGGCGCGCCCCTCACACCCGGCGCGCGTCGCGCTCAAGACCGCCTCACGCGCGTTGCGAGCCAGCGTCTGGTCGGCGTCACCGGCGGGGCGGAAGTCACCTTTCGGGACGTCGCTGGTCGCCGGCGCGGACTTCGAGCTTCCGCTGCTGCACGCGAGCTGGGACGCCAGACAAGCTACGAAGACGAGGGCTCTCATGGCGCGGCAACTCCGGCGGGCGGGGGCGCCCGTCTACCACGCGCCAGCCGTCCCCGTCGAACGCTCCAGCGCGGTCAGTCGTCGTCGTCGAACGGCTCCTCTTCGTCCTCGGGCGGACCCTCGCAGCTGCCCTCGCCGAAGAGCAGGTCGAAGCACAGCTCGCAGACGCCGGGGTCGCCCTCGCCGCGCTCGCAGAACGCCTCCAGCTCTTCCTCCGGTGGGCAGAGGTCGTCGTAGCCGTCGAATTGGCAGTCGCAATCCTCGTCGAGCAGCAGCGCGGCGAGGAAGCCCGGGCCGGCGCTGAGCTCGACGCGCAACGTGGGCGCGGGGTCGACGTCGAGGTCGATGATCTTCCCGCCGTCCGCGGCTTCGTCGCACACCTGGCCGGTCTGGACCCGGTGGTAGCCGGCGGCCCAGGTCCGGTCGCCGAGCTCGACACCGCCCGGCGAGTACAACAGCGCCCGCTCGGCGGCCCCGCCCGTGATCTGGTCCGCGCCGGGCGAGAAGCGCCCGTCGCGGTTGCCGTCGATGTAGACCAGCACCAATCCGATCGCGTACTGGCCCGAGCCGTTCGTCTTCAGGACGTCCGCGGGCGGCGGCGTGTGCAGGATCAGCTGGTAGCGCGCGGGGAAGCCCGCTTCGATGCGCGCCGTCTGCTCGACGCGGTCGTCGGCGTCGGCCGCGCCGCCCTGAACGCCGGCTCGCGACCAGAAAAGCCCGAGCCGCAGCTCGACACCGTCGAGCGAGTCGACGACGGGCGAGTCCTCCAGCGCCTCGATGCACTGGTCCCAGGTGCCTTCGCACGCCTCGAAACACGCATGGTCTTCCGGGTCGCAGCTCTCCTCGGCGCGCAGATAGCACGCGTGGGTCCGCTCCTCGCAGCGAGCGACCTGCAGGAAGTCGAGCCCCTCCGGGAAGTCCACCGGGCCCTCGATCACGAAGAGCGGCTCGCCGCGGTACTCCGCGTCCGCCAGCTCGTCGCCGCAGGCGAGCAGCGCGACGCACAGGGTGAGAATCGGCAGTCTCATGGCAGGTACATCGTCAGGCCGACGCCGCCGAAGGGCACCGGCTGAAGCGTGTCTTCGTCGAGCAGCGCCACATCGACGCCACCGTAGAGTTGGGTCGACAGCCACGGCAAAGGCGCGAACTCCATCCGCACGACTGCTCCGGCTCGCCCGGTCAGGGCTTGACGGGGCTCGGCGTCGCCGCGCGTCTCGAAGCGCTGGTCGACGAGGTCGCCGCCGACGCGCAGGCCGAAGCCGGGCGAGAAGGCCCCCAGATCGAAGAGCCGATACGCTGCGAGGTCGACCCCGACCTGTTGCTGGCTGAGCGTGACCTCCTCGTTCTCCGCGCCAGACACGCCGTAGCGCGCGCGCATCTCGAGGGAGAGCGCGCGAAGGTCGACGCGCAGGCCGGCCGCGCCCATCAACGCCGGATCGAGCCCGGAGCGCAGCGGCCCCGACACCTCGAAGGCGGTGGTCGCAGCCCAGGCGGACCGACGCGAGCGGTCGAGCCCCTTCCGGACCGAGCGGCCATACGGGACCGCCTCGTAGTCACTGGCGTCCACCGCCGTGCGCCCGCCTGCATCAACGCGGGCAGTCGCCTCGTAGACGGCGTCCTCGTAACGCAGCCGCACGGTGTAATCCCCCGGCTCGACGAGCACCTCGACCGGGCCCTCTGACGAGAGCTCCACCACGGCGCCGCGCTCGCCGAGCAGCACGTACGCGCCGGGCTCCTTCAGCCGAAAGCGCCCGAGGCCGCCCGACTCCATCATCCGGGTGACGACCAGGTCCTCGCGCCCGCGCATGCGGAAGGAGTAGGTGGGGTGCTGGAGGAAGCGCGCGCGGCTCGTGGTGCGCAGGGTCTCGAAGTACGCGTAACGGTACGCCTCGGAGAGCGTGACGCGCTCGTCGTCGGAGGCGTCTGCCGCGCCGAGCAGCCCGACCACGAAGTGATGGGTGAACACGCCGCCCGCGAGCCGGTCCGACTCCTGCGCGTCTTCGCCGGCCGCCGAGCTCGTGATGATGGCGCTGCCCTCGCTGTCGAGGCGGTCGTCGGCGCGGATGTCGAAGGGCTGCGCGGGCGCCGCCCCCTTCACGCGGGTGAGCTCCCCGGAGCGGCAGGCGTCCACGACGAGCACGGAGAGCATCGCCCCGGACTCGCCGATCAGCTCGCCGAGCCGCTGAAACTCGAGTCGAGACTTCCCGAGGTGCATCGCTTGAGCGTCGGCGTGACCGCTGTAGTAGACGAACAGGACGGTCTCGTCTTTGCCGGCGGCTGCGATCCGCGCGCGTAGATTGCCGAGGGCCGCCTCGACGCGGCCGGCGTTGCGTCCGCGCAGGAGCACGAGGTTCTCCTCCGGCACCGACGCGAAGTTGGTCAGCACGCCGGCCAGCCGAACCGCGTCCTTCTCGGCGTAGACCAGCTCCTCTTCGCCGGGCTCGCCGAGGTTTGCGCCGACCACCAGCGCGAAGCGCACCTGGCCCGCGTGGGCGAAGCCGGCGAGGCACAACAGGGGCAGAAGCCGCCTCACCGCTGCACCTTCTGCAACTTGAAGTTTCGCTGCTGGCAGCCCTTCGGCGCCGTCTTCCGGTCCGAACGCAGTCGCGCCACCGTGCCGACGAAGTCGAAGGGGTCGTCGCAGAAGACCGCCACGATCTCTTCGGTCCCGAGCACGCCGTCGAGGCGCACCGCTTCCTCTTGAGCGGCCGAGCCCCGCTGCACGGGCGCGCTGCGTCCCGCCTTGTTCTGCGGATAGCAGAGGTACGGCTCGTCGTGGGCGTCGATGCCCGCGATCAGCAGGTGACCGTCGCGCGGGAGCTGGGCGTGGAAGACGAGGCGGTCGCCGGGATGCACCCGCTCGCCCTCCTTTGCCCGGCGCGAGTCCTCGCCGTCATGCACGAAGACCTGCAAATGGAAGCTGCCGCGCACGCGCCAGTTCTCCTGGGGCGACTCGGGTGCGACCGGGGCGATGACCGGGGAGGGGCTCCCTTCGACGCCGGGTGTCGGGGCGCCGCTTTGCAGCGCGTAGAAGGCGATCGCCGCGGCGGCCTCGCACGCCTCGAGCGGTTCGAGGAGCGGGTCGATGCAGGCCTCGAGCGCCTCGAGACACTCCTCGTCCTCACCTTCGAACTCGTCGATGCCGACCCAGCAGGCCTCGGCCGCCTCGACGCAGAGGTCCTCCTCCGCCTCATCCTCAGCGGCCTCCAGACACAGGTCAAGCGCGCCTCCGCAGACGTCCTCGTCCTCGTCCGGGCACTCGTCACCCTCGTGCTCGTCGCCCTCTTCGTCGTCGTCCCACCCCTCGTCGTCCTCGTCGCCCCAGCCCTCTTCGTCGTCCTCGTCGCCGTCCTCTTCGTCCCATCCCTCGTCGTCTTCTTCGCCGTCGGCACCTTCGTCGTCGGCACCTTCGTCGCCCTCGGCGCCCAGGGCGCGTTGGCTCGAGGTCTTGGCACCGTCCGGTTCCGCGCAGCCGCTCGTCACCAGGGCGAGCGCGGCCAGGAGCAGCAGCAGGTGGGTGGATCGCTTCGTCATCTGAGCACCTCTTCTCTGTCGGTTGGCTTTCGATGAGGTGCGACACCCGAACCTCGCGTCGTGGCAACGGGAGGTGACGTTTTCTTCGTTTTGCTCGGCGCGCCCCCGGGGAAGAACCGGGTAGGATGGCGCAACGACAGACCGGAGACGTCATGAGGAAGCTACCGACCGTCGGCGACCACATGGACGAGGTGGTGCCCACGCTGACCCCCGATACCGATATTCGTGCGGCGGTCGCGTTTCTCCTCCAGCACCGTGTAACCGGGGCGCCCGTAGTGGATGAAGACGGCGCGATCCTGGGGATCGTGACCGCCTTTGACTGCCTGCGCCTGCTCGCCGAGGGGACGGAGGCCGGCGAGCCCGTGTCGGGCACCGTCGCCGACTACATGACGCGCGACATCCAGACCGTGTCGCCGTCGATGGACATCTACTACGTCGCCGGCATCTTCCTGCGGAATCGCTTTCGGCGCCTGCCCGTGGTCCACGAAGGCCGCCTGGTCGGCGCGATCACCCGCTTCGACATCCTGCGCGTGATCAACAGCTTCGTCTGAAGCGCTAGACGGACTCGCGCAGCGCCAGGTCGGCTTCGCGGAAGCGCTCGCCCAACGCGCGCACGAACGCGCCTACCCACGTGTTGAGCTGAACCGACTCGGCGAGACGCTCGCTGGTCACGACCATCGCCTCGACGTCCGTCAGGGCCTCGACCGACGCGGTGCGGTCAGCCTCGCAGAAGATGGCGGCCTCGCCGAAGACGTCGCCGCTCGTGAGCTCGCGGATCTGGTGCCGCACGCCGTGCTCGTCCTCGCGGAACACGAGACACGTCCCGCGCGTGATGATGTAGGCCGTCAGCGCCTCTTCGCCCTCGGCCACGATGAGCCGGCCCGCCGGGAACGTGGTCGTCGGCAGGTGCCAGGCACCCTCGAGGAATTGCTGCACGGCGCCGCTCAACTCGCCGACCGTCTGGTAGCGGTTGCCCGGCTCCTTCTCCAGCGCCTTCTTGACGATGCGTACCAGGCCGCTCGGCGCGTCGGGGACGAGCTCCACCGGGTCGGGCACCGCGCAGATCGCGGCTTTGACGAGCACCGGATAGCCAGCCGGACCTTCGTACGGCGGGCGGCCGGTGAGGATGTGGAAGAGCGTCGCACCCAGCGCGAAGACGTCGGTCGTCGGCCCGAGCAGGTCGACGCGCCCCTTCGCCTGCTCCGGCGGCATGTAATTCGGCGTCCCGATGACCGCGCCCTCGACCTCGGTGATGGAGTCGCCGGGGACGTTCGAGACCAGGATCGGCTCCTGGATCGGGCGCACCTGCTCGCCCATCACCATCGCGACGCCCCAGTCCATCACGTAGACCTGGCCGTAGCTGCCCACCATGATGTTCTCGGGCTTGATGTCGCGGTGAATGACCGCCTTCGAGTGGGCGTACTCGACCGCGTCGCACACCTTCACGAACGCGCGCAGCGTCGCGGCGAGGCGCACCGGCTCGAGGCGCTCTTCGGCGGCCTCGGCTACGACGGCCGCGAGCGTGCGCCCTTCCACGAGCTTCATCGAGAACGCGAGCGCGCCGTCCTTCACGCCGACGTCGTGCACGGGCACGACATGCGGGTGTTGCAGCTGGCCGGTGATGCGCGCCTCACCCAGGAAGCGGCGGATGTGGGAGGCGTGGGCCGCGGTTTGCGGGTCCAGCACCTTCAGGGCCGAGTACCGAAGCAGGTCCGAGTCGAAGACGCGCTTCACCACGCCCATGCCGCCGCGCCCGACCTCTCCGCCATCTGTGAAGCGCACGCGGGAGGGCTCGATTCGCGAAAACTCGCTGCTCGACTCGAGGATGGCCTCGGCTTCGCGCGCGAAGCCTTCCTCCCCGGTGGGCGCCTCCATCAGCGTGCGCGTGTCGTCGTCGTCGCCGCTCACGGGCTCCGTGTTGTCTCGGCCGCGTTCGACCCCTACGGTACAGCGTTCCTCGGCACGGAGGCACGATGTTCCGACGCTCCCTCTGGTTGGTCGCCGCCCTCTGGGCCTGCGACGACGGATCTGGGCAGACGGGCGAGGTGTTCGACGCGGGCGCCGACGTCGCCGACGTCGCCCCGCTTCATGACGCCGCGCCGCCGGACGCGATCACAGATCCGGACGCCGCGCCGCCGCCCGAGCCGATCGTGTACGACGCGCCCGGTCCGTCCGCGGTGGGTTTCCGAATCGACGAGATCACCTACGAGGCACCGGGCCGCGGGGCGCGCACCCTACGCTTGACGGCGTGGTACCCGACCAAGGAGCCGAACGACGAGGCGGGCCGCTACGCAACTCTCATCACGCGCGCGGGCGTGCACGCGGAAGCCCCCCCCGCGATCACGGCCGACACGCCGGTGCTCGTCTTCTCCCACGGCAACCAGGGCGTCGCCGAGCAGAGCTGGTTCCTCACCGAGCACTTCGCCTCCCACGGGTGGCTCGTGCTCAGCCCCGACCACACCGGCAACACCTTCAGCGACAACAGCGAGGACTCCTACCGCCTCTTCGAGCTACGCCCGCACGACATCTCCGCGATCCTCGACCACCTCGAATCCGGCGAGCACGCCTTCGGCGAGGTGACGACCGAGCGTGTGGTCCTCTCCGGCCACAGCTTCGGCGGCTACACGACGCTCGCCGTGGCGGGCGCCGGCTTTCGCGTGGACGATCTGGTCGGACAATGCGCCACCGCCGGCCAGGCCTTCTGCGACTACATCGACGAGGCGAAGGACCGGTACGCCGAGGGTTTCCTGGACGACCGCGTAGATGTGGCGATCCCGCTCGCGCCCGCCGGGGCCACGGTGTTCGTGGAAGGCCTCGCCGACGTCGAGATGCCCGTCCTGCTGGTCACGGGGGCGCGTGACGCCACGTTGCCCGACGCCGTCCAGGGCAGCGCCATCTGGGGCCTGCTCGATGGATCCGACGACCTGCGCGTGCAATTCACCAACGCCGGTCACTTCAGCTTCACGAGCTTCTGCGAGTTCCTGGGCGAGAACGACGGCTGCGGCGAGGACTTCACGCCGGTATCGAAGGTGCATCAAATCACCGTGGGCTACGCGCTCGCATTCGCGCGCCATCACCTCTACGGCGACGCCGACGCGGCCGCCTGGCTCGAGCGTGAGCCTTCGCCGCTGGACGTCTACGAGATCGAGCGCCGCTGATCAGCGCTTCGTCGTGCCCACGGCGACCGGGTCGGGCAACCACTCGAAGCGGTCGAACAGCACCGCGCTGTCGACCCTCGCGTCGCCCTCGTCGTGGATGGAGAACGTGAAGCTCACGACGGGCTCGCGCGGCGCGATCGGCCCTTGAGAGGTCAGCCAGCCGGTGCCCGAGCCGACGAAGCGCTGCGCGGCTGGGTCGTCGCACGCGTCGGGGAACTCGCAGCGCGGGTCGAGTCGGTCGTTTGGGCACGCCGCGTCGCGGTCCGGCGCCCCATACGGGGTCCCGCCCAGCGGCACGGTCCACCGTGAGGGCACCTCGAAGAAGCCCACATTGACGGAGATCTCGTGCCCGACCCGGTCGAACGACACATTCGTGGGAGCCCCCTCGTTGATCGCCGCGCTCCTCGCCACCGCGTAGAAGGTGTCGTTGAAGCCCTGGCACAGAAACTCGGGCCACTCGGTGGTCACGAACATGAAGTCGAAGCGGAAGCCGCGCGCGTTGCGCGGAGGCCGCAGGTCGACGGTGATGCTGACCAGGTCGAAGACGTAATCGAGGTCGCCCGCCGGGTCCGGGTCGGGGAAGAGGAGCCCGCTACGGGGCACCGCCAGCTGCGGACTGCTCTCACGGGCGAGCCCCGTCGCCAGCACGGCGAGACATCGTCCGGAGCGTGGCTCGATGCCGAAGAAGTCGTAGTCGACCGAGGTCTGCAACGGGCTGCCCACCTGCAGCGTGTCCTTCACCTCGTCGCCGCAGAGCTCGATCGCTCGCAGGATGTGGCGAGGCTCGACGCCCTCACCGACTGGACAGCCGCAACCGACGGACTCGTCAATCGTGCCGTCACAGTCATCGTCGACTCCGTTGTTCGGGAAGTCGGCCCCACCAGGCTGCGTCGACCAGCGACCGTCGTCACAATCGCGGTGGCGCGGGTCGGTCTCGTCGGCGCAGACCGCGAAGCCATCGTCGTCAACGTCCTGGCAACGCGCGGGCGTCGCGGCGTCCAAGGGCGCGCCTTCATCTGGCGGGACGCCATCGTCGACGCTCGCCTCGGCGGGGCAGGACGGCTCGCACATCAGCTGGCCGGCGGCCACGCACGTGCAGCGCGTGCAATCCAACTCGGCGCTTTGGTCCAGCGAGAGGTCCCGGTCGAAGACGAAGCACGCCGCTTCTTGCTCGGCTGCACCCCCGCCGTCGTCGCAGGCGACGACCAGAATGGCGATGGCCCACATACCTCGCATGACACGAACCTACCGCGGTTGTACACGGTAGAACCATCGGGCATCGTTCGATCCGGTTCTGGGGGGAAGCTCTGTGAGGTGGCGCGTGATCACGCGTTGTAGGGAATGGTTTTGACAGCTATCGAGACCACCCCTTTAATGAACGCCCACTTCGGCAAGCGCCTTGGTTTTGTGGCGCAGGTGGTCGGTTGACGCACGCGGTTCGACTGTTGTGTCTTGTTGGCCTCCTGACCGCCGGATGTGGGGGGGGACCGACCCATTTGAGGGTCGCAGTCGAGGCCGAGCCAAACGCGAACCAGAACTCTCCGGTCGCGGTTGCCGTCCTCGTTGTCTACGAGGACGGCGTAATGAACGAGCTCAGCAAGCTCTCGGCCTCGCAATGGTTCGAGCAGGCAGAGCAGCGGAAGCGCGACAACCCGGACGGGACCGCTTTCGACATCCTCGCCTGGGAGGTCATGCCCGGGCAGCGCATCAAGCAGCTGTCCCTGGAGCTCCAGGGCCGAGAGGCGCGCGGGCTGGTCTTCGCCGACTACTACTCGGAGGGCGACCACCGGTCGCGCTTCAATCCCACCCGCACCATCCTGGTGGTGCTGGGTGTCAACGATTTCAACGTGGTGGACATCGAAGAGGATGATTGAGTCCCTCGTAAGAAGGTGGGCGTCCGAGCACCGCCTTGGCACGCCGCCTCGCGGCCACCACATGTGGGCCGGTGCCTCGGGCGCAGGCGCAACATGCCGTGCCCACGCTCCGACGCACCATGACGGCACTCGCCCCGCCCCCCATCTCGCGAGTGCCTCATGACTGACGCGCGTCTCCCCATCCCGCACGCGCTGCGGTGGCACGAGGGCATGCTGCTCGCCCCTCAGCACTTTCAGCAGCAGTCCTCGCGTTTCGAGTCGATGCTGCACTACTACGCGGGCGTCTCGGCTCCGTTCTACTGGGGCATCGTCGACATCGAGATCGACGAAGCGATGCTCGATCATCGCGTGTTCCGCGTGGCGAATATCGAGGCGATCCTGCCCGACGGCCTGTACGTCTCCGCACCGCCGGAGCCGCTCGACCTCACGCCGCACAAGGCCGACGCCGAGAAGGCGCCGCTGCGCATTCACCTCTGCGTTCCGCAGGCGTCCGTCGCCGAGCGGCAGGGCGTGATGGCGCGCTTCGTCGTGGGCGACGTCGACGCGGTCGCGGACGAAGACCCGGACGCGGACGAGGGCCAGCTGGCCGTGACCGTGCCGCGGTTGTTGCCCAACGCCACCCTCGCCGCCATCGAGGCCGGCGCGGGCGGGGTGATCAGGCTCCCGCTGGCCGAGGTCGAGTACGTCGACTCGCAGTTCAAGCTGACCGAGTACGTGCCGCCCCACTTCAAGACCTCGGACGCCGCGTGGTGCAAGCCCGTGCACGAGCTCTGCAAAGAGGTAGCGCGCAAGGTGCGGGGCAAGGCGAATTACCTGCTCGAGATGATCCAGTCACCGGTCGGCAGCGCCAACCGCCCCCGCTTCGAGCGACAGCTCAACAGCCTGGTCGGCGCGCTCCCCGAGTTCGAGACGCATCTCGATTCGAACGAGGTCCATCCGTACGTGTTGTACACATCCATGTGTACGCTTTCCGCACATGTAGCCACGGTCGGCACAGTGGACGAGATCCCGCGCTACCCGCGCTACGACCACCACAACATCACCGAGCTCTTCGAGTCGGTCTCCGGGAGCCTCTTCAACGCCATCGACCTCGGCGTTCAGGAGAACTTCACCGAGTACCGCCTCGACGGCCAGGGCCACGAGTTCACGGTTCCGTTCGAGGAGGATTGGGTCGGGCGCAAGCTGGTGATGGGCTTCTTGGGGACGCCTCCGCAGGAGATGGCCGTGTGGGCCGAGAGCGCATACATCGGCACCGACCAGCACATCGACTCGATGACCCGCAACCGCGACATCGGCTGCGGGCGCACCCGCGATGACGCGCACGAAGGCCTGCGTCGCCGCCCGGGCACCCTGCTGTTCACGTTGGACGATGCGTTGCGCCGGGTAGAGCCGGGCGAGACCATGCACATCTACAACCCCGTGGCTGGCGAGAGCGACCCTGCACCCACGCGCGTGGTCCTGTACGTGAAGCACGCGAGCGAGGACTAGGTAGTGGGCACTCCTCACATCAACCCCCTGCGACGGACCACTAGATGACCGGAGCCCAGCTCAGCCGCTCGGTCCTGCTCACCAAGTTGCGGGACTTCTACGCGCTGGTCGCCCATCTGAAGGACGAGATCGCCGCCGACCCGACCGACGTTTCGGTCGAGCGCGTGCAGGGCGAGCTGCGCAACTTCATGGACGAGCAGCTGCGCGCACTCGGAGAGAATCCGGACGACGTCGGCTACCACCTCTACGACGCCATGCGCTACGTGATGGTGGCGCTCGCCGACGACCAATTCCTGAACCTCGCCACCGATTGGCCCGGCCGCGCGCGTTGGCTGACGAATCTGCTCGAGAAGCAGCTCTTCGGCACGCAGCGCGCGGGCGCCGCGTTCTTCGACCGGATCGACGAGCTGCTCGCCTCGCGCGACAAGTCGAAAGAAGAGGTCGCCACCGCCTACCTCATCGCGCTGCTGCTCGGCTTCAAGGGTCGTTTCCGCGGTGGCGAGGAGGAGGAACTCGTCTCCTACCGCGAGCGGTTGCTCTACTTCGTGGGCCTCGGCCAGTCGGCCGGGATCAACCCGGGCAAGCCCGTCTTCCCGGACGCGTACGCCCACACGATCACCTCCGACCCGTCCTCGAAGCTGCCCGACCACCGCCCGTATTACCGCTGGCTGGCCATCGCCATCGTCGGCTACTTCGCGGTGGCGCACATCTCCTGGTACACGCAGACCGACGACGTCCGCACGGTCGTCGAGAAGGTCAACAACCTGGTCGACACCTCCGCCAAGAAAGAGGGGGGGTGACGCGTGGCTAAGAAGAAGAAGAAGAAGGGGAAGAAGGGCGAAGGCGACGGCGAAGAGAAGCCGGTCTCCTCCAAGGTCCAGATCCAGCGCTCCTTCAACAAGGCGACCAAGCTGCTCACGCAGATGCTGCGCGGTCCCGACCCGCTCTACCGCATGCCCTTCTTCGGGGTCATCGGTGAAAGCAAGACCAACAAGGCCGAGCTGCTGACCGACGACGGTCTGTCACCCCGTCCTGGCTGCCCGCACGACTTCGGCGTCAAGGGCATTTCGAAGAACGATTGGTGGTTCTACAACAGCGCCGTCGTCATTGACTTCGCGCCCGCGTTCTTCAACGAAATCTCGCCTTCCGAGGACGGCGAAGAGCCCAAGGAAGAGCCCCGGGGCGGGCTGGTCAGCAAGCTGCGGCGACGCGGCGGCGGCAGCCCCGAGGAAGACTGGCGGACCACCCTCGACGCGCTGCGAAAGGCACGTCCGCTGCGCCCGCTCGACGGGATGGTGGTGGTCATCGCAGCCGAAGACCTCATCATCGAGAAGCCCGAAGACCAGAGCGCGCTCCTGCGGCGCGCCGACAAGCTGGCCGAGAAGGTGCACGAGGCGCAGTTCCGCCTGGGCGTGCACTTCCCGATCTTCCTCGTCGTCACGGGCTGCGAGGCGCTCTCCGGCTTCTCCGTCTTCGCCAACGCGCTGCCCGACGCGATGCGCGACCAGATGTTCGGCTGGTCGGCGCCGCACGAGCCCGACACCGGCTACCAGACCGAGTGGATCGACGAGGCCGTGGGCTCCATCCACGAGTCGGTCTGCGTCTCTCAGCTCGAGCTGCTGACCACGGTGCGCAGCCAGGCCGAGCGCGACGCGTTGTACCTGCTGCCCCGCGAGGTCGGGAACCTGCAGGGCCCGCTCACCACGGTCTGCGACGCGCTCTTCAAGGGGACCAGCTTCCGCCGCGGGATGCCGCTGCGCGGGATCTACCTCAGCGCCGGCATCAACGACGGCGACGACCCCGGCCCGCCGCGCTTCGTCCGTCAGGTCTTCACCGAGAAGGTCTTCCAGGAGCCGGGCCTCGCCAAGCTCGACGACGACCAGAAGCGTGTCGTCACGCGCAAGGTCCGTCGCGCCCGAATCGCGCTCGCAGCGGTGCTGATCGTCGGCGGCTTCGGGGTCATCGGCCAGCGCTACATATCAGGCAGCAAGATCGACGACTTCGGCGGTCTGCTCACGATAATGCGGAACTACGAGGACAAGGCGAAGTACGGGGCGGTGGTGGATCCATCGGAGGCCGGACGCGGGATGGACGCGCTCAAGGCGCTGGCCGACACCAACGTCGACAGCTTCGACTCGCTGCTCGCGCCCACCTCGTACTTCGACGAGCTCGACAACCGCACCAATCGCGCGATCGCGCACGTGCTCGGCGACGGCGTGGGCCGCCCGCTGCGCGACGCCCTCGCGCTCAAGGGCGACCAGCGGCTGCCGCCCTCGCTCGACACGGAGCTGCCCGCGAAGGGCGACAAGAGCCAGAACATCGCGCCCGACCCGCTCCCGGTGAACAGCCCGACCGCCCACGCCGGGGCGATCGCTGAATTCGCCGCGCAGGTGCTCGAGCTGCAGGTCAACTTCGAGCGCTACCACAACCACGACACGCGCGACCTGGGGCAGCTCTACAAGTTCCTGACCGGTGAGGACATCACCAAGCAACTCGAGAGCAAGGAAGGCCTGTACCGGCGCGCGCTGCGCGAGATCCGGGAGTGGCCGGAGCTCGAGTGGGAGAAGTACCGGATACGCGCCCGGCGCCGGTTGCAGCAGCTGCACACGCGCATGGAGCTGCAGCTGTTCGCGCAGCACGAGCTGCGCACGGCGACCGACGAGCTCACCCGGTCGCTCACCACGTTGCGCAGCGACGGCACCCAGGGCCTGCGTCGCACCTACGAGATCATTCGCCGCATCGAGTCGCTCATCGAGGACGACAAGGCGAACTGGATGCTCGCCGAGAAGTTCGAGGCGGGCCCGGGCTTCCTCGAGCTCATCAAGCTGCTCGACGGCAAGGGCTTCGCGCCCGCCGGGAAGAAGAACAAGGAGACGAACGGCCCCGGCACCTTGCTGACGAAGGCGTGCGACAAGCTCTTCATCGAGCTGCGCGACGCGGTGATGGGCGCGCAGTACCGCGCCTCCGACGACACGGTGCGCTTCCTCGCCCGCAAGGACGGGAAGATGACGCTCACCGAGCAGCTTCGGGGCGTGCGCGACGCGCTCAAGAAGTACTTCGAGCAGCCCTACGTCATCGAGAACGACGGCCCGTTCCTCGCCGAGCTCCAGCGCAACGCAGGTGTGCGCAACACGTGGAATGGCGACTACATCGCGAAGGTCCTGCTCTGGCACAAGAGCTTCAGCGCCTACAGCGAGTCGGCGCGCCCCCAGGTGCCCGGGTTCGTCAACGAGGTGCTGGTCCGCTCCGCACGCGTGCAGTTCCGCGGCAAGGCGCTCACGATCATGGAGCACGCCCGTCCGCTCATCAAAGCGGGCCCGTCCGAGGGCACGGGCGGCGACTGGACGACGCAGCGCAAGGAAGAGCTCAAGGACCGCATCCGCAACATGGCGGACCAGTACCAGTCGATCCTCGCCATCGTGAAGGCGATCGACTCGATCAACGCGGCGCTGGCCGAGGTCGCCGGCACCGAGCTGTTCAACTACCTGCGCGACGACGCGGACAACCTGCTCAACCAGGTCGACTTCATCCTCGACAGTGAGAAGCCTTACAGCGTCCGCGGCGACCAGTTCTCCTGGTGGGATTCCGACCAGCCCCCGGGCGTCGTCGCCTTCGCGGCCCGCGACGTCAACGACCTGCTGGCTCGACTCGGCGTGCAGCGCAAGACCATCCAAGACCTCGCCAGCGAGTTCGCGCGGCCCCTCGTCGATGTGATGCTCGCCCTCGGACCGCCCTATTCGGAGTCCCCCGAAGTCGAGAAGTGGTCGAAGGTCATCAGCGTCCTGACAGACTACGAGAAGAAGGTCCCGGGCAACTCGCTCGAAGACCTCGAGCGCTTCATCGAGGTCGAGCTCAACAAGATCCAGCTCGCCAATTGCGAGCAGCAGCTCGAAGGCCAGATCGACCGCTACAACCGCGACGACTTCTTCAAGGACCGGAAGTACACCATCGGCACCACGATGGTCCGGCGCTGCAACGCCATCCTGAAGGGGGTGACGCTGCGCGGGTACGTCGAGCTGCAGCGCTACTTCGCCGAGCGGCTCTCCGGGCGCTTCCCGTTCGCGGGGCCGGACGTGCTGGCCGAGGTCGAGACCGGCGACGTGCTCGAGTTCTACAAGATGTTCGACCGCTACGCGGGCGCCTTCAAGGCGCTGCTCAAGCCCGAGGGTGGCGGCGGTCGTGCGCTCTTCGGCGACGCGACGGACGAGGTGAAGCGGTTCATCCAGCAGGTCGAAAAGGCGCGCGCGTTGGTGAGCCCGCTGCTCGCGTCCGAGGACGACAACCCGGACCTCATCCTCGACACCGAGGTCGAGTTCCGCGTGAACCGCGACAACGAGGTCAACGGCAACCAGATCATCCAGTGGTGGGCACAAATCGGCGACCACCGGCTCGACCACCGCGACAACAAGCGCGGCTCGCAGTGGCGCACCAGCGACGGCTACAGCGTCTGCTTCCGCTGGGCGAAGGACGCGATGTTCCTGCCCGCCGTCAACCAGCGCGCCGAGCATGCCCGTGTGAACGGCCGGACCGTTTGCTACTCGTTCAGCGGCCGGTGGGCGCTGCTCCGCTTGCTCAACCAGCACGCATCGACGCCTGCCGACCGCGGTCGCCGCTCGTTCCTGCGCCCGCACACGCTCCGTTTCGAGACCGAGACCAGCCTGGCCAGCGCCGCACGCGGTGCCACGAGCCTGCTGGTCACCGACACGCGCGTGTATGTGCGGGTCGGCTTGCAGCTCCCGGGGGCCAAGTCGGCGTTCCGGATGCCCGAGTTCCCGCGCCGCGCGCCCGAGCTCAACAAAGAATTCCTGAAGGCCAATGGCATCGCCGACAGCGGCGGTGGCTCCGGCTCCTTCTAGACGAGGACGAGGAGAAGACAGCCAGAATGGCCCGTGCCCTCCAGGTAGACTTGGCGAAGCTGACGAAGCCGATTTCGTCTCTGATGCCGTCCGGCGAGTCACTTCGCCGCAGCTTCGTCTACGACCAGATCAAAGAGGCGCGCCGCGAGGACGACCCATCGCTCTCGCAGGGCGTCTGGCAGACCGAGCCGAAGCGCGCCGACTGGGAGACGGTCGAGTCCATCTGCGTCGAGGCGACCGAGACGCGGTCAAAGGACCTGCGCATCGCCGGCTGGTTGACGGAGGCGTGGCTGCGTCGGCACTCGGTCGAAGGCTGCATCCGCGGCTTCCAGCTCACGACGCAGCTGGTTGACGAGTTCTGGGACACGCTGCATCCGCCCATCGAAGATGGCGACGTCGAAGGGCGCCTCGCCCCGGTGGCGTGGATGAACGACAAGCTGTCGATCACCCTGAAGCGGACCGCGATGACCGAGGCCACCACGCAGGACCCCGAGGTCTTCACGTGGATGGACTGGGAGAAGGCCTCGCTGCTCGAGCGCGCCGGACACCGAGCCACCAACGAAGACATCACCACGTCGCGATTCATGACGTCGGTGCTCCTCACGAAGGGGCCCTTCTACAAGAAGCTCGTGGCCGACCTCAACACGCTGCACGAGACCGTCGAAGCGTTCGAGGCGGTGCTCGACAAGCGCTGCGGTGAGCCTACGGCGGCGTTGTGGAAGTTCCGGGAGGTCGTCATCTCGATGCGCGACTTCGCCAAGCGTGCCCTCGACGAGAAGGTCGAGGAGATCCCGGACGAGCCTGACGAAAGCATCATCGAGCAGGAGGGTTGGACAGATGACGATCCGGAAACCGCCGTCATGAGCTCCAGCGGCCCGATCCGCAATCGCGCCGAGGCCTATCAGCGGCTGGCAGAAGTCGCCGAATACCTGATGCGGAAGGAACCCCACAGTCCGGTGCCACACCTGGTCAAGCGGGCTGTTGCGTGGGGCAATATGAGCTTCGGTGAGTTGATCGCCGAGCTCATGCAAGACAACGGAGACATAAGGTCGATTTACTCGCTGCTCGGGATGCAGCTACCTGGTGAATGACTCGCCTCGAACAATGCGTTTTGGGGTGTTTGAGGCGTTTACATCGAAAAAACACGCTCGTACACTCGCGGTCCGGGTTGCCGCGACGTTGCGAGCCCTGAAGCACTTGGGGGAAGGAACCCCTAGGGGGAGTGAGAATGGCTGATCAGACTCAGCACAAGATCGGGAGGGTTCGCCCGCCGAGGGTGCAGATCACGTACGACGTCGAGGTTGGCGACGCCATCGAGGTGAAGGAACTACCCTTCGTCGTTGGCATCATGGCTGATCTGGCCGGCGACACCGATCAGGGGAAGTTCAAGGACCGCAAGTTCTCCGGTATCGACTCGGAGAACTTCGACGAGATCCTGGAAGGCATCGCGCCGACCCTGAGCTTCACGGTGCCCAACAAGCTCGACGACTCGAGCGAGAACATCGCGATCGACCTCAAGTTCGAGCGCATGGGGCACTTCGACCCGATGTCGGTCGTCAAGCAGGTCGACCAGCTGCGCACTGCATTCGAGAAGCGTACGGCTCTCAACGCGCTGCTCGCGAAGATCTACGTGAACGACGACCTCGCCGGCGCGATGAACGATGTCATTCGTTCGACCGCGAGCGACGAGGAACTGAAGACGAAGCTCGCCGAGCTCACCGACAAGCTCTAAGGGAAGGAGGACACAAATGGCCGAAGAAGAAACCGAAGGCGGAGTTGACCTCCTCGAAAGCGTGGTTGCGCATACCAATGCGGCGGACGCTTCCGACGGGCTGAAGGCCCTGCTGGAGCAGACCGCGGCAGGTGTGGGGGAGGCGGACGAGAAGTCCAAGACCGTCCGCAACGCGGTGCAGCTCATCGAGAACCAGATCCGCAAGCTCGACGAGGCGATCGGGGACCAGCTCAACCAGGTCCTGCACAACGAGAAGTTCCAGGAGCTCGAGGCCACCTGGCGCGGGCTCGCCTACCTCACGTTCAAGTCCGAGACCGGCACGCTGTTGAAGCTGAAGGTCATCCACGGCACGAAGAAGGAGCTCCTCTCCGACATCGAGAACGCGTCCGACTTCGACCAGAGCCGCCTGTTCAAGGCGCTCTACGAAGAGGAGTACGGCACCTACGGTGGCGAGCCCTATGGGCTGCTCGTGGGTGGCTACGAGTTCGGCAAGAGCAACGCCGACCTCGACCTCCTGATGGGCATGTCGAACATCGCGGCCGCGGCGCATGCGCCGTTCGTCGCGGGCGCCCAGCCGAGCCTGTTCGGCCTGGGTACGTTCGAGAAGCTCGGCGACCCGCGCGACCTGGCCAAGCTCTTCGAGAGCGGCATGGAGAAGTGGGCGCAGTTCCGCAACATGGAGGACTCCCGCTACGTCGGGCTGACCCTCCCGCGGATGCTGCTGCGCCTCCCGTACGGCGAGGACAAGCCTGTCGAGGGCCTCAACTTCGAGGAGGACGTCGATGGGACGGACTCCTCGCGGTACCTGTGGGGATCCGCGGCGTGGGCGATGGGTGAGCGCATCACCAACGCGTTCGCCCTGCACCGTTGGTGTGCGGCGATCCGCGGCGCCGAGGGTGGCGGCATGGTGGAGGGTCTGCCCCTCCACAAGTTCAAGACCTCCGAGGGCGACATCGCCGTGAAGGTCCCGACCGAGGTGTCCATCACGGACCGCCGCGAGAAGGAACTCTCCGACCTGGGCTTCATGCCGCTGGTCTTCTGCAAGAACACGAACTACGCGGCCTTCTTCGGCGCGTCGACGTGCAACAAGGCGAAGACCTACGACACCGACTCGGCCAACGCGAACGCGCGTCTGTCGGCTCAGCTGCCCTACATCCTGGCGGCCTCCCGTTTCGCGCACTACCTCAAGGTGCTCGCGCGCGACAAGGTCGGCTCGTTCATGACGCGCGACGACGTCAGCGCGTTCCTGAACCGCTGGATCATGCAGTACGTGCTCGGCAAGGACGACGCCGGGCAGGATCTGAAGGCCAAGTACCCGCTGCGCGATGCCCGCGTTGACGTGTACGACGTGCCCGGCCGTCCCGGCGCCTACCGCGCCGTGGTCTACGTCCGACCGCACTTCCAGCTCGACGAGCTGTCGGCGTCGATCCGCCTCGTCGCGGACCTCCCGCCCCCCGCCGGCTGATCCGGTTGAGGCGTTGATTCGGGCGTCGCGCGGAGGCGTGGCGCCCGAATCGCAACTTAAGTTCATTTGTACGCGATTATTGCAATCACAGCCGATATAGTGATGCCGCCGATCCTGGATGGATGGGCGCCGGGGACTCCGACAAAAAAATGGAACCCGGCTGTCTATAAACCGGGGGCATCGCCCCCAGAAAATGTGAGAGCACGAAATGGCATTCAACGCCTTCATTCAGTTCAAGGGTCCCGACATCAACGGTGGTTGCACCGTGGCCAAGCAGGAAGGGAAGAGCCAGATCACTTCCCTCAGCCACGGTTGCGCGCAGCCGACCTCGCCGGTTCGTAGCCACGCGGGTGGCGGTACCATCGAGAAGGCCAACCACGGCGACCTGACCTTCACCAAGGAGCTGGACTCCGCCACCGACGACCTGCTGAAGCAGTGCTGGACGGGCAAGCACATCGATGTCGCCATCGTGACGCTGTTCCGCTCGACTGGTGACGCCGACGACGTCAGCGGCACCGAGTTCCTGCGCATCGAGATGGACTCGGTCATCGTGTCCAGCTACAGCATCAGCGCGTCCGAGTCGCAGTTCCCGCACGAGGTCATCTCGCTGGCATACGGCAAGGTCACCTACACGTACACCGGCCACGACCGGTCCAAGGGCACGACTGGCTCGGCGCAGCCCGTCTACCACGACCTCCGCGACCACACCATCGGCTGATCCGCCAGGTAGCCTGATCTATGAGGTCACCGCGCGGCGCGGACCAGCCACAGCGGAAGGTCCGCGCCTCGCTGCTCGACCGCCTCCTGGACGACGATCCCGGAGGCGCTGTGGAGCGGCCATCCTTCCGCGTACTCACCAGGAAGCAGTTCGCGCGATCCATGATCCGCGACCTGACCTGGCTGCTCAACACACGCACCACCGAACGGTTCGACATCGGCGATGTAGGTCCGCGGAGCGTCCTCGACTACGGCGTCGACGACTTCACGCACCTCACGCCGGCCTCGTTCGACGACCAGCGGCTCATCGCGCGCCAGGTGAAGGACGCCATCACCGCGTTCGAGCCGCGGCTCGACGTGCGCCGCTTGTCGGTGGAGCCCGTTGACGGCAAGCCGGGCATCCTGAGTGTGTACGTCGAGGCTATCTTGATCGCAGAGGGGGTCCGGGAACCGGTCTCCTTCCGCGCCGTCTTCAACACCAAAGAGGGTTCGGTAGAGGTCCATGGCCGTTGATGTCGACGAGGCCTTCTTCGCCAGCTATCGAGATGAGCTGACCTATCTGCGCCGGATGGGCGCGAAGTTCGCCGACCAGTACCCGCGCATCGCGAAGCGGCTGCAGGTCAACGGCGGGCCTTCCCCCGATCCACACGTGGAGCGGCTGTTGGAGGGCGTAGCGTTCCTGACGGCGCGACTCCAGAACACGCTCGAAGGCGAGCTCCCGGAGATCACGCAGGGGCTGCTCGGGTTCCTCTATCCGCACTTCACCCAGCTCGTTCCGTCGCTGGCGATCGCTCAGTTCCAGCCCGACGACGGCGGCGCCGGGATGACCGCCGGGCTCGATGTCCCGGAGCACACGCAGCTCTACGTCGAGACCAGCTTCCAGGGGCGCACCTGCCGCTTCCAGACGGCGTCGGGTGTGACGCTGTGGCCGCTCGAGGTCACCGAAGCCAAGATGCTCGCGCCCGGGACCTTCCCGTTCCTGTCGCATCGCGACTACGCCCAGGTGCGCTCGACGCTGCGCGTCCGGTTGAAGACGAACTCCGAGACCTTCGGTGTGCTCGGCGTCGACAAGCTGCGCTTCTACCTCGCGGGTGAAGCGTCGATGACCGGGCCGCTCTACGAGCTGCTCAACGGTGGCCTCATCGGGGTGGCGTGCCTGCCGGACGGAAAGATCCCGGGGCTCAACGAACACCCACCGCTCGCGGACATGACGCCGGCGGGCTTCGGTCGTGAGGATTCGCTGCTGCCGTCTGCGCCGCAGGCGATGCCCGGCTACAGCTTGCTGCAGGAGTACTTCGCGTTTCCCGAGAAGTTCCTCTTCATCGACGTCACCAACATCAACCACGGCGACGCTGTCGAGACGCTCGATCTGGTGTTCCTCTTCGATGAGGCGCCGCGCCGCAAGCTGTCGCTCACGCCCGACAACTTCGCGCTCGGGTGCACGCCGATCGCGAACCTTTTCTCGAAGGTGTCCGAGCCGATCCATGTCGACGGGACGCGCCACATCTACAAGGTCACGCCGGACGCGCGTTGGGAGCGCACGACGGAGATCCACTCGATCACCCAGGTGACTTCGAGCCTCCGCTCGGACGATCCGGATGGCCGCATCCAGGGCCTGTACGGGGTCGGCCACTCCTCCGACGAGGGCGTCACGTATTGGGACGCGCGCCGCGAGCCTTCACATGGCTCCGACATGCCCGGGACCGACCTGACCATGTCGTTTGTCGACGCGCATCTACAGCCGAGCCTGCCGGAGCAGGACACGCTTCGTGCCCACTGCCTCTGCACCAATCGTGACCTGGCGACCCACGTCGACCAGGGCGAGCGGCTCCACATCGAGGACGGGCCTCACGCCCTGGTTACGTGCCTGACGCGCCCGACGCCGCAGCTGACACCGCCGCTCCAGGGGGCCTCCCTCTGGCGGCTGGTCTCGCACCTGTCGATGAGCCACCTGAGCCTGCCGCAGACCGGGAGCGCCACCGAGGCGCTGCGCGAACAGCTGCGGGTCTACGCGTTCACCTCGGCGGACTCGATCGAACCCCAGCTCGCGGCCATCGAGTCGGTCGAGGTCAAGCCGGTCGCGCTGCGCGCGGACGACAATGCGTGGCGCGGCTTCTGTCGCGTTCAGCGGGTCACGCTCACCATCGACGAGGACCGCTTCGCCGGCGCCAGCCCGATCCTCTTCGGGCACGTGCTCTCTGCCTACCTCGGCAGTCACGCCTCGGTGAATACGTTCACGCAGCTGGTGCTCGAGAGTCGGCAGCGCGGCCTCGTGAAGATCTGGCCGCCTTCGATCCCGAAGACCGAAGTCGCCTAGCCTAGCCTAGAGTCCATCCCGAAATTGAATCGGCCTTCAGCTATCAGCAGTCGGCTGTCAGCTAAGTGGTCGAGATTATTGACGCCAGGCTGATGGCTGACCGCTGAACGCTGAAAGCCGGCCCGAGAAACCGCTATTT